>Ga0164242_10005530_pt1 | contig 14050 bp, 10 predicted proteins | sample OricomgcompostMG_FD_108783 | JGI IMG/M metagenome (GOLD analysis project Ga0164242, IMG submission 108783) | Miracle-Growth compost microbial communities from Emeryville, California, USA - Original compost - Miracle growth compost (MG) ... | reverse complement strand
TGCCAGGAGGCGATCCAGGTCCTGCAGGACACACCGGTGGACGTGGTGCTGCTGGACATGAACCTGCCGGACCGACACGGGCTGGAGATCCTGCGTGCCCTCCGCTCGGCGCGGCACCGGGCGGACGTCATCGCAGTGACCTCCGCCCGGGAACTCGACGTCGTGCGGTCCGCCGTGTCGCTCGGAGTCGTGCAGTACGTCCTCAAACCGTTCACCTTCGCAACGTTGCGGGACCGCCTGGAGGCGTACCGTACCTACGTCGAGCACACCTCCAGCGGCGCGGTCGCCAGCCAGTCGGAGGTCGACGAGATGTTGAGTTCCTTACGGCCGCCGAAGGCAGTGCGACTGCCGAAGGGATTGTCGGAGCGGATGCTGGATCAGGTCAGCGCAGTGCTCCGCGAGTCCGGCGGAGGTCTGTCCGCGCGGGACCTGTCCGACAAGCTGCCGGTGAGCCGGGTCACCGCGCGCCGTTACGCGGAATACCTGTGCGAGGCCGGCCTCGTCACCAGACGCTCGCGTTATGCCGGCGCCGGTCGACCCGAAGTCGAGTATCACTGGCTCTGACGACTCAGTCTGCTTCGCGAAGCTGCACCCGCAGAGCGGGCGCGAGATCGCCGCGACCTGCCACGCGCACGTCGTCCAGGCCGAGCCAGCAGGCGAGCTCCCGCAGCGACTCCAGCAACTGCGAGGCGGTGTGCTCCGGCGCGGCCGGCTCGGCATACGCTCCGAGGACCTGCAACAGCCGGCCGGCACGGTCGGCCTTCAGATCGACGCGCGCCACGATGCGGTCGCCGAGCAGGAACGGCAGGACGTAGTAGCCGTGCACCCGTTTGGCCTCGGGCACGTAGATCTCGATGCGGTAGAAGAAGTCGAACAGCGCCTCGGTGCGCTCGCGGCGCCAGACCAACGGGTCGAAAGGGCTGAGCAGCGCACGCGCGTGGACCTTGCGCGGGATGGTCACATCGCGGTGCAGGTATGCCGGCCGCCGCCACCCCTCGACCGTCACCGGCAGCAACTCCCCGTCGTCCACGAGTGATCGCAGCGCAGGCGTCACGTGCTCCCGGTGAGCCGCCGACTCCTGCATGCGGAAGTAGTCGCGCAGGTCGAATTCGGTTGCGACTCCGTAGGATCGCGCCGCGCGTCGCAGGAGTTCCCGCGCCGCCTCCAGCACGGTCGGCTCGGGCCGCTCGAGGATCGACCGCGGGATCACCCGCTCCGGCAGGTCGTAGACCCGCTCGAACGCGGCGTTGCGACGGGCGACGCTCAACTGTCCGGCGAAGAAGAGGAACTCCAGCGCCTTCTTGGTGTTGGACCAGTTCCAGCCCCAGTTGTCCCGCGTGCGCGGCAGCCCGTCGTCCAGGTCGCGCGCGGTTGCCGGGCCCCCCTCCTCGATCTCGCGCAGCAGCGCCCGGGGCAGACCGGGGTCGTCCGGCAGCCCGAACCATTTGTGGCCCCGGGCGCGGTGATGGTGCATCCGGTGCACCATGACCGGCCACAGTTCGACCGGCATGTATGCCGCGCAGTGCGCCCAGTACTCGACGAGGCGCCGCGGTGCGCGCCCGGACGCGCGGTCGAGCAATCCCACGTCGTAGGGGCCCATCCGCGAGAACAACGGCATGAAGTGCGCCCGCTGGAGCACGTTGACCGAATCGATCTGCAGCAGACCGGTGCGCTCGACCGTGCGGGTGAGCGTGCGCATCGTCGGCTGCTGATGACGGGCATCGCGAAACCCCTGCGCCACGAGGGTGATCCGCCGGGCCTGGGCGGCCGACAGCGATCCGGTGCTGGAGGTGGAACTCACGCCTCGACCCTAGATGCCGCCACCGACATGACGGCTGAACGCGCTGCCCGCGGCACCGCCGGCGAGCCCGGAGGCGAGCAGGGCGGTCAACAGCAACCTGGCCTTGTAGGCGTCCAGACTCCCGGCCGGAATCAGGCCACGCTCCACCAGGTCCATCTCGTTGCCCGGTCCGCCGTAGGTGGACACGTGGACAGTGCCCGCACCGGTGCGGGAGGCGAGGACGACCGGTCGGGACTTCGCCTGTGCCGCCGCCCGGTCGGCGATCCTCGGATGCAGATGCCCGACGCCGAAGGCGGCGATCACCAGTCCGTCCGCGTCGCCGATCGCGTCGAAGAGACGCCCGTCGTCGTCGAGCGCGGTCACGATCAGCGGCACGCACACGTCACGGACCGGCTGCCCGATCGGGGTATGGCGAGTCACGCGTGCCGCAACACCGACGACGCCCTCCTCGACACGGCCGAGTGGCCCCGCGGCCGGGGACACGAACGCCCCGAGGCTGCTGGTGTGCCGCTTCGCGACGAACCGTGCCGCGTGCACCTCGTCGTTCATGACCACCAGCGCACCGAGTCCGGCGCAGGCGGGATCGGCCGCTACGCGCAGCGCGGCCACCAGATTCGCCGGGCCGTCCGGACCCGGAAGACCCGGATTGCGCATCGCACCGGTGAACACGATCGGATGGTCACGGGTCCACCACAGATCCAGCAGGAACGAGCTCTCCTCCAGGGTGTCGGTCCCTTGCACCACGACCACGCCGTCGGCGCCGGCAGCGACGGCACGATCCGCGGCGGCGTGCAGCTGCGCCAGGTCGGTGACCGTCAGACGCGAGCTGCCGATCGCCCGGAAGTCCACCACGTCGGTGTCGACGCCCAGCGCGGCGACGGCGGCTGTGCGCAGCAGGTCACCACCGGTCAGCCGGACGACGGCCCCGTCGCCGTCGGAGCCGGTCATGCTGATGGTTCCGCCGAGGAAGAACACCGCAACGCGAGTCACTGCGCCACCTTATGACCGGCTTGCCGAGTCACGGTCCTCGGACACGGGCGTCTTCGCGGATCCGCGTTCGCTGCGGGCCGGGGGCGAGGTAGCGGACCCCCGAAGGAGCGGAGGACTTCGCGGCGATCAGGCTGCGAGGGCGTGCTGGGCCACGCGGACCCGGTGCGCGCTGAGCGCGGCGTAGCCGCCCAGGGCCACCGCGGCACCGATCCCCGACACCAGCAGGAAACCGCCGCCGAAGCCCCACAGGTCGATGGCCGCTCCGGCGATCGGCGCGCCCAGTGCGGAGCCCGCGGTCATGAAGGAGCCGTGCCAGCCCAGGGCCTCGCCGCGAGCCACGGACGGCACCACCCGGCTCACCGCGTCGACGGTCGCGGTGATCGTCGGAGCGCAGAACAGGCCGGACAGCAGGGCGAGGCAAGCCAGCGACCAGGTGCCGACGGCGAAGGCCATCGGCGCGGTGACGACGGCCAGACCGAGCAGCAGCAGGAAGGGCTGCACGGGGCGGGCGAGCGCTCCGTAGATCAGCCCACCGATCAGCGACCCGGCGCCCCACGGGATGAGCACGATCCCCATCGAGCTGACCGCGTCGAAGTCGCGCATCGCCGCCACGATGGCCACATCGCTGCCACCGAGCACGATCGTCGATGCTGCGGCGGCCGCGCAGACGGCCAGGAAGCCCGCGCGGAACCACGCGCGGCGCGGCACCACCTGCCCGGCGGCGTCGGTCTCGGGGTCTGCGGCGCGCAGCGGGGGGTTGACGGCATACAGGACCAGACCCACCAGCACGCCCAGCATCTGCAGGCCGAAGAGCACCAGCCGGGTGTCGAAGACCGTGGCGAGCCAGACCGCGATGACCGGACCGACCATGAACGACAACTCGACGCTCATGCCGTCGAGCGACAGCCCGGTGCGCCGGTCGCTGTCGGGCACCGCGGCGATGACGCCCTGGCGGATGATCGAGAAGGTCGGCACGACGAAAAGGCCTGCGATCGTTGCGAGGACGAGCAGCATCCAGTAGCCCACGAACGGCGCCACCGCCCAGCAGGCCGCATTGACGAGCAGGGAGGGAAGCACCACTCGACGCAGCCCCAGCCGGTCGAGCAGGCGGCCCCGCCACGGACCGGACGCCGCAATGGCGATCGTCGACCCCGCGGCCACCAGGCCCGCTTCGGAGTAGGACCGGCCGAGCGACTGCACGACGTGCAAGGTGAGCACGACCCCTGCCGAGAAGATCGGGATCCGCAACAGGAACCCGAGGAACAACACCCGCCGTGCATCGGTGATGTTCAGGACGTGCCGGTAGGGACGCAGGGACATGCGGGTGTCACTCCTTCGGGGTGTCGGAAAACGGTGCGTGGTCGGTCGGAAGACCAACTGCAATACTTCCATATCGAAGTTCCGCCAGCGACCGATTTTCACTCTCCGGACCTGTCCGGGACTGTGAGTCCCAGCACATTCGCAGGCGCCGCTCATCGCCGGTGAAGATTTTTTCGAGAACCTGGCTCCATCGGGAATTATCCGGAGTAATCCTCCGTTAACCCATGTGTCCGAGAAGCCAGCCAGGGAAGGACATCCGGATGCCACCACACACCTCGCCGGTCGTACGACGCACCACCTCGAAACTGCTCGACCACGTGCACCGCGACACCGTCACGCGCAACAACGCACGAGCGAGCACGGCCCGTTGGCGGGATGTGCCGCGGATGCGCCCGTATGCCGAGCAACTCGCGTACGAACGCGGCGGCGACTGACGGCAGCGCACTGAGCCGGCCCTTCGAATCCCCTGTGCGGGAAGCGAATCGGCCGGCTCTTGACGTTTCGGTGTGACTACGCCATCAGCCGACGGAAGCGCCGGGGTGCATGCTGCCGAGCACTTCGCGGTAGCGCTCCGCCGCCCGGGCGCCGGCCTCGACGTCGGAGGGCTCGACGGTCGCGGCGACCGGCACGGTCCACTCCGGCGGCACACTCGCCCCCGACAGCGCCCACGCCGCCTGACGCGCAGCACCGAGTGCGACGTACTCCCCCGGTTGCGGCACCAGCACCGGCACCCCGAAGATGTCGGCCGCCGCGGCCCGCACGCTCTGCGCCGCGGCAGCGCCGCCGATCAGCAGCACCCGTCTCGCGTGGATCCCGTTGCGCACCAACGCGTCGATGCAGCCCTTGAGGTTGCACAGCATGCCCTCGACGTAGGCGCGCGCCAGGTGCGCAGGGCTGGAATTCGTGCGGGTGATGCCGGCCAGGGTGCCGCGCGCGGTCGGCAGGTTCGGCGTGCGCTCGCCGTCGAGGAAGGGCAGCAGGGTCAGCCCGTCGGCTCCGATGGGCGCCTGCGCCGCGAGCGCGTCCAGGCCGGCGAGATCGACATCCAGCGCTGCGGCGGCCGCCACCAGCACCCGGGCGGCGTTGAGCGTCGCGAGCAACGGCAGGTGCCGACCGGTCGCGTCCGCGAAGCCCGCGACAGCGCCGCTCAGGTCCCCGACGGCCCGGTCGTGCACGGCGAAGACCGCGCCGCTGGTGCCGAGCGACACCACGACGTCCCCCGGCTCGATCGACAATCCCAGTGCCGCCGCGGCATTGTCACCGGTCCCGGCCGCGACCAGCATCCCGTCCGCGGTGCGACCGGCGGCCTCGGCGGGCCGAAGGACACGTGGCAGACCGATCTCCCGGCCGAACGCCAGCCGGACCAGGTCGGGCCGGTACTGCTCGGTCACCGGCGACCAGTACGCAGTGCCGGACGCATCGCCCCGATCGGTGGTCCACCCGTCAAAACCGTTGCCGTCAGCGAGGATTCGGCCCGTCAGCCAGTCGTGCGGCAAGACCACTGTCGCAGTGCGTGCGGCATTGTCCGGCTCGTTGTCGGCCAACCACCGCAGCTTCGTGCCGGTGAAGCTGGCGACCGGCACCAGGTCGACCGCTTCGACCCAGGCGGCCGGTCCGCCGAACTCCTCGATCAGCGCGGCCGCCTGAGGGGCGGAGCTCGTGTCGTTCCACAGCATGGCGTCACGCACCAGCTCGTCGTCCGCGTCGAGGGTGACCATGCCGTGCTGTTGCCCACCCACGGCGATCGCGCTGACGCCGTCGAGCAGGCCGCCGGCCCGTGCGTCCTCGAACGCAGTCCACCACGCGGCCGCGCAGACCTGGGTCCCGTCCGGATGACTCGCCCTGGCCTGTCGCACCACGCGCCCGGTCGCTGCTTCGCAGACCACGATCTTGCACGACTGGGTCGAGCTGTCGACGCCGGCGACCAACGGTTCACTCATCGACGCATCCCTGGATCAGCATGACGCGAGATTATCGGGTCCCGGATTGGCGGTCTCGACAACACGGTCTATGCTCGACGCGTTAGTTAAGGCTTGCCTAATTCGAGCGGAGAGGTGCCCGTGCTCGCGACATTCGTGATCGGCCTGCGCGAAGGTCTTGAAGCAGCCCTCATCGTCGGCATCATCGCCACCTTCCTGCGCAGCAACGGTCGCCGGCTGACACCCATGTGGATCGGCGTCACGATCGCAGTCCTGATCAGCATCGGCGTGGGCGTCGTGCTCCGCCTGGTCGAGACCTCGCTGCCACAAGCGGCGCAGGAAGGCATGGAGACGGTCATCGGCGGCGTCGCCATCCTCTTCGTCACCGGAATGATCATCTGGATGTCGACCCACGCTCGTTTCATGAAGCGCGAGTTGGAGTCGGCGGCGCGCAGCGCGCTGGGCGACGGAACCTCGCGCGCACTTGCGGTCATGGCCTTCCTGGCGGTGCTGAAGGAAGGCTTCGAAACCGCGGTCTTCCTGCTCGCGACCTTCCAGGCCGCGGACAACACGGCGGCAGCCGCCGGCGGCGCGCTGCTCGGTGTGCTGGCCGCCGTCGCCGTCGGGCTCGGCATCTTCCGCGGTGGCGTGCGACTCAACCTCGGGCGGTTCTTCAAGATCACCAGCGCGTTCCTGGTCCTGGTCGCCGCCGGACTGGTCCTGTCCGCCCTGCGCACCGCGCACGAAGCGCACTGGCTCAACGCCGGACAGCAGCACACCCTCGATCTGCACTGGCTCGCCCCCAACGGGTCGATCCGTGGCGCGCTGTTCACCGGGGTCCTGGGCATCCCGCCCGACCCGCGACTGGTCGAAGTGCTCGGCTGGCTGTGCTACCTGGTGCCGATGATGCTCATCCTCTTCTGGCCGCAGCGCCACCGGCCGGGCGCCGCGGCGAGCCGCCGGATCAAGGTCGTGCTCGCCGGCGGCAGTGTCGTCGGTGCGGCGGTCCTGTTCTTCGCCATACCCTCCCCGACCCTGCAGACGCCTGCGAGCGCTCCGCTGACCGACGGCGGTGGCGCGCAGGTCGGCACGGCCCGCCTCGGCGGCGGCTCCTCGCCGACGCTCGCGATCACCGCCGACCACCGGACCCGCCGGGTGACGCTCTCGCAGCCCGCGGCCGAGAGCCACGCCGGGTTGGCGACGACGCACTATGTCGGGCATCCGCAGCCGGCCGGGCCCGCGCCGAAGACCCTCACATTGCCGCAACTGATCGCCCTGAACGGCAACAAGGTGCCCGTCGGCCTGGATCCCGCCCGCAACCCCGGCCCGTTCGACGCACGGTGGTCGCGCGCGTCCACGGTGAATGTGTGGACCTTCGAGGGCCGGCTGCTCGACGCCACGGGCCGGCGCACCGAGGTCGTCACGCTCACCGGCGGCGGCCTGGGCACGGCCCGCACGATGTCGGTCAGGCCGACCGACGGTGTGTCGGCGCCCAACTGGTCGGTGCGCTCCTCCTACGTCGACCAGGTCAGCCACGCGAGCCTGACCCGCGACAACAGCGTCGCCGAACGCAACTTCTGGCGGCACATCGTGCCACTCGGCCTCCTCATCGCCGCGGCCGCGCTGCTCTGCGCTGCCTGGTGGTCGACGCGCGAGGCCTGCGCCGAACCGTCCAGTCCCGCGAAAGTGCCGGCCGAATCCGCGGCCTGACTCGCATCCCGTCCGATTCGCATCACAGCAAGGAGCACACATGTCCCGCCATACAGCTCGCCGCGCCGCGGTGGCCACTCTCACCGCTGGTATGGCGGTGGCTCTGGCCGCCTGTGGCTCGTCGTCGAACGGCGGCAGCACCGACGGCTCGGCCCCTTCAAAGGCGAGCAGCAGCTCGAAGGGTGGCGTGACCCAGGTTGACATCACGCTGACCGGCGGCGACAGTGACGCGTGCTCGGTCGACACGAAGACCGCAGCGGCCGGTCCGATCACCTTCAACATCACCAACAAGAATTCGACGGCGATCACCGAGGTCGAACTGCAGAGCGACCAGCGCATCCTCGGCGAGAAGGAGAACCTCGCCCCGGGCCTGGCCCCGGTGAAGTTCACGCTGACCCTGACCGGTGGCACCTATCAGATCTACTGCCCGGGCGCGAAGCAGGAGCTGCAGGACTTCAAGGTCACCGGCTCGGCACCGGCGTCGACCGGCGGCACCGCGAGCAGCCTGCTCGGCCACGGCGTCAAGGGCTACGCGAAGTACGTGACCACCAACGTGCAGGCGATGCAGTCGGCGGTCGGCAAACTGGTCGCGGCGATCGACGACGGCAACCTCGCCGAGGCCAAGAAGCAGTACGCCCTCGCCCGGCCGTTCTACGAGAAGATCGAGTCGGACGTCGACGGCTTCGTGCTGCCCGGTTACAAGCCGACCGACAACGCCGGCAACCTGGACTACCTGATCGACATGCGCGAGTCCAACCTCGACCCGAAGGTCGGCTGGCACGGCTTCCACGCCATCGAGAAGGACCTGTGGCAGGGCGGCAAGATCACGCCGCACACCAAGACACTCGCCGCGGAGCTCAAGACGAACGTCGGCAAGCTCGTCGGCCTGACCAAGACCCTCCACTACAAGCCGGAGGACCTGGCCAACGGCGCGGCCGGACTGCTCGAGGAAGTGCAGACGGAGAAGATCAGGGGCACCGAGGAGAAGTACAGCCATCTCGACCTGGTCGACTTCAACGCCAACGTCGAGGGCGCGCAGCAGGCGTTCGCCTTCCTCAAGCCCGGTCTGAGCAAGATCGACCCGGGCCTCACCACGAACATCGCCAAGCAGTTCACAGCGGTGGAGAACAAGCTGAACCTGTACCGCGACGCCAAGATCCCCGGCGGCTTCGTCTACTGGACACCAGCGTTGCGCGCGAAGGACGCCTCCACCCTCAGCCAGACCGTACAGGGCCTGCAGGACCCCCTGTCGAAGGTGGGCGAGAAGGTGGCGACGGCACAGTGAGCGAGGGCCACAGCGAGGTTTCCCGCCGACGCCTCTTCCAGGGCGCGGCGGGCGGTGTCGCCGTCGGTGCCCTGGCTGCCGGTGGCGCGGCCTGGGGGATCTGGCCCGAGCAGGCCGTTGCCGCAGATCGCGACCAGATCGACCTGACCACGTCGCACCCGTTCTACGACGCGGCGCATCCGGCAGGCATCGCCACTCCCCCGCAGCGCTACGCCATCTACATGACGTTCGACCTGGTCGACGGCTCGCTCGTGACCGACCTGCAGTCGCTGCTGGCCCGGTGGACCGCGGCCATCGCCCAGCTGATGAGAGGTCGCCCGATCGGCCAGGTGCAACCGACGCGCGTCGACGCGGTCGGCGGCGACAGCGGTGAGGCGATGGGGCTGGATCCGGCGAGCCTGACCGTCACGGTCGGCCTCGGGCCCGGCATCTTCGACCGCCGGTTCGGCCTGTCCGACAAGAAACCCCCGTTGCTGGCCGACCTGCCTGCGTTGCCGAGCGATCGACTGGCGAAGGAGACCACCGGAGGCGACCTGAGCCTGCAGGTCTGCTCCGACGACCCGCAGGTCGCCTACCACGCCGTGCGCAACCTCGCCCGGATGGTCCGGGACACCGCGCACACCCGGTGGGCGGTGCTCGGCTTCGGACGCGCGTCGGCCGGCCAGGGACAGGAGACGCCGCGCAACCTCTTCGGCTTCAAGGACGGTACGCGCAATCTGCGCACCCCCGCCGAGTTCGACAAGCACGTCTGGGTCCGCGACGGCTGGATGGCCGGAGGCACCTACCAGATCGCCCGGAAGATCCAGATGAACCTGGAGATCTGGGACGCCGACATGGTGAGCGACCAGGAGAACATCTTCGGCCGGTCCAAGCTCGATGGTGCGCCGTTGTCCGGTGGCAAGGAAATGACCACGCCCGATTTCACGGCGAAGGGCAAGGACGGCAAGACCAAGATCCCCGTCCTGTCGCACATCGCGCTCGCCGCCCACGAGAACAACGACGGCATTCAGATCCTGCGCCGTGGGTACAACTACACCGACGGCATCAATCAGTACGGTCAGCTCGACGCCGGGCTGCTGTTCGTGTGCTACCAGAACGATCCGGCGCACTTCGTCACGCTGCAGACCAAGCTCGGTGCGTCCGACCTGATGAACGAATACATCCAGCACATCGGGTCGGGCATCTTCGCCGTGCCGCCCGCCCCGAGGACCGGCCACTACATCGGCGAACAGCTCTTCGCGTAGGGGCGCCCCTCCACCGACCGGACACGAAACCGTCCGACCGGACACGAAATCGTTCGACAGGACACGAAAAGTCGGCCGCGGCGCCCGGTCCGGGCCCGCATTGTGTGTCCGCTCGGTGCTCTTCGTGTCCGCTCGGTGCTCTTCGTGTCCGCTCGGTGGGAGCTCGTCACTGGAGGAATGCCCGCCTGGGTAGGGGGCCGTCGGGCACGGGCCACCCGCCGTCGAGCACCGGATGCACACCGTGTGCCGCAAGGACCGCGTGCAGCTTGCCCGGCGGCAGAGCCTCTCCCCAGTCCCACCGCGCGACGTCGTCGATGTCCGGATGCCGTCGCAAACGTTGCTCCCGCTTCTTCTCCCGAAGCAGTGCATCGATCACGCCGCGGCCGGGATCTTCCTGTGACATCTCATATTTCAGCTCGCCATCGCTTTCGCCGACCAATCCGAGCTGCGGCCAGTAGAAGTCGGTGCGGCCGATCCGCCCGTCGCCGTCGTCGAACCAGTGCTGCAACTGCGGCATCGGCAGACTGGCCTGGAACATGCGCGTCCGGCTCAGTGACTCCAGCGGGGATTCGGCCGAGCCATCGGCCAGGTGGACGGCGAGGTTCGCCATACTCCTGCCTCGTGCACCCCTGGGCACTCGGCACAGCTCGGTGAGCAGCGCTTCACGCGTCGTGAGGCCGAGGTGAAGTGCACTGTCACACGCCGCGATCCCCGACTCAAGTCGTGCATGACGTGCGTGATCGACGATGGTTCGCTCGTATGACGTCACGCGCAGCCCGCCGATCTCGACGAACGTCGTCGCCAACCCGGTCCGACGGCGCCGGACGTTCGACGTGCGACCGCGCGCACCCGGTGGGAGCGTGTATTCCACGAGTCCGCATCGTGGGCCGATGGCGGGCAGTCCCCAGATGCTTCGCGCAGTGTCGTGTGAGAACACCGGCGCGCGACCGGCAGCCTCGTGCACCGCACAGGCCATCACGATCAGGGCGTCCTCCGGCGTGAGTTGGTCGGCGCCGAGCGTGTACGCGCCGCGCCGCAACTTCACGAATCGCTCCGCCTGAGGAGACTGGCCGGACGCCCCCACGAACGCTGCCAGCCGAGCAGCCGGCACCGACCGGACGAGGGCGCGCAAGCGGCATACATGGGCTGACCGCGCGCTGATGTGGCCGCGCAGTGCGGCCTCCGGACCGTGGGTGACGCTCGTCGCGAGGCTCATGGGAAGACACGGTGGCAGCAACGGGCTGTGGCCCGCAGAAGTTTTCCACAGGGTGCGTCGTCGTCCCATGGCCCGACGCGGCTTCGCCGCGAGCGCCGAACCCAGGGGACACGAACGTCATCGACAGGACACGAAAAGCGGGTCGGATCGCGGCGATCCGACCCGCTTTTCGTGTCCTGTCGGGGTGTTTGGTGTCCTGTGGCGACGAAATGGTGGTCGCGAGCAGCGGTCAGTCGCCGAGGCGGGTGATCGTGTCCCGGAGCGTCGCGGCTGCACCCGTCCCGTGCAACGACTCGAGCGCGGCGATGTATGGCGCGGTGAACGCCTCCCGCTGCGCCAGGTCGCCGAACAGGCTGGGGTCGCGGATGAACGCCAGGCGGTCGTGCGCCTGCTGCGCCGCGGCGGCCATCACCTGCTCCTTGCGGTGATCGACGATCTCGATGGGTTCCCCGCGCTCGTCGATGCCCTCGGCATAGCGTGCCCAGGCCGCCACCACCAGCGCCGACCTGTCCACCGGACGTCCGGCATCCAGGTCCGCGCGGATCACCGGCACCAGCCATTTCGGGATGCGGTCGCTGCTCTCGGCGCACAGCCGCGCCAACGTGTCGCGGATCTCCGGGTTGGCGAACCGCTCGACGAGCTCGTGCTCGTATGCCGCCAGGTCGACTCCGGGCACCGGGGGCAGGGTGGGCTCGCCCTCGTGCCGCATGTAGCCGAGCAGGAACCGTGCGAACTCCTCGTCCTGCGCGACTTCGTGCGCGTAGTTATAACCCGCCAGACAGCCCAAGTAGCACAACGCCTGGTGGCTCGCGTTGAGGAGCCGTAGCTTCATCAGCTCGTAAGGCATGACGTCGGGCACCACTTGAACCCCGGCATCCTCCAACGCCGGTCTGCCGGAGGGAAATTCGTCTTCGAGCACCCACTGCGTGAAGGGCTCGGTCACCACCGGCCAGCCGTCCTCGATCCCGAACTCGTCGGCCAGTCGCGCGATGTCCTCCTGCGTCGTGACCGGGGTGATCCGGTCGACCATCGAGTTGGGGAAGGAGACGTTCGCCTCGATCCAGTCGGCGAGGTCGGCGTCCTTCAGTCGTGCGAACGCGGTGATCGTGCGACGTGCGACATCTCCGTTGCCCGGGAGGTTGTCACACGTCATCACGGTGAATGGTGCGACGTCGCTCGCCCGCCGACGACGCAGCGCTTCCACGATGAAGCCGAAAGCCGTTGAAGGGACCGCATCGTCGGTGAGATCGTGCTGGATCGACGGGTGATGCGGGTCGAAGTCACCGGTCACCTGGTCGATGAGATAGCTGCCCTCGGTGATGGTGAGTGAGACGATGCGTGTCGCCGGGTCGCTCATCACCTCGAGCACCGCCTGCGGATCGGTCGGCGCGTGCAGCAGGCGCCGGATCGAGCCGATGACGCGCGGTTCGAGTCGTCCGTCGGGGTGCTTGACGACAAGCGTGTAAAGCCCGTCCTGGGCGTTCAGCACCTCCACGATCCGATCGTCCTTGGGCAGCACACCCACTCCGGTGAATGCCCACTCGCCACCGGAACCGTCGGACATCAGGTTGTCGACATACATCGCCTGGTGCGCCCGATGGAACCCGCCGACCCCCAGGTGCACGATGCCGGTGGTCGTCGCCGACCGGTCGTAGGGCGGCACCACCACCCGAGGGTCGAGCGAATCCAAAGTTGCTGCAGACAGTTTCGTAGGCATCGGGCTCACCGTACCGCGCCCATGGACAACCCCTGGACGAGTTTGTCCTGGGCGGCGAATCCGGCCGCGAGCACCGGCAGCGACACCACGAACGACGCTGCGCACACCTGCGCGAGGAAGAGTCCCTGACTGGTGACGAATCCGGTCAGGAACACCGGCGCGGTCTCGGCGCGGGTGCCGGTGAGCACTCGGGCGAAGAGCAGTTCGTTCCAACTGAAGATGAAGCAGATCAAGGCTGCCGAGGCGATGCCGGGCATGACGACCGGCGCGATGATCTCCCGCAGGGTGCGGATCAGGCCCGCACCGTCGACCTGCGCAGCCTCCAGCATCTCCGACGGGATCTCCGCGAGGAACGATCGCAGCATCCAGACCGCGATCGGCAGGTTCATCGAGGTGTAGAGGATGATCAGCAGCCAGATGTTGTCGAGGAAGTGCACCTTCTCCGCGAAGAGGTAGACCGGCAACAGCGCTGCGACGACCGGCATGAACTTGGTCGACAGGAAGAAGAAGAGCACGTCGCTCCATCTCTTCACCGGCCGGATGGACAGTGCGTATGCCGCCGGCAGCGCCAGGCACAGCACGAAGACGGTCGAGATGACGCTCGCGGTCAGCGAGTTCAGGATCGGGGGCCAGGGATTGCCACCGAAGAATGCTCGGTACCCCTGAACGCTGAAGGCGGACAACACCTTCGGCGGATTGGCGGCGGCGTCCGTCTCCGAGTGGAACGACGTCCAGATCATCCAGACGACCGGGAAGACGAACAGCACGGAGATGATCCAGGTCGCGCCGGTGAGGAGCACCCCGCTGCGCTTCTTGTTGCCTGCGGTCCGCAGTTGTGGGCCGGTCTG
>Ga0164242_10005529_pt1 | contig 14050 bp, 14 predicted proteins | sample OricomgcompostMG_FD_108783 | JGI IMG/M metagenome (GOLD analysis project Ga0164242, IMG submission 108783) | Miracle-Growth compost microbial communities from Emeryville, California, USA - Original compost - Miracle growth compost (MG) ... | reverse complement strand
TTCTTCTTCATCCCGCCGACGCACACCTTCACCATCCAGGACCCGCAGAACATCCTGACCGTGCTGATGCTGCTCGGCGTTGCGGTGGCGAGCAGCCAGCTCGCCGCGCGGGTGCGCGATCAGGCGTTGCTGGCGCAGCACAGCGCCGCGCAGAACAGCGCGCTCGCCGGCTTCGCCCGGCAACTGACCGCGATCAGCCAGCGCGATGAACTGGCGCGCTTGCTCTGCGCGGAAATCGGACGGCTGCTCGACGCGCATACCGTGCTGCTGTTCCCGGCGAATGGTGATCTCGACGTCGCCGCCGCGGTGCCGCCCGAGGACCCATTGGCGGCGATCGAGCAGGCCGCCGCGCGCTGGGCATTCGAAAACAACCAGCCCGCCGGCCGTGGCTCGGAAACGCTCACGGCATCGGAATGGCTGTTTCACCCGCTCGCGACCGGCGGGCGGACGCGGGGCGTGATGGGGCTGGCGCGGCCCGACGCCAGCGCCATCCGGCCCGATCAGCTCCCGCTGCTGCTCAGCCTGCTCGATCAGGCCGCGCTGGCGCTCGAACGGATCGAGCTCGAAGCCGAAATGGCGAGCGTTACCCAGCTCAAGGAGCGCGACCGGCTCCGCGCTGCGTTGCTCTCGTCGGTCAGCCACGATCTGCGAACGCCGCTCACCGCCATCCTCGGCACGCTCGCGGAAATCGATGCGGCGTCGGACCATCAGGCGGAGCAACTGGCGACCGCCCGCAGCGAGGCGGATCGCCTCCACCGCTTCGTCGCCAATCTGCTCGACATGGCGCGGATCGAGGCGGGCGCGCTCGACCAGTCGCTCGAGCCGGTCGATCTGATCGACGCCGTCGGCGCGGCGGTGCACGATTTGCGGCGGCCGCTGGTGGGCCACCCGCTCGACATCCGTATCGCCCCTGATCTACCGTTCGTCGATCCGCAACTCTTTCACCACTGCCTCATCAACCTCATCGAAAATGCCGCGAAGTATGGCGATCCCGGCGGGGCAATCGGTGTCGTCGCCGAGCGCCGCCACGACGGGCTCGTGCTCCAGGTGCTCGACGAAGGACCGGGCCTGCCCGGCGAAGACCTGACGCGCGTGTTCGAGACGTTCACGCGGATCGAGGGCTCCGATCGCAAGGGCGGCACCGGGCTCGGCCTGGCGATCGTCAAGGGCTTTGCCGAGGCGATGGGGCTTACGGTCTCCGCCGCCAACCGCGAGGACGCCAGAGGCGCCTGTTTCGCGATCCGCTTTCCGCCCGACCGCATCCGCACCGGAGACATGACGGAATGACCGCACAGGCAAAATTGCTGCTGGTCGATGACGAACCGGCGATCCGCAAGCTGCTCGGCGCCGCGCTGGCCCGCGCCGGCTATCGCATCGTTGAGGCAGGCAATGCGCGTGAGTCGCTGAACGCGGTGCAAATCGACAAGCCCGACGCGGCGCTGCTCGATCTCGGCCTGCCCGATCGCGACGGGCTCGAACTCGTGCCGCTGTTCAAGGCGGCGGGCGTGGCGCTGATCGTCGTCTCCGCGCGCGATGCGACCGAACAGAAGGTCACCGCGCTCGATCTCGGCGCCGACGATTACGTCACCAAGCCGTTCGACACCGAAGAGGTGCTGGCGCGCGTGCGCGCCGCGCTACGCCACCGCCTCGCGCTCAGCGCCGAGGAAGCGAGCGTGACGATTGGTGCTATCGAGATCGACCTCGGCGCCCGCGCCGTGCGCAACGGGGACGAGGAAATCCATCTGACGCCGAAGGAGTACGGGTTCCTCGCTGAACTCGCCAAGCGCCCTGGCAAGGTCGTCACGCACAGCCATTTGCTCCGCGAGGTTTGGGGACCGGGGCACGAACGCGACGTTGAATACCTGCGCGTCGCGGTTCGCGGCGTTCGCAGAAAGCTCGGCGAGGACGCGGCGGGAGAGTCGATCATTCGCAACGAGCCGGGCGTGGGCTATCGGCTGAGATGGTAAGCCTCAGGGCCTGAAGGGCCGGCAGCTTTCGCCAACTTAGCTGCTGGTCAGCGGGTCAAATCGGCTCCCCGAAACCGGCCTTCCGTTCATCGCCTCAGAGTGCGCGGTGATGTACCCCTTGGTCGGAGCGTCATCCCAGCTTGCCGGGTCGAGCAATGTGAGCCGCTTGTTCGTTAGCAGATCGATCGCAGATGAGAGATCGGTATAGCGCCGCAGCCACTGCGGCGCTTTCGATGCGTACGTGCGCCCCGTGGTCACCCTAAACGATCTAAATGCGATAGGTCGGTAGAAAGCAGCAGATCGTCGATGGGCTGAGGAAACGCCAGCAGCTTCTGGCCATCACACGCGGCTCGAATAAGCAATGCCGATATGTTCGCGACCGATCAGCCGTTCCGTTCCGTCTGTTGCGCTGCAGCCGTTGCTCATTCAAGAATTGGTTATAAGCATAAAGTGCGGTGATGCGTCGTGACCGCTAGTACGAAAGGGGTGTGCAAGCGGGCATGAGCTGGAGTTTTTTCATCGACGAGTCGGGGCAAGATCAGCGCCACTCTCCTTATGAGGTTCTGGCAGGGATCGCTGTTGAGGATCGCAAGGTCTGGCCACTCATCCGAGACCTGTCCGATGCCCAGCAGCATATTTTCGGGATGCGATTGTTCGAAGCGTATGGCCGCGAAGCTAAGGCACAGAAGCTTCTCGACAGGAAGACGTTCAAGCACGCAAACCAACTCGAGCCGATTGAACATTTTGAGAGGGCACAGCTCGCCCGGGAGCTCCTAATCGACGGGACGGCCGTGACCAGAGCACGGCTGACTGCGCTGGGGCAAGCGAAGATCGAGTATTGCCGCTTCAGCCTCGATTTAGCGCGCCGACACGGCGCAAGAATTTTTGCGACGATCGTTCCACAGGAAGCGCCGCGGCCAGAACGGAGCGACGCATTGCGCAAGGACTATGCGTTTCTGTTCGAGCGCTTCTACTATTTTCTCAATGGCTTGCCCGGCGACCCGATGGGCTACCTGGTATTCGACGAGCTGGATCGCAGCGCCGCGCATATCCTGCTCGGTCAAGTGTCGAACTACTTTGTAAACACGCGCAATGGGCGGAGCCGGTCGCGGCTCATCATCCCGGAGCCATTCTTCGTTCATAGCGATCTGACGACGCTAGTGCAGACCGCTGATATCGTAGCCTACGTCATCAGCTGGGGGCTGCGCCTACGGCGGATGACCGCACCGGCGCGCGAGGAGTTGCGCCCGTTGGTGGAGCTAGTCCGCCGTCTTCAGTTCAAACGCGAGACGGAAGGGGGCGATCGGATCTATGGCATGAAGCTGATCGACGATCTACGGCCAAAGCCAAGGGCCTGAAACGAAAGAAGGCAATGCAGGCGTTTCCGCCAACAAAGCCTCCGGAGACCCATTTAATCGATTCGTCCTGATTTTCAATTACCATTCCGAGCGCAATGCATACCCACTCCGCTCATGCCGCCCTGCAAGGGCATCGCATGCCTGTCCGGCGAGGCATCTTGACCCGACGAGAATAGAAACCTTCCATCGCTATCTCCGTCATCCCATCAGAATGCCGACATAACCGACATTTCCGGTCTTGGAGTCACTCCTCGATATCCGCCGGTCGTTCATTACGGGTGAACCGGCTTCCCTGAGAAATCGGGAAGCCGGATTTTTCAGATTTCGGTCCGTTCGGACAGCGTCAAGGCATCATCCACATCTACCCCGAGGTTATCTGACGGTATTTTCGATGTTGGTATGGCCGAGCAGGATTTGCACGGCGCGAAGATTGCCTGTGGCTTTGCAAATCAGCGCTGCCTTTGTCCGTCGCATCGAGTGCCATACTCTCGTCTGTCGATCGTTGACACCCATTCGTCGCCGAGGCGCGCATATTGCCGTGTACTCAAGTGACCGAGATAATCGGTCCTGCTTGGGAATGCGAAGTCAAGGATCGTCCCGCCACGTCTATCAAGCCATGCCTTCAGGCTTTTGCGTGCCTCGGTCATTATCTCGAACTGCACGGGGCGGCTAGTTTTCTGTTGGATGACCGTCGCCCGATCGCGAAACGCCCCTGCGCTCATCAGGTCGCCTATTCTGATCTTGACCAGATCGCAGCCACGCAGCTTTGCTGTCGATGGCGAGGTCGAACAGCGCGCGATCGCGCAGCCGCTTGTGTTCGTCGAGATAGAAACGGATCGCCCAGATATCGCGAGGCTTGAGTGGGCGCTTGGGCCCTACATTCTGCCCTGCATTCCAGGGACGCCGGTCGTGCACGGCGGGGTCGAGGTCTGAATGTCCCATGAGGTTTCTCCGTGGCCGGGATGGCCAGCGCGGGCATATCCCCATACTAAGTCGCCACTAGTCAAGTGTCGCGCGACACTTGACAGTCTCGCATTGCTGGGCTATATCCTAGGAATGGAAATTGAAAGCATCAGGCACAAAGGCCTGCGGCGCTTCTTTGAGACGGGCAACGCCAAAGGCCTGGTTGGGGATGCTGGGCGGCTGCTTAAGATGCTTGCTTTCATCGACGCTGCGGAAAGCTTCGAAGAACTGTCGGTGCCTCCGAACTTCGGATTGCATGAGCTAACAGGTGACCGGAAGGGGAACTGGTTGATGACAGTTACGAGAAACTGGTGGATGATCTTCGGGGCGAATGACGAAGGCGCGCTAGTCGATATGGATCTGGAGGATTATCATGGCGCTTAAGATGCACCCTTCGCTCGCCGTCCACGTTGGCGACTGGTTGAAGACGGAAATTGTGGAGCCCGCACAGGTCAGCGTGACGGCTTTGGCCGAGCATTTTGGCGTATCGAGGCAGGCAATGAGCACCTTGCTGAACGGCAATGCGAACCTGTCTGCAGATATGGCTATCCGGTTTGAGAAGGCTTTCGGCATCAAGGCCGACACCCTGTTGCGGATGCAGACGACTTATGAGCTGGCGCAGGCCCGCGAGCATGAACAGGATATAAAGGTTCAAAAGTTCGCCAGAGCAGCCTGAACCGCCGACATTGCTGCCGTTCGCAGGCAGAGATTCTTTTTTTGAAACCGGCCGGTCGTTCAGAGAAGGTCGTACGGCCCCGCAACACGACGTCGAGCCGAAATGCGGGGCCGGGATGCGAGGGCTCATGCCGCTTCGCGGGCACCTGCGGTTGCGTCGAGCTCGATGGCGCGCTGAAATGCGGGGCGAGCCTTGCAACGCTCGACATAGGCGTCCAGCAGCGCATTTTCGGGGAATGCCTGGCGCGCGAAATTGATGGCGCTCGAGACTAGCAGGTCCGCGCCCGTGAACGTCTCGCCCATCAGATAAGGGGCCTTGGCCAGCGCGCCTTCGAGCCGGGCGAGCATGGTGTCATAGTCGCGCTGCTTTATCGAATTGCCGCTCAGCTCACCGCCCATCGCGGCGAACATCGCCCGTTCCATCTCTGCAGCATACCAGGCGAGCCAGGTGAGATAGGCACCACGGCCTGCTTCGCCTGCCGCCGGGCCGAGGCCGGCTGCGGGAAAGGCGTCGGTCAGGTAAAGCACGATCGCCACCGATTCGGCGACCAACTCGCCATCGTGAACGATTGCGGGCACCCGCTTGTCGGGATGGACATTGGCCGGATCGGACGCGCCCTCGCCGCTCATCGGACGGAAAATCGCAACCTGGCGGACCTCATAGGGCGCACCAAGTTCCTCGAGCAGCCAGAGCATCCGGGTCGAGCGCGATCGGGGGGAATGGTAGAGCGTGATCATCGAGAAATCTCCTGCATGGGGCGCGACGGTTTCGCGGCCTGAGGAAAGTCGTAATGGGCTCCTGCTGACAGCATGTTGTCAGCAGGGCAAAGCGGTCTATAAATTATCATGCGTCGCGCCGACCGTCTGTTCCAGATCATCCAGATCCTGCGCCGAACGCGTCGCCCGGTGACGGCTGAGGCGATCGCGGCGGAGCTGGAGGTGTCGAAACGCACCCTCTATCGCGATGTCGCGGACCTGATTGGGCAGCGCGTGCCGATCCGGGGCGAGGCCGGGATCGGCTACGTCCTCGACGGCGATTTCGACATGCCGCCGCTGATGCTCACGCCCGACGAGATAGAAGCGGCCGTGCTTGGCGCGCAATGGGTTGCGGCCCGCGGCGATGCGGTGCTGGCGCAGGCAGCGCGCGATCTTGTCGCCAAGATCCAAAGCGCAGTGCCCGAGCAGCTGCGGCCCTTTGTTGAGGAACCTGCGAGCGGCTCGGCGTCAAGCCGGGTCAGCGAACCCGACCGCGTCGACATGGCGCAGACGCGCGCTGCGATCCCATGAGGCATGCAAAATGCGTATCACCTATCGTGACGAGCAGGGCCGCACGAGCGAACGCACAATCTGGCGGGTCATGATCGGCTATTTCGCGACAGTGCGGATCCTCGCGGCATGGTGTGAGCTGCGACACGACTTCCGGCATTTCCCGATCGATCGCATCGCTTCGGCGGACTTCCCCCGGCGAACGCCATCCCGCGCGTCGTGCTGATCTGCGCGGCCGCTGGCGCAAGACCCTGGCGGCAAGGCACCGAGGCTGATTAGCATCCCGTTTTGGTCAAATGAGACGAATTGCGTCTCCCAAATTTCGACTGCAATCGCGAACATTGCTGACGTTCACGGCGCCTTGGTGATTTGTCCTTACCTGCCGAACGTTCACACAGGCGAACCTGCTCCCCGAGACGATCGAGGAGCCGGATGGCTCAGATTTCGGTGCGTTCAGACAAGGTGAGCGCGTCGTCGACGTCCACGCCGAGGTACCGAACCGTGTTCTCGATGTAGTATGCCCAGCAAGATCCGAACCGCTCGAGGGTTGCCAGTCGCCTTATAGATTAGCGATACCTTCGCGCGGCGAAACGGTAATCAGTGTTTTCAGGGCACGGCCGTCCAGGGTATGAGTTGAGCGGCGGTCGTCAATTGACCGGGCGGACAAGCTCCGGATCTTAACAATTCCGAGAATTGTCTTTGTTTCAGAATCGAACAAGTCTCCTTCGCATACTTGACGATTATCAGTTATCTGCCACGATATTGGCCTCGTTGCACATCGGACTGACTCCATGATTCGGAACAAGCGAACAATCCCCGAGATTCGGGCTCGGCTTCGTGAGATTGCCGACGAATACGAGATCGAGGAACTTCACGACCTAGCAGACGAGACCTACAGACGTTCTCCGATCAGGCGCGCATCGAACAGAAGCGCAAAACTCACTCCGAAGCTGGCAGAAAAGATACGCAAATTTGTCGCAAAGAACCCACGGCTTCATCAGCGAGACGTGGCTCAGCGGTTCAACGTTAATCCAGGCCGGGTTTCCGAAGCGCTCAATCATCGGGTCTGAGCCATAGTTCAACCGACCGGAACAGCATATCTCGGACTTAATAGCCAAGGGGGCGATTTGACAGCCGGCAAACTAACTCGCCCCCGCTCGACCGGACTGCAGACGCTTCGCTTATTTCCCAGGCGCCAGCGGTTCGCTCACCACCGACATTTTGTGCACTAGAATCTGATTTTCAGCTTGCTGATAGCTGACCATCGTTCATTGCCACATCGGACGCTGTCTCCAGTCTTTCGGAAACCCCATTGAGGCCAGATCATTCTCGGGATGCGTATCAATGTGGGCCGCGAAATCACCGGGCCAAGTTGAACCGGGTGCGACCGTCCTGACCACCTGGGCAATGAGGCAAGCGCCATTATAGAGCCTTGCGGGCGCCTGTGTGGCTGCCTGATCGAGCGTGTCCCGAAGGTCGGTCGGCTTCTGGGCGAGCCGGGGTGGAATGAGGAAGCCACGATTCCACAGCCGGCCATGGTGGGCGCAAATATTCCTGAGATCGGTAACGTGACGAACGAGTGGTACGAGGATTGTTTCCGGAAGGCCGAGCGGCCGTGCAATTCGGTTCCGCAAGGCGCGGTTGATGAGGTTTGAATACCAGCGTGAAAGCTGGCCGAACGACATCATCTCCGCGACCATCCAGACGGGCGGAATGGCCGGCACATCGTAGGATTCTCGGTAATGCTTCACATATGTCTCGCGAGAAAAGCCCGTCTCACTTGCCAGTTTCGATAAGTTCGCATGGAACTCTCGTCGGTCGTCATATAAGCTAGCATCAAGGTAGCTATGGCCATCTCCGAGTTGACCGAGCTGATAAGCCCAGCTTCCTCTTAATGCGACTTCAACATGCTCGCTGCCGCGCATAATGAGGCGTCGTAAGACTCGGTCGAAATCGTATAAGGCCGTCACCCGGTCAAAGGTTGTCCCATCACGGAATCTTGGACCGACGTGGTCTTTGGGGTGCTCGAAATAGAGCCAATAGGCGCTTAGGCGATAATAGCTGACGTGGCGAAGCCAATAATCGGCCCGGTCCTCATCGTCGATATGCATGCCGTTGGCACGAAGATGTTCGATCTGCTGCTGCCAAGAAAGCGCAGGTTTCTCAAAGGTCCGAGTCATTCTGGCCCGTTTTCTGCAACGTATCGGCCAAAAATAAAAGACCCGCCCAGTGTGCATATCCTTGCGGACAGAGGCCGGGCGGGTGCGATCGGCACCGACATATGCGCCGATTCCCAACAAATCAACAACCGAAGCTTCGACCTGTCGCTTTTTGTCAATGGCTGGTCGACCTAGCCAGATGTTCAATTCACCGCTTGGCGAACGTCTCGGCCTCGACCGAAATCCGAGCTTGCGCTCGATCCCGTTTCAGCTTCTAAGGAGACGGTCCGCCGCAAGTCGGTTCACCTACGCCGCGTCAACGAGTAGGGTAAGAACGACAGTGGCAGCACACATGCTCCCACTGCCCAAGCCGGAAACGCCAGTAGTCGATAACCGACACTGCCTTCGGCCAGCTGCATGCAATCCGCATATCAACCTCCTGGGGTCCGGGAAAAAGCCCGGGCTCCGGGCCGCCCCATTGCGCCCAAGATTGCGGGCTGCGGAGCGGTTGCAGGAAGAAGACGGCGGACCGTCGCCGCCAATATATTGTTGTTAACCGGTTTTCGCCACCCGAATGTATCAACAAAATTTGGGGGCCGCCAAGAGAGCTCGCATCCGCAGGGTCAGATCCGTTTCATCTCCCGGAGATCCGCGCTTACCCAATGGCTGCAGCTAGCCGCAACACGCTCGACGACTGGCAGGCCTCAGGTCTCAGAAGAGGCTGTAGGTTCACGTTGCCTACCGCTTCGTCCGGCGTTGCACGATCGTCTGCGCAAGAATACGGCGGTTGATTTTCCTTTTCCAGTTCAGTTGAGCCTCCGAAAGAATGCGCTTTCGAGCAGTCTGCAAGAGGAAGTGATACTCTTTCTCGCTGTACAGGTAGCCCATGCGATAGGCATGTTCGATCAAATCTATATTAGCATTTGCGGTGTCATCTTGGGCGATGCGTTTAAGGCCATCGAAGAGGTTTCCCGTGTCGATCTGAATGAAACGATTGATGCAGACATTGCCAACATAGGTGGTGTTCCCATTGTGACGGTTGCGAATGTAACAATGCTCCTTGATCTCCTGACCACAGGGGCAATTGTCCCACTCGTCGCTGATCTCGACAGCAACCAGCTCCCATTCTTGACGCGCGGCCTCGAAATTCGAGGCAATGGACAAAGGGAGAATGTGAGCTTTGAGGTGCTCGAAGTTAGGAGATGTCATCGCAGTTCTACCGTCTGCCGATTATACCGCTGGCCGCCGCGCTACTTGCCGGTAAACCAACGCGCGAAGCGAGCAAGAATTCCAGGGCCATAGCCCGGCTCGATCTGTCGAGTCGGGGGTGGGGCTTGCAACTCACCCTTGTAGTGTCGTTCCTTTCGGTCGCGGTCGAGCAAGCGGCCAAGTTCGATCCGCTCACGCGACCACTTGTCCGCCCAATGCACACGCCCGCCATCGAGAATGTAGTGCGACTGGCACGGGAAGCTCCAGTTGCCGATGGACGGGCTGATTGACACGGCTTCACCGTTGAATTTCATCGACCAGTCGCGCGGCGAAAACCGCGTATAAACCTCGCTGCCGCAGCCGCAGAGACAGAGGTGCGCCGCTGTGCCGAATTCCACCGACACGTAAAGGATGCCGTCATCGAGCTTATCGGGAAAGGCTTTGACGAACTTGTGCGTGTAGGCCGCACGGCTCATGTCTTGTCCTCATTCGTGACGACGTTGCCGCTGACCGCGTAGTTGGCGTGATGCTCCAGCTTCGGGTCCGTCCTGTAAAAGCCAAAGTGCTTCTTCCACCGGATCACCGCGAGCGCTGCGTTCAGCGCGTTCAGATCGGCGATCTGAATGTTCTTCGCGTAGATATTATCCTTGCCGCCATCCTTGAAGGAAATGCGGCGATTGTCGCGAATATGGCTGCGCTGATCCGGCGTGCTGGTAGTGACGCGCACCAGCCCCGTCAGGCCGTCGTCGATCAGCTCGAGCCCCATGCCGACATCGACGAAGGGCACGCCCTGCTGTTCGAGATATTCCACGAGCAGCCGCTTGGGCGTGCCGGGGTCCATGCAGATGAAGGCGAAATCCAGCACGCCGATCTTGTCGATCGTGTCCTTCGCAATAGCGAAGGCATGGGGCACGATGCCACGGTGCATGTTGGAATAGATGCCCGCGAGATAGTCCACCTTTCTAGGCAATTCCTTAAGCTGATCGGCGGACGGAGCGCCGGGCGCGCGGAAAGCGTTGTGCTGGAGGAAGGTGTCGCCATCGAAAATGGCGATCTCCCGCACCGGCGTCTTAGCCACGAGGTCTAGGACATAGGAGCCGGTGCCGCCGACCCCGAAAATCCCGATCCGCGCGAGTTCGAGCTTGCGCATCACATTCGTGATGCCGACACGCCCCGAAGCCGTATCGGGATAGTGAAACGGCGATTGCAGATCGTCGCTTTCCACGAAGCGGTGCGTGCGCGCCGTTACATTCGGATCAATCTCGCGGGCGTGGCGCTCGATCATGTCCACATAGGTGGTCATCTTGTGGTGATAATCGCGGTAGCCGGTGCTCGGCTTCTTCGAGAACGAATGGTTTACGGTCAGACCGGGGCCAAGCGCCTGATCGTTGCTCGCGTGACGCATATGCTCCAGTGGCTTGCCGCTGCTGTCGCAGGGATGTTCGCCCGCCCACATGGCGACATGCTTACGTACCGGCGAAGCCGTCACATCGCCGGAAATGCTGCTCATATCCGACACCAGCGTGCCGAGTCGAACCTCGCGCTTACTGTTGACGTAGGGCACGCCGGTGATGACTAGATGGTTGTACAGGATGGCCAGTTCATAGCCATCCTGCAGGATGCGAGCGAGGTCGAGATTACGACTTGTCAGTGGCGGTGACATCGAAAACCATGTCCTTCTTGATGCGCGTTGAGCCGCCCGGCTGGAGGGTGCCTTCCTTGTCGGGGCCGGGACCGTCGCGATAGGCGACGGTGATTTCGATGTTCGCGCCCGTCGGTGGGGTCGCGAACGCGAGAGCGACAATCTGATCGTAAGTGACCTCCTTGCCCTCGACCTCCTTCTCGCGGGTGTTGACGATGATCGTCGTCTTGCTGTGCCCGCCCTGGCCATGATCGTCGTCGTGGCCGTTGCCATTGTCTTGCCCGTTGCCGTGACCCTGCCCGGGATTGTCATTGTGGCTGCCGTTCATCTTCGCACTCCGCGTCATAATTGGAGGTATCAAAAATACCTCTACTCCGAACAAACTCTCACATTGCTATCCCGATGTCAAGGACATAAAATGCGCCTACACCGAACAATAGAGACAGGAGATGTCGTTTGCAAAACACCCTCGGAGAGAAGCTCCGCAGGCTGCGGAAAGATAAGGGTTATACCCTCGACAAACTCGCCGAGCTGACCGAATCCAGTAAGAGCTACATCTGGGAGCTGGAGAACAAGAACCCGCCCCGGCCTTCAGCCGAGAAGCTCGCCAAGATCGCCGAGAAGCTCGACACGACCATCGAGTTCCTGCTCGATGAGGGCGAAGGCGTCAGCGAGGAAGAGGCGACCGACGCGCAGTTTTACCGTCAGTATCGCAAGATGGATTCCTCCACAAAAGAGAAGATCAGGCGTATGGTCAAACTTTGGGGCGACGACGCATGACGGAAAACTTTTCGCCGCAACGCTGGGCGAACACGCTGACGCTGTTGCTCAACAGCGTCCACGGCGCTGCGGCGGAAAGATTCCCCGTGAAGGTGCCCGATCTGGCCAAGGAATATTCACGCCATCGCTTTCCCGATGATCCCGTGTCGCTGGTCGCGGGCGATACCCTACCAACCTTCGACGGGGCGCTCTATAAAGCGCCGCCCGGCAAGAAAGGCTGGGGCATCATCTACAATAAGGCCATAGCCTCCCCTGGCCGGATCAACTTCACCATCGCGCATGAGTTCGGTCACTATCTGCTGCACCGGCTTCGCTTTCCCGATGGCCTCGAATGCGGCCAGCAGGACATGATACGTTGGGACAGCGAGTATCGGCAGATCGAGGCCCAGGCCAACGAGTTCGCCTCCAGCGTTCTTATGCCGCTTGATGATTTCCGCCGCCAGATCGACGCGAAGGCAAAGCCGACGCTGGGCGATCTTGGCGGTTGCGCCGAACGCTATGGTGTCTCGCTGGTCGCGGCCACGCTGCGCTGGCTGCAATATACCGAGCGCCGCTCCGTGATGGTCGTGTCGCGCGATGGTTTCATTTTATGGGCGCGGTCGAGCACCGCTGCCCTACGCACCGGAGCCTATTTCAAGACCGTGGGGCGTCCACCGATCCCTGTGCCTGTCGCGTCGCTTGCGGCCCAGCCGGAATTGATGGAGAAAAGCCGGGGACAGATGGCGCACGATGACGACGTGTGGTTCGCCGAGCCGTGCGAGGAAATCGCCCTAGCCTCCGACCAGTACGACTTCACCATCTCGCTGCTACATCTCGAGCGGGTGATCCGTACAAGTCGCTTTGACGAGGCAGAAGATGACGAGGACACCTTTGATTTGATGACACGCCGCCGGACAAGCGGGAACTGAGCAGAAGTCTTCTGATGCTCGCCACCTTATGATCGCATTTGGTGCGATGGCCGAATCGAATGCCCGGAACGGCAGCTCCCGGTGTCTAAGGTCCGCAAAGGAGACGTTCCGGTTCGTCCGAACTGTGGCCATCCCGGCGGCATAAAACAGATGTCCGCTTCCGGTATTCGGCGAAGGGCCTCAATGAGGGATGGGGGCGCAAAACCGACTCACCGACCCAAGGGGCGGCACGTTTTCATTTTTCGACTCTGCCCGAAGGTCAAGCGTAACCGACGCCCACGTTGAGATAGCGGATGGTGTCTCGAGCCTTGTACGATGGAAGCCTCTCCTCAGTAGGGATTACAGTTCACCCACGACCACTTTTGGGGGTGACCTTTGCTGGGAAATATCACATGATTCTTCACATCATTTTGGCTGGCGTGCCGACAGCGCGAAAGCTGGGATGAAAAAATCGCAAATTTCAGAGGCCTGTGGTGCGCTGAGGCGCAGGGGAATGGTAGAGTATCGGCTTTTGGTGCCGCCATTCGCAGGTTCGAATCCTGCCGCCCCAGCCAGCGCACTTCTCTGATTCGGCTCGGCGCTAGCGGCCAACTGAGCTCGCAACCGCCGCAATTATTCCCCTGTCTTGTATATCGTGGTATCGCTACCGAACACGTAGTCGAGGCTGCGAACGGATCAACGAGGCGGAGGGGAGCTGATGATGCAATTCGGCAAATTGATGTATGTCGGGGGATGGCCCAAGTGTTTGCGCCTGGCGGCCATCGGGGCGGCATGCATTCTCGCGACGTTGGGGCCTGCCTCGGCGCAGGATGACCGCATGAGGCCGATCCCGGCGCCCGCGCAGCCGGGTGCCATCGAACTGGGTACCGGCAGCCTTCCGAACGCGACGGCGCCGGAGACATGGTACACCCAATATGGCAGCCGCTTCGCCCGCAATGTCAGGGTTGCGACCCTCACTCCCTATCTTCCTGATGCGGCGACCGCGACTGGCGCTGCGGCAATCGTGGCGCCTGGAGGCGGTTTCCGCACCCTGTCGATGGAAAACGAGGGATCGCAGGTCGCCGAGGCGTTGGCCAAGCGCGGCGTGGCTGCCTTCGTCCTGAAATATCGCCTCGTCCCGACG
>Ga0164242_10005527_pt1 | contig 14053 bp, 14 predicted proteins | sample OricomgcompostMG_FD_108783 | JGI IMG/M metagenome (GOLD analysis project Ga0164242, IMG submission 108783) | Miracle-Growth compost microbial communities from Emeryville, California, USA - Original compost - Miracle growth compost (MG) ... | reverse complement strand
CAGGACCGGCAGCCCGTAGGTGTGGTGGAACGCGCGAACCAGGTGGTCGGAAGCGGCCTTGGAAGCGGAGTACGGCGAGTTCGGCGCATAGGCCGTCTGCTCGGTGAATTTCCCCTCGGCCCCGAGCGAGCCATACACCTCGTCGGTCGACACATGCAGGAAGCGGAACGCGTCGCGCGCGCCCTCACTGATGCCGCGCCAGTAGTCGCGGGCGGCCTCCAGCAACGCCAGCGTGCCCACCACATTGGTCTGCACGAACTCGGCCGGGCCATCGATGGACCGGTCCACATGCGATTCGGCCGCAAAGTTGACGATGGCGTCGGGACGGTGTTCGGCCAGCAGTTTCGCCACCAGCTCCCGGTCACCAATGTCGCCCTGCACGAACACGTGGCGGGCGTTGCCGTCCAGCGAGGCCAGCGTGTCCGGGTTGCCGGCGTAGGTGAGCTTGTCCAGGTTGACGACGCGCAGGCCATCGGCGATGGCCTGCAGCACGAAGTTGGCGCCAATGAACCCGGCGCCGCCGGTGACGAGTAAGGTGGTGATCCTTGCGGATGAAGAAGTCATCAATACGTCCATGGTTCGACGGGTGGATACGGCGACTAGCTTGCCGAGGGGATGGCAAATGATGCCTTTTCTCGCCTCGTCAACCAAGCGCAAAGGGTTGGGCGGCCTGGAACGGCGTTGAAAGGAGCGCAATTTTGTCGCCCCTTGGATGAACGTCGCGCATCCACACCAGCCAGAACTCCCCCCATAAGAAGGTAAGATGGCGGACTTCACAATGACGGGACCCGCCCTGCGGGCTGTTGAGGTCGATGAAAACTGGCACGAAGCAAAACGGACACGGCATGGGAACCCGGGCGATCCACGCCGGGCAGCATCCGGATCCTTCTACGGGCGCCATCATGACGCCGATCTACGCCACCTCGACCTACGTGCAGGAAAGCCCCGGCAAGCACAAGGGCTATGAGTATTCACGTTCGCAGAATCCGACCCGGATGGCCTATGAGCGTTGCGTGGCGGATCTTGAGGGCGGCGTAGCCGGCTTCGCGTTTGCATCCGGCCTGGCTGCGGCATCCACTGTACTGGACCTGCTCGACTCGGGCAGCCACGTGATCGCGATGGACGACCTGTATGGCGGCAGCTATCGGTTGTTCGAAAAGGTGCGCCGCCGCTCGGCCGGGCTGGATTTCAGTTTCGTCGACCTGAACGACACCGCCGCGATGAAAGCCGCCCTGCAGCCGAACACGCGGATGATCTGGGCGGAGACACCTACCAATCCCATGCTGAAGCTGGTCGACTTGGCCAAGGTCGCCGCATTCGCCAAGAAGCACGGCCTGGTTCTGGTTGTCGACAACACGTTCTGCTCACCGATGGTCCAGCGCCCGTTGGAATACGGGGCGGACCTGGTGCTGCATTCGGCCACCAAGTACATCAATGGTCACTCCGACATGGTTGGCGGCATCGTGGTCGCCGGCAACAAGGATCTGGCCCAACAAATGGGCTTTCTCCAGAATTCGGTGGGCGCGATCGCCGGCCCGTTCGACGCCTTCCTGGCCATGCGTGGCTTGAAAACCCTCCACCTGCGCATGAAGGCGCACTGCGCCAGCGCGCTGGAGCTGGCCAAATGGCTGGAAAAACATCCCGCATTAGAGCGGGTGATCTATCCGGGTCTGAAGAGCCACCCACAGCACGCGCTGGCGAAGCGCCAGATGCAGGGCTTCGGCGGCATCGTCACCATCGAGGTCAAGGGCGGCCTGAAGAAGGCCAAGCGCATGCTGGAACGCTGCGAACTGTTTTCCCTGGCCGAATCACTCGGTGGCGTCGAGAGCCTGATCGAACATCCGGCGATCATGACCCACGCCTCGGTACCCGCTGCCAACCGCAAGCGGCTGGGAATCAGTGACGGACTGATCCGGCTGTCGGTGGGCGTGGAAGATTTCAACGATTTGCGTGAGGAACTCCAACGATGCTTGGCTTGACAGTCCCTGTGGCGGGACCCAGCACTGATCCAGAAGCGAGCTGCCACGTCGGCGAGGCTGGCATCCTATGATCATGATCAACAGGTACCATCTGGTCGACCCCTTATCGCCATACCGTGCGCTCGTGCGCCATTTCAACTTGATCATGCAGCTCGCGCGTCGCGATGTTTCCGATCGTTATCGCGGATCGCTGATGGGATTGTTCTGGTCATTCGTCAATCCGCTGGTCATGCTACTTATCTACACCTTCGTGTTCGGCGTGATTTTTAAGGCTCGCTGGAATGCTCAGGTCGGCGGACACTTTGCCTTTGCGTTGGTGCTCTTTTCCGGATTGAACATCAACTCGCTGTTCGCCGAATGCGCCAATCGCGCACCGACCTTGATCATCAGCAACACCAACTTCGTCAAGAAGGTGGTTTTCCCGCTGGAAATCCTTTCATGGAGTGTTGTTGGTGCGGCGCTTTTCCATCTGCTCATTTCGACCGTTGCCCTGCTGGTCATCGCGATCTTCGTGAATGGGTTCATCCCGTGGACCGTGGTGTTTCTGCCGATCATCGTTGCGGCCTTTCTGCCATTTGTTGCTGGTGCAGTCTGGCTGCTGGCGTCGCTCGGCGTATTTCTGCGCGACTTAAAGCAGGCGATTGGCATCATCACTACGGCGCTAATGTTCCTGGCACCTATCCTCTACCCGAAGGAACTGGTGCCACCGCAGTATCGTGATCTGCTGTATCTGAACCCGCTGACGGTGATCGTGGAGGCATCGCAGGATGTTCTTATCTGGGGTAAGCCGCCGATGTGGAGCTATCTTGCACTTTATGCATTGGCATCAGGCTTGTTCGCCTGGGGTTCCTTCGTTTGGTTCCAGCGTACTCGCAAGGGATTTGCCGATGTCCTCTGATGAATTGAGCATCCATGTCGAAGGGCTGGCAAAACGCTACGAGGTCTACGCCCAACCGGTCGATCGCCTGAAGCAAATGACGCTGCCAAGGTTGCAGCGGCAATTTCGCAGGCCTGAACGCGCCTATTTCAAGGAGTTCTGGGCGTTGCGCGGCGTCAATTTTGACGTGCGCCGCGGAGAGACGGTCGGCATTGTCGGACGCAATGGCTCGGGCAAATCAACGCTGTTGCAGATCATCTGCGGTACCGTCACGCCGACCGTCGGCCGCGTGGACGTGCGTGGACGAATCGCCGCCCTGCTCGAACTTGGCTCGGGCTTCAATCCGGAGTTCACGGGACGCGAGAACGCCTACCTCAACGCCACGGTACTCGGCCTGAGCCGCGAAGAGATTGACGCAAGATTCGACGATATCGCCGCGTTCGCCGACATCGGCGAGTTCATTGAACAGCCGGTCAAAACATATTCCAGCGGCATGTACATCCGCTTGGCCTTCGCGGTGGCGGTCAGTGTCGAACCAGAGATATTGGTCGTGGACGAAGCACTTTCAGTGGGTGACGAGCTTTTCCAGCGAAAGTGTTTTTCCCGCATAGAAGCCATACGCGCCAAAGGAGCTACGATCCTCTTCGTTTCCCACTCGGCAGGGGCAGTCATCGAGTTGTGCGATCGTGCCGTGCTGATGGATGCGGGCGAAATGCTGGCGCAAGGGCGCCCCAAGGAAATCATCAATCGCTATCACAAGCTCCTGTATTCGCCGACGGACCAAGCCGCCGCGATACGCGAGGAAATCCGTCGCAACAGTCATGCGCTCGAGCCACGTCGTGTGATCGGCGGTATACCGTCGGAGGTTGTCGGTTCGGAGCGTGCACTGGAAACCTTCGATGCGGAGCTGAAACCTTCGAGTACGGTGGAATTTGCGCCGCGCGGTGCCTACATAAGCGATGTCATGCTGATGACGGAGGCTGGGCGTCAGGTCAACGGGCTGGTGCGTGGCAGACGTTATCGCTTCTGCTACAAGGTCGACTTCACCAAGGCATTGTTCAATGTCCGGTTTGGCTGCTTGATCAAGAGCGTCACCGGACTTCACATATGCGGCACCCTGTCCGAGGCGGCCACCCAGGATGGAGTAATGGTGGAGCGGGTTGGAGAGCATGCCATTGTCGAATTCCTGTTTGACTGCATGCTCAATCCCGGCGTCTATTTCATGAATGCGGGTGTGTTTGGTGTGGAAGACGAGGCTGAAACATTGTTGCACCGCATTGCGGATGCAATCGCGTTTCGGGTTCTTCCTGTTGAGGACAACAAATCGACGGAGATGGTTGATTTCAATGTCGAGCCACGAGTGACGTTCCATGCATGAGGTATTCACTAATCTCTTAGTAGCCTGCCCGAACAACGGGGGCCTCTTTCTCCTCCATCAAGGGACGACATACAAGCTTGATGGCATGGACACGACCGGCTTCATGATTCGTGGGAGGCAGATGTTGCGGGGACTCCAGCCCGCGCGACTGGTGCGATACGCGGACGGTGAAGAATGTGGCGTGACGTCCGGAGAAGACTTTGGTGACATTCATGATGTACTGCTGGAAGGGCAGTTTCATTATGTGGTGAAAACCGACGACAACGAAGTCGTCAAATTGGATGAATTGGGACAGGAACGGCAGCGATGGACGCTTCCGGGGGAGCGGGACTCGTGGCATGTCAACTGCATGACGCGCTGGGGCAGCCGCCTAGTCTTCAGCGCCTTTGGCGACCTGCGATTGCACAAGGAATACAAGCAGAAGTCTCAGGGAAATGGCTTCGTGCAGGATCTCGATACCGGGGAAAAGCTGATTACGGGTTTGAGTCAACCGCATAGCCTAGTGGCAGTAGGAGGCGGGTTACTGTTGGCGAATTCCGAAAATTTCGAAATCCGCGAGTACGACGGACGCGGCCATCTGTTGCGCTCGAAAAAGTTCAATGGGTACACGCGTGGAATGCTTCTCCACAAAAATGTCCTTTATGTGGGGCTGAGCAGGTCCAGGAACGTCGACCTGGGTCCGATTGCGAACGCCGTCGTTGTCGCTCTCGATGCCGGGACATGGGAGGAGATGGCCCGACAACCTCTGCCGGCCAATGAGATCTTCAGCATCCAGCGCATGGACGATGCCGAGATACCTATGGTCTTGGGGCGGCTTGCGTCCCATGCGAGCCGCTTTCTGGGTGGGCAAGTGGCAAGCCTTGAGCGTGAGTGCGCAAGCCTCAAGGAGGCAGCCGAGACCTTCGAGGGACGGGCAGAGGAGTTACGTCTGAAGGTGGCAGCGCGAGACGCGCTGATATGCGACAAGGAGGTTCAGCTCAACAGCCACAATGAGGTAATTCGCGAGAACGAGCGAAAAATCTACGGTCTGCTAGAAACCGTGCATGGCAAAGACCTGCATATTCAAAGTCGCGAAGAGGTCATTCGTGCCAGGGAGATGGAGGTTTTGCGTCGAGATGAGGTAATTCAGGCCCGGGAAAGAGAGCTGGGGATTCGTGACCAAGTCATTCAAGGCAAGGACGCCGAAGTTCGCGTGCGCGACGGATTGATCCGGCAACTTGAGGAACAGCTTGTTGAGTCCCGACTTATCTTGCAAAAGAAAGAACAAAATGAAGCTTATCTGGGTGAGAAACTGGCTGGCGTGGAGTCGTCGTTGTCCTGGCGCTTAACCGCGCCCCTAAGAAGCACGAAAAGCCTGTTCAGAAAAATATTTGGAGGGGCTCGGCGTGCACGTGACGGACTCGGTCATGTTATGAAATCTGGGGATGCTCGCGGGAAATATATTTCCCTGGCGCGGTCGCTAGGTCCGGCGGATGCGGCGCGGCATGCTTATCATTTTCTTCGCAGGGGCGGCCCTAAACCATCCCATGTGATTGAGAATAGTGGCGCGTTTGATCTTCGCAATACAGGTGGTCAGCCGGTGGTGGTGCTGTGCACGCGCCACTGCCATTACATAGGCGAGGCTATTGTCCGGGCACTACGTAGGGTTGGTATTGTTTCACACATCATCTATGGACGCCCTGAGCGAGGGTATGACAATGTACCGCACTTTGTCATTTGCCCCCAAATGTTTCAACAATTGCCGGACTTCTATGTTTCCTTTCAGATGGAACAGACGGTTAATTCGCGCTGGTTCACCAAAGAGTACTTGAGTCGACTGGAGAACTCGTTTGCGGTTTTTGATTACTCGCTGGACAATATCAGAAATCTGACTTCGATGGGGCTTAGCGCGAAGCAGTTTTATTATCTTCCAATAAGCTACGTGGCGGATTACGTTCCTTCCGCCAAAGATAAAAAATATAAGTACGATGTACTTTTTTATGGCGATATCAATAATGATCGCCGGCGTGCGTGCATCGCCGAGCTCGAGAAGGTATGCAAGGTCAAGGTAATAAACGACACGTTTGGCCCGGAACTATTCGATGAGATCGGAAAAGCCAAGTTGATTGTGAATATTCATTATTACGCGGGTGCCCTCTTGGAGACAACGCGGATCTGGGAGTGTCTGTCGCTTGGCAAGCTCGTGGTTTCCGAGCGGTCATCCGACATGGAGCATCACGCCGAATTATTGCCGCTGGTGGATTTTGTGGATGTGGATGATTTCACAGGGATGGCTGCACGCGTGCGGCACCTGTTAGCAGATGACACCGAGCGAAGCCGCAAGATAGAGGAGAACGTTCAAGCTCTGGGCTCCATTTTCAACCGGTTTGATTATTTTTTCTATCGCTTTCTGTTGGCGACGGATAATATTTCATTCGAAGAATTTTGGACGTCGATTGGAAGCCAATTTCCGATATCTTCCGACAAGCTTTGCCTCAATCTGCCGGAATATACGGATCGTGCGGCGAGTTTTGACAAGGATAACGTATATGGATTTGTACGGTTCCCTGGGCTTCGTCACTCAAAAGGCTGGGTTGGTTGCGCACTTAGCTACAAGTACATGCTTCGGCTTGCTCTCGAACGTGATTTGCCGGCAATAACCATTTGTGAGGATGATGTTGATTTTCCCAAAGATTTCGAATCAGTATGGGTGCCGATGTACGGATATCTGATGGAGTCGTCTGGTGAATGGGATGTTTTCTCGGGGTTGATGGCCGATCTGCATGTCGATGCAAAAGTTCTTAAGGTTACCCAGCATGATGGTCGCGAGTTTGTCACAACCGACAAGTTGATCAGCACGGTTTTCAATGTATATCAGCCATCCTGTTACGGCGTTGTCGCAAGCTGGGATGAGACTAACAGGGACGTGAATGTTAATACGATCGACAGGTATCTCGAGAAAAGCCAGGCGATCAAGGTGATGACTACCAGTCCATTCCTGGTTGGCCACAAAGAAGAGCTCTATTCAACTTTATGGGGCGGTCAAAATACCATCTATACTGATTTGATCGCGAAGAGCAGTGTGCTGTTGCGAGAGAAGATTGACGCCTACCAACGGCGTTCCAGACGCCGCTCTATGGGCCGTAATTCCTCCGCACAGTAGGGCCCACAATGTTTTTAGCTTAGTCGTGCGGGTCGGCTCAATGTTTGCCAAAGTCGGTTTCTAGTCGTCACATATCAAGGATGCCATGAAAAAGAATGTTTTGACTTTTGCGCTGGGGCTATTTGTACCGCTCTTGCTGGCTGGATGTGGTAACCAACAGCAAAATAACGAGAAGTCAGCCGAAGCCAGCAGGCCGCAGGGTACACGGGCGGCGCGTGCAACGCTGACGGTGTCACCCAATAGCGTGAGTTCATGTGAGAAAGGTGCACACATTGACCCCACCGTGGGTTGGCAACGTATCGATACGTCCATCCAGAACCTGAGGGTAACTGTGAGTTCTCCGGGTAGTGGCGAGGAGAAGCTGTTTTCAGAAGGTGGATATCAAGGGTCGGCTAAGGCAGGAGATTGGGTGGTCGCTGGTGTGACTTTCCGCTTGTATGACGGGGACAAGGGCGAAAGCTTGGCTTCCTATACTGTCGCGAGTGCGCCTTGTGCAGGTGGCCTGTAATTTCCATGCTTATATGAGCGTGTGGTTATTAATTGATTTCGGATACCCCGATAAGGCGAATCAATCGGTAGCCTTCTCAAACTCGTTGGGGGAGCGATAGCCGATCGTGGAATGCACCCGGGTGGCGTTGTAGAAAGTGACGATGTAGTCGTTGACGGCTTTGGGATGATTGGCGTAATCGCGCTGCCAGACGCGCTCCATCTTCAAATTCAGAAAGAATCGTTCCATGACGGCATTGTCCCAGCAGTTGCCCTTGCGGCTCATACTGCTGACCAGTCCTTGTGTGCTGCGATGGCCATTTGCAACGCAGTGCACAGCATTTCCGCGGACACGGTGGGCGCCATCGTCCGGCCGACGATCTTGCGCGAGTACAGGTCCAGCACGGCGGCCAGGTAGAGCCAGCCGGCACGCGTGCGGATGTAGGTGGTGCCGGCCTGTCGACTCCCCATAAACTCGGTCCAGGCATAACTCGAGGTCTCCGGCAAACTAGCCCCAAGGAGATCACTGATGCGCAAAAGCAAATTCACCGAGAGCCAGATCGTCGCGACGTTGAAGCAGGTCGAAGGTGGTCGACAGGCCAAGACGTGTGCCGCGAATTGGGCATTTCCGACGCGACCTACTACGTCTGGAAGTCCAAGTACGGCGGCATGGAAGCGACAGATGTTCGGCGGCTGAAGGATCTTGAAGAAGAGAACAGGCGCCTCAAGCGCATGTTCGCTGACCTGTCGCTGGAGGACATGGGGCTGAAGGACGTCATTGCAAAAAAAACTGTAGACCCGGCGCACAAGCGCCCGCTGATGTCGTGGCTGATGGATGTTCACGACTGGAGCGAGCCTCGGGCTTGTCAGGCGGTGGGGCTTCCTCGATCGACGGCACGCTACAAACGACGAGTGGACCGGGATGAAGTAGTGATCGCGTTGCTGGCCGAGCTGGCTGAGCGGTTTCCGGAGCGTGGTTTCGACAAGCTGTTCCAACTGATCCGCCGTCGCGAGCTGGTCTAGAATCACAAGAGGGTGTGGCGCGTGTATTGCCTGATGCAGCTCAACCGGCGCCGCCGCGGAAAGAAGCGGTTACCCAACCGGCACCCGATGCCGTTAGTGGCCGGCGATCAGATCAACAGCAGTTGGTCGATTGACTTTATGTCCGACGCCTTGTGGGACGGGCGGCGCTTTCGTACGTTCAATGTGATCGATGATTAGTCGCGAAGCGCTGGCGGTCGAGGTGGATCTCAACCTGCCAGCCACAAGCGTCATTCGCACGCTGGAGCGCATCGCCGCCTGGCGAGGCTACCCCGCCAAGCTGCGCTGGGATAAACGGCCCGGAGTTCATCGCGCTGGCTCTGGCCGAGTGGGCTGAGCGCAAGGGTATCGCCTTGGACTTCATCGAGCCCGGCCGGCCGATGCAGAACGGCTTTATCGAACGCTTCAACGGCAGGTTCCGGCGTGGCGTGTTGGACATGCATGTCTTCCGCAATCTCGCCGAAGTGCGCGAGCAGGCCGAACGATGGGTGGCTGACTACAACAACGAGATTCCGCATGACAGCCTCGACGGGCTTACGCCCGCCGAATTCCGAGTCCAGAACGACCCAGCGACCTCTAATTTAGCGTGGCACTGATTTGTGGGGAGTCGACACATTGAGCGAGACCGGCTATCGCTACCAAACCAAGGCGAGCGAAGAGAACGCGCGGATCGCGGACTGGCTGGTTCGCCTGACCACGGCCTATCGCGACTGGGGCTTTGGTTTGTGTTTCCTGCACCTGCGCAACGTCAAGGGTTTCGGCTGGAACCACAAGCGGGTGTACCGCATATACCGAGAGCTGGAATTGAACCTTCGCATCAAACCCAGGAGCGCATCGTGCGCGAGCGACCCGAACCACTGGCGGTACCCGAGTCCATCAACCACGTCTGGTCGATGGACTTCATGCACGACCAGCTCAGTGGTGGGCGCAGCTTCCGGCTGTTCAATGTGTTGGACGACTTCAACCGCGAAGGACTGGGCATCGAGGTCGATCTGTCGCTGCCCTCGATCCGCGTGATCCGTGCGCTGGAGCAGATCGTCGAGTGGCGCGGCAAGCCACGGGCGATTCGCTGCGATAACGGGCCTGGGTACATCAGCGGCACGCTGCTGACGTGGGCGGAGCAACAGGGCATCCGGATCGAACACATCCAACCGGGCAAGCCGCAGCAGAACGCCTACGTCGAACGCTACAACCGAACTGTGCGTTACGCCTGGCTCGCCCAAACCCTGTTCGACTCGATCGAGCAGGTGCAGAACACGGCCACTCGCTGGCTATGGACGTACAACCATGAGCGCCCGAACATGCACTCGGCGGCATCACGCCGATACAAAAAGCTGACGCTCGCCGCCTAGCTCCACTTTTGCTGCCAGTTAAAAGTGGGAGAATTACCTTACATGTCTAGTCAGCAAACGCTTGCCGCGGCCAATGGGTGCGGTTATTTGCAGCCGGATTCTGCGCTAGCTGACGCAAGCTCCCAAAGCTCGTAGAACCGATCCAAGTATATTCTCTTGGCTGCGCCGGACGCGGACAGGATCGAAATAGCGTTCTTGAGCTGAAGCGGATTCATCGGAACCGCACCGCCAGAATGCGCTGACGTGGGAATTACCACATAACGGATCTCGTCTTTTTGCAAAAAGCAGACGATGCGATGCACGTCGTCGTTGAGTCCCGGTAGTGCCCATGCTATCTCGTCGAAAGACTCATATCGACCAGGCAGCCAATCCGCCATTGGCATAGCGGCCAAGCCCACTGTGCGCGCATCTGGGGACGAGGATGATAGCTTCTCAGCCACACCGGAAAGTCCAACGCTTCTCAGTGCCTGTGCCTGGTGACTCGAATAATTAAGGAAACTGCGGCTGAAATTTCCATCTATCGCGCGCGTACCGGGGCCCCAGTTGCCCGTAACGAACGATATGGATGCCATAGATATCGCAAACAGAAAGAGAATGAAAAGCAAGGGACGCCTGAGGAATGGACGCTTCTGGATTGACCCACTGAATATAAATCCCGAATAGCACAGAAGAGCTATGACAGGAAAGATAAAATAGTTACCGTCGGCGCCATACGAATCTGCATTCGTTTGTTTGACAAAAAAAACGAGCGCGAAAAAGATTACGCCGAGCGTGAGGATTAGATTTCTCGCGAAGCGCACTACTGTGGTCTTGGGACGAAGACCCAGCCCCGAAAGAAGTAGAGCAAAGAGCCAAACGTTGCCTGTCCAATAGGTTGTGAGATGGGCGTACCGACTCGGGTTGAAAATGTAGGAAATGACACCAGATAGTGGAATGTATGATTGTCGTCCCCCTTGCGGTAGGCCCCCAACTGGAAACTTGCGATCGAAACCTATCTGGCTTAACAAGTCATTCGCGTAGGATGGGAGTATCAGAGGCACGCCCGCAAGGCTTAATGTTCTGTAGGATACAAGCGATACGACCACGATCGCTGCCATCAGCGTAATGGTCCCAGGAGCCCGGTTGCTCCAGTCTAACGGATAGGGGGGTACGTCTTTACGGCGTGTTATGAGTTGAATGTAAATAAATAGATATAACAAGATGATAAGAGTGGCATAGGGGAGGACAGAAAGCCTTGCCTGGGGCGCGAGAATACATGCAGCCGTACCAAACAGCAGTTGAGATATCTTTCCGGTACTTTTAAATTTAATAAGGCACAATACAGCATATAACAACAGGCAAGCGGCGAACGTATCTCCTTTAGCTGAAATTGAAATATTGGCCAGCGCCGGCAGTGTTGCGATAAGCGCGACCACAGCGAGCCGGAAATCGTTCTCGGTTCCTAGCGAGCGGAGTATTGCATTCGAAATAAAAAGAGCGAATGACCAGCAGAAAATATTTAGACCTAAGACCAAGGTCATGCTACCTAGCCCAGATAGCGGGAGGAGCAAAACCTCAAATAGCTTCGGATAGTAGTGAACAGGCGCAACGAGCCCCAAGCTAGAAAACAATCCATGAGGCCCGGCCAGAACCCTTTCGCCGCGCAGCCCGTACCATATGGAATCATAATCCGTTGAGACTGATGCTTTGGCGAATAAAATGAAAAACATGCTCAGTATGAGCGCAAAGAATAACTTCGAAGGAGCGGATAAATTATTAAACGAACGTCCCGCAACGTAGATTAGCGAGGGCGTTCGAAGCGTAGCCAGCGTTAAGCCAAAAAATAGAAGGGCAGCCCAGTGGACCGCAGTGATCGATCCAAAGCCCATCAGCGCCAGAACCCAAGAAATGGCCGACCAGGTAACGATTCCGACTAATAACGATTGATAGATCTTCTCGTGACTTACGCCGGTTCTTCCCCGGAACAATAAGCCCCATCCGACGGAGAAAATCCCTTGTATGTATAAATATATGACTAATATAGCGAGATCGACTCCGTTGTATCTGGCGTAGATAAAACCGGCTCCGAGAGTTCCTATCCATCGAACCATACCTTTGAAGTTCATGAAGATATAGATGCTGATGAAAAGCGCGCCGGCGATGAGCCCGCCCTGCCACGCTTCGGGTTGAGCGATATGCCAATCGAAAGGGCCGATGGTTATCATTGTTACGATCGGGATGATTATAAAAGCCGCGCCGACCGCAGATATCCAAAGGGTACATAAATATTTATTCAAGATGCGCGGGTATTGCGACATTTTGGCGCTCGTTCTATTAACTTGATTAAAGTGAATTACCGCAGTAGCTGCATTCAGTAAGGAGCGGGTAGCCCGTGCCTAATCAATGGGCTCCGCCCTCTGAGTTCGACATGATACGTGGCGGAGCGGGCAAGCGAGTGCAAGGCCAACGGGTCATCAGGTCCCGATGTGATGAACGAGGTCGCTTCATCGCATCACGGGCCGCGCTCAAACGCCATACCCGTTGCGGGTTATGATCACACAGAGCCTAACAGGTGTGTTACAGACATTTTGCTGTTCACCCCTTCGAGCGAAGTTTTCCGAGTATTGGGAACAGGCAGAGGAGTCCTACTGCGGCAATAAGGGGCGTGAGAAGACGAATAGCAACGGCTCCGACCTCCGCATCCGCAGGTGACATAGCCATCCACAACAGCAGACCGCGGCTACCGAGCTCAGACACGCCGAGTCCCCCGGGTGTCATGCTCGCCACCACGGCAAGCATCACTCCGCCTAGCAGGATCGCCACTTGGGGAAAATCCAGTGCGATGCCCATGGAATGCAGCGCTGTCCACCAGAGAGCGACATACAATAGCCACAAAGGGACCGTAAGCAACGCCGCCACCGTAACGCGCGGTATGTGACGAAATACTTCGGCGTACGGGTGAAATTTTGCGGGCAGCGGGATGAGCTGGCACAACAGACTCAACAGAATAGATCCGAATAGGGGCAACGATAGCGCCAGCGGTGCTGCCCACGCGAAGCCGAAATGGAACGCTAGTCCTCCGAGGCCGACGCTGCACAATGTGGCTAAGTCGAGCAATCGCTCCACAAAGAATGCCGAAACGCCTAGGTGCCATGCTCTGCCGTGGTGGTCAGATATCATCTTGATCTTAATGGCTTCGCCCAGTTGAAACGGTGTCAGCGAGGCCAGGCCGGCAGCCACACCGTTTGCGCAGAACGATTGCCACAAGTTGTTGCGGCTTGGGTTAACACCTAGCACCACCAGCCAACGCATACCGCGTACGAGACCTATTACCAAGAGTAATGGGATCCCAGCGCCCAGCAGCATTACGAGATCCAAGTGTAATAGCGCTTCACCAACCGTGGGCCAGTCAAACGTTCGCAACGTGGCAGCGACGCAGAGCACCAAGATTATCGTGACAAGCGTGTGGCGCGGGTAGCGCTTCGAGCGAGGTCCAATCATCGCGCCAGCCATTTCCTACGTAAGGTCAACGTGACAAACCGAACAAAATGTTTGCGGCCGTTGTAGTGATGTGATCCAGGTGATCTTCCATGCCCACCCAGAACGGTAGTCGTACAAGGCTGGCGCTGATGGCATCGGTGTGGGGCAAATCTCCGGCGGTGCGTCCAAAACGTCGGCCGGCCGGCGAGGTGTGTAGGGGGATATAGTGAAACACTGTCCCGATTCCAGCTGTCTTCATTCCTTCGATGAACGCGCCGCGTTGGTCGAGCCCCGTCAGCAGTAGATAATACATGTGCGCATTGTGAATGCAGTCGGCTG
>Ga0164242_10005526_pt1 | contig 14054 bp, 9 predicted proteins | sample OricomgcompostMG_FD_108783 | JGI IMG/M metagenome (GOLD analysis project Ga0164242, IMG submission 108783) | Miracle-Growth compost microbial communities from Emeryville, California, USA - Original compost - Miracle growth compost (MG) ... | reverse complement strand
TCGCGAAATGCTGGTCCACCTAATACACGAGCTTGTTATATCGCAACTGGACGACAATACGCCGAGCGCTACAAGGGAGTCGATAGAGGATCTTATCGACTCGATACGACGTCACGACCGCTCTGTAGTCTGGGGATACGAAGACAACAACGGAAAGGTGGACGAACCGGATAACAAAGTCCCTCCTAGCATGGAGCACCTTTCGGGAGAAGTAGTCAAGACCTTCGAAGTCACGTTTCCCGGTATCAAAGAACAATGGGCTCGCCTGTCGTTGACCTGGGCAACTTCTTGTCCAGTCAGACACCTTGCGTGCCGCTCATTCCAAATATACAGGTGCATCCTAGCTGGCCTCGACCAGCACATGCTAGGCGACATGCTCGCCAGGCTTTCAAACACCATTGCGGACGAAGATGCCGAGATCCAGACGTTTTCCATGGAAATACTGACCACTCTAAAGACCCTGATCTTCAAACTCGACGCCGAGAAGCTTTTGACGCTACCCCAGCTGTTTTGGACTACATGCGCCTGCCTAGAATCTATAAACGAGCGGGAATTCTTGGAAGCCATCGAGATGCTGGATGAGTTCCTGAACAAGCTTGACTTCCGGTCGCCTAGTGTGCGGAAGATATTCTTGGAGGGCAAGCCTTCGAAGTGGGACGAGCCGTTTGATGGCCTACAACCATTACTATACAAAGGACTGCGGTCCTCGGCGTGTCTTGGACCGACGCTGAACACCATGAACAAGCTGGTTCGACTACCAAACGATAGCCTCGCCGGTGACCACAGTCGGATATTCTTCACCGTTTTGGCCAATCTCCCTCGCTTCCTACACGCAATGGACGAGGAGGTTTTGGGGGCTGAAGTCGTCCAAACTGCCGATAATCTCTTGGCCGTTGCGGACGCGCAAGGATTCACCAGCATCGCATCGGTGCTAGACGCCTACATCGCCTTGAAATATCGATCTGGCAACGACTTTGTCTACCAACTGTTCGGCGCGCTAAGAGAATACTTCCTCCCGCAGCTAGATTTCCAGATGATCACCATGCTTATGGGGTTCCTTACGAACAACACGGCTTGGGTCAAGATCAAGACAATGCGGATTCTCTGTGTTATCGTGCCCGAGATAGATATGAAGAAGCCCGAAATAGCTGGCCATGGCTCCGACCTCATCTCGCCTCTGCTCCGGTTGCTACAAACTGAGTTCTGCATGGAGGCCTTAGAAGTGCTGGATAATATCATGACGATGTCGGGATCCTCAATGGACAAGCACCATCTCCGCATGAGCATGACCCGATTCACTTCCAAGGCGATACGGAAGGAGTATGAGCGGACGCAAAGCTTATTCGGGATCCCTGAGCAATCCGGCTGGGCGGTACCCGTCCCGGCTAAGAAGACCGAGTCGACCAGATCCAACGTTCACGCCGCATTCTACATGTGCCAAGGAGACGAGGGCGTCGTCACAGAGGCGAATCCCACTCAGGAGGTCGAGTTCCATGCCGACGAATTCCCCTACGGTTACTTCCCCACCCTGGACAGGGCGGACACCATGATGTCGGACGATATGCGAGGTGAAGGACACGCTGGAGGCGGCGACCTTGTTTCTGTCCTACACGGCCTCGACGACTTCTTCTTCGATGACCTTTCCGCGAGCCCTCCCAGCGAGGGACGTTCCTCCAGGACGATAACAGAGTTCTCGCCTGACGCATTCGAGTCCGGTGCACAGCTATACGACGAACAGATTCTGCCGATCCTGCACCAGGCATCGAACAACACGTCCTTCCAGAACGGATTCGTCGACCGGCCGCCGATGATGTCTCGCGAAGGCAGCTCAAACACAATGAACCCGACAGCCTTCAACATCGGGCCACCCAACCACAGTCCCCGGCCCGCGCTTCACGCGAGATCCATCACCTCGCCCAGCGCGCCGGCGTCGTACGTCCCCCAGATAGGCGACTCCATGACCGACGACGAATACACCTCTGACGTATTCTCGGACGGCGACGACGAACGGCCCAACGCCGCTGGCGGAGAGGGTTCCTTCTTCCTGGAGAATATGATCAGGCCTCTGGCGCATAGCACCAGGTCGCGGATGCGGAGACTGACCGGCGGCCGCTCGAGGGAGGAACGGTTCCCGATCTCGCCGCAGGTTCCGAGGGTGCCTAACGCGTTCTTCGCGAACAATAAGCCGCAGCAGCCGCAGCAGCCGCCGCAAGGGGATATGCTCTGAGAAACGGAGGCGTTTCAACAAAATCTACAGTTATAATGAACTACAGCTTTGATACCACGGAAAGGGAGGAAATATGCACATCAAGGAGAGAGATAGTACGCTGCGAGGCGCTGCTGTAGGTAGATATGGACTATTAGTATAAAGCAGGCGCAGCACCCCTGTATGGTTTTTTCTTCTTTTTCTACTCACAAAGTGTACCTAGGTAGTCAGTCAGTCTGGGATTCGGCGCACCAAATGGGGTTGTAAGGTCACTTTCTGCATCTGTACGGTGTCATGGGCAATTGGACTCAGAATTAGGGCAAATTTGATTGTAATGCTGGCTGAATATTTGCCTTCCAAACTTCGTCGCAATGGATAGGGTGCTTGGTATCACGTATATAAAATCTATGGGGACTTCACGCATCCACGACGTCCCTTATGCTCCCCTTGCTCCATGCTGTAATCTTTTCCTGGTCCGCCGTCTCCCAAACCCTTTTGATCATTGCTTCGTATATCCACGCCTCGTCGATGTTTGATGCCTTCTGGCTCTCGAGCCAGCTAATGATCCCGAACCTCGTTGTCAGGGTGGTGCTCCCTCCATCGATACAGGTCGTTTGGTACAGGATCCTCAAAAACCGAGTCTTGAGCGGTGTTCTCATGTACGGGTTGCTCACCAGCGACAGCACCCGCTCGAACAGGCGCTTCTTGTGGAAGAAGGCGAGGTCGACCGGCGTGCGCAGGCTGTCCAGAAGATAGGAAGCGAGCCAGCTAAGGCCCGCGTAGTACGAGTCATCAACCGATGGCTCTTCCTGGATGATGTCGTACACAAGAGGCAGCCTGTCTAGCTTCCAGACGGGTCCGCGGGTGAGGAAGGTATTGACCTTCGCATAGAGACTATGGAGCGGGTCTCTTAGCACCTCGAGCGCGTGGCAGGCGAACGCGACGATTGCACTCGGCACGGGCTCGTTATCGACTTGGCTCTTGGCTGACTCTGCGAGCTCGGAAAGGAGTAACCAACACTGGTCTTTCTCGTCATAGTCAGACTCTCGTATCTTCGCTGCCATCTTTAGGATGTTGGTGAGGGCCTCTTTGCGGATGCTCGTGTGCTCAGACAGAAGCAGCGAGATCAGTTTGGCTGCGTAACCTTCGTCAATCAGCTCGTCAACCGTCTTGGCTGGCCATCTTGTAAGTGCCAAGTTCTCTAATTCGAGACCGATCGATTGGGGAAACAATTCGTCTATCGACTTCGGATCGACCCTGAAGTTCCCTTCCACACTGTTCAAGTTTGGCTTCATCGAAATGTTGTCTAGCACGTCGTTGTTCGCCGGCTTGAAGGTGTGTGTAGATTCCAGTTCTTGTGGGATTTTCACCAGCATCTCCGCCTGGGCACTATCGGGGAAGCTGGCCCGGTATCTTTGCAAAACCCGGTCTAAGAGAGCATCATCTTCTCCGCCAAGCTTCGAAACGCCCACGAAATAGGCTAGAAACGTCGCGAGAGATTTGAGGGTCTTGCTATTCCCTGTTTCAACAGCCATGGGTAGTTGCTCAAGCATCGCCATTGCCAGAGGGCTAACCATGGAACTCTGAATAGATTCATTCTCAGACTTTGTATCCTGGCCCAACAGGGTTTCCGTCATGCCGAGATATTTGATTGCCCTTGTCGCACATCGACTCATACAATTGTCCAAGAACGTCCATGTCTCGGCGATAGACTCAGCATCAGTGGTATCCTTGAGTAGTCGAATGCCCTGGACGATTGGGTTTAAGCCGGACTGTGTGGGTGAAGAGACAACTAGCTGCTGCTCCCTCGCTATAAAGTTGAGGATGTCCAATATCTTCTCCGAGGAGAGCCCCTGTCGAGGGTCGACAGTGAGCCGTAAAAGGGTAAGGAAGGGAGACAGGGAGAGTCCGTCCAATTTCGAGAACCAGCGCATGCCAGGCGAGTAGCGAGCGACCGTGAGGAGATGCTCCAGTTCCTTGAGGCTCAAATTGCGATCCCGAGCGTCCTCAAGGTCTCCCTTCTCCAGGCGCTTAATTGCGACCACAAGAAACGGGGAGACATCGAACTTCGCGATCAAGGCAATTTGAGGGATTACTTCATAATAGAGACGCAATAAACGGCTAGCGGCCTCTCGGTGAAGGATATCCCCCTCGGGGATAGAACGGTACGAGTTGACGATGTCCTTCATGCTGGGACTTCGCTGGCAAAACTCGTCGACCAACCTCCGCGCCGCCTCGTTCCAGAGATGTTTGTTGGAATGGGAGACTTCTCGATGGAGCTTTATGACTTTCTCGAGCTTCTCTATCGCAGCAACTAACATCCGCGTCGCAAAGAAGGATATTAGATTCGACTTATGCGAGAGGCAGCGGGAAAGCACCTTCTGGTTTAAGGGGAGAGGCAAAATGTTGTCCACAACGACGGAAGTAGGGGGCGGGAAAGGTGAATAGCCATTCGAGTGGCCAAAGTATTTGGGGATATCGACGTTCACGGTGTTGAAGAGGAGAGCCGCGTAGCCGATCCAAGTTGCCGAGAGCTTGGGTTCGAACGTGAACGATTTTCGATTGAGAAAGTAGTCTGCCACCAACTCGGGCGCGGCTTCGAAGATGGATACAAGCAGCTCGGCTTGTTTGATATTCGACCACGGGCGGAGTCCCTGGATGAACTCAGACAAGACGGTATTGTGAACCGGGATTTCTTGCCTGAACTTGTCCATCCAGACGATGTTCTCGACGCCTAGATCATCCGCTCGATGGGGATCAACAAGCATGTCGCCTTCCTGCCCAGTTCCTCTCGGATACCACCCTGACTCGTGCCTAAGAATCCCGGCATCTGGAACTGTGCATGCGAATAAGAGAAAATTATGGGCAACTTCCGCCACAGACTGCCCTCCGCTATCTCCCTCCGATGCAGCTTGCTCATACGTGTAAAGCGGTGCGATGCGAGATAAGGTGTAGGAGCCAAGTACCCTGCTCTTGATCTCACGAGGAAGCTTAGTATCGAGCAGGACATGCGACCTTAACGTGGTGAGGATCTCAATGGCAAGATATGGCGGGTCATCTTTGATGGTTCTGGTGAGAGCGAAGACAACGTCCTTCTGTGATAGCAGCTCCTTCTTCGCCTCAAGGTGTAAAAACTTGAGTGCGCTGAGGAAGAACCTGACAGCTGTGGTTCGGGCAGAGGGCCGTTTCCGTTCCTCGTGTCCCTCTCCGAGATACTTGATGCTCATGTTCCTGGCCAACGACCTGAACGTGTAGTTCCTCGCTCGAAAGACTGGTTTCGCAACCGCAGCCCCGTCAAAGCACAGCACCTCTCGTAGGAGCCGTAACGTGGGGGAAATTATGAACTCTTTCCCTTTGTCAGCGGACAAGTTCCGAGCAATGAGTTCCTGCTGAGGTTTCTGTAACAGGGTCCGGCAGATGCCCAATCCATAGGGGACCATCTCTAAGTCGCGGGCAAGGATTCTCAAGAGGAGAGCCAAGGCAACCGGAACGGCAGACATAATGTTGTCATTATTGGCCTGACCGGCGGCCCCCCAGGTCTCCATGATCTCGGGGAGAAAGATCGGCGCTTCCTCATAATCGCGGGGCTTGTTGAAGTCCAGATAGTCGTACAACAGCTTGCGCTCGGCGTCATGGTCGCCGTCTTCGTGGGCAATCTTGTCCAGGAAGATTTTGAAGGATTGTAGGCCTAGGGGAGGTCAGTAAACAACACAGGAGACGAAGACGGGCAGCAGTCTAGTTACCATGCCTGGCCTTCTTGAGATCCTGGTCGAAGGACAGCAGCTGCGCCAATTGACGACTTGTGTGGACGTCTTCGTGGGTTGGAGGCTCATGAACAACCTTTAGCCGCTTCCGAGGATTGTCCCCAGAATCGGGCCCGCGAGAGGGTCGTTTGCCCATCGTTGAATAGCTGCTGGTTGCTGCCCTCGGTAGCTTCCGTAGCCCTCCTTGATTTGAGTTCTTTGGGGAATTTTTAGAGATACCGACGATGTCTTATCAGCTCGATAAGAGTACCCTAGATTCACTCTAGGGGTGCCCACATTGGACACACACCGTCATGTAATAGTCACGTGCTGGTTTTGTAGAATCCTCAGCCTTGTTGCTGTATGGCAGCCTAGCCTGTGCCACAAGGTGGCGGTGCTTGTGGCCCTCGCCGATCTTGAGCACTTCGGCCCTGCATGTCCAGGCATTATCGTGCTGAGAACCTTAATCGCAACTGCCCGCATCAAAGCACAGCACCTCACAAAATTGTACCTTAATCAGAGTTGATTCATCATTTCCCATCTACTCAAATTCACTTCAGCCTTGGCCAGCATACGTTGCCTAAACATTTCACCATTTATTCTGCGCAACGCCGTCGCCGCCTTTCGCCCATCAAGTCTTGCCCGCCTCTGACCAAAACCAAATTCGAAACAGCAACACCAAAAGCTCCTCTTTCCCCCCACGCTCGTCCGACAATCTTACACCCGCGGATGCGAAAACGTATCTCAAGCTATCACCTTTCCACCTCATATGCCCCTCCCCTCGCTTGAGTATGGCCGGTAGATACACCGTGGAAACCCTGCTCTTGCTGAGCCAGTCCCCGCTATGCGTCAAACCTCCTAGTCTTCCTCCCCCAGAGGAGTGGATGGGGTATGCCTTCCCAGAAATACCTGCGTACTTGTTAGATTTTGATACTAATATCCTTGATCAGACCACCTCCAGAAACAACCCGCAATCCGACCAAACCTGTCAACGACAGATCCAAGGGAAGCGACAGTATTTTGCTTGACAACAGGCGGTCAGGCACCGATCGAAATGCCCCACGGAACAACTCCCGTAAGCTTTACCCCCTGGACCAATTGAGAGCGACTTTTCTAACTGAACGTGCTTTAGACCCCGATGATATTATCCTTGGGCCTCCACGAACCAGCTTTACCTCCTCCTCTATTGGCGCCAAGCCCGGCGACGGGGACAAGGGGTCCAAGGACTCCGAGCTACGAGACCGTTCAGATCGATTCAACTTCCGCAATAGATCATCCGAGACTGATGCCATTCATGATCGCTTCCGAGATGCGAGGACTAATAACTACGGTCGCGACCAGGATGGTGATACCCGCAGTGCGGTGAAGCCGCGTAAGAGCTTTGGGAACGAGGGCGCTGAGCGCTTCCAGGGGCGCATTGGTGGCGTTGACCGATTCCCCAACAGGGATGACCGAAGAACGAGGGATAGAGATGACCGCGAGAATGGCGAGAGACGGACCAGAAACTTTGACCGTCACTCCCAAGACAAGGAAGGGGAGGATGCGGACGGGACTCGCAGGAACGGCCTAGGAAGGGGCAGATCGGACCCATGGTTTAAGGAGGGTAGCGATGCTGCCCCCCCGCCGTCTCAGCGGGAGCGCATTGATAGGACGAAGAATTGGAGAGAACGAGATCCCAACGACAGACCGAGCGAGAGGCAGAGCGAGAGGCAGAGCGATCGACCCAACAACAGGGGATTTGACCGCCGCTGGGATAGAGAGCAGCGAGTCGAACGTGAGCCTGAATGGCTTGACGAGCCTGCCGAGGAGAACCCCAAAGGGCACACGGAAGAAGACTTCAAGAAGTTCATGGAGGCTATGAAAGCCGGTCGGGGAGGGGCCTCGAAGTCAGAGGACAAGTCCGCCAACCCGATTGATCGGCCAAACCCAGACCCTGCCATACTAGCAGAGCAGAAGAAGGTTGTCTCTGCTCCACCTGTGGAATCCGGCCCCGACAAGTTCTTCGCTGCCTATGGCAGCGCCACTCTCGATACCTCCGCCCCCGTGGCGGATACCAAGGAAGTCACGGTGCCAAAGGCCGCGAAGCCGTCACGATTCACATCTTTCTTCAGCGGGCACGAGGACACACGGGGCAAAACCGAGCCCCCTACCCCCGCAGCCGGCCCACCTCCTCTGAACGGTATGAACCAACCACCGCAACCCGATGCGGAGAGGGAGGCGTTCCAGGTGTTACTTCAGAAACTACAGCGCCAAACCTTGGCTGGGACAAACCAGCCTGGTAGCCCACCTCAGCTTCCCCTAAGCTTCTCAGAAAACTCGATCCCTCCAGGCGCTCAGCACCACAAAAGCGATGGCGGCATATCGCTAGAATCGTTCCAACCATATGGTGTTGATCGACGGGCGGACCCGCGACTGGACCCGCGACTGCGCCCACAATCGCATCCCGTCCAAGATATCCTCTCTCCCCGCCCGATGGCTCCCCCAGCCCAGCCGCCCGCGCCACGCCCCGAGCAGAGCCTACAAGACCTCCTTATGCAACGTCACCATGTGCCCCCGCCGAACCAGGGCGGCGGCCGCATGGAGCCGAACTCGGCTGCCGCTAATGACAACTCCGAGTTCCTGATGCGGCTCATGCAGAGCGCCCGCAACGCGCCGGAGCCGCCGCGCACCGAGCAGCTCCTCTCCCGGATGCCGCAGCCCGCGAAACACGCTAACAACGTACCGACCATGTCTGACCGGGACGCGGAATACCAGCGGGAGCGAAGCGCCTCTCAGCGCCAGATTCGACTACCAGGCCCGCCGGGATTCCTCGACGAGCAGTTCCATAACCCAGACGGCGATAACCGCCCACAACCCACGCAGATCCTCCAGCGGCCACCTCCCCCGGGCCTGGACCACCATATGCACCCGTTCGCCATGGCGGGAGGCGGTCAGATGCCGCCCCAGCGGCCTATGATCCCGCCCCCGGGCATAATCAACAATCCCCGAAACATGCCAATGCCACCCAGCATGTTCCCTCCAAACTTCCCTCCGGGCGCCTTCCCCCCGCTCGACGGCATGGGCGGCCCACCAGCACCTGGGCCCGGCCCTGGACCTGGACCTCGGCCCGTGCAACCTCCTCCAGGATTCTACGGAGGGCCGCCACCTGGTTTCATACCACATCACGGAATGGGCAATTTCCAAGGCCCTGAGGGCCTCGCTTTCGGAGCTCCATTTGACGGCCGCGGAATGCCCCCGCCTGGAGCCGCCTTCCGACGGCAGTAACCATCCCGAAGAAATCTATCTACATACATACACCTTTGCTACGACCGACAAAGCAAATCTCTGGCTTTCGGATTGAGGAGCAGTAATTCAGCCAGGGGATTATGTCTGTTGTTACCGTTTGTATTAACTCACGTGCACGAGGCCGTAGTAGAGGCGCCATGGTATCATGATGTATTGGTAATTGGGGGAAAGGGAACGCAAGTCGTACGTGATGCAAAAGTCTTTGGGAGCACCGCCGGCGAGCGCGGAGCACACTCCGCTCCTATCATTGCGAGCACCTCTCCTTAGCCGGCCCTCTTTTTCCGCGGTAATGCAATATGGGCGTCGAGGAAAGGATCAAGGCAGTGGCGGATCTGGGAAGTGTAGGAATGCGCCGATAGATATCGCAATGGATGTCTCTCTTTTGCCTCTTGTTCCGCAACCTTGCCGCTTTATGTGTCGATTTTCTTCGTGATGAGGAACTTAGATACCCTTCCTTAATCGTCACTGTTTCTTGACTACTCGACAGAGGGTTGAACCACATCCTCTATGTCATTTATGTCCTCAACCCAGAAAAAAAGGAGCGTAGCCTGATGTCATGTTATGTTGCCTAGAATTCGTGCTATCATTTGACAAATGTGGTATTATACGGTTAAGAACGCTGCCACATTTGAATAGGGAGATGGGAAACCTCTCCTTGGTACTCGAAGAAACTATAGGTACATGGGTAGCAGCTAATAGACCACCCCTCTTCCTCATCGGACTTCAGACTATTTCATGACCTAGCATCTCTCAAACACACGGTACAGACCCTTCAAATTTGCAACCTCAAGAATACCGCCCGCCATCAGCGACTTAGTCCCCACCAGCCGCGCCTTGAACGCCGGGAAGAAAACATGCTCGACAGCCCAGCGGACATGCCTCCGACGAGCCGCCAGCTCCGCATCGATACCCCTCTCAGCAGCGTCGTCGGTCGAAGGTCCGGAGGCTGGTTCTGGCGGCAGCTGCTCGGGGACGTAGAAGGTGGCAAGCTCCCTGAGGAAGGTATCGAAGCAGGCCTGCTCGTCCCTCCAGTTGACGCGCGGGCCGAGGCGCAGTAAGAACTGTGGGAGCTTGACGATGGCGGGCGTGTAGCCCTTGATGAGGAGCGGGATGCTCAGCAGCTCGCCGGCCGGGGAGATCTCGAGGGAGAAGTACTCGAGGAGCATCTCCCGGCGCTCGATCAGCTGTCTGGCGACAAACTCGGCAACCAAACCTGGGTTATAGCCGAGGTCCTCACCGCCGATACCTTTCCCATTGTCGGCGCGCTTAACGCCGTGCCTAGACGCTGCCGATGTGGCTAAAAAGGCCTCCTCATTGTCGGCGGCTATTTTCAACAGCTCCCGCAGGTCAAGGGGCGGACTAAACCGTATCACGCCGAAATTGCCAAAGTCCGTCAGTCCGAGCTGGTACAGGTACTCGAAGCAGGCGCGGCCGTAGTCGACAAGGAACAGCTTGACGCCGCCCTGGATCGCGGCGAGGCGCCTACGCTCGTCGACGATGCCGACGAAGGTGTGGTTCGCAAAGACCTCGGTCAGCTCGTGGTGCATGTCGTCGCGAACCAAGGAGCGGAGGTTTCCCACACTTGCTAAGCGGCAGGCAACGGCTTCACGGTCGACGACCTCGTATTCGATTTGTTCTGTTTGGTCGGCCGAAAGGCCGGCGCTGGTGGCGCTGCCGGGGAGATTCGTGGAGCGAGAGGGCGTGCCGATAGATGGCCCGCTTGTACGGGGAAGCATGCTAGTGATCTTGCGAAGGTTGGTATCTGTCCTCACTAGGTTATTCTCGTTCGCCCGAGCAGGGGTCTTCTTAAGACCGGCACTGGACTTGGATGGCGTTGTGTCGTTGGCATCCTGTTGCCGTTGGGCGGCAGGGGATGCCCACACACCTCCGGGAAGGAGGGTTTGTGTCATGAAAGTGCGGCTAGTATCAACCGCGGCAAGCTTGGAACGTATGTGTTCGCAGACAGATTGTATCACTTCATCCTCGTTGAGGAAGTTGACCTCCCGCTTTGTGGGGTGAACGTTGACGTCCACACGTTGTGGATCTATCTCTAGGCTTAGATAGACGAATGGGTGGCCATTTTTTGGTAGAAAGGTTGCGTATGTTTGCTCGATCGCCTTCCGGATGTTGGACGACTCGACACATCTGTGGTTGATGAACAATAACAGGGTTGTTTTCTTGATGCTGTAATTCGCATTGGTTGCCCAACCCTGTGCCTTGAAGCTCCAACGGTCGTCGGTGGTCGAGTACTTGATCAGTTCGTTGGCAACACTACCACCGTATATTTGGCGTATCCGGTCAACAACTGTGGCATTAGTTTGTATGGCTATGCTGGTGGATGATTCGCCGTATTTCTTGCAGGTAAACGCGACATGGTTGCAATGGATGGCGTATCGGCCAACCATGTCGATGATTTTGTTGTACTCATCGGAGGCGGACCTAAAGGCTCGGCGACGGGCCGGCACGTTGTAAAAGAGGTCCTCTACCGTGATCTGCGTGCCGGGCCGCCCCGCCACGGGTTTGGGGTCGGGGGTCTGGCCCGGCTTAGCAGGCACCAGCTTGCCACTATTATAGTGGGCGCGCCAGGCGCAGTCGGAATCCTTCGTCTTGGTGGCGACAGTAAGATGGGCTATGTGGCTTATGCTGGCAAGCGCCTCACCCCTGAAGCCATAGGTGGCGATGGAGGTCAAGTCCTCAAACTTCTGTAGTTTGGACGTTGTGAAACGCTCGCAGAGGATTGGGAGGTCTTCTTTCTGTATGGATTGTTAGCAGCTCTATGGATCAGGAGTTTTGGTGCCTGCAGGCTGGGGGCATACGCTAATTCCGCTGCCGTTATCAGTGATTTGAAGCTGCTTGAGACCACCCTCCTTGACTAGGATCTCCAAGGTCGTCGAGCCTGCGTCGACGGCGTTTTCCATCAGCTCCTTGAGAGCGTGTACTGGTGCGACGATGATTTCGCCGGCCGCTATCTTGTTGACCACATCCGGGTCGAGTGCCTGTTTCCCTGTCTTAGTGCCACCGACGTAGGTGCTAAACGGGGCGGAGCATTGGGGGCCGTACCTTGATTCTGTTGGGGCCCTTGGGGGCCTCGAGATCTCCGACTTTTCTTTTCGTGCCCCGGGGAGATGAATCAATCTCCATTACGTCCGACATGCCGGGCTTTGAGAAAGGACTTTGGGAAGTCGTGACCTCCTAGCTTGAGTTCTAGTGTCGACTTGGCAGCCGTTAAGACGCGGTTGAGCTGGTGGTAGACTCTTCCAAACAGGGCAAATATTGTGTGGGGGACGATTGAAAAGAGTGTCGATGAATTACCCTCTCACTCGACACATTATTTTAATAAAAAGCCATGAATTTTTAGGTTTGAGGCACACAGACATTGCTGGTTGCGAAGGTTAAGGCCATCATTGCAGGCTGTGGTGGAACCTGACGCGGGTTGGCCTTGAAGCCTCACCTCGGTGAGATGGAGGTGGGGAAAGAGGTACCTCCATACGGGTAAGGACCTTATAACTCTCGTGTTGAATAGTGCACGTGACCTTGCATCCCACCGGGCCCCACTTAACATACCCCGACCTCACAACAGCATCTTTGGGGAGGTTCCCGCCCCATTTAGGGAAGGAACTGCATGTCTCGTCCCTTAGGTCAGGTACCAGGCAACCAAAACCAAAACCAACAGAAAGGAGGCCGTCAACCACATCTGACAACCTACAATACTTCGAATTCGCCTCACTTGACTCTCTCTGTTTTTACCACACACCTCTTCCTCCCCATTTTTCTGCAATTGCTGGGATTTCAGCCTTAACCGGGGATCACCGCACCTGCATGACTGATGGGAAGCCACCACCTCCTTTGGGCCTAGCCTGGCTTGTCAGAACAAGCATCCCGCAGCCCATTCAAGCATCAGCTGTGCCCGCTTCGGGCAACCCTGCCTCGCCCTGGATGAGGCCGCCTGGGCCACCTTCCGGCCTTTGGGTGTTTGCTTGCTTGTTTTGCTTGGCGACTGCAAGCTAATTAATCAAAAATCAAGCGTGGAAAAATCAAATTGGTTTGCATGAGCGGGAACATGCAGCCCCTCGGCCACCAACCAGCCTCACGCATGATGCAGAAGCTTCTGTTGATGGGATTTGCGTTATCGCGGCAATCTTAAAACCTTCCGATTCTAGATCTCCTTCTAGCGCCTACGCCGTACCACAACCCCGGGGCAATTCCTCGTCTCGAGGGGGGTCTTCGGGAGGGTTCATCATTCGGAGGCCGCGCGATTGAAATTTTGTTTAAGCGCCCGCCGGGGGTATGACGGTGCCAAGCGTAACGGCATAACTAACGAGGCGTCAAGCCCCAAACTTGAGCCCCTCGCTTGAGTTTCCAAATGATGACCTTTCAACCTTCCCCCTCCCCCACCCTCTCAACTATTGTGTGCTAGGCCATTCTGCTCGGGATCGGGTACTCGAGGTCGATTAGAGAAAACTTCCGCTGTCCAGACTCTGAACCTACAAGACCACTCTAGAACACTGCCCATTCTGAACGCCACCAGGGGCCCGGCTTCAGCTGGGGCTCAGCAACGGCATTGACCAGGGTGGTCATCATTTGAACCCTTTGTGCCTAGATCGTTCTTGCCTCTATTTCCCCCTTCTGCTAATCCCGGGTTTGTACCACAAAGTCTGCGGAGTCCGTGGTCCAGGATTATCACAATCCACACCCCATCCATGTATGCATGCATGCACGGGTGTCAGGATTAGCCACCGCAAGCGCGATGGGCTTTGGTTTCCGGGTTTGCGCGCTTGGTGCCAGTACCTCGAGGTTTCTACATGTGAAAGTTTAGTTAC
>Ga0164242_10005525_pt1 | contig 14055 bp, 11 predicted proteins | sample OricomgcompostMG_FD_108783 | JGI IMG/M metagenome (GOLD analysis project Ga0164242, IMG submission 108783) | Miracle-Growth compost microbial communities from Emeryville, California, USA - Original compost - Miracle growth compost (MG) ... | reverse complement strand
TGGGGCCCGCGCACGCTGGACGTGGACGTGATCGACGTCGACGGCCTGCGCAGTGCCGATCCGGTGCTCACGCTGCCGCATCCGCGCGCGGCCGAGCGGGCGTTCGTGCTCGTGCCGTGGCTGGACGTTCAGCCCGACGCGCAGCTGGACGGACGCCCGGTCCGCGACCTGGTCGCCGCCCTCCCCGCCCCCGACGTGGAGTCGGTCCGGCAGGTGGACGTGACCCTGCGATGAGCTCCCCCGCGGGCTACGCCCTTTCATGCGGGGGGACCCCCATCTGCGCGAAGAGCCCGCGCGCCGCGCGAGCGCCAGCGAGCTTGCGGCTCGACGCGAGTGATCCTCCCCCGCCGGCTACGCCTGCACTGGCGGGGGAACCCCCATTGCGATCTTTGCGGTGGTCGCGAGGGGCGATTGGCGCGGGTAAGAAATGATGAGGCGGACGCGGCCGATTGACCTGGCGCTGCCGCTGGTCGTCGTCGGGGTGATCGCGTACGGCCTACTGCGGGCGGCGTACGGCTCGCTGCCGACGCTCGGCTACTTCGCGCCGGTGCCGCTGGTCGCGCTGGGCTTCGTCGAGTTCGTCGCGGCCCGCCGAGTGCGCGCGGCGGTGCGGCACGACCCGAACGCGCGGCCGATGGCGGCGATCGTGATCGCCCGCTGCGTCGCGCTCGGCAAGGCGTCCTCGCTGGCCGGTGCGGCCTTGGCGGGCGCGGCGTGCGCGCTGCTGGCCCGCACTCTGCCGGACGCCGGGAACGTCACCGCCGCGGCACATGACGCGCGCGCCGGCGCGTTCCTGCTGGCCGCCTGCGTGCTGGTGGCCGTCGCCGGATTGGTCCTGGAACGTGCCGGTATCGACCCGGGCAGCGACGAGCGCGATCGATCCGGCCGTCGCTAGGCCGGCTCCGTCCCACGCTGTGTGGCCGGGTGCGCGCGGAACCGCAGCGCTCATCGGATCCATTGCGCGCGTTGTCTAAGCTGGTGCGATGCCACGCCCCGCCGGTCGGCCGGACGGCCAGGAGACGCGCGCGCCACGCGCTGCTGCCGTGCTGCGCGGGGCCGGGTTCACGCTCGCGGTCGCGCTCGGCGCCGTCGCGGTCTGGCTGATCGTCACCAGCACCACCCAGAAGCGGCTGGAGCTGGGCGTCCTCGCCGGGCTGTGGGGCCTGCTGCTCGGCGCGTTCTGCGCGTTCGGGACGCGGCGCGGCCAGCGCGACGAGCCTGCGATCGCCGCGGGCGGTTCCGGTCAGGAGCTCGCCATCCGCGGCGTGGGCTACATGGAGCGCGCCGACGAGTCGGCCGCGCGCCGGCATTTCGAGGCACGCCTGGAGCAGATGCTGCGCCAGGAGATCCAGACGACGCTCGGCCGCGAGATCGCCTCGCTGCGCGAGGAGGTCGCGTCGCTGCGCAACGATCTGCTGGAGAAGGTCGGCGGTCAGCTGCGGCTCGAGCGCATCGAGACCACGCGCGTGATCGGCTCGGACATCGAGGCGCTGCAGCGCGAGATCGATCAGCTCAAGCACGGCCGTCCGGTGATGGACACGGCCGGGCCGGTCACCCGGACGATCCCGCGCATCATCGAGCCGATGCCGGCGCCTGCCTCCCGGCCGGTCCAGCCGCAGCCGCAGCCCGTCCAGCAGAGCGCGCCGCCCACGCCCGCACCCACGCCCGCGCCATCGACGCCCGCGCAGCAGAGCGCCCCGACGCCCGCGCAGCCGAGCGCCCCGACGCCGACGCCTGCGCCAACACCGACACCGACGCCCGCGCAGCAGAGCGTTCCGTCGACGCCGGCACGGCCCGTGGCGCCGACGCCGACGCCTCCGCCGGTGGTCACGCCCGACCCGGTGCCCGCTGCGGCTCCGCAGGCCGGGCAGCCGGCCGCCGCCGAGCAGCCCGCACTGGAGCAGGCGCCGGCGGCGAACGGCGGCGACTTCTTCGCCGAGCTGCCGAGGCTGCGGCCGTTCACCGACTTCGAGCTGGACCCGATCCCCAGCCCGCCCGCGAGCACCGGCTCCGAGCAGCCCGCTCAGCCGGCCGACGACGAGCCGCCGGCGATCACGCCGCGGCGCCCGGAGAGCGGGCGCGCCGCGACCGGACGCCACGGCCGTCCGGACGACGCCGACCGCAACGGCGGCGGTGGTCGCCGGCGCCGCGCGGCCGACGACGACGACAACGTGCTGGCCCGCATCCTGGCCCGCGAGAGCGCGTCCGGATCGCAGTAGCCGGCGCTACACCGCCTTCAGGAAACCGGCGTCCACGGCGAAGTCCGCTCCCGTCGTGCTGCCCGAGCGCGGCGAGGCGAGCAGCACGATGACGTCCGCGACCTCCTGCGGATCGACCAGCCGCCCGGTGCTGAGCTTCATCAGCTCCGGCGCGAGCGTGTCCATGACCGCGTCGCGATCGGTGCCGAACTGCGCCGCGAGCACGTCGGCGGCGCCACCGGATTCGGTCCACCAGGCCGTGCGGACGGGGCCCGGCGAGACGGTGTTCACGCGGATGCCCTGCGGGGCGAACTCCTCGGACAGCGCCTTGGTGAGGTTGGCCAGTCCGGCCTTGGCAGCCGAGTAGTCGACGTTCATCGCCGCGGGTTGCCGCACGTTGCCGGTCGACACGTTGACGATCGCGCCGCCGCTGCCCTCGAGCATGATCGGCACTGCGGCACGGACCATGCGCACCGCGGAGAACAGGTTGAACTCGAACATCAACTGCCAGTCGCGGTCGTCGGGCGCGAGGAACCCGAAGCGCGGCAGCTGCACGCCGGGCGGCGGGCCGCCCGCATTGTTCACCAGGATGTCCAGGCCGCCGTAGGCCTGGACGGTGTCGGCCACCAGCCGCGCCGGGGTGTTGGCGTCGGTGAGGTCGGCGGCGAGGTGCGTGAGCGCGGGGCAGGACAGCGCGTCCAGGTCGGGGCTGACGCGTCGGGACACGGCGACCACGCGGGCGCCTTCGGCGAGCAGGGTCCGGGTCGTGGCCAGGCCGATGCCCTTGCTGGCCCCGGTGACCAGAGCGATCTTGTTCGTCAGGTTGAGATCCATGCCGACAACGTTGACGGACGGCCGCGCCGAGTGCTGGCGGTGATCGGACGTCGCGTTCGCTCAGCGCAGGCTGGCGTCCAGGATGCTCGCCCACTGCGCGGCGATGCCGGCGCGGCGGGCGCTGTCGTCGGTGAGCAGGTTTGCCAGACCCAGCCCGCGGGCGAGATCGAGGGTGGCCTGGACGGTCTCCCGCACGCCGGGCTCGCGTTCGTCCACGCCGAGCAGGTCGACCACGATGCGGTGTAGCTCGCGTCCCACCCGCGCCTCGAGCGGCACGATCTGCTCGCGCAGCGCGGGCTCGTTCGCCGCCGCGACCCAGAGCGCGAGGGCCGCGCGGAACAGCGTGCCGGTGAACAGCGTGAACAGCACGTCGACGACGGTCGCGGTGTCGGGGCGTCCTCCCGGCAACTCGGCGAACTGCTGCTTCATCTCGGCCGCGCGCACCGCGGTCACGTGCTCGAGCGCGGCAGTGAACAGCGCCTCCCGGGTCGGGAAGTGGTGTTGCGCGGCGCCGCGCGAGACGCCGGCGTGCTCGGCGACGATCGCGACCGTGCTCGCCTGGTAGCCCAGCTCGGCCAGGCAGTTGATCGCCGCCTCCAGCAGCCGCGAGCGGGTCGCCCGGCTGCGGTCCTGCTGCGGTTCCCTGCCAGTCGCGCGTGTCCCGTCGTCGCTCGGAGCGCTCGACTGGGACGTCCGGCCCGCCGCTGGCGCCATCGTCAGTTGCTGGCCCATACCGGTGGCCGCTTCTGCAGGAACGCCATGATTCCCTCGCGTGCCTCGCCCGACTCGAACAGTCGCTGCGACAGCGCCTGCATCGGTCCGGCGTGCTGCTCGAAGGCGGCCAGAACGCCTTGTGTGGTAAGGGGTTTCGTCTCGGCCAGTCCCTGCGGCGAGCAGGCGCGCAGCGCGTCGCAGATCGCGCCGATCTCGGCGTCCAGATCGTCGGCCGCGCTGGTGATCAACCCGGCCCGTTCAGCCGCCGCGGCGTCGAACGTCTCCCCGGTCAGGTAGTAACGCGCGGCGGCGCGCTCGCTCATCCGGCCCAGCGTGGTGAGCGAGATGATCGCGGGCGCGAGCCCGAGGCGCACCTCGGTGAACGCGAACGACGCGTTGCCGCTGGCGACCGCGAGATCGCACGCCCCGACCAGGCCGAGCCCGCCCGCGCGCACGTGGCCGTCCACACGGGCGAGCACCGGCTTGGGCAGCTCGACGATCGTCCGCAGCAATGCGAGCATGCGCTTCGTGCCCTCGGCCGGCCCGCCTTCCGACGCCTGCTCGCGCAGGTCCGCCCCGGCGCAGAACGTGCGCCCGGTGTGGGTGAGCACGACTGCCCGCACGTCCGCGTCGCCGGCCGCGGCCCGCAGGTGCGCGCTGAGTTCGCCGACGAGCTGGGACGACAGCGCGTTGCGGTTCTCGGTCGAGTCGAGCGTGATCGTCGCGATCGCCCGGTCGAGTTCGTAGTGCACGACCTCGTCGGTCATGTTGGGGTCTCCTAATAGGATTTCGGCAGGCCCAGGCTGAACTGGGCGACGAAGTTCAGGATCATCTCGCGGCTGACCGGCGCGATGCGTGCGACGCGGGCGCCGATCAGCAGCGATCCGATGCCGTACTCGTGCGCGAGGCCGTTGCCGCCGAGCGTCTGCACGGCCTGGTCGACACACGCGATGGATGCCTCGGCGGCCGCGTACTTGGCCATGTTCGCGGCCTCGCCGGCTCCCATGTCGTCGCCGCCGTCGTACAGGGACGCGGCCTTCTGCATCATCAGCTTGGCCATCTCGAGCTCGACCTTGGCCTTCGCCAGCGGGTGCGCGAGGCCCTGGTGGGTGCCGATCGGCTTGCCCCAGACCTCGCGCTCGCGGGCGTAGCCGACCGCCTTGTCCAGCGCGTACCGGCCCATGCCGACGGAGCCGGCCGAGGCCATGATCCGCTCCGGGTTCAGGCCGGCGAACAGCTGCGCGAGGGCCGCGTCCTCGTCGCCGATGAGCGCGTCGTTGGGCAGCCGGACGTCGTCCAGGAACAGCATGAACTGCTTGTCCGGCATGGGGACGTCCATGTCGATGGCCTTGTACTCGAAGCCGGGCGTGTCGGTCGGCAGCGTGAACAGGGCGGGCTTAAGGCGCCCGGTCTTCGCGTCCTCGGTGCGGCCGACGATCAGCACGGCCTCGGCGACGTCGACGCCGGAGACGAACACCTTGCGGCCGGACAGGATCCAGTCGCTGCCGTCACGTCGAGCGGTCGTGGTGATGTTGTGCGAGTTGGAACCGGCGTCGGGCTCGGTGATGCCGAACGCCATGATCGTCTCACCGGACGCCAGCCCGGGCAGCCAGCGCTGCTTCTGCGCGTCGGTTCCGAACCGGGTGATGATCGTGCCGCAGATGGCGGGGGAGACGACGAGCATCAGCAGACCGCAGCCGGCCGCGTTCAGCTCCTCGCCGACGATCGCCAGCTCGTACATGCCCGCGCCGCCGCCGCCGTACTGCTCGGGCAGGTTGACGCCGACGAAGCCGCTCTTGCCGGCCTCGGCCCAGAGTTCGGTCAGCGGCTCGTGGGTGCGGGCGCGTGGCGCGACGTACTCGTGCCCATAGCGCCTGCCGAGTGCGGCGACCGCGTCGCGCAGCGCCTTCTGCTCGTCGGTCTCGGTGAAGTTCACGCGCTGTCTCCTTCGCTGTTCACCACGGCGAGGACGGTGCCGACCTCGACCTGCTGGCCTTCCTGCACGGGCAGTTCGGCGACGACGCCGTCCGCCGGCGCGTTGATCTGGTGCTGCATCTTCATCGCCTCCAGCCACAGCACGGGCTGTCCGGCGGTGACCGGGTCGCCCTGCGCGACGGCGATACGCACCACGGCGCCGGGCATCGGCGCGAGCAGCGAGCCCGGTGCGACCTGTTCGGACGGATCCGGGAACCGCGGCGGCACGGTGAACGCGACGGCGCCGAGCGCGGAGTCGACGTGGATCTCGTTGTTGTACCGGGCGATCCGGAAGGCGCGGCGCACGCCGGCGACGTCCAGGACGACCTCACTCGGAGTGTGCGCGATCAGCCGGACGTCCTCGTGCCCGTCGGCACGCAGCCCGTCGCGCGTGAACCGGTAGGTGACGTGGTGTGCGCCGGTCGCGCTCTGCAGGTCGAGCCACTGCGGCTGGCTGACCACGTTGCGCCAGCCGGACGGGATGTTCCGCAGCACCGTGGCCTGCGCGCGGTGCGCGGCGTCGGTGGCGAGAGCAGCCGCGAGCGCGGACAGCTTCTCGGCGGGCTCGTCGGCGAGCGGCTGCGACAGGGTGTCCAGGCCGTGCCGGTCGAAGAACGCGGTGTCCGTGTCACCGGCGAGGAACGCCTTGTGCCGCAGCACGTTCACCAGCAGTTCGCGGTTGGTGACCACGCCGTGAATCTCGGCACGGGCGAGCGCTCCGGCGAGCGATCGGGCTGCCTGCTCCCGCGTGGGTGCCCAGGTGATCACCTTCGCGAGCATCGGGTCGTAGTGGATGGCGACGGCGCTGCCGTCCTCGACGCCGCTGTCCAGGCGCAGCCCGGCGGACCGATCGGTGAGGCCGAACCGCGCGTCCACGCCCGGGATCGCGAACCGGTGCAGGACGCCGGACTGCGGCTGCCAGTCGAGTGCCGGGTCCTCGGCGTACAGGCGTGCCTCGATCGAATGTCCTTGTGTGCTCGGGGGTTCCGGCGCGAGCGGCCGGCCCTCGGCGACGTCCAACTGCAGCGCGACGAGGTCGAGGCCGGTGGTGCACTCCGTGACCGGGTGCTCGACCTGCAGACGGGTGTTCATCTCCAGGAAGTAGAACCGCCCGTCGTCGTCGCTGATGAACTCGACGGTTCCGGCTCCGGTGTAGCCGATCGCCTTCGCGGCGGCGCGCGACGCGTCGAACAGCTGCTCGCGCATGCCGGGGACGCGCTCCACCAGCGGTGACGGCGCCTCCTCGATCACCTTCTGGTGCCGGCGCTGGATGGAGCACTCGCGCTCGCCGACCGCCCACACGGTGCCGTGCTGATCGGCCATGATCTGCACCTCGATGTGCCGGCCGGTCGCGAGGTACGGCTCGCAGAACACGGTCGGGTCGCCGAACGCCGACGCCGCCTCGGCGCGGGCCGCCTCGACCTCCCGTGGCAGGTCCTGGAGCGCGCGGACGATTCGCATGCCGCGTCCGCCGCCGCCGGCGCTCGCCTTGATCAGGACGGGCAGGTCCTGCTCGGTGACGTGCTCGGGTGGCAGTTCGGGAAGCACCGGTACGCCCGCGGCCGCCATCAGCTGCTTGGACTCGATCTTCGACCCCATCGCGTCGATCGCCTCGGGCGGCGGGCCGATCCAGGTAAGCCCGGCCTGCTGGACGGCGCGCGCGAAGTCGGCGTTCTCGGACAGGAAGCCGTAGCCGGGATGGACCGCGTCGGCGCCCGCCCGCTGGGCGGCGTCGATCAGCAGGTCGGCGCGCAGGTAGGTCTCGTTCGGCGCGTTGCCCGGCAGGTGGACGGCGGCGTCGGCCTCCCGGACGTGCGGGCTGCCCGCGTCGGCGTCGGAGTACACGGCCACGGTCCCGATGCCGCGGGCGCGGGCCGTCCGGAACACCCGGCGCGCGATCTCGCCGCGGTTCGCGACAAGCACCGACGTGATCATTTGTGTGCTCCTTGGTGCTCGTGGCTGCCGCTGCGGGTGCCGCCGACCGTCCGTCCGTCCGTCAAGTTCGGCTGCCGGAACCACGCGCGCTCAGCCTTGCTCTGCTCACCGTGAGTACGCATTTGCTCACTATTGGTGAGCAGAGCAAGGGTCCGGACGCGCACCCCCGCCGCCCGGACCGCGTCCCGAGCAGCGCTCGAAGCGGCGCTCACAGCCGGAACACCCCGAATCCGTCCCCGTCGGCGTTCGCCCCGCGCACCGGCGCCGAGTGCGCCGCCGACAGCGCGATCCCGAGCACCGTCCGCGTGTCCCGCGGGTCGATGATCCCGTCGTCGTAGAGCATTCCGGACAGGAACGGCGCCAGCGACTGCTCCTCGATCTGCGCCTCCACAAACCCGCGCATCTGCGCGTCGGCCTCCTCGTCGTAGTCCTGCCCGCGCGCGGCGGCCGCCTGCCGCGCGACGATCGACAGCACGCCGGCCAGCTGCGCCGGGCCCATCACCGCGGACTTCGCCGACGGCCAGGTGAACAGGAACCGCGGACCGTACGCGCGCCCGCACATCCCGTAGTTGCCCGCGCCGTACGACGCGCCCATCGTCACCGTGAAATGCGGGACGCGCGAGTTCGACACCGCGTTGATCATCTGCGCGCCGTGCTTGATGATGCCGCGCTGCTCGTACTCCGCCCCGACCATGTATCCGGTCGTGTTCTGCAGGAAGATCAGCGGTGTCGACGCGCGGTTGGCCAACTGGATGAACTGCGCTGCCTTCTGTGCCTCCTCGCTGAACAGCACCCCGCGCGCGTTCGCCAGGATGCCCACCGGGTAGCCGTGCAGCGCGGCCCAGCCCGTCACCAGCGACGATCCGTACAGCGGCTTGAACTCGTCGAACTCCGAGCCGTCCACGATCCGGGCGATCACCTCCCGCGGGTCGAACGGGATCTTCAGATCGGACGGGACGAGCCCGAGCAGGTCTTCCGCGTCGTGCAGCGGCGGCGCCGGATCCGGTTTCGGCGCCGGGCCGCGCTTGTGCCAGTTCAGCCCGCGGACGATCTGCCGCCCGATGCGGATCGCGTCCTGCTCGTCGAGCGCGAAGTAGTCCGCCAGGCCCGACTGCCGCGCGTGCATCTGCGCGCCGCCCAGGGACTCGTCGTCGGACTCCTCGCCCGTCGCCATCTTCACCAGCGGCGGGCCGGCCAGGAACACCTTCGCGCCGCCGTCCACCATCACGACGTAGTCGCTCATGCCGGGGATGTACGCCCCGCCCGCCGTGGAGTTGCCGAAGACGAGCGCGATCGTCGGGATGCCGGCCGCCGAAAGCCGGGTGAGATCGCGGAACATCTGCCCGCCCGGGATGAAGATCTCCTTCTGCGTCGGCAGGTCGGCTCCGCCGGATTCGACGATGCCGATCACCGGCAGCCGGTTCTCCAGCGCAATCTGGTTCGCCCGCAGCACCTTCTTGAGCGTGTACGGGTTGGACGCGCCGCCGCGAACCGTCGGGTCGGACGCGTTGATCATGCACTCGACGCCGTTGACGACGCCGACGCCGGTGATCACGGACGCGCCGACGGTGAAGTCGCTGCCCCACGCCGCCAGCGGGGACAGCTCCAGGAACGGAGCGCCCGGGTCGAGCAGCAGCTCGATGCGCTCGCGGGCCAGCAGCTTGCCGCGCTTGTGGTGGCGCGCCACGTACTTGTCGCCGCCGCCCGCCACGGCCTTCGCGTGCTCGGCCTCGATCTCGGCGAGCTTGGCCAACATCGCGTCCCGATTGGCCGCGAACTCCCCCGACGACGGATCGAGGTTGGACTTGAGCGTCGTCACCGTCCCCGCCCCTCCCGCTTTGCACCTTTCAGCGGCGCGATTCGGCGCGAATTACCCCGCGCAAAGGTGGAAAGCGGGGTCATGCGGTGAACCCCAGCAGCTTCGCCGACAGGCCGGTCAGGATCTCGGTCGTCCCGCCCCCGATGCCGAGAATCCGCATGTCACGGTACTGGCGCTCGACCTCAGACTCGCGCATGTATCCCATCCCGCCGTGCAGCTGAACCGCCTGATCGACCACCCACATACCCGCCTCCACCGCGGTGTTCTTCGCGAAGCACGCCTCGTTGACGAGGTTCGCTTCCCCCGCCGCGCTTCGTGCCGCGACCGAGCGTGTGTAGACCCGCGCGACCTCGACGCGCCGCGCCATCTCCGCCAGCGTGTTCTGCACCGGCTGCCGGCTGATGAGCGGGCGGCCGAACGTCTCGCGCGACCGGCACCACGCGACGGTCAGGTCCAGGCAGCGCTGCGCCGACGCGTACGCCTGGACGGCCAGGCCGATCCGCTCGCTGACGAAGTTCTGCGCGATCTGCACGAAGCCGGTGTTCTCCTCGCCCACGAGATTCGACGCGGGCACGCGCACGTCCTGAAAAGACAGCTCCGCGGTGTCCGAGCAGAGCCAGCCCATCTTCGCCAGCTTGCGCGACACGGTGAATCCCGGCGTGCCCTTCTCGATCACCAGCAGCGAGATCCCGTGCGCGCCAGGGCCTCCCGTGCGCACTGCGATTACCACGAAGTCCGCGCGCACGCCCGAGGTGATGTACGTCTTCGCGCCGCTGACCACGTACTCGTCCCCGTCGAGCTTGGCCGTGGTGCGGATGCCGGCCACGTCCGAGCCGCCGTCGGGTTCGGTGATCGCGAGCGAGCCGATCAGCCGTCCCTGGATCGTCGGACGGACCCAGCGCTCGATCTGCTCCTGGGTACCCACATTCACCAGGTGCGGCAAGGAGATTCCGGACGTGAACAGGCTCGCGAACAGGCCGCCCGCTCCGCCGGCGTAGTGCATCTCCTCGGCCAGCACGAGCGCGTCGACCGCGTCGCCCCCGCCGCCGCCGACCGACTCCGGGTAGGCCAGCCCGATCAGGCCCAGCTCGGCGGCGCGCGCGTGCAGCGAGCGCGGCAGCTCGCCGGCGGCCTCCCAGTCGTCCTGGTACGGCAACACGTCGTGGGTGACGAAGCGGCGCACCGTCTCGCGCAGCGCGCGCCGCTCCGGCGTCTCGAACACGCTCACTGTTGGCCCCCCAGCAGGGGCCCGGACGGCGTGTCGCCCTGCACCGGGGCCAACAATGCTTTCGGGACGTCCACCGCGCGCGAACGCAGCCACTCGCCGAGCGCCTTCGCCTGCGGATCGTGCCGCGCGTTGGACGCCACGCCCTCGCCGAGGATGCCGTCGACCACGAAGTTCACCGCGCGCAGGTTCGGCAGCACGTGCCGCGTGACCGGCAACGCCGCGGCCTCGGGCAGCAGCCGCTGGAACTCGGCCACGCTCAGGTACGCCGCCAGCCACGCGAACGCCTCGTCCGTCCGCGCCCACACGCCGACGTTCGCCGAACCGCCCTTGTCACCGGAACGCGCGCCGACGAGCGTCCCGAGCGGAACCCGCCGGGTTGGACCGAGGTCGGACGCGGCCGGCACATCCGGCGCCGGAACGTCTTGCAGCGCAAGCGATTCGGCAGCCGGCGCGATGTCGACGCGCGTCCCGTCCGGCAGCACAGCGAGGTGCGGGACGTCGGGCGCCGGCACGTACGCGGACGTGAACACGCCGTACGGCGCCGCGTCCCCCGGCGGCGCCGTCACGTGGAAACCCGGATACGACGCCAGCGCCAGCTCGACGGCCGCGCCGGAGAACGCGCGGCCCAGCGCCTTCGGGTCCGGCCCGCGCGCCACGCAGTGCAGCAGCGCCGCCGCCTCCTCCTGGACGGACGCGTCCGGGTGATCGGTGCGCGCCAGCGTGAACGTGCAACCCGCATTGCCCATAGCGTCCTCAAGCTGCGCGCGGACGAGGTCCGCCTTCGCCTCGATGTCCAGGCCGGTGAGCACGAAGGTCACCTCGTTGCGGAACCCGCCGAGCGTGTTCAGCCCCACCTTGACCGTCGGCGGTGGCGGCTCGCCGCGCACGCCACTGATGCGCACCCGATCGACGCCGTCGGCCGCGAGCGTGATCGTGTCGAACCGCGCCGTCGCGTCCGGGCCCGCGTAGCGCGCGCCGCCGATCTCGTACAGCAGCTGGGCGGTGACCGTCCCGACCGACACCTCGCCGCCCGTGCCGGGATGCTTCGTGATCACCGACGTTCCGTCCGCGTGCACCTCGGCGATCGGGAAGCCGGGCCGGCGCAGGTCCGTGATCTCGCGGAAGAACGCGTAGTTGCCGCCGGTCGCCTGCGTGCCGCACTCGATCACGTGCCCCGCCACGACCGCGCCGGCGAGCTCGTCGAACGAGGTGCGCGTCCAGCCGAAGTGCGCCGCGGCGGGCCCGACGACCAGCGACGCGTCGGTGACTCGCCCGGTGACGACGACGTCCGCGCCCGCCCGCACGCACTCGGCGATGCCCCACGCGCCGAGATAGGCATTGGCTGCGAGGACGTTGCCGAACCCGAACTCGTCGGCGCGCTCGCGCAGATCGTCACCCGCGACGTGCGCCACCTTCGCGTCCAGCCCGAGGCGTCCGGCGAGTTCCTGGACGGCCGCCGCGAGGCCCGCCGGGTTCAGCCCGCCCGCGTTCGCGACGATCGTCACGCCCCGCTCGAGCGCGGTGCCGAGCGAGGTCTCCAGCTGGCGCAGGAACGTCTTGGCGTAGCCGAGGCTCGCGTCCTTGAGCCGGTCGCGCGCGAGGATCAGCATCGTCAGCTCGGCCAGGTAGTCGCCGGTGAGCACGTCGATCTCGCCGCCGTCGAGCAGCTCGCGCATCGCGTCGAACCGGTCGCCGTAGAAGCCGGAGCAGTTCGCGATCCGCAGCGGTGCGGTCACGCGTTCGCTCCGGCGGGTCGTCCGGCGCCGGGCGGGCCGGCGAAGGCCTGCGCGATGTCCAGCCACGCGTCGGCGTCGGCGCCGATCGCGACCAGCGCCAGGTCGTCGCGGTGCCGGCGCTGCGTGACGCGCAGGCAGAAGTCCAGCGCCGGACCGGTGATTCGCTGCGCCGCGTCCTCGGGTCCCCACGTCCACAGCTCGCCGTCGGGGGCGGTGAGCTCGACGCGGAACGGTTCGGCGGGCGGTGTCCGGTCGTTCACCGCGTACGCGAAGTCGCGCGTCCGCACGCCGATGTGCGCCACGTGCCGCAGCCGCGCTGTGGGCGTGCGCGTGACGGCGAGCGCGTCGGCAACGTCCTGGCCGTGCGCCCAGGTCTCCATCAACCGCGCGGTCGCCATCGAGGACGCGCTCATCGGCGGGCCGAACCAGGGCAGCTTGGTCCCGGCCGGGACGGCGGCGAGCGCGCCCGTCAGGTCCGCGCGCCCGGTGCGCCAGCTTGCCAGCAGTTCCGGCGGTGGGGCCGCGGCGCCCTCGGCAGCGGCGTCGTCGACGAACGTGGCGATGCGCGGCAGCGCCGCCTGCAGTTCGGCGGCGAACGCGTCCGGGTCGGTCGCGGCCAGCACCGCCACGCCGTCCGTCCAGGCCAGGTGCGCGATCTGGTGGGCGATCGTCCAGCCCGCGGACGGGGTCGGGCGCGCCCAGTCGGCGTCGGGCAGGTCTGCGACCAGGGCGTCGAGGTCGGCGCCCTCCGCGGCGAGGTCGGCGAGCGGCGCGGCGTTCAGGTCCGTCACCGCGCCAGCCTGACACTGCGGCACCAAATAAATCAAGCCCGCTTGCTTGTTTCGCTCTCAATCCTCGCTGATCAAGAGCCCGAAATGGCCGCCCGGGCGGCCGGAACGCGCTGTTGATCACGGCAGGTGGGACGCCGCTGCTGTGCCGCTCGCTCAGGACAGCCGGCGGACCAGGCCCAGCGGCGCGTGCCGCATCACGAACCCGAGCGGCACCCACGGCCACGGCGGCACAGCTGCCGTCGCCGGCTCGCGCTCGATCGCGCGCACCATCGAGCGGACCCCCTTCTCGGTGCTGACCATGAGCGGCGTGCGTCCCGCCACCTGGTCGTTCATCTCCGAGCGGATGTAGCCGGGGAAGATCGTGGTGACCTGGATCGGCGAGCCGAGGACGTCCGCCCGGATCCCCTCGGCGAGCGCGGCCACGGCGGCCTTCGACGCGGCATACGTGGTGAGCGTGCGGGGCAGGCCGCGCATCGCGGACATCGACGAGATCACCACGAGGTGGCCGGCGTTGGCCGCATGGAACTGCCGCATCGCCGCTTCGCACTGAGCCAGCGCGGCTATGAAGTTCGTCATCGCCGTCTCGCGGTTCGCATCGAACCGTCCGCTACCGATCGGCGCGCCCTTGCCGAGCCCGGCGTTGACGATCACCCGGTCCAGCCCGCCCAGCTCGGACGCGCTCGACTCGAAGACCTCGAAAACCGCGTCGTGATCGTTCACGTCCAGCTCGCGGACGACGACGCGCACGTCCGGGTGCGCAGCCGCGATCGAGCCGCGCAGCTCCTCGAGCCGGTCCAGCCGCCGGGCACACAGCACCAGGTCATGG
>Ga0164242_10005524_pt1 | contig 14056 bp, 8 predicted proteins | sample OricomgcompostMG_FD_108783 | JGI IMG/M metagenome (GOLD analysis project Ga0164242, IMG submission 108783) | Miracle-Growth compost microbial communities from Emeryville, California, USA - Original compost - Miracle growth compost (MG) ... | reverse complement strand
CGATCGGCACGTTGCGTTGCGGATTGCTGGTTTCGCCCGCGAGTTCCACGCCTTGCCTGAAACCCAGGTACGAGAACACCACGCCCGCGGTCGCGACCGCCGAGAACACGCCGTGCCAGCCCATCGGCATGAAGCCGCCGTATTGCGGTGCGAAGAAATGTTGCGGATGAAACTGCACCGCGAAAAATGCCACGATCGCGATGACGATGATGCCGACCTTCCACACCACCAGCGTGTTGTTGATGCGCGCGAACCAGCGCACGCCCAGCATGTTGACGAGGACGAACACCAACAGCAGCGCACAGGCGACGCCGAGACCGGGCGTGGTCAGCACCGGCGAACCATCCTTCAACGTCTGCAGCCACGGAATGTAATTGGCCGCGTACTGCAGCACCGCCAGCACCTCCAACGGCGCCACCGCGACCGTCGCGATCCAGGTGATCCAGCCGGAGACGTAGCTCGCGAAAGAACCGAATGCGAAATGCGGAAAGCGCACCACGCCGCCCGACACCGGGAACATCGTGCCGAGTTCGGCGTAGGTGAGACCGATCAGGAGGATCATCACCGCGCCCACCAGCCACGAAATGATCGACGCGGGACCGGCCTGCTGCGCGGCATTCATGGCGCCGAACAGCCAGCCCGAACCGATGATCGAACCGACTGCCGTGAACAGCAGTCCGACCGTGCCGATGTGGCGTTTCAGGCGGTGGTCGTCACCGGCGGGTTGGATCGTCGTTGACGACATGCAAAATTCCTCATTGTTGTGAAACCCGAAACAAAACGGGCCCTGACTCGCGATGCATTCCAGCGATCCGTGCACAACGCACACGGAATCGCCGCCTGAATCGCCATCATTTCGTCATTCCGGGGCGCCTGCGGCTTCATCGCAGGCGAATCCGGCACCCGGTGACTTTCCGAACCGGAGCAAAGTCACTGGGTCCCGGGCCCCATCGCCGATGAAACCGGCGAAGGCCCCGGGATGACGAAAGAAGTTTTCCCGTCGCTTCCGGCACCGCCACTTGCGCGTCGGTACCTCGAAATGTCCAAGCCCTCGCTGCTGATGTGCGGCATCACCCCCGCCATCAGGTCGGCGAGGTAACGGCCCGATCCGCACGCCATCGTCCAGCCCAGCGTGCCGTGGCCGGTGTTGAGCCACAGGTTCCTGAAGGGCGTGCCGCCAACCACCGGCGTGCCATCAGGCGTCGCCGGTCGCAAGCCTGTCCAGAACTCGCCCTGCTTCGGGTCGCCGCCGCGCGGATACAGACCGGCCACGACTTTCTCCAGCGTCGCGCGGCGCCGCGCGGGTTCCGAGAGATCGAATCCACACACCCCGGCGGTGCCGCCCACCCGGATGCGCCGCTCGAAACGGGTGACGGCCACCTTGTAGGTTTCGTCCAGCACCGTGGACGCGGGTGCCATCGCGGCATTGCTGATGGGCACGGTCAACGAGTAGCCCTTGAGGGGGTATACCGGAAGGCGGATGCCCAGCGGCGCCAGCAGCCGCGGCGTGTAGCTGCCGAGCGCCAGCACGTAGCGATCGGCGCGCTCGACGTGGCCGTCGATGCGTACGCCCGTGATTCGATCGCCGGCGGTTTCCAGCGCCTCCGCCGTGGCATTGAAGCGGAACGCCACGCCGGCCGCCTTCGCGCGCTCGGCCAGCAACTGCGTGAACAGTGCACAGTCGCCGGTCTGGTCGTCGGGCAAGCGCAGTGCGCCGGTGAACTGGTCCGCGACTTCCGCCAGCGCCGGCTCCACCTTCACGATGCCCGCGCGATCGAGCAGTTCGTATGGCACGCCATGGCGCTCGAGGACCGCGATGTCGCTGCCGGCGGCATCCAGTTGCGACTGGGTGCGAAACAGCTGCAGCGTCCCCAGCTTGCGTCCTTCGTAGTCGATGCCGAGTTCGTCCGCGAGTTCATCGAGACATGCGGCGCTGTAGCGCGCGAGCCTGAGCATGCGTGCCTTGTTGATGGCATAGCGCGCCGCGGTGCAATTGCGCAGCATCTGCAGCAGCCAGATGTACTGGCGCGGATCGAGCCCGGGTTTGATCACCAGCGGTGCGTGCCGGGAGAACAGCCACTTCAACGCCTTCAGCGGCACCCCGGGGGCTGCCCACGGCGCGGCGTATCCCGGGGAAACCTGGCCGGCATTGGCGAAGCTGGTTTCCAGGGCCGGACCGGCTTCGCGATCGACCACGGTCACCTCGAAACCCGCGCGCGCGAGGTACCAGGCGCTGCTCACGCCAATGACGCCGGCCCCGAGGATGAGTACACGCATGTTTCGCTGGTCGATCACTCGGCGTGATCGAACTCCGGCATAGTCTCGAACAGGTCGCCCTGGCGCCATTTCCCGGCGTCCGGGCGTTGGTAGACCACCTTGCCGCCGATGATCGTGTACAGCACCCGCGTGCGCAGGATGTCGCCCGCCGGCATCGTCAGCAGGTCGCCGGAAAACACATCGAGGTCGGCGAGCTTGCCGGGGGTGAGCGAACCCAGTTCGTTCTCCTGGTAAATCGCATAGGCGTTGTTCCAGGTGTAGGACTTCAATTCCTGCATCCGCGTCTTGGCCTCATCCGGGAAGAACGTCTTTTTTCCGTGATCGTACGCACGGGTGACGCCGCAGTAGAAGTTCGGAATCGGATTGGTGTCCTCGACCGGCGTGTCGGTGCCATCCAGCACGATCGCGCCGCTTTCGATCAGCTTGTGCCAGACATAGGCGCCCTCTTTTGCGCGCTGCTCGCCGATGCGCGGAATCACCATCGGCGCGTCGGAACACGCATGGATGGATTGCATCGATGCAATAACGCCCAGTTCGGCAAAGCGCGGGATGTCGGCAGGGTTCAAATGCTGTGCATGCTCGATGCGCCAGCGCAGCGCGTGCGCGGCGGGATCCTCCTTGAAGACCTGCTGGTACAGGTCCAGCACTTCGCGATTGGCGCGGTCGCCAATGGCGTGGATCGACATCTGGAACCCGTCGCGCGCGGCGATCTTGGCCATCTGCGCCAGGTCGCTCATCGGCGTGACGTTCTTGCCGGTGATGGTCGGCGCGTCGCTGTAGGGTTTCAGGAACCACGCGCTGCGGGTGCCCAGCGCGCCATCGGAAACGGTCTCGCCGATGCCGCGCACGGTGAAATGGTCGTCGGCAAAACCGATGGTGCGGTATTTGGCGAGGTTCCTGTCGATGCTCGCGACCGACTCGCCATCGACGTTGATGTACAGGCGCAGCGGCAAACCCCTGGCCGCCTGCCGCTTCAGCCAATCGATGGTCTGGAAGTTCGCACCCTGGTCTACGAACGTGGTGATGCCCTTGCTGATGGCGTTCTGCACGGAAAGCTGCAGGGCCTTCTCGCGGCGCGCCTCACGTGCGGCAGCCGGCAGGGATTCGAGATGACGATGCCAGGCCGCGAATACCGGGTTCGCCGCGGTATCGCGGAGCATGCCGATCGCATGGCCTTTCGAGTCACGCACGATGCTTCCGCCGGCCGGGTCTGGCGTCTTGTCGGTGATGCCCGCGAGCTTCAACGCCAACGCATTCGCATAGATGCCGTGGCCGCTGGCGTGGTTGAGCAACACCGGATTGTCGGGCGACACGGCATCCAGGCTGTCCGGCAACGGCAACCCATCGACGTTGGGTTGCGGCACCTTGTTCCACTTGGCCTGCTGCCAGCCCTGCCCGATGATCCACTGTCCCGGCTTGGCCCTGGCCACCGCGTCCTTCACGATCGCGACGACCTCGTCCCAGTTCTTCGCCTTGCCGACATTCAACTGCATCAGCGCTTCGCCGGTATCCATCAAATGGCCGTGGCCCTCGATGAATCCCGGGGTCACGAACGCGCCGTGCAGGTTCATCACCTTCGTCTGCTTGCCGATGTAACGGGAAATCGATTCGTCGCTGCCGACCGCGAGGATCCTGCCGCCGCGGATCGCGAGCGCCTGTGCTTTCGGCTGCAGCGGATCGAGCGTGGCGATGGTGGCGTCGCGCAATACCAGGTCGGCCGGCTGCAAGGCGGGCGGGAACCCGTCCACCTGCGGACCCGATGCAAACGCGCTCGCCATGAAGGCAAGCGCGATGCACGGAAACAACGCTCGAATCGACTTCATTGCACGTTCCTGTTCCGGAATCCGCACGCCGCGCGTATCGGTCGACGCCTACCAGCGATACGAGATCTTGCCGTAGACATATGCGCCGCTGAATCCGAACGGCGAGAGCTGCGAATACGGAAACACGCCGTTGGTGTTCTGGCCCGGACGCGTCCTGTCGGGATAATTGTCCAGGACATTGTTGCCGCCCAGCGTGAACGTCCACCTGTCCATGAAGTAGCTGCCGTTGAGGTCGAGGATCCACTCCGGCGAATAGACCTGGTCGAGGTGGTAATCGGTCGAGTTGTAACTGGTGACGCTGCCGTACCGCGTCAGGGTGGCGCCCACCTCCCAGTTGCCCACGTCGTAACGCTCGTCGATGATCAGCTTGCTTCGCGGCGCGGCGTCGGCCATCAATCCCTTGATCGCATTGCGGTTGAGGCGCTGGAAGTTCACGCCCAGCGAGTCGAGGATCGCGGGATTCGGCTCGACCTTGGTGACCTTGTTCTTGTGGTAATCCGCGCTGATCGTGGTGTTGAGCGTTCCCGCATCACCGAAATCGGCACGATAGGTGGTGACGATATCGATGCCCTGCGAGCGCACCGTGCCGGCGTTGGTGAAATAGTTGAAGCCGCTGTAGCCGGGGTTCGTGACACCGTGGCTCGCGAGGTACGTCAGCACTTCAGGCGTGGTCAAGGGAATGGTGCTGGACAACGCGATGCGGTTGTCCACCACGACCTGGTACAGGTCGACCGTCGCGGTGAAGGCATTGTTCGGCGTCCACACCGCACCGATCGTGTAGTTCTTCGCCTTCTCCGGCTTCAGCGGTTCGCCGCCCAGCAGGCGCGCCAGCGGCATGGTCGAGGGCACGATGCCGCGGAGATAGATACCTTCCGGCAAGCCGAGATTGTTGCCGGCGCCGAACGAGGTCGAGGACGTTTCGAAGTAGTGTTCCTGTCCCAGCGTCGGCGCGCGGAAGCCCGTGGATACCGTGCCCCGAAGCGCGAACGCCTGCGAGAACTGGTAGCGCCCGGACAGCGCGTACGAGGTGTTGTTGCCGAAATCCGAGTAGTTCGAGTGGCGTGCCGACAACGACATGTCGAAATTGTCGGTGAGATTCGATTCCAGTTGCAGGTACTCGGCCAAACTGTGGCGCGCCACCGAAATTGCATCGGATGGGCCCCAGCCCGCGAAGCCCTGCGCGCCGCCGGTCGCATCGGTGTGCGTGGTGCTGATGTAGTACGACCCCAGATCCCCGGGCGCGACGCTGTAGCTCTGCCGCAGCCATTGGGCACCAAAGGCCACATTCAGGGGATGCGACAGCCAGCTCACGTCCAGCGGCTTGGCGATGTCGACATCGAACGTCTGCTGCTTGGCGCGCAGGATGCCGTCGTGGAAATCGGTCGGGCTGGTGCCGAAATCCGCCAGCATCGCCAGGTTGAGCGTGTTTTCGGTGGCGTAGGAAACCCGGTTGCCACCGGTGTTGGCGCTGACGTCCCAGCTCCAGCCATTCCAGTCGCCGCGCAATCCGGCCACCAGCGCACTGTCGGTCGATACGCCCCGTTCCAGCGGAAGGAAACCGTTCGGGAACGGACTGATCGCCAGCAATGGACTTTTCGGATAAGGCGTGTCGATGCCGTATCGGTAAAAGGCATGCGGCGTGCCTTCGCGCCGGCCGAAGTGCCCGTACGCGTAGAACTGCACGTTGGGCGTGATGTCGTACTGGCCGTTGATCATCAGGTTCGAGTCGCGGAACGGCACCACGCCGGTGTGGAACCGGGTGCCGAGCTGCGTCAGGCCCGGGCGGACGTCGGGCTCCGCACGGTTGGTTTCATCCTGGTTGCCGCTCTGCAGCGCGAAGCGCATCCAGCCCTTGTCGCCCAGTGCGACGCCGAAGTTGCCTAGCGCCTGCCAAGTGCGGCCATCACCCGCGGAAAATTGGCCGGCGGTGGCCGTGATATCGCCGCCCTTCGGGCCCTTCTTCAAGATCACGTTGATCACGCCCGCGATCGCGTCGGAACCGTACTGCGCCGAGGCGCCGTCGCGCAGCACCTCGATGTGGTCGATGGCCGACATCGGAATCGTGTTGAGGTCGTAGCCTTGCGAACCCACGCCGATGTTCGCGAGAGTCATCACCAGCGCACCCGGATGCCAGCGCTTGCCGTCGACCAGCACCAGCACTTCGTCGGGCGGCATGCTGCGCAACTGGAACGGGCGCTGGAACGCTTCGAGATCCGAAGCCGGCGACATGGGGAAATTCAGCGACGGGATCGCGCGCGACAGCGCGGTGCCGAAATCGAACGCGCCGGTTTGCCTGAGCGCATCGCCCGACACCACGTCGACCGGCTGCAGCGAGTCCTTCAGCGTGCGGCCGAGTACGCGCGTGCCGGTCACCACCACGGTGGACAGGGTCGCCGGCTGACGGGATTGGTCCGCCGACTGCGTGGATCCTTGCTGGTCCGTAGCGCTCGTCGCCTGCGTGTCCTGGGCAGCGGCCGTCCCCGCCAGCGCAAGCATCACCGATGCAGCCAGCAGGGTCGGAACAACTCGTTTGGCACGCCTGTTCATCGCACTCCCTCCGCGCGTTGCCCCGCCGCAGGATTGCAGCGGGTGGATTCGTGTTCGTGAAATACGGAAATCCCCATTTGCAGGCCGAGCGTAACCACAAACGCGCACCCGCCGCCAATGAAAAAAATGGCATATGGCATAACTGCACGTTGTGGAGGCGACCGCCGCAGCGCGTGGCCTCATTGCACGAGCATCCGCTGCGCGAGTTGCCGTACCAGGTCGAGGAACCGCTTCTGCACCGGGTTCAACGGACTGTCGGGGCGGAACATCGCATACAGCACCACGTCGAGGTGCGGTTTCAACGGCCGCATCTGCACGTCGTGCGGGCATGCGCGGGCCGTGAACGGATCGACCAGGGCCAGGCCCTCGCCCCTCGCCACCAGCGAATGCGCCAACTGGTAGGTCTGCACCGATACCAGTTTTTGCGGCGCCGGCTCGACCTGTGCCAGATGGCTTTGCAGCATGTTGCCGAGCGCGTCGCGCACCATGATGCCGATCATCGGCTGGTTCGCGAGTGCACTGATCGGCAGCGGCCGCGACAACTCCGATTCCGGCCACCAGCCCGGGGGCGCAATGACCATGACCCTTCCCCGGCACAACGCCTTCTGTCGCAACGTCTGGTGCCCGATGTCCTGCAGGGTCAGGCCGATGTCGGTGTCGCGCAGCGTCAGCGACTGGCACATTTCCACCGAGTGCTGCGTGGACAGTTCCACGATCGTGCGCGGGAATGCCTTGCGCAGCAGCGCGGTGGCCTCGGGCAGCAGGCCCATTGCCAGCGTCGGCGTGCACGTCACGCGCAGCGGGGTACTTTCCGGCTGGCTCATGTTGGTGGTGAGCCGCTCCAGGTCGTGCACGTCCTGGATGATCTTTTCGATGCGGTCGCGCAGCAGCATCGCCTGCTGCGTCGGTTGCAGGCGTCCGCGCACCCGGCTGAAAAGCTCGAAACCGAGCTGGTCCTCGGCATGCTGCAGCGCCTTGCTGGCAGCCGGCTGCGAAATGTTCAACAGCTTGGCCGCGCCGGTCAGGCTGCCGGTGGTAAGCACCGCATGGAACAGTTCGATGTAACGCAGACGCATGTCGGGTCACCCCTTCCCGAACGGATCATTGCCCGTCCTCTTTTCGCGTCAGCCGGTGCCGCGCCGGGGGAAGACGCTGTCGGCGCGAATCATCGCACGTAACCGCCCCGGACACCCGGGCCGAAAGTATGGGAGGCGGTACACTCCCGGACGCCACTTGCGCCGATCGTGCCACCGAAGGGCCAACCCATGTCCGCACGTGTATTTGCTGTCGTGATCCTGCTGCTGGCCTGCATGCCCGCCCATGCCGGGCACGAGAACATCCGTGCCTACGGGATCCGCATCGGCGTGCTGCAACCCGGCAAGTGGAACGCGATCACCGACGTGCCCGGCGTGCTGGTCGGACAGAAGACGCTGGTGGAGGGCGAGGACGTGCGCACGGGCGTCACAGCCGTCCTGCCGTACGCGGGCAACGTCTTCCAGGGCAAGGTCCCGGCCGCGGTGTATGTCGGCAACGGCTTCGGCAAGCTGACCGGCACCACCCAGATCGCCGAGCTCGGCAACATCGAGACGCCGATCGTGCTGACCAATACGCTCAGTGTCCCGACCGCGGCCGATGCGTTGATCGACTACACCTTTTCCTTTCCGGAAAATGCCGACGTGCGTTCCGTGAATCCGGTCGTGGGCGAAACCAACGACGGCTGGTTGAACGACATCCGCGGCCGCCACGTCACGAAACAGGACGTGCTCGACGCGATCCATGCGGCCAGGAGCGGCCCGGTGGCACAGGGCGACGTGGGTGCAGGCACCGGCACGGTCGCTTTCGGCTTCAAGGGCGGCATCGGCACCGCGTCCCGCGAACTGCCGGCCTCGCTGGGCGGCTATACCGTGGGCGTGCTTGTACAGACGAACTTCGGTGGCGTGTTGAATGTCGATGGCGTCCCGATCGGCAAACTGCTGCACAGGTACTACCTGAGCGACAAATTGAACGACTCACCCGACGGATCCTGCATGATCGTGGTGGCGACGGATGCGCCGCTCGGTTCGCGCAACCTCGAGCGGCTCGCGAAACGGGCCATCCTGGGCCTCGGCAGGACCGGCGGCATCGAGTCGAACGGCAGCGGCGATTACGTGATCGCATTCTCGACCGACAAGGCTTCGCGCGTGGCGTACCAGGCCAGCGATGCCCTGCAGCACATCGCGGTCATCCGCAACGACGACATGTCGCCGCTTTTCATGGCCGCGATCGAGGCGACCGAGGAAGCGATCCTCAATTCACTGTTCCACGCCGAGACGACGACGGGCCGCGATCATCACCGCGTCGATGCCTTGCCGGTGGACAAGGTGCTGCAGATCATGCATCAGCGCGGCTACCCGGTCACCGATCCCGCATCACGAGGCGTCGGGAAACAGTAAGGGGCATCGCCCGCCCGCCGCGCCGCCCCGGCCCGGACGTTCACAACTCCCAGTTATGCCATGTGCCGGTCTTTTCATTGGCCGGGGGCGTGCGCCCACGGGTACTCTCCTGCAGGCAATGCTGTTGGCGCACATCCGAAGGAAGGATTGCATGTCTGACCATGGCGAAGTGGCTGGCGACGGCCAGTGGGGTCCGCCTTATCTCTTGTACCTGGGCCAAGCTGCCGACGATCTCGCCATCAAAACGGCGAGGGGTCTGGCGTTCTGGCGCCCCGAATGGTGCGTGGGCCAGCACCGGCATCCCGACTGCGGGTACACGCTGGGCCTGCCCGACATGAGCTTCGAACAGGCGCACGAGGCGGGCGCGGACACCATGGTGATCGGCACCGCGAATGCTGGCGGCGTGATGGCCTCCGAAACGGTGGCCGATATCGTCAACGCGCTGAATGCAGGCCTCAACGTGATCGCCGGCCTGCACCAGAAACTTCGCGACAATCCGTACATCGTGGCAGCAGCGCGCCGCAACGGAAGGGTGCTGTACGACGCGCGCGAATTCACGCGCAACATTCCGGTCGGCAACGGCCGCAGACGCCCGGGCCACCGGCTCTTGACCGTCGGCACCGACTGTTCGGTCGGCAAGATGTACACGACCCTCGCGATCGAGCGCAGCATGCGCCAGCGCGGTCTGAGCGCCGACTTTCGCGCCACCGGCCAAACCGGCATCTTCGTGGCCGGCGGGGGCATCCCCATCGACTCGGTGATCGCCGATTTCATTTCCGGCGCGGCCGAGTGGATTTCACCCGGACGCGAGGATGGCGGCTGGGACCTGATCGAAGGACAAGGCTCGTTGTTCCACCCGTCCTACGCGGGCGTGTCGCTGGGGCTGCTGCACGGCTCGCAGCCCGACGCACTGGTGTTGTGCCACGAACCGACCCGCCGGCACATGCGCGGGTTGCCGGACTCGCCGATCCCCGACCTCGGGCGTTGCCTCGACGCGAACATCCAGGCCGCACGCCTGACCAATCCAGCGGTGAAGGCGGTGGGGATTGCGCTCAACACTTCCAACCTCGATGCACATCAGGCGCAGACGATGTGTAGCGAGATCAGCGGCCGGCTCCAGCTTCCCTGCGAGGACCCGGTCACCATGGGCGTGGAAGGTATCGTCGACAACCTGCTTGCATGCTGCGCGAACTGACCATCCGGCACCGCAGCTTGCCGCTGCACTCGCCGTTCCGCATTTCGCGCGGCGTCAAGCATGCCGCCGACGTCGTGACAATCGAACTCCGGCAGGGCGATCGCATCGGGCGCGGCGAATCCGTGCCCTACGCGCGCTACGGCGAGTCCGTGGCATCGGTGCTCGATGCGACCGAAGCGCTGCGAACCGAACTTTGCGCGGGCATGGGCCGCGACGAGTTGCAGGCCCGCTTGCATCCCGGCGCAGCCCGCAACGCGATCGACGCCGCCTTGTGGGATCTCGAATCGAAACTCACCGGCGTGGCCGTCTCGGCACGATTGGCGCGTACGCCTGGCGCACCGGTCGTCACTGCCCTCACCGTCAGCCTCGATACGTCCGAGGCGATGGAACAGGCCGCCTTGCGGATGACCGATGCCCGGCTGATCAAGATCAAGGTCGATGCCGACCATCCCGCTTCGCGCATCGAAGCGGTGCGGCGCGCTGCGCCGTCTGCGCGGTTGATCGTCGACCCCAACGAAAGCTGGACCCTCGACACCCTGCACGACACCCTGCCCGCACTCGAGCGCGCCGGCGTGGACCTGATCGAGCAGCCCTTGCCGGCAGTCGGCGACGCCGACCTTGCGGGGTTTTCCAGCCGCATCCCGATCTGCGCCGATGAGGCTTGCCACACCTGCGCCGACCTGCCGCGCCTGCTCGACCGCTACCAGGCCATCAACATCAAGCTGGACAAGACCGGCGGTTTGACCGAGGCTTGGCGATTGCTGCGTGCCGCGCGCAATCAAGGTTTCCGCATCATGGTCGGCTGCATGGTGGGGTCGTCGCTCGGTATCGCACCGGCGCTGGAAATCGCACGCGAAGCCGAGTTCATCGATCTCGATGGCCCGCTGTGGCTGGAGAACGACTACCCCGACGGCGTGAAGCTGGAGGACGGGTTGCTTTCGCCGCCTGCGCGTGGGTTCTGGGGCGATGGCTGCAACGGGGACGCGACCGCACCCACAATCTGAAAGTCACGCGACCCTCACCTTCCATGGTTCCGTTCACGGCCCGCGACTATTTTCGATTTGATAACACGAGGATGAAAGCGATGTTCCAGCCTGACATGGCGCGACATTCTTCCTGCCATTCCATGCATGCGAGGGCGCTTTGCCGCGCGGCATGGAAGCACACCACGTTGGCGGTGGCGATCGCCGCGTTCAGCACGGTCGCGGCCGCCAGGGACAACCGGCCTGCAGCGCCCGACCTTTCCCACGCGCCCGCCGCCACCCAGGCGATGCTCGCCAAGGCCAGGCCGGTGACCGCCAAACACGCCATGGTCGTGTCGGATCAACACCTCGCGACCGACGCCGGCGTGCAGATCCTGAAGGAAGGCGGCAACGCGATCGACGCGGCAGTGGCGGTCGGTTATGCGCTGGCGGTGACGCAACCGTGCTGCGGCAACATCGGCGGTGGCGGGTTCATGACCATCCATCTTGCCAATGGGCAAAACCTGTTCCTGAACTTCCGCGAGAAGGCGCCGCTGAAAGCGACGCCGAACATGTTCCTGGACGCGCAAGGCAACGTGGTCGAAGGACGCAGCACCGACACGTATCTCGGCGTGGGCGTGCCGGGCACGGTGATGGGCCTGAACACCGCGCTGGAGAAGTACGGCACGATGGGCGTCGCGCAAGTCATCCAGCCGGCTATCAAGCTGGCCCGCGACGGTTTCGTGCTCAAGCAAGGCGACGCCGACATCATCAACGACAGGCTCGAGGCGCTCAACAAGTATCCGGAATCCGCCGCGGTGTTCGGCAACGGCGGCAAGCCATGGAAAGCCGGTGACCGCCTTGTGCAAACGGATCTCGCCAATACGCTGGAAAAAATCGCCAAGGGCGGCACCGACGCGTTCTACAAGGGCTCCATCGCGCAGGCAGTGGTGAAAGCCAGCGATGCCCACGGCGGCATCCTCAGCATGAAGGATTTCGCCAGCTACAACGTGGAATGGAAGAAGCCGCTGCAATGCGAGTACCGCGGCTACACCATTCTTTCTGCGCCACCGCCGAGTTCCGGCGGCACCACGATGTGCCTGGCCCTGAACATCCTGAAGCCCTACCCCGTCGCCGACTGGGGCTACGCGTCGACGAAGTTCGTGCACTACTTCGCCGAAGCCGAGCGCCGCGCCTTCGCCACGCGCAACACCTATCTCGGCGATCCGGATTTCGTGAAGATCCCGATGCAGAAATTGATGTCGGCGTCCTACGCGGCATCGCTGCGCGCGACCATCAAGCCCGACAAGGCCACGCCCTCGTCCGAGATCAAGAGCTTCCTGCCCCCGAGCGAGGGCAACAACACCACGCACTATTCGGTGATGGACAGCCACGGCAATGCGGTGGCCGTCACCTACACCATCAACTTCCTGTTCGGCATCAAGCAGATCGCCGGTGACACCGGCTTCTACCTCAACGACGAAATGGACGACTTCACGGCCAAGCCCGGTGCGTCGAATGGTGCAGGACTCGTGCAGGGCGAAGCCGATGCGGTCGCGCCCGGCAAGCGCCCCTTGAGTTCGATGACGCCGACCGTGGTGCTGAAGGACGGCAAGCCCTTCATGCTGAGCGGCAGCCCGGGCAGCGCCACCATCATCTCGACCACGATGCAGAGCATCATCAACGTGGTGGACTTCGGCATGAACATGCAGCAGGCCGTCAACGCACCGCACATCCACATGCAGTGGTATCCGGATGTGGTGTACGTCGGACCGGGTTTGCTGACGCCGGAATCGAAGCAGAAACTGGAAGGCATGGGCTACACGCTGAAGGAACGGCATCTGGGCGTGCTCGAATCCATCCTCGTCAATCCGAAGACGGGGTTGCTCGAAGGTGCGGCCGATCCGCATCGTTCGGCGGGTTCGGCGGCGGGTTACTGATCGTTCCGGGGATCAGACTTGATACCCACCTCCACGTTGCCGTCCCGGGACTGCGCGCGCTCTTTGCGCAGAACCCGACACGTTGCAGGATTGCGGACGCGAGCGCCGCAGGCGGCGTGCAGCGCGAGCGCCATGGAAGGCGGGTCACTTGGTCTGTACCGGTTTCAAACCGGTTCCGGGTTCCGCTCCCGCTGCGCGCGAGCGGCCCCGGAATGACAAATTTGCGTGGGCACCTCCGCTGTCGCCGTGCATGAGCATCTCGGGATAACAAAGCAGATTGGTCTGGACTTGATTGTCATTCCGGACACGCGCAGCGCGATCCGGAATCGGTTTGCATATGGCCTGGAAAAAAATCGGCACCTTTCCACCATCGGGTTTTTCCTATCCACACATCGACATCAGATGACCGCCCCGACTGCCCACGCCAACCCCGCATGTGCCGACATCGCATGCCTGGACGGCGTCGATCTCGCTGCTTTGGCACGGCGCGTGGGCACGCCGTGTCACGTTTATTCCGCAAACGCGATCCGGCAGCGCATCGAAGCGCTGCAAAGGGCCTTGCACGGGCTGGATGCGCGGATCTGCTACGCGGCCAAGGCCAATACGAATATCGCGATCCTGCAATTGGTGGCTGACGCGGGGCTGGGTGCCGACATCGTCTCCGGCGGCGAGTTGTGGTGCTGCCTGCATGCCGGCATTCCTGCCGATCGGATCGTGTTTTCCGGCGTCGGCAAGACCGCGGAGGAAATCGCGGACGCGCTCGACGCGGGCGTCGCGCGCTTCAACGTCGAATCGGCGGACGAGCTGCAACTGCTGCAACGCGTCGCCGCGGAACGAAACGCCTTGGCGCGCGCCTCCGCGCGCATCAATCCCGATGTCG
>Ga0164242_10005523_pt1 | contig 14057 bp, 11 predicted proteins | sample OricomgcompostMG_FD_108783 | JGI IMG/M metagenome (GOLD analysis project Ga0164242, IMG submission 108783) | Miracle-Growth compost microbial communities from Emeryville, California, USA - Original compost - Miracle growth compost (MG) ... | reverse complement strand
GCTGGTAGTGGTCACCAGTGCCGCGCCACGCACGGCACGGCGCAACGCCGGAACCATACCGGGCAGGCGGGCCTGGCCGAAGCCTTCGAAGTTGTCGTACAGGTCGACGGCGTAGGGGATACCGAGTCGTTTCGCCAGCCAGCCGGCGAGGGCGATGTGAGGAATATCCGAGGCGCCAATCAGCAGTTGGGGAGCCTGTCCATGCAGCCGCTGCAGCAATCGGCGAGGGTAGCCGAGCATGGCCGGCACCATCAGGCGACCTAGCACATACGATTCCCAGTCCAGCCGTCCGGGCCCGGCATCGTGTTCCCAATGACCGTCCGCGTCGCCGTGGTAGCTCAGGCAGTAGCCATGTACATCATGTCCCAGCTTGGCCAACTGGTACGGGATTTCGTACAGCCGCGCATAACGGTCGAGGATCACATCCTTTCCCATGTAGCGTCGTTTGCACAGAAAAGCGATGCGCATATCAATCCTTTCGCAGCGAGGCCAGAGTACCGCCGAGGGAGCTGGCACGGAAGCGAGGCAGGCTATCCACGGTCGTCACAATTGTCTTCCATCTGTGTGGTGAACTTCTGCGGCTGGTCGTGGCTGTATATCCGCCACGTATAGCGGCGGCTGGTAAAGGCCAACCAAGGCGAAGGATTCGAGTGTCATTCGGTATTGCGAAATTGGCGCGATCGGTCGACTGCGCCACACGAAATGGCACGATGCCTCTTCATATGGCGCAATCAGCTTTGTTAGACGGGAGGGTGGGGTTCATTCCGTGTGCTCCGTGGCAGTCGTAGCGACCGGTGCCTTTTCAATTCTGGCCTTGCGACCCCGCGATCAGTTGCTTGGCTGCCGCCAGTGCCGCGCCCACTACCTGATCCATGTTGTAGTAACGATACTGCGCCAAGCGGCCCACGAAAGTGACGTTGGGCTCGGACTTGGCGAGTGCTTCGTAGCGCTTGAACAGGGCTTCGTTTTCTTCGCGTGGCACGGGATAGTACGGGTCACCTTCGGCTTGTGGGTACTCGCGCACGATGGACGTGCCGCTGTGTTCCTGTCCGGTCAGGTGCTTGAACTCGGTGATGCGCGTGTAGGTGTGATCGTTGGGGTAATTGACCGTGCCGGTTTCCTGGTACTGCTCCATGCCGGGCAGGTGTTCGTGCTCGAAGCGCAACGAGCGATAGGGGAGGTGGCCATGACAGTAGTGAAAGTAGGAGTCGATCGGCCCGGTGTAGACCACGTGGTGATAAGCCTTGCGTTTGCGTACTTCCTCGAAGTCCACGCCTAGCTCTACGGAGATGTTCGGATGGTTGAGCATCGCTTCGAACATCTTCGTGTAGCCGTGCAGTGGCATGGCTTGGAAAGTGTCGGTGAAATAGCGGTCGTCGGTGTTGGTGCGCACCGGGATGCGCGCGGCTACGCCGGTCTTCAACTCGGATGGCTCCAGCCCCCACTGCTTGCGCGTGTAGTTGAGGAAGAACTTCTCGTACAGGTCGCGGCCGACCGAGTTGAGCACGACATCCTCGCTTGTTTGCACCGGTTCGCGCGGCTCGCGTACCCGCTCGAAGAACGCGGCAGCACCGGCCTCATCCAGGTCGAGTCTATAGAGCAGGTTCAGCGTGTCGCGGTTGATCGGGAACGGATACGGCTTGCCGTCTACCATGCAGCGAACCCGGTGCTCATAAGGGCGCCACTCGGTGAAGCGCGACAGGTACTGGAAGATGCGCTCGCCGTTGGTGTGGAAGATGTGCGGCCCGTAGCGGTGTACCAGCACGCCGTGGGCATCTGGCTCGTCGTAGGCGTTGCCGGCGACATGCGGTCGCTTGTCGATCACATGTACGCGGTGACCGGCTTCGGCCAGCTCGCGTGCCATCACGCTGCCGGCGAAGCCGGCGCCGACGATGAGAGCGATGCTCTGTGGCGAAAGTGTCGGCATCGTTTATTTGCCAAGCTGCGAAGTGTCGAAAAACAGCATTAAGCACTGAGTCCGAAGCGGCGCAGAGCTTCAAAGGCTGGCGAACCGTAATTGAGACGCAAGGTCGCCAATACCGCGATATCCAAGTCGCCGATTGTCCGATTGGCGAGCAGGCTGTATAGCGGCGAACTGCGGTATTTCTGCCACATTGTCCAACCTTGCGGCGCGGCGCGGACTGCTGCCCGCGTCCATTGCGAGGCGATCACTTGTTTTGCGCTGGGATGATCGAAATGGTCGATCAGCTTCAGCAGCCATGCCTCGATCAGGTCGAGGTCATCGATCGAGACGATGGATTGCGGGGCGCGAACAAGGTTGTGGATACGCTGCTCGTCGACGGATGCATAGATGTCTTGGGCCTGGAGCGCTTCGACGCGGATGCGGCGAGTAACTTCTTCCATTTGAGCCCGCCGCGCACGGGTCGCCTGTTGCCGGTGGCGACGATAGCGCAGCAGCACTTCGGGCAAATTCGCGAGACGGAATCGTGCGAGCGAACGCACAAACAGGTCGTAGTCTTCGGCCAAATTGCAGTTTTCGCGGTAGTCGAAGGCTTCAAATACCTCACGTTTCGCCATCACGGTCGGGTGGCAAAGGGCGTTTTGGAACAGCATGGCGGCGCGTAGTTCTTCAGGTTTGCTGTGCCAGTGTACGGTGCGTGCGATACCGTCGCCGAATTCCTGGAACCAAGTGCCACATAGGTCGGCGTTGCCGGCTTTAATGAACTGCAATTGCCGTTCGAAACGGTGCGGCAGACAGATGTCGTCGCTGTCCATGCGGGCGATGTAGTCACCGCGCGAAGCCTGCAACATGGTGTTGAGCGCGTATACGATGCCGCGGTTCGCGGGTTCTCCCATCACGACGATGCGCGCGTCTTCGGTGGCGGCCTTGCGGACGATTTCCACGGAGCCATCAGTACTGCCATCATCATAGACAAGAATTTCGAGGTCGCGATGCGTTTGGTCGCGCACGCTGTCGATTGCAGCCTGCAACCAAGGTGCGGCATTGTGGCAGGGGATCAGGACGGAGATTAACGGCACGGTCGTGGGCGGTTACTGGGGCCGGCAAACCAAGGTCAGTTCGCGGCTGGTTGCCTTGACGTCGAAGCTGCACGTCGCGTCGGTAAAAAGATGCTCGACGCCAGGGCGGATGTTCTCATGCAGTTCGATGACGATGTTGTCGACCAGTTCAATCCAGTCGGCTGCGTCCTGCAAAACCTCATATTCGGCGCCTTCGATGTCCATCTTCAGCAGCGAAATGTGGCCAATATCTTGTTCACGGACAAGCGTCGAGACGCGCCAACCGTGGATTCCTGCATCAATGGGACTATCGCAGGTAGTGACCTGGAAGGCCCAGTTTTCCGCTTCGCTAGATGCGATGGCGACATTTTCGTCCTTGTTCCACAGCGCGCCATGCAGGCAATGTACGGCCGGATATGTAGACGTATTGGTCTGCAGCAGACGAAAGTTGGACGGATCGGGCTCTATCGCATAGATCCTTGCTGCTGGATGGCGCTGGGCAAGGAAGATGCTGGTTAGGCCGATGTTGGCGCCCGCGTCGATGATGGTTTCAATTTTGCTGCCAATGTGGTCAATGATTCCATATTCTTGCTCCAGGAAAACCTGCTTGAAAACGGCAATGTCCGACGTGTTGAGTCTCAGTAGGATGGGGTGTTTTGACCACTGGTTGGCGGCCGCGACGATCTTTTTACTATTGCTTAAAAAAACAAATAGCGCATGCCATACCCCCCGAGTGCCAAATATCCTCGTGTACAGGCGAAGACTGGAAAATATCCGACTTGGATGATGGAGGAAAGATAGGTTCATTCCTGTGGATGCCCTGTTTGCCTTAAAGATAGTGAAGATGGGCTTTTGGAAAATTATGTGTTCTTTATGACTCTGGTATCTGTGACAAGCTTTGCATAATGTGGCGTCCTGTTTTTAAGGGAAGGGAGGGTCATGTAGTTATCATAAAAAATCTTGAGTATAGCATCAGTATTCCCTGGCGCCGGAAACATGTGTCCTTCAAATTCGATTCTTTGAAGCGGGTAAATGTCACGAGTTCGAAAAATTCTGGTCCAGTGCGAGCCGTGACCATAGCCGATGAAGTTGCAATTTTTTCTTTCTTTGTTTCTCGAAATCGTAAACCTTTGCAGAATGCAATAGAAAGTTTTGACAGGGTATTCGGCAGACAGAATGGGCTGGAAGGAATCGAGCGCCCGGCACATGAATTGGTACAAGTGATTCGTGCTCTTATACCGTGAGTCGTTGATCTTGGACAAGCTTCTAAAGATCCACTTCATGCAAAGCTGGGTGGCTCGCCGTAGGCCGGGCGGATCGTAATTGTCGATTGGGATGATATCGACCGACAGTCGTTGCTTGTATCGGTACGGTGTATGCAAGCCATTTTCGACAACCTCGCTAAACTTGTCTGCTATCTTGCATGGGACGGCATAGCTTTCGAGAGGTGGCGAACTGTCTGCGGTCAATAGCTCCATGTCTTCGGGGAGCTGGGTACGAGCGATGGCGATAAATTTCTCGAAATCTTCTCTGGGCATTACCAGATCAACGTCGTCATCCCAAGGAATGAATCCCTTGTGCCGAACCGCGCCAAGCAGTGTCCCTCCATCCATCCAGTATTCGATATGGTTGGTGGAGCAGATGTCGTCGATAGTTCTCAATATGCGAAGCAGCACTAACTGCGCTTGCCTGATAAGAGTGTCGCTCGTATGGCGAATGTCGGGGAGGTATGGGGACATGTCTGGGTGACGGTGGGCAGAGTGTCAGGCTAGGGCGTTACGACCCGAGTTCCGTCACGAATTTTCTGGCCTGTTCCAAATCAGCAGTCGTATCTATTTCGCGCAGTTCCAGCACCGCGGCGCTCAATGGCGTGTATGCTTCGAGCTTTTCGTAGACATAACCTTTTGCTCCGTCCAGCAAGCGTGCAGGGCCAGTGACGACATTTGCCCACTCGTACGACAGACCTCGTTCACGCGTGAAGGTCTCGATTTGCAGATGGTTGCCTGACGAGGAAGAGGGGCTGAGGTCGACATTGACAGGGTTTTCGCTTTGACTGGGTGTGATGGCAGCCAGAATGTGATGCTTGCAGGCCTTTTCGATGAATGCTCGCAGCGATGCCGGTTCGATGACCAAGTCGCCATCGAGGAAGATGGTTTTTCCGTTGAGGCCACGAGCGCCCATCGCCATGCTCTGGACCGTGTTGGTGGTGCGGAAATCAGGGTTGCGTACCAAGACGACATCCCTATGTAGTTGAGCGCACAGATTGATGATCAGCTCTTCCCGGTAACCGACAACAACGTGGATCCGGTCCACATGCTCTTTCAAGCTAGTGATGAGTCGGGTCAGCAGTGTCTGCCCACCCAATTCGAGTATGCATTTCGGCAGGCCGTGTCCCAGCCTTGAGCCTAGCCCTGCTGCAGCAATTACAGCGTGTTCAACAGTTTGCACAGGGTGTCTCCGTCGTGGATGACGAAATTGGATTCGGTGATGGCAGCTGCGGTTGGGCTATGGATGCCGCCGAAGGCAACTGCCACGTCGGCAGCTTTAAACATGGGGACGTCGTTCGAGCCGTCGCCGATAGCGATTACGCGGTCAAAACCATGCTTGCGCACGTCCTCGACGGCATTGCCTTTGTCGAGAATGTGCTGCAGGCTGATGGTGCCATTCTTGGTTGATGCCCGTGAAGTGAAACCTCTGCAGCCGAGACGATCAATTGCCTGTTTCACCCATATGTCCAAGTTACCGGTCATGATGAAGCACTGGTCAGGCTTGGAATGAATGAACTTGGCAAGTTGCGCGTCGAGCTGGATGTCATCGACGATACTGCGCACGGTTTGTACCGGCACCTGCCCGAGGATGGCAACCCGCAGGCGCAGCGATTCCTCGAACGTGATCAGGCCTTCCATGGTGATTCTGGTGAGAGTGGCGATCTCTTCGGAGATACCAAGTTCGGCCGCGATGCAGGGCAGGATTTCAGTGGACGTCAGCGTGCCATCAAGGTCGAAGCAATAGGCGGTGTGCATCACGTGCGATCCAGGGCGATCCAGCGCTGAATTGTTTCAGCGCGATTATTGAGTGGCGTGTCGTAGACGTTGCCCGACCCGGCGACGCGGAAACCAGCTGCAAACAAGGTACCTTCCATGCAGTCTATAAGTTCTTGCATAGTACGGTAGATCGCGTTGTAACTTTGTTCGAGCTCGTCCGAGAAGTGCTCCTTGATGGTCAGACGTTCATGGGTGCCAACAGGCTCTCGAAGGACAATCCGAGTCTTTGGTGCGGCGACCGAAGCCATGCAATTGAATGCGTGCTCGACGTCCTCGTCGTTTAGATAGATCATGACGCCGCAGCACAGGATCCGGTCAAATGGCTGTGTCTCCCCAAGCGATATCAGCGAATAGTCTTCCGCCGACGCTACCGTAAAGCGCAGGCTTTCGCTTTCGATAAATGCGGAACGGGCGTGAGCGATTAGCTCTGCACTGAAATCAATGCCATGGTAGCTGGCACAGCCATGCGCAAGGTCAGCTGTCCAGCGCCCGGTTCCGCACCCGACGTCAAGCACACGCAGACTGTGGTCGAGCTCAAGCAAGGGGAGCAGCCGTGCCTTCTCCGCCGCGTCGCGCTTTTCCGCAAGATCGGGATGCTTGTCCTGATAGATCACGGCGCGGATGGCGCCGACGGACTCAACTTTTTGAGCACGCTCGCGGAAGAATCTGGCCACGCTATCCTTTTCGATGCGAGGTTTCGAGTTCTCTTCTGGTGAAGAAAATATTCTGGTCACAGTGCCTCTCGCAGGTTATGGATGCCGCCATTGGCCGTTCTCGCCCAGAGTCGAATAAGTCGGCAATTCGCTGGTGGGGGGCATGGCTTCCGCCGTGGTAGTGGTTACCGGAACCGATACAACGATCTGGCATCCACTCAGCGACGCCGCTTTATGCGCGATCACCACAATAGTCTTGCTACCAGAGAGGTTCTGGATGGCTTCATTTAATGCCTCCTCGGTTTGCGCATCCAGCGCGCTGGTCGCCTCGTCGAAGAAAAGTACTGGCGTGTCACGGTACAGCGCGCGCGCAATGCCGATGCGCTGACGCTGGCCGCCAGAGAGGCGGATGCCGCGGTCGCCGATGGCCGTGTCATAGCCTTGCGGCATCTCGCCGACTATGAACTCGTGGATTTGTGCCGCATGTGCCGCGCGCTCCACTGCCTGCATGTCGATGTCCTTCCTGGTCACGCCAAACGCGATGTTCTCGGCCACGCTGGCGTCAGCCAGGAAGATGTGTTGCGGCACGTAACCGATGGCGCGCTGCCACGCAGCGACATTGCTGGTATCGATCTTCACGCCATCGACGCAGAGTGCCCCCGTTTCGGGTTGCAGCAATCCCAGCAGTAGGTCCATCAGCGTGCTCTTGCCTGCACCGGTCCTGCCTACAATGCCGACGGTGGTGTTGGCCGGGATGACTAAGTCGAACCCGTCGAAGACGGGCTTATCCGGCGCGGACGGGTAGGCATAGCGGACGCCCTGCAGCCGGATTTCCTTCTGCGGGGCGAGTACGGAGGTCCCAGTCGCTTCCTGCTCCACGGGCAATGTCAGGTCGTGATGGATAGATTGCAGCGCCGCCGACGAAACCTTCAATTTAGCGAAGCCGCGATACATGATCTGTGCGGCCGGGAGCATCCGGTAGGCCGCGAAGCCGTACAGGCCGAGCGCAGGCAGCACGTGGGCGACGTCGTTCGAACGCAGCAGCAGGGTCAGCGCCACCACGATCAGCATGCTGTACCCGGTTGCTTCCACCAGGTAGAGCGGCGACTGGCTCAAGGTGTCGTTGGCGGCCATATGGCGCGAGAGCAAGCGTGAGGCGTTCTCGAATTGCTTCTGATAGGCCGTCGCCGAATGGGTAATCTTAACGTCTTTGATGCCGCCGAGTGCCTCGTTGCAGGCCAGGTAGCGCTGTCCGTTCGCTGCTTGCCGCTCCTTGCCGATGTGCGCCAGCCGTTTGCGTACCACACCATAGATGACGCCATACAGCAGTGCCAATACGGAGACGATGCAGGCCGCCGTCAATGGGTCGTAGCAGAAGATCAGCAGCGCCATCGCCAGTACCACGGTGCCTTGGGCGATTAGTTGTGAAAGGGGCTGGATCAGCTCGAACAGCAACTGGTCGACTTCGGAAAGCACGTTCTTGCCCAAGACCGACGAATTACGCGTCAGGAAGAATTCGTAGGGCTGGTGGAGGTAGCGTGCCAGCAGACGTGCGCTGATGGAGTGCCGCTCCAGATGGACGAAACGATTCAACAGGTGCAAGGTCACCGTCTTGAAGACCGAGGAACTGATGACAATTGCGATCGAGGCGAACCCAAGGGCCAGGATGAAACCGCGTGTGTCATGGAAGCCGAATCGCTGATAGATGGCATGCAGCAGCGGATTGTCATGGATGATCGCGGGCCGGCCCAGCACCGAAAGGAACGGCATGATGGAAACCACACCCAGGGTTTCCGCCATGGCCATCAGGATGACCAACACCAGCATCCAGATGGCTTTTCGCTTCTCGGGTGAAGTGAAGACGGCCCAGATTTTCTTTAGATCATCGAACATTCAATGGCTTGCTCGTGGGGTATGGGCGCAATGGCCTGCATGGACGGGTTGGAATGTGGCTGTCATTCGGGTTTGGACCCGGCAACCGGGCCGAGCAGGGGGCGCAAGTTTTGCATGGTCTTGTTCAGGTCTCCGCCTATGTTCAGTTTCTCCAATTGCTGGAATTCGTTCCATGCAGTTCCCTTTTGCCCAAGCGCCGCCAGCATACGTACTGCAGTGATGCGATATGCGGGTTCTCTGGGGGCTGCAGCTATGGCAGCTTGGATCATGCGTAGACCAAGTGCATGATCGTCCAGTACGTTCCACGCGTAATCGCCGTAGGTGGCCAGTAGCCTTGCGCTTGGAGTGGGGTGTGACAGTGCGGCGAGAAAGGCATCTACCATGCGTTGTTCTGGAAGGGAACATAACGCCTTGCGTGCGCATTCGGTCAACGCGCTCAGTGAACTTTCGTCCTGCACCCCGGTTTTGCGCGCCTTGAGCTTGGTGATCATGCTGTCCCACCAAACGTCCTTGATGGGCAGGTGCATGCGGGCATTCATGTAGACCAACGCCTGCTCGGGAAGGATTGACGCGTGCGGCAAGGATGCGGCGCGTTCCAGGGGCGCATAGGCCATGTGCGTGAAAGGCGATGCCGGATCGTAGTGCGAGTAGATGATGTAGGTGCGGCCCAATTCGTATTGAGCGCGTGGAGAATCGGGTGCGCGGGCAGCCAGTATCTCGGCCAGCGTCAGTGGGTTGCCCCAGGCCGAGGCGGTCATGGCGGTTTCACTGGCCCAGAGTATCAGCAGGCCACCGAGAAGCACCCTGCGCGGCAGGGCGAACGAGGTGTCCTCCGGAAACAGTCCTGTCAGCCATGGAACCAGAGCCAGCATCAGTCCGAAGCTGGCGAAGTAGTTGCGGTGTTCGTACACCAGTTCCAGCGGCAGGATGGTACCTGTCAGAAGCTGGCAGCCAAGGAATAGTGCAATGCCCAGCGAAATCAGTGGGCGACGCTTGCGTAGCCATAGGACAAGGGCAACAAGCGCGGCCAGCGCAAGCATGCTGGCCAGCGTGGTCCACGGCGTCAGCAGGCCAGTCGAGATGGGAAAATTGTCGTGGTAGAAGGACAAGGCATGCGGGGTGGGAAACAGCGTCCAGACGATGTAATCCACCACGATGCGCGTTTCGCTCAGCAGCCGTGTGCCGAGGGTGAAGTCGCGGGTTGACCAATAGCCCGGGTTGGTAACTTGCGGCACAAGCCACAGCAGGCCCACGACCAGGGGCAATGCCAATACCACGATGAACAGGGCCAGGAGTCGCCGGTCACGCCTGTTCGCGGGTGAGGCGAAACGAAACAGTACCCACTCGATCAGGAAGGCATACAGCGGTAGCATGACCGCCGTTTCCTTTGCCGTGGCACCTATGGCCGTAAAGAAAACGATGCTGATAGCGCAAAGGGCAAACCCACCTCTCCCATTGTGCGTTGCCGAGGCGTTGGCGCGCAGCATGCGACGACGGCTAGCCACGTAGCCAATCAGACCGAGTAGCACAAACAGGTTGGCCAGGCTTTCCATGCGTTGTACCACGTACAACACACCGGTGAGGTTGATGGGCAGCAACATCCAGCCGGCTGTGATCAGTGCAGCAGCAATACCCTCGCGGTATTCCCTCGTCGCAGGATTGGCTTCGGCCATGACCCCATCGGAGTGCACGTCCATGCTTGTCGCCGCTGAAGCTGCTCCCACGGAGGCCAACAGCAGCCGCGCGAGCAGGAATACCAGCAAGCCGTTCAACAGGTGAATGACCAGGTTGGTCAGCTTCATCCAGTAAGGGTCGAGCCCGGTCAGCAGATAGTTGACGGCGAAGGTCAGCGATGAAAGCGGGCGCTTGAATTCGCTGGAGGGCGATGAAAGGGCGGCGGCTGTCAGCGATGGCAGGCTGGCGTCATGAGGTTGAATACCTTTGTTGTCGACGATATTGGGGTAATCATCGAACAGATAGCCGCCGGAGAGGCCGGGCCAATACACCCCCAGCATGAGCGCAAATGCCGCCAGTAACCACCAACGGTCGGGATGGCGCCACTTGCCCATGAATAATCTGTTCATTTCCCGGCGGCTACCTTGCTGGCTGCATCTTCGCTCAGTGTAGCGCGCAGGCGTTGCAGTTCCCTGGACCAGTAGTGTTGGCGCTCGAGTACCCAGGCATGGATGGCGGGCATGCCTGAGCCAGGATGACCGGCGTGTCGGCTTTCGGTTTCGTAATGGTCAAGATGCGCCAAGCCTTGCTGTGGGAATCCATGGGAACCCAACAGGGCCGCTTGTTCCAGGGCCGCCGCTACCCGTACTTGCTTGTCCAGCGCCAGGTTGAAGTCGGCAAGCGCAGTCTCCGCATCATCTTGATGAAGCGCCAGCCGGCCGCGCAGGTAGTAGATATCTTGCTGGCGGCCGGCAATCTTGGCGAGGTAAGGGTTGGCCGCCATGGAATCCAGCAGGCTGCCGAGGGTTGGGTAGTCCAGTTGTGGACAGGGTGGCTTGTCTAGCTGCGCCATGGTGTGCACGAACCAGTGAGTCAGCAGGCTGCCGGGATCACGTGTCGTGCCCAGTGCGGTGCGTGCGGCGGCCAAGGTGGCGGCATCGACGCGCCCGTTCTGGCACTCGGCGGCGAACAGGTTGAGGGCCAGTTGCACCTGGTTCGGGTGCTGCGCCAGCAGGGGGCGAAGCCGTGCGATCGCTCGCGCCGGGTGCCCGGCTGTCATTTCCACCTGGGCGGCATTGGCCTGTGCGCGTGGCGACTCAGGGTTGAGCGAGGCCCACATCAGTGCCTGATCGTGTGTGTTTCCCCATAGCTCGGCGCGGGCGTGAGTCATCAGGCCGAGGCCAAGCAGGATGATGCATGCGAGCGCGCATTTGGCCCTGGTCCACGACTGGGGTGGAGCCTTGGGTACTTTCGGATAAGAGGTGGCGGGGGCGTGGAACGACAGCGGCACGCCACACAGCCACAAAGCCAGTGGCCAGAACATGAGCATGGCGGGCAGGTAGTTGCGGTGTTCGAAATACAGCTCCAGTGCGACGGTGCTGGACTCGAGCGACTGCCCGACGAAGTAGAACAGTACGGCCAGCGATACGGCCGGCCAGCGCTTGCGCAACATCCCGGCGCCAATGATCAGCCCCGCCACGGCCAGCAATGCCGGCAGGGTGCCGACGGGCGTCCACAGGGATGTCGAAGCGCGAATTTGGTCGTTGAACAGTCCCGGCGTGAATGGGTGCGGCAGCCAGAGCAGCCGCAGGTAATCCATCAGAACCCTGGGCTCGGTCAGCAAACGTTGTCCCAAGGTCCACGGGCGGGTCGACGAAATGCCATGTACCAGACCATTCCAACCTTGGTTCAGCAGGTAGCCGGCGACAACCGCCGTTGGCAGCCACGCCAGCACCAGCAAGCCGCAGCGATAATTCTTGGAGGAGCCATGTGCCCATGCGGTATCGGGGGCGGCCACGCGCAACGTGGTGTATTCGATGGTCAGGCTCAGGGCCGGTAGCAGGATGCCGTTGGCCTTGCTGAGCAGGGCGAACATCGTGCAGCCGCCCAGTCCCATCGTGAGCCACAACAATCCGCTGACCGTATGCCCCTGCATCAAGGCACGGCGGCCATGCAGCCATGCCAGCAGACCGAGCAGGGTGAATGTGGCGGCGAGCATGGCCTCGCGCTGCACGATGTAGAAGGTGGTGGATACGAACAAGGGGTGCAGCAGCCAGAAGGCGGCGCCGAGCAGGGCGGCGAAACCGGTGCGGCGCCAGTACCGCATGTCGAGGGCGATACGGCCGAGCTGACGCAACAACAGCGCCAGCAATACCCCGTTGAACAGATGCAGGATCAGGCCGGTGCGCTTGAACGGGTACGGGTTCGCCGGCCAGTTGTGTGCATCGAGCAGGAAGCTGAGCATCGCAAGCGGCCGGCCGGTAGGATCGGCGTGGCCTGATGTGATGTAGCGCCAGAAAGCGGGCCAGTTGTCGATGGGGCCGGTGCTGCCCAGGGGGGGGAGGTTGGCGAAATCGTCGAACAGAAACCCGCCATGCAGCCCGGGGAGATAGGCCCACACGGCTAGCAGGATGAGCAGTGCCGGTACTGTCGCGTGAAGTATGGTCGATGGACGAATGCGCAATGAACGGCCCCGTTAAAGGAGAAGGGCCGCGCGAGGCGGCCCTTCCATCCTGTGCATAGCCGTGATATTAACGGCAGGACGACGGCAGGTACTTCTGGTCAACCTTGGAAGGTTTGCAGCTCCAAGAGATTGAACCACCACTGGTGATAGGCGACAGCACGAAAGTATTGGAGCCCGAAGCCGTGATTTTCGTGTTCGCCTGGTTGCCGAATGTGGCTGTGATCAGGCCATTGCCATCGGTACTGATGGCGACATTATCTACATACTTGCCGCTGATTGATCCGCTCGAGGCAAGGCCAGCGGATGCGTTGCTCTTGGGGAAATACCCCCTGTTCGAGTAGAACTCGGACTCGGCTGTCTTTGCACCATCGGTCAGTACTGCACCCTCAGACACCTGCGAACGGATCAGGTAGTTCTGGTAGGCCGGGATGGCGATCGCGGCGAGGATCGCGATGATCGCGACCACAATCATCAGTTCTATCAGGGTGAAGCCTTTCTGCATGTTTTTCATGGTGGTTCCTCTTGGTTGGTCAGCTGACCGTTGTGATGCCCCCTGAGCCTCAGTCCCGAAATCCCCCTAGGCGGGATCAGACCCCATGCACGTGGTCAAGGAACGACCAGGAAGCCGGCAAAGTCGAAGCAGCATGTGTGCCATCGATGGTGCGCGGATACTTTGGCATATCGTGTTGCACATGGATTGTGCAGGTCATCACGGATGCTGGTGGGTGCAGGTAGAAGATGTGGGACCCGGCTTTCCTCAAGTCATCGAGCGTGCCCGTAGCAAGCTTGATCAATTGGGTCATCAAGTGACACTTTTGGTCAGTTTTTTGCGTGGCAGGAGTTGAGCAGATGCAACGCGCTTAGGTGCTACTTGCGGCAAACGGACGGCAGGTACTTGCCTGATAGGGTAGTGTGCTTGCCACAGTCCCATGTGATGCTTCCACCGCCTGTGACCGGGGACAGGATCAATACTTTGCTCTGAATGGCCTCGTTGGCCTTGGGGCCTTGGAAAGCAACGGTGATCTGGCCCCCGGTGACATTCACGCTGGATACGTAGTTGCCACTGATCGAACTGTCTTTGGCCAAGCCGGCCGATTGGTTGTTGCCCGGGAACCGTCCGGTATTCGATATGAAATCCCATACTGCAGCTTTCGCACCGGAAGCGAGGCTCATGCCCTCGGTAACCTGCGCCCGGATCAAGTAGTTCTGGTAGGCCGGAACGGCGATGGCGGCGAGGATGGCGATGATCGCCACGACGATCATCAGCTCGATCAGGGTGAAGCCCTGTGACGAACGGGTGTTTGACATGTGGTAAGCCCCCTGGTGACGCCCGTGGCAATGCACGCGCCG
>Ga0164242_10005522_pt1 | contig 14057 bp, 10 predicted proteins | sample OricomgcompostMG_FD_108783 | JGI IMG/M metagenome (GOLD analysis project Ga0164242, IMG submission 108783) | Miracle-Growth compost microbial communities from Emeryville, California, USA - Original compost - Miracle growth compost (MG) ... | reverse complement strand
TCGGCGCTGCGACCTTCATCGGCGGCGGCGCGGCCTCGCCCTTGAACTTCTGCCAGTCGCCGGTGACCTTGAGGATCGCGGTGACGGCCTCGGTCGGCTGCGCGCCGACACTGAGCCAGTACGCCGCGCGCTCGCCATTCACCTCGATGAAGGAAGGATCGGCCTTCGGGTGGTACTTGCCGATCTCCTCGATCGCACGGCCGTCGCGCTTGGTGCGGGCGTCGGCCACGATGATCCGGTAGTACGGCGCGCGCATCTTGCCCAGGCGCATGAGCTTGATCTTGACTGCCACGGGACTCGTGTACTCCAGCTCTTTGGTGATGCGGATGGGCGCCTGGCAACCGAGTGGGGACGGCCGCGACACGCCAAGGACACGACCCGCGCGAGGTAGAGGGCTCGCGCGCGACGGTACCGATGTCGTACGGCCCGCCATTCTGCCAGACCGGCCGCCGGATGCCACATCGGGCGGTTGATCAATCAGGGGCGATCACTCACCGATCCGCTGCGCGAGCCTGACCGCGAATAGCGTTGACGGCGCTCGGCGAGGACGGCGATGGCGTACGCGCGGTCGAGACGTTGGCCGTCCCAGGCGCTCGTGGCGGCGTCGGGCTTCACGCCGGAATAATCCGCCTCCACAGGCGCGGCATCGGAAGGCATGCGCACGTCAGGGACATCAGGCAGCACGCTCCCGGCCGCCCGCACGAAACGAAACCGGCCACGCGGCAGCACGGTGATGGTGAACTCGCCGTCGTGATGCGCGTGGTGATGCGCTTCGCATAACAAGATCAAATTCGACATGTCGGTACGCCCACCGGCGAGCCACGGCACGATGTGATGCGCTTGCAAGCTGCGGGCGTTGCCGCAGCCCGGGTACGCGCACACATCTCGATGGCGAACCAGCAAGGCACGGTATTGCCGGTCGGTGACCAGCCGACGCGACCGGCCGACGTCGAGCACATGCGCCGGACCGTCACGCACGATCGTGCGCACCCGAGCGTCGCACAGCAGCCGCTTGACCACATGATCCGGCAGCCCTGGACCACCGACGATCCGCGCATACGGCCGCCCGGCCCTGGGCGGAGTCGGTTCAGCTGAACCGTTCGGTGCTGGCGTCGCAGCCACTGCGTCGGGCTCATCCGCCGCGACCCTTGCGACGGCAGCAACATCGGCGCCGGCACCAGCGAGGTCGACCGCCGCGATATCGATGCTGACCACCACAGCCGCGCGCTCGTCCCCCCGCAGCGGGCGCGGCGGCTTGGCGCCGTCGGCCAGCGACGCGAGGCCTATCTCTGCGAGCCGCACCAACGCCCTGGCCGACGACACCCCTTCAACCCGCACGACCCGGTGCAGCGCCGCATCGACCACCGCGCCCCGCTCGGGATCCAACCGGGCCGACAGCCGCCACAGGCTTTCCGCCGTCCACCCGGTCGTGAGCCGCTCCCGATCCTCCGGCGCGCCTGCGTCTGCCGCATCGACGGCACGCAGCCCGCGCACAATCACCTCCAGATGCGCGACCGTGCCGTGCCGCGCGACCTCGATCAGGTCGTCGACCAGCGTGCTCTCTTGCGAGCCGACAACCCGGCTGATCGCCCGCACCTGCGAATACGACAACCGACCCGCGCTCATCTCCGCCGCCAGGCGCGGATGTGCGCTCAAGCATCGCGCCACCCGCAAATGATCGGTCGCCGTGCGCCCCGCCAGACCGCACGCGTGCGCCAGCCACCGCGCGGTGGACCCCAGCCCGAACCGGATGAAGCCCTCGCATGCATCGAACTCCGCCACCAGCAACAACCACCCGCACATCGCCGCCGACAACCTCCCCGCGCCCGCGACGATCCGCTCGCCCAATTCCTCTAACGTGTGATCCGTCAACGAAACCCCACCCCGTAAGCGAAATGCGCCAATTGAATGGCTCGACGCTAACCAAGCCCACCGACAATCGGGGCCACCAAAACCTTGACCCAAACATCTGGGCCAAGACTTTGACCCAACATCTGGGCCAAGACTTTGACCCAAACATCTGGGGACGGCGAGACGTCCCGTCGGCCGATCGGTTCAGCTGAACCGATCGGCAGCGGGCAAGAACAGCAGGAGCAGCCGCACGGCAGGCCGCGAATGCCCACTGTCGCACGCCGGGCAACCGATGTGTGCGAGACGGTGTCCTTAACCAGCGGCATGGCCGCGGAAGTCCATGGCCGCGGAAGTCACCGACCAGGAGTCACAGACCAGGAGTCACAGACCAGCCGGAGACCAGGAGGTCGGCGAAGGCTGCCAAGGCACCGGCCAGCGCGAGGCAGCGGCCAGCGAGCAGCCAAGACGCCCCAGCAGGGAGGGACACGACGTGAACCGGGCCGAGGAGGACGACTTTCGGTCGTTCGTCGTGGCGCGGTCGCCGTCTTTGTTGTGGTACGCGCACCTGCTGACCGGCGACCGGCACACCGCCGAGGACGTCGTGCAGACCGCGCTTGCCAAGACCGCCCTCGCGTGGCCCCGGGTGCGCCGCAAGGACAACCCCGAAGGCTACGTGCGCCGGGCGATCGTGACGACCCATCTGAACGCCGTGCGCCGCCGCCCCTGGCGAGAGCAGCCGCGCGAATTCGTTCCCGAGAGCGCGCATGACCGGCGTCCGGAAGGCGAATTCGACGACCGCGACGTGATGTGGCAGGCGCTCGCCGAACTCCCGCCGCGCCAACGTGCCGTGCTGGTGCTGCGCTACTACGAAGACCTGTCGGAGGCCGAGATCGCCGAGTCGCTCGGTTGCAGCCGCGGAACGGTGAAAAGCCAAGCGGCCAAGGGATTAGCGCACCTACGTCAGCTCGTCGAGAAAGAAGAGGCCACGTCATGAAAGAAGAGGCCACGTCATGACGGACGTCGAGGAGTTGCTGCGCGACACCCTGGCCGACTCGCGGCGCAAGCTCGATCCGCCGCCGGGCATCTACGAGACGGTGGCCGAACGCGCCCGCGGCCGCCGGCGCCGCCGGTCGACGATCGCCGCGGCGAGCATGGCGGTCGTCGCGGTGGCCGTCGCCGGATCGGTCGCGGGCGTGCGCGCGTCAGGTGGGCATGCGCCAGCCACCGGTCACCCGTCAACACCGGTCCAGCCGACACCGGTCCAGCCGACACCGGTCCGGCCAACCACGACCGGCGTCCCCCAGGGCACGCTCAGCGTGCCGGTGTACTTCGGCAGCGGTCAGGCGGCCGGGATCGCGCTCGCGGGCCGCTCGAACACGAACGGGAGCGTGCCGACCGACGTCCGAAACGACCTGTACGTGCTCACGCGCAACCCGTCGCGGATCGTGCTGCTGTTCGCATGGACGGCCAGCATCGAGGCCACCGGCACCGGGCCGAGCGGAGCGCCGTCCGGCATCGCGGTCGGCGACAGCGGCGCCGTCTGGGCGTGGTCGCACGACACCGGCGAGGTGCGCGCGTACGAGGCCACGACGCTGTCGCCACTCGGCACGTTCCAGACCCAGCTTCGGATCAACAGCGGCGCGGTGGTCGACGGCGACCTGTTTCTCGCGACCGACGACGGCCTCTTCCACGAGGATCCGGCATCGGACGCCGTCACGCCGAGCGCGCCGACGACGGCCGTCGAAGGCGTCACGGGGTCCGTCTACAGCATCGCCGCGGATCCGGCCCAGCATCGGGTGCTGATCGTCGCCGACAACGTGATCGAGGCGGTCGACGCGCGCACCGGCGCGGTCACGGTGGGCGCCGCGACCGGGCTGACGAAGATGTCAGTCGCGGTCGTCAACGACCAGGTCTGGGCCGGCGGGTTTGCGAGCGGCGACGTCCCACGGCTCGTGCGCCTCGACACCGACACCCTGCGGGTCGTCAGCTCTTTCTCGCCGAAAGACATCAGCCCCGGCGCGATCCTGTGGCCGGGAGCTAGCGTGCTGTGGGTCGGAAACGGCGGCCTCCTCGACTGCGTCGACTCGATGACGGGAGCCACCCTCGAGCAATGGCCCGCGATGCAAGGGCCGGTCGTCTCCGCGCGCACGGCCGCCTACGGCGTGAGCGACGGCAACGTGTACGTGCTCTCCGGGCTGGCCGGCGGCTGCGAGGGCTGACCGCGCCCTGGCGCGCGGTCGCCGCGCGAGAGACGCTCGTGGGGTGACCCGTTCGCGTGAGGTGAACCGTTCGGGCGCGCCTGCCGTCAGCGGCTTCGTGAGCCCACACGACGGTCCCGGCGTCGATGGCGGCCCGGGCGTCCGTCCCGGCGCCAGCCAAGAAGACGGCCTCGGCAACGAAGACGGCGTCGGTCGATTCGTCGCCGCGCGTTCGGCCGCGCTGCTGTGGTTCGCGCACGCCCTCACCGGCGACGAGGCCCGCGCACGCGACGCCGTCGAGGCCGCGATCGCCGACGTCGCCGTGCGCCACAAGCTGTCACGTTCGCCCCGCCCGGGCCGCTCCGACGCCAACAACCTCGACGACGAGGCGCTCCGCCGCGTCGTCCGGCATGTCCTCGACACCGCCATGACGGCGGCCAAGCCATCCGAGATCGCGTCGGACCCAAGCGAACCCGAAGCCGAGCCGGACGACCAAACCCTTACGTGGCAAGCGCTTTCGACGTTGCCGCCGCGTCAACGGGTCGCGCTGACGCTCGCCAGCCAGGGCCTCAGCGCGAGCGAAGCCGCCGACATGGCCGGATGCCGACGCCGCACCGTCGAAGCCGACGCAGACGCCGGGCTCGCCAACGTCGCGCGCGACCTCGGCGAACCTGACGCGTCACGAGCCCTCGGCCGCGTCGCCGCCGTCGCGGCCGATCCTCGCCGCAAGCTCGATCCCTTGCCCGGCATGGCAGATCGAGCCCGCGAACGAGCCCGGGCCCGCCGTCGACGCCGGTCGCTGGTCGTGGCGGCGAGCGTCGCGGCAGTCACGTTGGTGATCGCGGGCGCCGTCGTCGACGTGCGAATGTCGAGCCGGAGCACATCCGCGAAGAGCCCGGCGCCGAGCGAAGCAAGCCCGCCACCGCTGCCGTTCGCGGCGCCGCAAGGAGCGCTCAGCCTGCCCGTCACCACCGGCGAAGGCTGGGCCTCCGGGCTGGCGATCGACGGCCGCCGACACCTCTACGCGCTTACCCACAATCCGGCCCAGGTCGTCGAGCTCTCGCCCGTCACCGCCGCCGTGGAAGCCACGGCCCCGGCGCCGCCGGGCACGCCGTCGGGGATTGTGTTCGGCGAGAAGCTGGTCTGGGCCTGGTCGCGCGACACCGGCGACGTGAGCGCCTACGACCCGACGACGTTGGCGACGCGTGGCTCCTTGAGCTCCGGCGTCGTGATCTTGAACGCGGCGGCGACCGCCGGCAAGCTGTGGCTCGCCACCGATCACGGACTCTTCACCTGGACGCCGGGCGACACCGGCCTGCGGCAGCCGCACAGGCGCACCGCCGACGCCGACGGCTCGGTGTACGCGATCGCCGCCGACCCGGCCCGGCGCCGCGTGTTGCTCGGCGTCACGCCGAACGGGTCGACCGCGCCGTACGAGACGACCGGGCCCGACGGCGTCGTCTATATCGACGGGGCGAGGATCGACGCGATCGACACCGTCACCGGCGAGGTCACCCGCGGGGCGAAGACGAGTTACGTCAACGAGTCGATCGCGGTCGTGGGCGACGACATCTGGGTGGGCGGCTATTCCGCCGACCAGACGCCGGGAGTCGAACACCTCGACGCCACGACGCTCCAGGTGATCGGCACCAGCCCAGTGCAGGAGAAGGTCAGCCCCACGCTGCTGTGGCCGGGGGCGAACGTGTTGTGGGTCGGCAACGGCGGCTTCCTGTTTTGCGTCAACCCCGCAACGGGCGCGGTTTTGGAACAGTGGCCGTCATTTCAGGGCCCGGTCGCGTCAGCGCAAGGGATCGCCTACGGCATCGGTGGCGGCACCCGGATTCTGAATCTCACCGGCGCGTGCACCGGCTAGCGAACGACAGTTCCCCGGACGACGATGTGCCGGGGCCTTCGCAGCGCGGAAAGGTCGAGCCGCGGATCATCGTCGTAGACGACGAAATCGGCTGGCGCTCCTTCGACGAGACCGGGCAGTCCCAGCCATTCGCGGGCTTTCCAGGAGCCCGCGGCGAGCACGTCGATGACGGGAATGCCGATGTCGCACAACGCGAGCATCTCGTCGACCACGAGCCCGTGCGGAAGCTGCCCGCCGGCGTCAGTGCCGACGTAGAGCGGTATCCCGGCGTCGTGGGCGTCCCGCAGCCGTTGCGCCGAGCTGCGCCTTAGACGCCGCATGCGCGCCGCGTACGTGGGATATTTCGTTGCCTGGTCGGCAAATTTGTCGAAGTTCACGATGTTGACGAGCGTCGGCACGACCGCGATGCCGCTGGCAGCGACGGCGGGGATCGTCTCTGCGGTAAGCCCTGTGCCGTGCTCGATCGAGTCGACGCCGGCCGCGATCAGGTCGGGCAGCGCCTCCTCTCCGAAGACATGTGTCGCGACCCGCGCGCCCGCCTCGTGCGCGCGCCGCACGGCCTCGACCAACACGTCGGCGGGCCAGCAGGGCATCAGGTCGCCCACTTCGCGGTCGATCCAGTCGCCGACGAGCTTGACCCAAGGCGTGCCGTGCCCTCCAGGCCGGCGCGCCTGAGCCTCGGCGTGCGCGGGCAGCTCGTCGGGCTCGATCTCGATGCCGTAGTTGCGCAGATAGCGACGGGTGCGCGCCAAGTGCCGGCCGGCATGCACGATGCGCGGCAGCTCGGGGTCGTCGTCGAGGGCATAGTGCGTTTGCGGCGTGCCAGCGTCGCGCAGCAGCAGCGCGCCCGCGTCACGGTCGGTGACCGCCTGCTCGCGCGCGATGTCGATCGGCACGCCTCCGTCGGCCGCAAGCCCAACGTGGCAGTGCGCGTCGACGAGCCCGGGCAGCACGAATCCCTCAGACGCGAGCGTCTCGACGTCGAGGCGCGTCGGCCTGTCGAACGTGATACGCCCGTCGACGACGTAGAGGTCGCGGGTTTCGCCGTCGGGCAGAACGACGCCGCGCACGTGGCAGGTGCTCATAGGGCCTTTTCAGCGCGGCTTCGGGCCAGAGCCACCCTGCGGTGGGAATTTCAGCTTCGACAGGTCGGGCATCTTCATTCCCGGCGGCAATTGCCCAAGACCCGGCGGCAATTGGCCGGGCATGCCCATGCCGCCCGGCAGGCCGCGACCCATTGGCACGCCGGCCGACAGACCCCCGGCCGGCCTTCCGCCAGGACGCCCGCCCTTGCCCTTCTTGCCTTTCTTTCCCTTTGCGCCTTTTCCCGCACGACGCATGCCGGGCATGCCCATGCCGCCCGCCATCTGCTTCATCATCTTGCGGGCTTCGAAAAAGCGATCGACGAGATTGTTCACCTCGGAGACCGCGACACCGGAACCATTGGCGATGCGCACCCGGCGAGAGCCGTTGATGATTTTCGGATCGTCGCGCTCGGCCGGCGTCATCGAACGGATAATGGCGGCGATGCGGTCGATGTCTTTATCGTCGATCTGCGAGATCGCTTCTTTCATCTGCCCCATGCCGGGCAGCATGCCGAGCAGGTTGCCGATCGGGCCCATCTTGCGCACAGCCATCATCTGCTCGAGAAAATCTTCGAGAGTGAGCTCGCCGGCGGTGACCTTGCGCGCAGTCTCTTCGGCCTGCTCGGCGTCGAACGCCGCCTGCGACTGCTCGATCAGGGTGAGAATGTCGCCCATGCCGAGAATGCGCGACGCCATGCGCTCCGGATGGAAAACGTCGAAATCTTCGAGCTTTTCGCCGGTGCTGGCGAACATGACCTGCCGGCCGGTGACCGATGCCACCGAAAGGGCCGCGCCGCCGCGCGCGTCGCCGTCCAGCTTGGTGAGGACGACGCCGTCGAAGCCGACGCCGTCGAGAAACGCGAGCGCCGTAGTGACCGCGTCTTGGCCGATCATCGCGTCGACGACGAAGAGGATCTCGTCGGGCGTGACCGCGTCGCGGATGTCGGCAGCCTGCGTCATCATCTCGGCGTCGACGCCGAGGCGTCCGGCGGTGTCGACGATCACGATGTCGTGGTTTTGCCGCCTGGCGTGCTCGATGGCGGCTCGGGAGACGGCGACCGGGTCGCCGACGCCGGAGCCTGGCTCCGGCGCGAAAACAGGCACCCGCGCCCGCTCGCCCAGCACCTGCAGTTGCTGCACCGCGTTCGGACGCTGCAGGTCGGCCGCGACCAGCAGCGGCGCGTGCCCTTGGCCGGCCAGCCACATCGCGAGCTTGCCCGCCAGCGTCGTCTTTCCGGCGCCCTGCAGGCCCGCGAGCATGATCACCGACGGTGGGTTTTTCGCAAACCGCAGCCGGCGGGTCTCGCCGCCGAGGATGCGCACCAGCTCGTCGTTGACGATCGAGATGACCTGCTGCGCCGGGTTCAGCGCCTGCGAGACGGCCTCGCCGCGGGCGCGCTCCTTGACGGCCGCGATGAAGTCTTTGACGACGGGCAGCGCGACGTCCGCCTCGAGCAGCGCGACCCGGATCTCGCGCGCGGTGGCGTCGATGTCGGCGTCCGACAACCGGCCCTTGCTCCGCAAGGACTTGAAAACGGACTCGAGCCGGTCGGACAGGGTGTCGAACACCGGACTTGGTTCTCCTCGACGACGACTCCTGGGGTCGAGTTCAGACTAGCGGCCGTTCGGAGGCGACCTGGCGTTCCACCGTCACACGTTCGGCTCGAGCGCTCGCTGGATCGCGACGCGCGCCGACTCCGCTCGCTCCGCAAGGAGCGGCCGGCCATCGGCCCCGGTGACGTAGAAGACGTCGACGACCTCGGCGCCCAGCGTCTCGACCTTCGCCAGGCGGACGTCGAGGGCCTCGGCCGCGAGCGCCCGCGCGACCGCGAACAGCAGCCCCGGACGGTCGTGCGCGCGCACTTCGATCACCGTCGCCGAGTCGGAGGCGCCGCCCGCCACCAGCACCCGAGGCGGAGGCGTGGCCGCCCTGCGCGAGGGTGTCGCCGCGGAGGCCGCGGACGCCGCCCGCCGGGCCAGCCGGTCGACGAGGTCGAGGCTGCCCTCGAGCGCCCGGCGCAGGTCGTCACGGATGCGGGCCGGCTCGATCTCACCAAGGTAGGCGGGCTCGACGTCGAAGACCGTGACCGCGGTCGGCCCGACGGACGTCGCCGTCGCGCCGCGGACGGCGAGCCGGTGCAACGCGAGCACGCCGGCGGCACGCCAGAGCAGGCCGGGCTGGTCGGGCGCGATCACGGTCGCCCTGCCCGCGCCCTCGGCGCTCTCGGCCACGACCGCCAGCTGGCCCTGCCGCGCCAGCGCGAGGATCGGCGCCGGCAACTCGGCGTCCGGGGCCTGCGGCGGCTCGCCGGCGAGGGCGGCGTCGGCGCGGCGCACGAGATCGGCGAGGAGGCGAGCGCGCCAGTCGTCCCACGCGCCGGGGCCGGTCGCGCGGGCGTCAGCTTCCGACAGCGCCGCGAGCAGCTCCAACAGCTGCCGGGAGCCCACGACGTCGGTCACTCCCGCGATCGTCGCCGGATCATCGAGGTCTCGCCGGGTCGCGGTGCGCGGCAGCAGCAGGTGATGACGGGTCATCGCGGCCAGCACACCGGCGTCGCGGTCACCCAGGCCGAGCCGCCGCGCGATCGACGGCACGAGCTCGGCGCCGGACGTCGAGTGGTCGCCGCCCGCGCCCTTGCCGATGTCGTGGAAAAGCGCGCCGAGCAAGAGCAGATCGGGGCGCGCGACCCGACGGGTCAACGCCGCCGCTTCGATCGCGGTCTCGATCAGGTGCCGGTCGACGGTGAAGCGATGCACCGGATTGCGTTGCCGCAGATAACGAACGCTTTCCCATTCGGGAATGAGTTTCGTGAGCAGACCGGCTTGGTCAAGAGCTTCGAAAACCACCAGCGCCGGGCGGCCGGCGCCGAGCAGCGCGACGAACGCGTCGCGCGCGGCGGGCGGCCACGGAACGGGCATCGGCGACGCCTTGCTCGCAAGCAACTCCACTGTGGGCGGGGCAAGCGGCAAGCCGGCCTGCGCGGCGGCGGCCGCCGCGCGCAACACCAGCAACGGGTCGGACGCCGGATCGACGTCGCGCGCGAGCACCACCTCGCCGTCCTGCTCGACAACGCCGTCGGCCAGCGGTGTGCGGCCCGCTTTCGGACGCCGCCGCAGGCTGCCTTCGACGCTGCGCCAGGTGACGTCGCTGGCGTAGGCGATCGTGCGACCGGCCTCGCTGACGACTTTCAGCAGCGCGTCCGCGCCGGCGAGGCCGAGCCTTTCGGCGATGGCCGGCTGCTCTTGGGCGACCATCCGCGTCGTGGCGCGACCCGTGACCTGCTGCATGACATCGCGGACGTCGACCAGCAGGCGATGCGCCGCCTTCACCGCCGGGCCCGGCCCTGCGGCGACCCACGCCGCGGCGATGGCTTCGAGCGCGTGGACGTCGCGCAGGCCACCACGAGCCTCTTTCACGTCAGGCTCGAGCAGAAAGGCGACCTCGCCCAGCCGTTCGGCCCGTTCGCGCACCATCTCGCGTAGCTCGGGCAACCGGCGTGAAGCGCGAGAACGCCATTGCCCGAAGGATTCCTGGCGCAGCCGCGCTGTCAACCCCTCGTCGCCGGCGACGTGGCGCGCCGACAGCATTCCGAGCGCGGCCTTGAGGTCGCTGGCCGCCACCGCGACCGCTTCTGCGACGGTTCTCACCGAGTGGTCGAGCTTCGTGCCCGAATCCCAGATCGGGTACCAGACTTTGTCGGCGACAGCCACGATGTCGGGTCGGCCGGCGTGCAGCATCAGCACATCGAGATCGCTGCCCGGGCCAAGATCGCGGCGGCCGTAGCCGCCCACGGCGACCAGCGCGACACCCTCGGCGTCGGCGAGCAATTCGCTCAGCCATATGTCCGCGGCAGCCGTGCGGCGGGCGCGCTCGGCATCGAGCGCGCCCGCCGCCGTCGGACCTTCAGTCACCGCACGCCGTTCACAGCGCGTCGCTGCCGCGCTCGCCGGTGCGCACTCTCACAACGGCGTCGACGGGCACCGCCCATACCTTGCCGTCGCCGATCTTTCCGGTCTGCGCCGATTTCACGATGACGTCGACCACGTCGTCGGCATCGTCGTCGTCGACCAGCACCTCGACACGCACTTTCGGCACCAGGTCGACCTCGTATTCGGCGCCGCGATAAATCTCGGTGTGGCCTCGCTGCCGGCCGTAGCCGCTCGCCTCGCTCACCGTCATGCCGGTGACGCCGAACGTCTCGAGGGCCGATTTCACGTCGTCCAGTTTGAAAGGCTTGACGATCGCGGTGATGAGTTTCATGCGTCCACCTTCGCGGCGCCGGTGAGAGACGGGGAGTGCGAGCCGGCCGCATGGGTCGCGACCGTGCCGTAATCGTAGGCAGATTCGGCGTGCAGGTTGATGTCGAGCCCTTCGAGCTCGACATCGCGCGAAACCCGCAAACCCATCGTGAGGTCGATCGCCTTGGCGATCACGAACGTCACGACGAAGGTGAATGCCAGCACCGAGCCGACGCCGACCGCTTGCCGGCCGAGCTGCCCGAAGCCACCGCCATAGAAGACACCGTCACGGCCGAGGGAGTTGACCGCGTCTTGCCCGAAGAAGCCGATGAGGAGCGCGCCGAGCACGCCGCCGACGAGGTGCACGGCGAAAACGTCGAGCGAGTCGTCGAACCCGAACTTGAATTTGACGGCGACCGCCAGCGCGCAGACGACGCCCGCGATCAGGCCGATCCAGATCGCGCCGACAGGGGTGACGAAGCCACAGGCCGGCGTGATCGCGACCAGCCCGGCCACCAGGCCTGACGCCGCGCCCAGCGTCGTCGAGTGGCCGTCGCGAATCCTTTCCACCACGAGCCAGCCGAGCATCGCCGCCGCCGTCGCCACCACGGAGTTCAGTAAGGCGAACCCGGCGGTGCCGTCGGCCGCGAGCTCGCTGCCCGCGTTGAATCCGAGCCAGCCGAACCACAGCAACCCCGCGCCGAGGAGCACGAACGGCACGTTGTGCGGCCGCATGCGCTCTTTCGGCCAGCCGATGCGCTTGCCGAGCACCAGCGTCAATGCCAGCCCGGCGACGCCCGCGTTGATGTGCACGACCGTGCCGCCGGCGAAATCCTCCACGCCGAGTTTGGTGATCGCGCCTGTGGCGGCGTCTTTTACTGCGTCGAAGCTCGCCAGCCAGCCGCCGCCCCACACCCAGTGCGCGACCGGCGCATAAACAAGGATCGACCACGCCGTGACGAAGACGATGAAGGGCGCGAACCGCAGACGATCAGCGACCGCGCCGGTGATCAGCGCGGGCGTGATGATCGCGAATGTGATTTGAAACGCCGCGACCACGGTGGTCGGAACGCCACTCCCCCACAGCTCGCCCCCGTGGCTCATGCCGGCGAAACTCGCCGGGCTGCCGATGAGCCCATGCCACTTGTCGGCGCCAAACGCCAAGCTGAAGAGGTCGATCACCCACAGCACGCTGACGATTCCCATGCAGACGAAGTTCTGCATCAGCATCGCGAGCACGTTCTTGCTCCGCACCATGCCGCCGTAGAAGAAGGCAAGGCCGGGCGTCATGAGCAACACCAGCGCGGTGGCCGCGAGCATCCACGCGGTGTTGCCGCTATCCAACGTCGGCATGTCACTCCCGTCGATCATGAAGGATTCGGTGGCGAACCGACGACTTCGCGATCGAGCTATGCCCTTGAGCAACGCCGCCGGCGATGTCGCCGGGCAATACTGTGACGGGCACGGGTTACCGCAAACGCACTCGCAGGTTTCGGCGAAGTCAACTCCACGGCGTCGCGTTACACGTTCATTACGCGGCGGGTCGAGGGGGCGTGCTAAGGGTGTTGGGGGCTGAACGACGCCGTCAGCCGACCGTCACGACGTTGTTCTCGATCGCGCCGAGACCGTCGACCTCACACCGCACGACGTCGCCGTCCCCGAGGAACCGAGGCGGCGTCATCGCGAATCCGACCCCGTGCGGGGTGCCGGTAAGGATCACGTCACCCGGCTCCAGCGTCATCGTGCGTGACAGGTACGAGATCAGATACGCGACCGGGAAGATCATCTCCGCGGTGTTCGATTCCTGTCGCGACTCGCCATTCACCGACGACCTGATCGCGAGAGTCTGCGGGTCGGGAATCTCGTCAGCCGTCGTGATCCACGGACCGATCGGGCAGAACGTGTCGAAGCTCTTCGAGCGGGAGAACTGCGAGTCGGAGCGCTGGAGATCGCGGGCGGACACATCGTTCGCCACCGCATAGCCGAAGACGGTCGAGAGCGCGTCGTCCACAGTGACATGCCGCGTGCGGACGCCGATGACCACCGCAAGCTCGCTTTCGTAGTCACCCATTTTCGTAAGCCCGGTCTCGACGACGATCGTGCCACGCGGGCCCAGCAGCGAGTTTGGGTACTTCGCGAAGACGACAGGAGCAGCCGGCTGCTTCGCGCCGGTCTCGCGAATATGGTCCATATAGTTCAGCCCGATGGCGAGCATTTTGCTCGGCCGCACGACAGGACACTGAAGAACCGGCTCACCGGCCACGGGCTCGCCGTCACCGGCCGCCACCCGCGCGCGAACCGAGCGGATCTGCGAAATGGCCGAAGCGGTGTCGGGGGCGTCGATGCCCACCGACGCGAACGGCACCCAGGCGCCGGCCGAGGTCTGCAGCGCGAAGTCGGGCTGTGCGCCGACCGCAATACGTGCAATGTGCATGGCATCTCCTCGAGTTCAGCCTGCGGCCACGGATTTCGGGCCGGTCGTCAATCGGCGTAGGGGCGATCGGCCCGAACCCTCACGCGGGTCCGCCGGCGATGTTCAAGACGCTGCTGCTCGGCTCGCCCGCTCGGATACGCCTGATCCACTCGGCCTCCGCCCGCATCCTGTCCGCCGCGGCCACCGCAACTTCGTCGATGCGCTCCTGCGGCACGACGACAATCCCGTCGTCGTCACCGAGAACGAGGTCCCCCGGATTGACCACCACCCCACCGCACTGCACCGTGACGCCGATATGGCCCTTCCATCCCTTATGCGGACCCGCCGGGCAGACACCACGAGCGAACAACGGAAACCCGCGCTCGGAAATCGCGCCG
>Ga0164242_10005521_pt1 | contig 14059 bp, 16 predicted proteins | sample OricomgcompostMG_FD_108783 | JGI IMG/M metagenome (GOLD analysis project Ga0164242, IMG submission 108783) | Miracle-Growth compost microbial communities from Emeryville, California, USA - Original compost - Miracle growth compost (MG) ... | reverse complement strand
TTCGGGCTGGCCGAGCAGTCGGTGTTCCACGAGATCGATGTGGACAAGATCGACCGGGTCCGCGGCATGGACATCAACGTCGTCACCTCGGCGACGACTGACGACGAAGGACGAGCGCTGTTGCGGGCCCTCGGCTTTCCCTTCAAGGAGAACTGAGCAGATGGCAAAGAAGGCACTGGTCAACAAGGCCGCACGCAAGCCGAAGTTCGCGGTGCGCGGCTACACACGCTGCAACAAGTGCGGCCGGCCGCGCGCGGTCTTCCGCAAATTCGGTCTGTGCAGGATCTGCCTGCGCGAGATGGCGCATGCGGGCGAGCTGCCCGGCGTGCAGAAGAGCAGCTGGTGACGGGACACAGGGGCTAAACCATGACTATGACGGACCCGATCGCAGACTTCTTGACCCGTCTGCGCAACGCCAATTCGGCGTATCACGACGAGGTGACGTTGCCGCACTCCAAGCTCAAGGCCAACATCGCCCAGATCCTCAAGAACGAGGGTTACATCAGCGACTTCCGGACCGAGGATGCCCGGGTTGGCAAGTCGCTGATCGTTCAGCTCAAGTACGGCCCGAGCCGGGAGCGCAGCATCGCCGGCTTGCGCCGCGTGTCCAAGCCCGGTTTGCGGGTGTACGCGAAATCCACCAACCTGCCGCGCGTTCTGGGCGGCCTGGGCGTGGCGATCATCTCCACCTCCTCGGGCCTGCTCACCGATCGCCAGGCGGCCCGGCAGGGCGTGGGCGGCGAAGTCCTCGCGTACGTGTGGTGAGGGGGTAGACATGTCGCGTATTGGTAAGCAACCGGTTCCGGTCCCCGCCGGAGTCGACGTCACCATCGACGGCCAGAAGGTCTCGGTGAAGGGACCCAAGGGCACCCTGGATCTGACCGTCGCCGAGCCGATCACCGTGTCGCGCAACGACGACGGCGCGATCGTGGTGACCCGCCCCAACGACGAGCGGCGCAACCGCTCGCTGCACGGGCTGTCCCGCACCCTGGTGTCCAACCTCGTCACCGGCGTGACCCAGGGCTACACCACGAAGATGGAGATCTTCGGCGTCGGTTACCGGGTGCAGCTCAAGGGCTCCAACCTCGAGTTCGCGCTGGGCTACAGCCACCCCGTGGTGATCGAGGCGCCCGAGGGCATCACCTTCGCCGTCCAGTCCCCGACGAAGTTCTCCATCAGCGGGATCGACAAGCAGAAGGTCGGCCAGATCTCGGCGAACATCCGCCGCCTGCGCCGCCCCGACCCGTACAAGGGCAAGGGCGTGCGCTACGAGGGCGAGCAGATCCGCCGCAAGGTCGGAAAGACAGGTAAGTAACCATGGCGCAAACACAAGCTGACACCGCCGCGCGAAAGCCGGTGGGGCAGAGCGTATCCGCGACCCGGCGCGTCTCTCGGCTGCGCCGGCACGCGCGGCTGCGCAAGAAGATCGCGGGTACCCCCGAGCGGCCGCGGCTGGTGGTCAACCGGTCGGCGCGGCACATCCACGTGCAACTGGTCAACGACGAGAACGGCACCACGGTGGCCGCCGCGTCGTCGATCGAGGACGACGTGCGCAGCCTGCAGGGAGACAAGAAGGCCCGCAGCGTGCGGGTCGGCCAGCTGATCGCCGAGCGGGCCAAGGCCGCCGGTATCGACAGCGTGGTCTTCGACCGCGGCGGATACACCTACGGCGGACGGATCGCGGCGCTGGCCGACGCCGCCCGCGAGAACGGATTGCAATTCTGATGATCGAGAACTTGAACACGACTGGAAGGACCGCATGATGGCGGAGCAGCCGGCCGGCGGACAGGGCGCCGGCGACAGCCGCGACTCGCGCGGTGACCGCGACAGCCGCGGTCGGCGCGGCGACGGCGGTCGTGGGGGCCGCGACCGCGATGGCGACAAGAGCAACTACCTGGAGCGCGTCGTCGCCATCAACCGAGTCTCCAAGGTGGTCAAGGGCGGTCGGCGATTCAGCTTCACCGCACTGGTGATCGTCGGCGACGGCAACGGCATGGTCGGTGTCGGCTACGGCAAGGCCAAGGAAGTTCCCGCCGCCATCGCCAAGGGCGTGGAGGAGGCCCGCAAGGGCTTCTTCCGGGTGCCGCTGATCCGCGGGACCATCACCCACCCGGTGCAGGGCGAGGCGGCCGCCGGCGTGGTGCTGCTGCGCCCGGCCAGCCCGGGTACCGGTGTGATCGCCGGCGGCGCCGCCCGCGCGGTGCTGGAATGCGCCGGGGTGCACGACATCCTGGCCAAGTCGCTGGGCAGCGACAACGCCATCAACGTGGTGCACGCGACCGTGGCCGCGCTCAAGCTGCTGCAGCGGCCCGAGGAGGTGGCCGCGCGGCGCGGCCTGCCCATCGAGGACGTGGCGCCGGCCGGAATGCTCAAGGCGCGCCGGGAAAGTGACGCGCTGGCCAGTGCGGCGGCGGCGAGAGAGGCGGCGGCGCAATGAGTCAACTGAAGATCACCCAGGTGCGCAGCACCATCGGAGCCCGCTGGAAGCAGCGCGAGTCCCTGCGCACCCTGGGCCTGCGGCGGATCCGCCACTCGGTGATCCGCGAGGACAACCCGCAGACCCGCGGTCTGATCGCGGTGGTCAGCCACCTCGTCGAGGTGGCGCCGGCCGACGCGAGCTCCGCGGGCACCGGAGGTAGCAAGAAATGACGATCAAGCTGCACGACCTCAAGCCGGCGCGCGGATCGAAGACCCCCCGCACCCGGGTCGGCCGCGGTGAGGGCTCGAAGGGCAAGACCGCCGGCCGCGGCACCAAGGGCACCAAGGCCCGCAAGAACGTGCCGGTGACCTTCGAGGGTGGGCAGATGCCGATCCACATGCGGCTGCCCAAGCTCAAGGGATTCCGTAACCGGTTCCGCACCGAGTACGAGATCGTCAACGTCGGCGACATCAATCGCCTTTTCCCGCAAGGCGGTTCGGTCGGGGTGGACGAGCTGGTGGCCAAGGGCGCGGTCCGGCGCAACTCGCTGGTCAAGGTTCTCGGCGACGGCAAGCTGACCGTGAAGGTCGAGGTGTCCGCGCACAAGTTCAGCGGCAGCGCACGCGAGAAGATCACCGCCGCGGGCGGCTCGGTCACCGAGCTGTAGTCGGCCCGCGCGGCTAATTCAGCTGCGGAATCACTTCCGCGGCAAGGCGTTCCATCTGCTCGTGGTTCTCCGCGACATCGGCGCCGACGGGGTTCAGTAGCAGCGTCTGCGCCCCGGCGTCGATGACCTCGCGCAGCCCCCGGACCACGTCCCCGGGCGTGCCGGACACCGGCACGTCGGCCACGCCGGGCATCCGCCCGTAGATGCGGCTCAGCCCGGCCAGCACCCGCTCGCGGGCCCGCGCCGCGTCGTCGTCGACCGTCAGGTAAACCCTCTTGCCGATCGTGAATTCGGCCGGGTCTCTTTGCTGTTCGTCGAGTTCGCGGCGCAGCACGGCCACCGCCCCGGCGAACGCCTCGGTGGTCGACGAGCCCGCGCCCATGAACGCGTCGCCGTGCCGGACCGCGCGGGCCAGCGCCTTCGGCGCCAGCCCGCCGAACCAGATCGGCGGGTGCGGGCGCTGCACCGGCTTGGGCGCGATCGGCAGGTCGTCGACGTCGCGGAACCGCCCGTGAAACGTCACCCGCGGGTCGTCGGACCAAGCCGCCTTCATCAGCTTCAAGCCCTCGGTGAAATACGCGACGAAGGTGTCCTTGTCGACTCCGAAGGCGGCGAACTTGCGGGTGCCGCCGCCGGGTGCGACGCCAATGTCCAACCGGCCGTGGCTGAGTCGGTCCACGGCGGTGACCGCCGAGGCCAGCTGCAGCGGATCGTGCAGCGACGTCACCAACACCGCGACCCCCAGCCGCAGCCGCTCGGTGCAGGCCGCGCAGTAGGCGAGCAGCTCCAGCGGCGCCAGCAGCGGCGCCGGACCGATGATCTGCTCGAGCGCCCAGCCGCCCTCGAACCCGAGCTGCTCGGCGCGCGTCAAAAAGGAACGCAGCCCCGCCCCGTCGAAGCCGTCGTAGTCGAACTGGGGGATGGCGATGGAAAACCTCACCCGACCACCGTACGGCCGTTCGTCGGTAGTCTGCAGACATGTTCGCTGTGCTGTCCTCGATACCCGGCCTGTCCAAAGGCGCCGACGAGATCCGTGCCCTGGCCGGGCGCGTCGACACCGCCCGCCATCACGGCGTGCCCAACGGCTGTGTGCTCGAGCTGGATCTGCGGTCGATGCCGCCGGAGACGTCCGGCTTCGACCCGCTGGCGCTCGTCACCGGCGGCAGCCGGTCGGCATCGCTGCGCGACACGGTGGACGCCATCCACCGGGCGGCCGAGGACCCGCGGGTGGCCGGGCTGATCGCCCGGGTGCAGCTGGCGCCGTCGCCGTCGGCCGCGGTGCAGGAGCTGCGCGAGGCGATCGTCGCCTTCACCGCCGCCAAGCCGTCCCTGGCCTGGGCCGAGACCTATCCGGGCACGCTGTCGTACTACCTGGCGTCGGCGTTCGGCGAGATCTGGATGCAGCCCGGCGGCAGCGTCGGGCTGATCGGCTTCGCCAGCAACGCCACCTTCCTGCGCGACGCGCTCGACAAGGCCGGCATCGAGGCCCAATTCGTCGCCCGCGGCGAATACAAGTCCGCGGTAAACCGTTTCACCGAACACGGCTTCACCGAGGCGCACCGCGAGGCCGTTACCCGGATGCTGGACAGCGTCCAGGAACAGGTGTGGCAGGCGGTCGCCGAATCACGCAAGCTCGACACCGACGCGCTGGACGCGCTGGCCGACCGCGCGCCGCTGCTGCGCCAGGACGCGCTGGACTCCGGCCTGGTCGACCGGATCGGCTTCCGCGACCAGGCGTACGACCGGATCGCAGAACTCGTTGGCGTACAAGATGTTTCACCGGACACCGAGCCGCCCCGGCTGTATGTGTCGCGCTACGCCGGCGCGGCCCGGTCCCGGCTGTCCCCGCCGGTGCCCTCGCTACCGGGGCGCCGCCGCCCACCGACGGTGGCGGTCATCAACGTCGACGGCACCCTCGTCGACGGGCGCGGCGGGCCCCATTTCCTGCCGTTCGGCGCCGCCACCGTGGGCAGCGACACCATCGCGCCGGCGCTGCGGGAGGCCGCCGCCGACGATGCGGTGTCGGCGATCGTGCTGCGGGTCAACAGCCCCGGCGGCTCGGTCACCGCGTCGGAAACCCTTTGGCGCGAAGTGAAAAGGGCCCGTGAACGCGGCAAGCCGGTGGTGGCGTCGATGGGTGCGGTGGCCGCCTCCGGCGGCTACTACGTGTCGGTGGCCGCCGACGCGATCGTCGCCAACCCGGCAACGATCACCGGTTCGATCGGCGTCATCACCGGCAAGCTGGTGATCCGCGACCTGCTGGGGCGGCTGGGCGTCGGGTCGGACACCGTGCGCACCAACGCCAATGCCGACGCGTGGTCGATCGACGCGCCGTTCACCCCGGAGCAGCGCGCCCACCGCGAGGCCGAGGCCGACCTGGTGTACACCGACTTCGTGTCCCGGGTGGCCGAGGGCCGCAACCTGACCACGGACGCCGTCGAACGGGTGGCCCGGGGCCGGGTCTGGACGGGCGCCGACGCCCACGAGCGGGGGCTGGTCGACGAACTGGGCGGCTTTCGAATCGCGGTGCGGCGGGCCAAGATTCTCGCCGGGCTGGACGAGGACGCCGACGTGCGCATCGTCACCTATCCGAGCGGCTCGCTGCTGGACGTACTGCGGCCGCGGGCCTCGTCGCAACCGGCGGCGGTGTCGCTGCCCGACGCGCTGGGCGCCCTGACGGTCAAGATCCTGGGCGCGATCCTGGACAACGTCGAGCGGTCCTGCAGCGGCGCCAGCGCGCTGTGGCTGGGGCCGTCGCGGCTCTAACCGGTCCGCGTGGCGCTGATGAAGATGATCTCGCCGAGCGGGTCGTCGTGCTCGGGGGCGGGCACCTCGATGCCGTGCCGGTGGAACAGTTCGGTGCGGGTCACACCCTCGGCCCGCCACCCGAGGCCGTTCAGGTAATCGATGACGTGGTTGCGTTCGCCGGCGTAGACCAGCGACGCCATGTCGATGTCGACGCCGTGCTCCCGGAACGAGCCGGACATCTCCCGCACCCGCTCGGCGTCGAAATCCACGATGCCGGGCACGAATTCCGTGGCGATGGTGCTGCCCGGCGCGGACAGCGCGGTGATGTTGTCGAACAGCCGGTCCTGGGCCTCCGGCGGCAGATAGATCAGCAGGCCCTCGGCCAGCCAGGCCGTCGGCGCGGCCGGATCGAATCCGGCGGCGCTCAGCGCGGCGGGCCAGTCGCCGCGCAGATCGATGGGGATGGTGCGCCGGGTCGCGGTGGGCTCGGCACCGACCTCGGCCAGCGTGTTGCTCTTGAATTCGATCACCCGCGGCTGGTCGATCTCGTAGACCACCGTGCCCGCCGGCCACGGCAACCGGTAGGCGCGCGAATCCAGGCCGGAGGCCAGGATCACCACCTGACGCACCCCGGCGTCGGTGGCGTCGACGAAGTAGTCGTCAAAGTACTTGGTGCGCACCGCCATTCCGTCGACCATCGACTGAATCCGCACCGGGGTGGCGTTCTCGATCGCATCCAGGTCGAGCTCGCCGTCCATCATCTTGGTGAAGAAGTCCACCCCGACCGCGCGCACCAGCGGCTCGGCGAACGGATCGTCGATCAGACCGCGGGGATCCTTGGTCGCCATGGCGCGTCCGGCCGCGACCATCGTTGCGGTGGCGCCGACGCTGGACGCCAGGTCCCACTCGTCGTCATGCGTGCGTGTCATCGCGAGCAACCTTAGCCGCGGCCACCGGTGAGGGTGGCGTCGACGTAGCTCATCTCTCCGAAGGTGGCCCTCATCTCGTCCTCGGGGAACTCGAAACCGTTGCGGGCGTACAACTGTCGGGCCGGATGCGGCGTCACCCGCCAGCCCTTGCCGGTGAGGTAGTCGGCGACGACGTTGCGCTCGCCCCGGTAGAACAGGTCTGCGGCGTTGAGGTTGAGACCGAGACGCTGCCAGCGCTCCGAGATGCGGGCCAACCGCTCGTCGGAGAACGCGTTGGGGTCCGGCACGTGCTCGGTGGCCAGCCTGCTGCCCGGCGCGGACAGGGCGGTGATGTTGTCGAACAACCGGTCCTGGGCCTCCGGCGGCAGATAGGGCAGCAGCCCCTCGGCGCTCCAGGCCGTCGGCCGGGTGACGTCGAAACCGCCTTCGCGCAGGGCCGCGGGCCAGTCGTCGCGCAGGTCGATGCTGATGGTGCGGCGCTCGGCGGTGGGGGCCGCGCCGAGGTTGGCCAGCGTGTCGGTCTTGAACGCGATGACCTGCGGCTGGTCGATCTCGTAGACCACCGTGCCGGCCGGCCAGGCCAGCCGGTAGGCCCGGGTGTCCAGGCCGGAGGCCAGGATCACCGCCTGGCGCAGCCCGCCCTCGGTGGCGTCGATGAAGAAGTCGTCGAAGAACCTGGTGCGCACCGTGATCTGCTCGGCCCGCGCCCGGCGGTTGAACAGCGGGTCGTCGGGGAAGTCGAGCTTGCCGTCGACGATGCGGATGAACGGATCCAGTCCCACCGCCCGCACCAGCGGTTCGGCCAGCGGATCGTCGAGCAGCGCGTCGGGTCCCTGCGACGCCACCGCGCGGGCGGCGGCGACCATGGTCGCCGTCGCTCCCACGCTCTGCGCCGGACCCCAGGTGTCGCCGTCGGTGCGTCCCTCACTCATAGATCCCCCAGGTGTAGAGCATCTCACCCATCCGGGTGTCGTCGTCATCGAGCGGGTCAAGTCCGTTGGCCGCGAACAGATCCCGGATGGTGACGCTGTTCAGCCGCCAACCGTGGCCGGCCAGATACGGGGCGGCCTCGTTGCGCTCGCCGAAGTAGACCAGTCCGGCCATGTCGAGGTCGAACCCGTGCGCGCGCCAGCGCTGCGAGATCGCCTGCATGCGTTCCTTGAGCTTCTCCTCCTCGCCGGGCGCGGGGTTGGGCGCGCTCTCGGTGGCCAGCCGGCTACCGGGCGCGGACAGCTCGGTGATGGTGTCCAGCAGCCGGTCCTGCGCCTCCGGCGGCAGGTAGCCGAGCAGCCCCTCGGCGCTCCACGCGGTCGGCCGGGTCGGGTCGAACCCGGCGGCGCGCAGCGCGGCGGGCCAGTCGTCGCGCAGGTCGACGGCCACCACCCGGCGCTCGGCCGTGGGCGCGGCGCCCAGCTGCGCCAGCGCCGTGGTTTTGAAGTCGATGACCTGCGGCTGGTCCACCTCGTAGACCACCGTGCCGGCCGGCCAGGCCAGCCGGTAGGCGCGCGCGTCCAGCCCGGAGGCCAGGATCACCACCTGCGCGATGCCGGCCTTGGTCGCGTTCAGGAAGAACTCGTCGAAGAACTTGGTGCGCACGGCCATGTTGTCGGCCATCCGCGACATCGCCCCGGCCGACCCGGCGGCGCCGTCGTGCACGTCGTTCAGCTCGGCCGGGTCCAGCTCGCCGCCCGCCAGCCGGGACAGCAGGTCCACGCCGACCGCCTTGACCAGCGGTTCGGCGAACGGGTCGTTGATCAGCGGGTTGTCCGCCCGGGTGGCCATCGCGCGGGCCGCCGCGACCATGGTCGCGGTCACCCCCACGCTGGAGGCCAGGTCCCAGGTGTCGCCCTCGTACCTGGTGGAAGTCATGTGCGCACCCCTATCGGAGATCGTCGAGGTAGTAGCCAAGCTAATATTTAGCCGATATAACAAGCTGCTCCCACTGTACGCTTCCCGCGATTCGCGGCAACCTTTACTGATGACGTACGCGGGCAAGCGGGTGTTGATCGCCGGGGCGGCGGCGCCATGAAGGCACTGGTCTATGGCGTCGCGCCGGAGCCCGTCGCGGTGCCCGACGACGCCAACCCGCTGGTCCAGAACCTGGCCCGCACCCCGACCGGGCTGCGCGACGTGCCGGAACCCGTGCTGCCGCACGAGGATTGGGTGCTCACCCGGCCGCGGCTGACCGGCATCTGCGGGTCGGACGCCAAGCAGATCCTGATGGACTTCGGCGAGGGCGACGCCGACAACGCCATGTCCGCCTTCTGCTCGTTCCCGCAAGTCATGGGCCACGAGGTGGTGGCCGACGTGGTGGCGCTGGGACCCGGGGCGCGGGGGTTGGCGGTGGGGCAGCGGGTGGTGCTCAACCCGTGGCTGTCCTGCGGGCCGCGCGGCATCCAACCGCCCTGCCCCGCATGCGAAGCCGGCGACTACAGCCTGTGCTGGAGCTTCGCCGACGGCGACCTCAAACCCGGCATCCACACCGGCGTCTCGGCCGACGTGACCGGCGGCTACGCCGAGCTGATGCCGGCCCACGACAGCATGCTGTTCGCGGTGCCGGAGCGGGTCCCCGACGAGATGGCCGTGTTCGCCGACCCGTTCTCGGTGTCGCTGCACGCGATCACGCGCCACCCGCCGCCCCGCTCGGGGCGGGCGCTGGTGTACGGCGCCGGCTCGCTCGGGCTGTGCGCGGTGGCGATCCTGCGGGCGCTCTACCCGGAGGTCGCCGTGGCCGTGGTGGCCCGCTTCGACGCCCAGGCGGAGCTGGCCCGGCGCTTCGGCGCCGCCAAAGTCGTTGCGCACGAACCGCGTACGGCCGTCATCGAAGAACTGGTCGGCTGGGGCGGTGGCCGGCTGCGCCGGCCGCTGCTGGGTCTGCCGATGGCCCACCCCGGCGCGGTCGACGTCGTCTACGACACCGTCGGCAAACCCGAGACGTTAGAGGTCGCCGTCCGCCTGCTGCGGTCGCGGGGCACCCTGGTGAAGGCCGGTGTGCACGCGCCCGGGCGCTGGGAGGACAGCCCCTTGTATTTCAAGGAGATCGCGTTGGTCGGCTCCAACGCCTTCGGGGTCGAGGAGGTCGACGGGCAGCGCCGGCACGCCATCGCGCACTACCTCGACCTGGCCGCGGCGGGGCGGGTGGACCTGCGCCCGATGCTCACCCACACGTTCACGCTGGACCGCTGGCGCGACGCGTTCCATGCCCTGGCCGACCAGGGCCGGACCGGCGCGGTGAAGGTGGCGTTCGACCAGCGTTAGCCCAGCGCGCCAGGGGATCCGAGGCGTCAGGGGTTGGCGCGCAGATAGCCGTACACCGCGGCGAAGTTGCGGTTGACGTCCTCGGGAATTGGCACCGGACCGCCGAGAGCCCTTGCGCCCCAGACGATTTGGGCGGTCCGCTCCACCAGCGCGGTGATGTGCAGGACCTTGTCGGGCCGCGGGCCCACCGCCACCAGGCCGTGGTTGGCGATCAGGGCGGCGCCGCGGCCCTGCAGCGCCTTGACCGCGTTGGCGCCGACGTCGGGGGAGCCGGAGGCGGCGTACTCGGCGCAGCGCACGTCGCCGCCGCAATACACCGCGAACTCGTCGATGCACGCCGGAATCGATTGGTGCGCAATGGCGAACATGGTCGCCCACACCGGATGGCTGTGGATGACGCAGCCGATGTCGTCGAACGCGGCGAAGCAGGCCAGGTGCAGCTGCATCTCCGTGGACGGCGAGCGGCCCTGCGCGGCCTGCAGCACCGAACCGGCGGGGTCGATCAGCACCAGGTCGTCGAGCTGCATGTCGCGGTAGTCCACCGATGATGGCGTGATGACGATGTTGCCGTCGGAGCGGCGCGCCGAGATGTTGCCGGCGGTGCCCTCCACCAGGCCGCGGCGCAGCATGTCCTTGGCGGCGTCCAGCACCGCCTGTTCCGGGTCGTCGACGAACTTCATCGGGCCAACACCTCCGGGTTGACGATGTGGGCGGGCGTCGCGCCGGCCAGCAGCGCTTCCAGGTCGTCGGCCACCAGCTGCGCCTGCCGGGCCTCAGTGTTCCACGTGGCCCCGCCGATGTGCGGGGTCAGCACCACGTTCGGCATGCCGACCAGCGGGTGATCGGTCGGCAGCCACTCACCGACGAAGTGGTCCAGCCCGGCGGCGGCCACCTTGCCGGCGCGCAGCGCCTCGACCAGCGCGTCGGTGTCGTGCAGCTGGGCGCGGGCGGTGTTGAGGAAGACCACGCCGTCGCGCATGGCCGCGAACTGCTCGGCGCCGATCATGCCGGTGGTCTCGTCGGTGACCGGGGCGTGCAGCGACACCACGTCGGACTCGGCCAGCAGCTCGTCCAGACCGTGCCGGGCCTCGGGGTGGTAGGGGTCGTGCGCGATGACCCGCAGACCCAGCCCGCTCAGCCGCCACCGGGTGGCGCGGCCGACCGCGCCCAGGCCCACCAGCCCCGCGGTCAGGCCCGCGATCTCGCCGCCGCGGAACCGCTGATACGGGATGCTGCCGTCGCGAAAGATGTTGCCGCCGCGCACATCCGCGTCGGCGGGCAGCAGGTGACGGGTGGCGGCCAGCAGCAGCGCCACGGTCATCTCGGCGACGGCGTCGGCGTTGCGGCCCGGGGTGTTCAGCACCGGGATGCCCGCCGCGGTGGCGCCGTCGATGTCGACGTTGTTGGGGTCGCCGCGCGTCGCGGCGATCGCGCGCACACCGAGCTCGAACACCGGGCCGCGCACCGAATCGCTTTCCACCACCACGATTTCGGCTTCCTCGGCCGCGATCCGCTCGGCCAGCTGCTCGGCGCTGTAGATGCGCAACGGGCGCTGCTCGATCCAGGGGTCGTAGACCACCTCGGCCAGCGCCCGCAGTTTGTCCAGGCCCGGCCCGCGCAGCGGGGCGGTCACCAAGGCGCGCGGTTTGGACGTCACGCCTGCCAATGCTGGCGTACGGTGACGCCCGTGTCACGCAAGGACGTCACAATCGGCATCGACGTCGGCAGCACCGCGGTCAAGGCGTTAGCCGCCGACGCCGACGGCCGGGTCATGGCCCGCGTGCGCATCCCGCACGAACTGCGGATACCGGCAACCCGACCGGCTCGAGCACGACGCCGAGGCGGCGTGGCGGCGTGGCCCGTCGGCCGCCTTGGACGAACTGCTGCACCAGCCCGGCGTCGCGGCGGTGGCGGTCGCGGCCATGGTGCCGTCGATGACGGCGGTCGACGACTCCGGCACGCCGATCACCCCGGGACTGCTCTACGGCGACGGCCGGGGCCGCACCCCGGGCGGCCCGCAAAACCAGCCGCTGCCCGCGCTGGGCGAGGCCGCCGAGTTCCTGCGCTGGACGGCGGCCCGCGCTCCCGGTGCCGCCGGCTACTGGCCGGCGCCCGCGGTGGCCAACCACGCGCTGGCCGGCCAGGCGGTGATCGACGTCGCCACCGCCGCCACCGCCTTCCCGTTGTTCGACGGGACCGGCTGGGACGCCGCCGCGTGCGCCGAGCGCGGCGCGCGCGTCGAGCAGATGCCGCGGGTGCACAGCATGGGCGCCGTCGTCGGGCAGTTGCCGGGCGGCGCGGCGCTGGCCACCGGCGCTATCGACGCGCTGTGCGAACAGCTCGTGGCCGGCGCCGACCGCGACGGCGACGTGCTGGTGATGTGCGGCACCACGCTGATCGTGTGGGCCACCATTTCCCAGGCCCGGCAGATGCCCGGGCTGTGGACCATCCCGCACACCACGCCGGGCAAGAGCCAGATCGGCGGCGCCAGCAACGCCGGCGGGCTGTTCCTCGGCTGGGTGGATCGCGTTGTGGCACAAGCGGATCCGGCATCCGCCCAGCCCGGGCGGGTGCCGGTGTTCGCGCCCTACCTGCGTGGCGAGCGCAGCCCGTTCCACGACCCGGACCGCCGCGGCGTGCTCGAGGCGCTGGACCTGACCCACGACGCCGCCGCGCTGCGCCGGGCCGCCTACGAGGCGTCCGGGTTCGTGGTGCGCCAGCTCATCGAGCTGTCCGGCGCGCCGGTGTCGCGCATCGTGGCCACCGGCGGCGGCACCCGGGTGGGGCCGTGGCTGCAGGCCATCGCCGATGCCACCGGGCACCCGGTCGAGGTGTCCGCGGTGGCCGAGGGCGCCGCGCTGGGCGCCGCGTTCCTGGCCAGGATGGCCGCCGGCCTGGAGACCACCCTCACCGACGCCGCGCGCTGGGTGCGCACCGAGCGCGTCGTCGAGCCCGACCCGGCCTGGGCCGCCCCGGTGCAGGACCGCTACCAACGGTTCCTGGAGTTGGGAAACCGCCCGTGTCCCGCGGTTGTGGCGCGGTAGCCGCACCGGCGTTCTAGGCTGGTGCAATGACCGACCAGGACCGCAAAGCCGCCCGCCGGGAAATCGCCGATGCCCTGTTGAAAGCGCTGGAACGACGGCATGAAATCGCCGACGTGGTGGTGGAATCGGAGAACAAGGCGGCCGCGGTGGAGGCGATCGTGCGGCTGCTGGACACCTCGCACCTGGCCGCCGAGGCGGTGATGGGCATGTCGTTCGATCAGCTCACCATCGACTCGCGGCGCAAGATCCTGGCCGAACTCGAGGACCTGAACAAGCAGCTGAGCTTCACCGTGGGCGAGCGCCCGGCCAGCTCGGGCGAGACCCTGGAGCTGCGCCCGTTCTCGGCCACCGAGGACCGCGACATCTTCGCCGCCCGCACCCAGGACATGGGCTCGGCCGGCGACGGATCCGGCGGGCCCGCCGGCGACCTCGACGACGAGATCCGCGCGGCGACGGCCCGCCTCGACGACGAGGAGGCCGCCTGGTTCGTCGCCGTCGATTCCGGTCAGAAGGTCGGCATGGTGTTCGGCGAGCTGCTCAATGGCGAGGTCAACGTGCGGATCTGGATCCACCCCGATTTCCGCAAGCGGGGTTACGGCACCGCCGCGCTGCGCAAGTCGCGCACCGAGATGGCGTGGTGTTTCCCCGCCGTCCCGCTGGTCGTCCGGGCGCCCGCCGCCAAACCCGCCTGACGGTCAGCCCAGCTCGGCGCTCACGGCGACGATGTTGGGGAACTGCGCCGTTTCGTCGTCCTCGGGGTAGGCCAGGCCGTAGTCGTCGAACAGGTCCCGGCGTGGCCGGGCGCTGACCCGCCATCCGTGCCCGGTCAGGTACTCGACGACGTTGCTGCGCTCGCCGTCGAAGAACAGCCCGGACAGGTCGATGTCACAGCCCACCCTGGCCCACCGAGCGTTGAACTCCTGCGGGCGCTGCGCCATCGTCGTGCCGGTGGCGTCCGGGTGATATTCGGTGGCCAGCCGGCTGCCGGGCGCGC
>Ga0164242_10005520_pt1 | contig 14061 bp, 16 predicted proteins | sample OricomgcompostMG_FD_108783 | JGI IMG/M metagenome (GOLD analysis project Ga0164242, IMG submission 108783) | Miracle-Growth compost microbial communities from Emeryville, California, USA - Original compost - Miracle growth compost (MG) ... | reverse complement strand
CATGCTGTATGCCCTTCTCTGCCTTCACATGGCCATTGAATGGGTATCGCACGGCATGCACCATTGGCAGTTCACGTTCAGCGAAGGCGCGTTCGAGCTCACGCATCTGGCATTCGATGTCGCCTTCCTCTATTTCCTCGCACGCATCCAGTGGGGCGGCCGATATCTCGCCGTCTTTACAGGGACGCTGCTCGGACTTTCATTGCTTTCCTTGATGGCGATGAGTGTTCCGGTGGGAGAAATGCCATCGGAACAAAGCGCGAGCATGGGATTCATACAATTCCTGCTTCTCGGCGGCATCGTCGGATGCGCCGGATTCCACCTTATATATCCGTTCAGGATACGAACAGCATCCTGAACGCACTCAGCCGCGCCTCTGGCGCGGCTTTATTTTGCTTTATCAAGCCAGCGCGGCCGTAGCTGCGCGATATTCTGCAAGGCGAAGAGCACGATGCCGACCGCGCCGATGGTCTCGATGATGAGCAGAAGCTGGCCAGAGGGCGTCGCTGGCAGATAGAGCGGGTTCAGGACGAACGCCATGAGGCTGCTGAGAAGGTACGCTGCCGGACCGTTCGTAAGCGAAGGAAAGGCGAGCGGCTGGATCGTGTCGAGCACCCAGAACTCGAAGGCGAAGAAGAGGATGAACTGCGTGAGGACGAAGGTCAGCACGATGAACAGCATGCGGCTTCCGCGCACTTCCTCTATCGCTTCGGTCGCCGCGTATATCGTGACCGTCGTGCCGACGATGGCAAGCGCGAGAAGCAACGTTTCCGCATAGCGCAGCGGCGCATGTAGGAACGCCAGCTCGATGAGCACGAGCACGGCCGTCGTGAGAATCGAGTGCCAGAGGTGGAAGCGAGGGCGGTTCATAGTCAAAGTTATACTGCAGATTCGTAATTACGGACGTTTAGCGGAATTCAACGCATATTCCCTTATTCTTTCTGCATCAGTTCTGTTCAGAATAAGAAATATATCTGGCCTGTTCTCACTCTCACCATCCCTAATAACCATCTGGGATGGTGATGAGGTCCATATGGCAAATTTCTTAAGTTTAAAAAGTCCAAGAATTGGTCCCGCTCCTGTTGTTACACTCTGAGCATTATAAAATGGCACGGAAGTAGAGCGCCTTGAAAGGATTCCTTTTGAGACATCAATTTTATCTTGAGACAATTCAAATCGAATCGCTAAAACCTCAAGTGATAGATATATCCATACAGGAATACCGATTATGATGAATAACGACCAAAAGAAATCAGCCCAATGATGTAGGAGAACTGTTGGAAATGTAAGGATACCGAATGACAGCACTATTATTGTCAAATAATAGAAGATGACCTTCCTAGGGACACGGGTTAGCTCTGAGAAATCTGATATCTCTGTATCTTCAGAGGCCGATTTGATTTCAACATCAGCAGTAGCAGTTTTGATTGGTTGACCGCAGTTCGGACAAAAAGACGCTTGATCGGACACCTCGTGACCGCAAGCTGGACACTTGATTAAAGCCATTGTACTGACTGTAGTACGCTGGGCTTTGGTTAGCAATTCTCAATTTCCTAGATGTGGGGACAAATCCAGAAGCTTCCACCCACTCCAGTCGCCGCGTTCGGTACTGCCCCAATCATAATCCTTCTCTTCATTTATATACCAATCAGATCCTTTCTTGATCACAATACCGCCGAAGAGCTTTTTATCTTTCGAATCAACAATGTAGTTTTGAAGAGCTTCAGCCTTTACTTTCGTATAAGTCTTTCCATCGCGGTCACCAACATCTTTTGTCTCAAAAACACCTAGACGGCCATCTTTAAGTTGAACAAGATAATCAGGATAGAAGGTATAAATCTGATTCTCATATTCGTATTTAATGCCGAGGTATTCGATTCTATTTTCCCCATTCTTCCACCACCATAGAATCTCCGAGCTATTTGAATTCAGAAAATCCTCAAAGTCCTCCTCAGGCCTTGATCGGTCGCGATTGAGGTAACAAGGCTCATAGGCGTAATTACGAGCTTTTACTCTCTCATCAGCATGCTGATTGAAGAATAATTCTACGGGAAGTTCAAAGTCGGTCCACTGTTCACTTTCTTCCACCTTTTCGCGTACCTCCTTTTCTTTTACGAGACGGTACTCTTCGATAGCTCGTTCCAATATACGCTTAAACAATATTTGGTTCTTCGGGTGCAAAAAGATTCGTTGAATGAGCAATATCTCCTCTGGCCAATCTCCTGAGCCAAGATACTTTTTAAACCATTGATAGATGGCCGATTTAATACTTGGCACAGAACGCTTCACATTTCTAAATGATCCGAGATTGGACTTTATGAATTGCTCAAAGAATACCTGTAATTCATTTGCTGCCACACTGAGTTTTGCTATCGCAGCTGCGCTGATCGTGGATAGGTCATCCAGGTTTTTGACATCGATAGCTGTATCGGCAATAAGTTCCTGTTGATACTTCTTAATATCAAGGTCGATACCGCAGGCAGCTGCAGACTTTCTGTTATCAACAACCTTCGTACCTTTGATGCCAAATTCTCGATTAGCTACGCCAGCAAATACCTTCGCAAAGCTTGAAGTTACATCTCCGTAATCAACACGAGATTTATAATACGACTTAAGCTTAATCGGCTTGTATGCTTCGATGCGGGTTGCTCTCAGATGTTTGATGATATTCGGATTATATTCTTCCTTCTTTACTTCAATGGACTTCAGGTTCGTATAGATATAACCTCTGTTTAACATCTCTGTCGCATAATGCTTCTGTTCAGGCATACGCAAAATACGTCCAACGGTCTGAATTTCAAATACAACGCTCGAAGTCTCGCGAAACTTCACGAGGATATGCGCGCGCGGACAGTCCCAGCCTGTGTCTATGGCTTGCTTAAAAATGAGGAATTCAATCTCATTATTTGGTTCAGCAATCCAATCAATAGTTTCTGATTTCTGTTCAGCGAGCCAAATAGCAAGCTTGCTATTCTTCTCAGTTACACCCTTCTCAGACAAGAACTTCTTGATGGCTTCAATCTTAGTCTCGCCAGCTTCCGCCGTTGGTATTTGTATAAGGACAAGTGGATTGATTGATGATCCTTCCTTCTCGAACGCCTTTTTAAGCTCAGTTCGCTTCTTGTATGCAGCTTCCAGAACTATCTGTTGTGAGTCACTCTCGGATGACACTATGTTCTCAATATCCTCGTTAATTATTAATTCCTTCTTGATTATTCCTTCCTCTATCACATCCTTTGGATCGACAACTATGTAACCAGCTAAACCAGCAGCTAAATCACGTACAAAACTAGGCTCCTGTTGGGGACGTTGTGGAGTTGCACTCATTTCAAGAACAATATCGGCACCTATAAGCTCACGAAGTTCATTTGCTCGATCAGTGTCAGCGTTCACATGACTCTCATCGATAATAAGAATTATCTTCCGCTGTTCTTTCGTCTTTTCAAGAACATCTCGAAAATTGAGCTTTTCACCATCTTTCATTAAGAGGTTCTTCCATTCCCCGGCACGATTTTTATTGCGAAGCTTCTCCCAGTTCGCGACAACTACTTCGTTCTGCACAATACGTTCCCGGCCACCTATAAATTCTTCCTCGACAAGGCTTACACGTGGTGCACCATTGAAAATCTTGTTGAGGTTATGCTGAGTTTGCAGATGAAGATCCCCTTTGCCGAGCGTCATCCAAACGAAGCACAGATCATCATCGGGAAGCTCTTTGATGAGTCCCTCAATGAACTTGGCAACCATTATAGTCTTTCCACTTCCTGTTGGTGATTCGAATACACAAACCTCACCCGGACCATCATAGTCCAGAAGTTCGACCACAGTATCGATCAAATCATCAACTGCTTTCTCTTGGTATTGTTTTAAGCTAATACTCATAAATCCCCTTATAGATGTCTAAGATTTTCTGTGGAATTGGTTCAAGCGATATATCATCCCACCCAACAAAGTCACTCTTACTCAGCCCTAGGGGGTCGAGTGTGAAGCAATACAAAGTCTTTGTGCCATGCAGTTTATTAAGTTCTTTCTTAAGTTCTTTAAGGGCATCGCGCTCAAGAGAATAGTAGATAGCAAGTATCCTATCATTCTGCTTGAAGATTTTATAATCCATCGTACTCTTTAATCCGTCAAATATACCCTCTCGGAGACATAGCATTTCCGTACACTCGTTTGAAAGACGAATCTTCATATCATCCTTTGCAAGACTATTCTTCACGAAAGCCGTCTTAAAATACTTCAGACCTGTATTATCTTTATATTCATTGAAGGTATTCTTGAGCCGCTTGCAGGTAACATCCTCGGCAATATTATTCTCATTATTTGTGCATAGAATGAATCTTCTATTTCCAGAATCTGTTGAATTTAATTTCAAGACAGCATGACCAGTAGTCCCAGATCCAGCAAAGAAATCTAGTACTAATGCTGATTTATTACTATAAACTGCCCATTTTAATAGTTGATAAATCAGACGAACTGGTTTTTTCCCATTATCAAAATTAACACCTCCCTCTTTTGAGATGTTACCCATGTCTAACCAAAACCCTTTCCAAAAATCCCCCCGTATAACAGACCGACCGTATGTTGGTTTGAAATCATCTGTGTTGCGATAATTATATGCAACGGGGACCAATTGGATAATTATTCCTTTATTATCTAGAGTAAGATAATACGGTTCAGTTCGCTTCTTGCTCTCATATTTAACCCATTTACTTTTAGAAAGTCTGAGTTTCGTATTTATATTCGGAACTTCACTCCTTGGACGAACAATTTTATCTTTGTTATCTAATACGAATTTCTGAAGAACATCAGACTTATCGAAATACTCGCTTAAATACTTAACTGATATAGAACCCTTTTTAGGTTTTATACCAAAATGCAGAAACTCATCTAGGACCTGGCTATCTTTTGCCATAACCTTACTGAGTTCAGATATTGAACCATCGTCACACTTGAATAAGTTAAAGTGGGAATCAAATCCGGGGACAAAATCATAGAGAGGAGTTCTCTCAACCTCTTTATGTTGAGAACTCTTTGCATAGACGAGAACGGATTCGCCATTCTTTGCAATCTTACCTTCTTTAGCAGCGCCAACTTTCATTCCTCCAGTATTGGACATTTCCACCATTAAACTCTCAACAAAATTATCCTCACCAAATATCTGGTCGCATAGCAACTTCAGGTGAGCTTGCTCGTTGTCATCAATGCTTATAAAGATAAGCCCTGATTCTTTTAAGAGACTCTTAGCTAATTTCAATCTCTTATCCATAAAGGATAGCCACTTGCTATGCCTATATGAATCTTCCCTTTCTACATAACTATCATTGTATTTAAAGTCTTTATTGCCAGTGTTATAAGGAGGGTCAATATAAATGACATCTATCATCCCTTGGTGAGTAAAATTCAAAACCGAGAGGGAGTGGTAATTATCACCCTCTATTAGAATATTCGGATCCGAGAGTTTTGAACCTTTAATCTCCCTCTTCTTAATAAGCTTAAGTACAGGGAATGCATTCCGGGCATCTTTCTCAAATTGTTCTTTTACCTTCTCCTCTTCCCAAATGAGCCCGTACTCTCTAGGGAACTCCAATTTCTCTATGATTTTCATCAGCTCTTCCCTGTCCAGGTGCGAGTAGTCCCTTCTTGCCATATATAGGCAAAGTTTACCACCTCCATAGGACGATTTAAATTCTAGGAAATAGCGACCCGCAATTCTTTGCCTTCTAGGGTAATATCAGAACTATAGTTATAGAAATGGGGTTAACTCGTAGAGCTAACCCCATTGAAAAGACCAGCTTCTAATAAGCGAATACATTCATCGTAGATATCTTGCTTCAGACTCCATCCCGCCTCCATAATCGGGATTCGACTAATAAACCATCCCGTCTTCGAGAAGTAAGGCGCTTTTAACACGGTAATATAAGGTGCACATTCTTGGTTGATAATCACAACACTTAGTGGCGCTCCCACATCGCCCCATTGAATACACTGCTCTTTGAGTAAGTGATTGGATTTGAGATGACGATATAATTTCCCTTCACGACGGTATTTTATCTCCACCAATTCTTTTCTACCTCTGGAAGAGATAATTAGATCAGGATGATTAGTTGCGGGGTAAGGGGAACCGTCTCCTTCCCATAATTTCATTCTTGGGTCTGGATTGAAATCTGCAGCCTTCCACTTTCCGTGTAATTTGACTGCATAGCCAGAGCGACGAAAAAGCATTGTGACTAATGTCTCGGCGATTCCTCCTTTTACATCCGTGATAAATCGTTCGATATTATCATCCATCTCTGGACTCCTTATTGGGAACAACTCATTGAATACTTCTATAGAAATTGTTGAATGTCAACGCGGGAACAGTATACGAAGCGAGATTACGCCCCCTTCCGTGCTGCATCAATCGCAGCGACATCGATCTTCTGCATGGTCATCATCGCCTTGAATGCGCGCTCCGTTTCTGCGCCGCCAGCGGCAAGCGCGTCGGTCAGCGTGCGCGGCGTGATCTGCCATGACACTCCCCAGCGGTCCTTGCACCAGCCGCAATCACTCTCTTGGCCGCCGTTCCCCACGATCGCGCTCCAGTAGCGGTCCGTCTCTTCCTGGTCGTCTGTCGCAATCTGGAAGGAGAAGGCTTCGCTCTGCTTGAAGTGCGGGCCGCCATTCAGGCCGATGCACGGAATTCCACAGACGGTAAACTCTACCGTTAGCACATTACCCTTCTCCCCGTCCGGATAGTCGCCGGGCGCATAGAAGATATTCCCCACGCTGCTATCAGGAAATACAGAGGCATAGAACTCCGCTGCGTCCTGTGCGTCCTTATCGAACCAGAGGCAAATGGTGTTTTTCGGCGTCATGAGCATATTATGCCACGAAATCTTACCTATACAGATTCCATCTTCTTCAAGATGCGATGAACCGTCTTCCATGTGCGGGTAGTTATATTCTTCCCGTGTTCCTTCTCGAATATGCGCATCATTTCAGTGCCACTATTCTTATTCAGGTCAATTACTGTATATACCTCTTTGCGTGGATTCTTCTTAAAAGTGACAACAAGATAGTTCGGTTTCTCATCCTTTACTCCTTTGAACGGATCCTTGCGTACAAGCTTTTGAAGTTCGTCTTGGCTCCTGATGAAGGCTGTGCTCTCAAACTGCAATTTTTTCGGCAGACCTTTCTCTATCCTCGTCTCAAGAGAGGCAACATCGGCGGACGGCGAGTCAAATACCACGTTCCCGCTCGCAATGACCGTATGTACGTTCTTGAAGCCGCAATCCTCGAAGAACCCTTTAAGTCTTTCGCTCCTCATATTGGGATTCATGGGCATGATTCCCCGCAGGAGCGCCACATATCGCATGGCGATCATTCTACCAGAATGAAACACGTAGCTAATTCCGGCGTGAGATGACAAATCATGAAAATATAGTATAAGTCATTATATGGCTCGCAAACGCCGATATCGTCGCAAGCAGCGTAATAAAATCACGCTTACCCAGAGCGGGGTTGTCGCCGGAGTACTTCTCTTTCTATTTGCCATAGCACACCCATCCTCTACAATCAGCATCTCTATTGTCGTACTGTTGATTGGCATCATTGCATACAGCTTGTGGGCTGGCTGGAAAAGAGGTTCCGTCTATATGAAAAAGGTTCGGGAAACTTCTCGACATATGAAAATAGCAGAGACTGCGCACGCAAATAGCAGAGTTGATTTCCTTTCATCGACAGAATTCGAACATTATGTGGCGTCCGTCTTGGAAAGGCTCGGATACGGTACGAGCGTGACCCCTCCCCGTAATGACGCAGGTATCGACGTTATCTTGGAACGAGACGGTGTCACCACTGGAGTCCAGGTAAAGAAATGGGAAGGCAGTGTCGGGCGACCAGAGCTTCAGAAGTTGGTAGGCGCGGGAAAGAACTATGACCGAGTCATGTGCGTAACCAATTCGTACTTCACTGAGCATGCGCGCGAGTACGCAGAAGAACATCATGTCGTACTCGTTAACGGAAGAATGCTAGAAGTCCTCGCGGAGCGAGCCTTTGGTAAGGATCATCTATACAAAGCCCTTTCTATGAAGATTATGGGCCAGTTTCGAGGTTAGAACTTACTAACGTACCTCGCCACCAACGAATAATCGGAACGTCTGATTTATTGGCAGATTATCCCCGCAGGTTTCAGGAACATGTACCTGTATGCTCTTACTATCTGCAAACCATTGTTTGAGATATCCGCAATATATGGGAGTGGCAGCGGTTCCGTCAGCTGCAGTGATATATACTCCTGCGTCACCTTGTTCACTGTTGTAGGTGTGGGCCACAAACTTCCCGTCTGGGGACATATCATCTTCGAACTTACCGCCAGCGAGAGATCGTCGGTCAATAGGAGTAGGTACGTAGACACTTGCACCAGCCTCTCCAGAATCGTCTGATACCACGTATGTCGTCTCGTCAGATAGCGATAATTTCCCGTCAACTATCTTGTAGGTATCTGTAACGACATTACTTGCACCATTCTTGTGCGTACTCGTAACCGTCTTTGCTGTCGCATCAAATGTCGGGTTCATGAGGTAGCATCCGGCGCTTCCTTCCGGACATGAGAATTCGTGAGTACTTGTACCGTATAGCCAATAATTATATCCGGCTCCTCCGCTGCCATTAGTACTCGCGACCACAATATCAGGATACGTATCGAAGTTGATATCCAGAATATCAGCCTTTGGACAGGAACTTATCCCGGTTAGACTTCCGTAGACCGGCAAGATTTGCGTACTCGTTCCGTTCTTTATGACCTCAATACTATATGGATTCTGATTGCTGCAATTCACAACTACCGTAAGTTTATCCGCTTGCACGGTGGAACTTGAGATAATTGCAGGCGGTCTGATCCTTTGAGTCTGTTTCTGCGCCGTTATGGTTGATGAGGCAGTCTGGACAGATGCTGTATGCGATGAAGAATCTGCTGGCGGTGCGGAGGCTCCGCCCAATAGGGCGTTTAGAAGGAATGGGATATGTATTGCGACGGCAACAATGATGTTCGTAGTGACGATAATAACCTTGCCGGAAATAGACGAGAGCAATTCCACCTACATATTCTAGCGCATAAGAAATGAGTTATTCATTCGATCTCAGGCTAGAACCTTCTTACTATATTTACACTTGCAACCGTTTCCATTTACGTATTCTATACCTGCGCCAGCTTTGGAGAGACTAGCTCGCTAAATAGCTCTTCAGGTATCCCAAGAAGTGCGAAGTATCGATAAAGTAGTTAGGGTATGCTTTTTTTAACTCGTCTATAGAATCTGCGGCTACCAACACGACATCCTTATCGAGATTATGGCCCTGACTTTTCTCAGCCTCTAAATATTGATCCGTTGCAGTACGTTCTGCATCCTTCAAGTAACCTCGAATCTCAAGTTTTTCTTTGTTTTCTTCACTCACATCAAGTACAAGCAGGAAGAAGTGTAGCTCTCTCATCTTTGGCTCAATAATAGTAATGGCTTTCGTCCACTTCTCCATTTTCTGAAAAACTCGGAGTTCGTCGACCTGGCGAGCAATTTCCGCCTTTAAAATTACTGGGTCAGATGAAGTACCAGCTACAGTGGGCTCTCCTTCCATAAGAGCAAAAGCTGAGCTGACCATCTTAAAGAATTCAACCCATTCTGGTCGTCCCTCATTTGATTTGATTGCCTGTTTGGTAAACAAATCCACCGTCTCAACGGCCGTAGCCCAAGCATGTTGAATCTTCGACCTTATCTGAATCTCAACGAGCGTTCCGTCGTATGTTGATTTCTTGTCGCTTTTATATTTATAGATAAGGTGAATACTTCTATAACCATCAGGTTTAGGATCCTTTATATAGTCCTTCTCATTAACCTTCTTGTGTTTGAGTCCCCGACTTTGTCTTTTATCTGAGTAGGTTGCGTAGAGCTTTTTTACCAACGAAACATCAGATAGAACTGCACGACATCCGCCAATGTCTTGCATTTGAGATAATTTCATTGTGCTTGTTTGCGGTCTTTTCAGCTTTTTAATAATCGAAGGAACACGCTTTAGCCGTTGAACAACAAGCGCTTCCTTATCGACTCTCTTTGCTGCTCTTCCCAGACGGATTTTGAACGTATTCATTGGAAAGCTGTGGGCAGACCTCCAATTGTTCATCACTGTTAAAGCTTTCTCTAAGTCGTTGGTCGTAGGATTCTGCTGGGTAAGTACTTTACCAGCAGAATCAACTTCTGATTTCTTATATTCTGGAGCAGTCCAGCGTATACGAGCCATATTTACAGAGTATATGAGAAGCGCATGCGTGTAAAGAATACGCATGCACAACAGTAAAACGAACGACTTTGCAAACAAGATGCTCTGAGGCGTATAGAAATTCAGGTACCCAACTCTTTGAAGTCTTAGGTACAAGTAAAACTAACCTAAGCCGGTCGCTTGGAGCCACACCCTAACGTACAACCGGGCCTCGACAAAATTCTCAAAATGAAACTAGCCCCTTGCCATGATCTATTGATTTTAAGTATCTGCATAATGCAGGCGTCGAACTTCTCTAAATATTTAATACGAGAAACAATTGCAACTTTTTGGAGGAGGACGGTATAAGCTTGTCCAAAGGAAGCGATCAATATTCTGAATTCTCTAGGAGGATTGTTTTTAGCATTCTCTTATCGAGGCGCGCCTCCCGCCCCGCAAGAAGCGGCGGAGGGGAATGCGCTTGCACACACGTATGGCGATTAGGTATATTTTTACCGCCATAACAATACAAATCTCCTTACCAAATACTCACAAATGCACCCAATAGTGGGTCAATTTCAATAATGCTGGCCGTCTGGGACGATATTCGAACAATTTTAAGTAGTTACTACTTCTCTGTCTGACCCTCAGTCTCAGGAATTTCCTGTTCGGTTTCTGCTTCGATTATAGAATTTGTTGGAGCCATGCGTTCTCTTATGCGCTTAAAGATACTTTTTATTCCCTTACTTGCTCTCCACCAAACTAGTAATAGTACCGAACCCAAAATAAGTGTAACTAATGCAACAATCCAAAAGACTGCGTAAACTTTAATACTCTCGATTGTGGTAGAAAAGACACTTATAAGAAACGAGATACTTATCGAGAGTAGCGCAATAGCAAAATTAAAATAAGTTGAATTTGGAGACCCTCTTTCAAGAAGATCCAGTTCATCTTCTGTAATCTCGTATACTGAGATAGACCCGAGCTTTGCTCGATTTACCCTTACCCCATCTGAACTCTGTTCAACTTCGCCTGGCATAAGATTTTAGAGATTTTTCTTTAACCAATCATTGCTCGCTACCAAATTACTCCAAGCAGCTTCTGTTCCTGAGCGAACGACAATTAATCTGTCTCCGGCATTTAATTTAGAGAGTACGATATCTCGAATTTCCTTTGCCTTACGGTTTGTTAAAACTGCCCAAGCATTATCTGAGAGTTTTGCCCATCCGCGATGGGTCTTTATTGCATTTTCGACCTGGGTCTTATCCTGAAGTGAGGTTTGAAACGTAATGATGTAGGTCTGCATCAGCATTATTAAACCATAGAAACATTTGACTGAATATCTGATGATTAGAAGTCCGCATTCTAACTGTGTACAAGCCTTATTCCAGATGGTACGGTTTTAAGTAATATGGTTTACCTCATAACTTATGATCTAAATAAGCCAGGTAAGGACTACACCACGCTTTACGGAGCCTTAAGAAAATATAACTATATTAGAGACAATGGTCTTGATTCGGTTTGGTTCGTATCAACTAGCTGGACGGCCTCTCAAATATATGAGCATCTTCGACACCATCTGGATGCTTCGGATAAGCTGTTTATTACCCAACTGAATCGTGGATCATATTTTGGCTGGCTTCATAAAGATATTTGGGCATGGATCGGTGCGCGTCTTTAAACTAAGTTATACGCAATAGCTTGGTAGTCCATTACCAAAACATAAGGAAGGTCTTTCATTCTCTTCTTTATTCCTCCATCCTTTGTTAGGATTGCAACCTTTTCCTTTTTTGCACTAAAGTCATCAGCTGTTACGTATATAGAAATATCACCTGATTGAATAACAGGTTGATCCTTATCTATCTGCTTACAAAAGTCTTCTTTTTTGACATGATACTCACTCATGCCTTCGAGTAACGGGAATACTTCTTCTATTATTTTCTTATAGTCCTGTCTTCCGTTATATTTATTTTCTAGGTGGGTGCAAATCTCAGTAAGAATATGCGGAGTAACGTAGAGTTTATGCCACTGTTGTGTGACATGAATTAAGTCGAAAACAGCGGTAATTTGTTCAAAATCGGACAGTCTATCCAGCTTTTTCTTACCAATTCTCGTCTTAATTAAGCCATCAATTAATTCGTAGAGAACACAAGTATCAACAATAAGACCATTTCTAAGAAACGGGCTTATATAATTGTCGTAGTCTTCAGATCGAATATTATCTAGCGTCACCGTCAGTAGTTGACTCTGCCGTTGGCGGAGTGGCAGAAGTATCTTCTTCGGCGCTTCCTGTCGCGCCATCTCCTTCACCTTGCTCAACAACAGTAAACTTCCGCTCGACTTCTCCGCCATCAACCTTTTTTATCGAAACAGTTTTGTCTGTTAGATTTATGACAGCGCTGTATTTACTTGGAGTTGGACTTCCCAAACTCTCATAGAAACTACAAACCATGTTCCAAACTTTTGCATCTTCTCCATCAGCTTCCGCAGCTGGAACCAGCTCTTCAATAGAGAATTTAATTAAACCTAATTGGCCTTGTGCGCTTGAAAAGGCAGCACGTGCCAATGTTATTGCTTCAACAGATGCGGAGTCAGTCATATTCAGATTTGTTTAATATTTTAAACATACCTGAAATTAGTCAATAAATCTATTTTCTCTAGGATTGGATTCTTATATAAAATCAGCGAGCAGTTTAAGATATTCTTCCTGAATTTTTTGCGGAATCATTTTGTCACTTAATGGCGTTAGAGATTCCTGATGCTGAACGTCGGCACATTGATCAAGAAAGAAACCATTTGGTGTCGCGTAGAATATCCAGGCTAGCTTCCACTGTTCGCAAATTCGTTTAGCTGTTTCTTTTACCTGATCCATATTTAAGCTTGAGCGATATTTGACTTCGACCAATAAAACCTGTTTTGGTTCATGAGAGACTAGAGCAAAGTCCGGAGCGTTTCTAATATTTTCTACTAGCTCTCCCCTATCAGCCCTATCAGCATATTGAATTAACTCAGGAATGATTGATTCGTATCCAAATGGGATAACCGTATAGCCATCTGTCCTGCGAAACATTTGATCAAAAACGAGTTCAGCTATTTTTCCTTTGATGAGCTGTTTTGAAAAATCTATCGGTGTTTGTGCCTGCTGTCGCATAACTCAAGATTAGAAGAATAGAGGTTATGGCGGGTAACACAAAACCCGCCACCAGTAGAGCCGAGGCTCCTATGCAAGTTTCCCTGCATAACGTACAACACGCCCTGATGACGGGTTTTCCATGCTGTACGATTTTCGGCCATGCCCAGGATTGCTCCATAGGTTTAGTCCATTTTATTCAGTTGTGCCTCCCTAGTATAACCCAGCTTTTTAGGAGGACTTATTTGGCTTAACCCCGCCAAGCTCATGCCTTGAATGGCAATCTTGATAGATGGATCATTTTACATCCGGTCTAGAACATACGGCATAGCAAGAGTCATCTGCTCTGGAGTGAATTTAAAGGTCGCCTTGAGCATATCTTGCACAAACTTAAAAAGTCCCAGGGTAGTCTTCATGTCTTGCCCAAGAAATCCTTCTGGGTATATGATCCCCCACTCGCACAAACACCTAAAAACGCTGATTTTGAGACAATGCTGCGAGACTAGGACTCGAACCTAGATAACAACATCCAGAGTGTTGCGTCCTACCATTAGACGATCTCGCAATATATTGCGCTCTATACGCAATAGAACGTGCGGGCCGAAGGCCCGCACGTTCAGAATACGGCAAATAAGGGCCTATTTCAAGTCTGCCGTGGAGCTTGCCTGGACATCCACATGCACGCCGATTCCCTGCATGAT
>Ga0164242_10005519_pt1 | contig 14062 bp, 16 predicted proteins | sample OricomgcompostMG_FD_108783 | JGI IMG/M metagenome (GOLD analysis project Ga0164242, IMG submission 108783) | Miracle-Growth compost microbial communities from Emeryville, California, USA - Original compost - Miracle growth compost (MG) ... | reverse complement strand
GCGGGACCTCTCGTTCACGGCTGTGACGGGCCTACCCGCCCGGTTCTACTGGGAGGCCATAACCCAAGGATATGAGTCCTCTGTTCTTCCGGGGGCTCGCCGCTGATGACGGCTCAGACGCCTCTAGGACCAGATCGTACGGCGTCGGGCATCGCTTCTGGAAACCAGTTGTCAGTCGCCGTCGGCTCGCCCTTCGCACAGCCACCGCGCGAGCCCGGAGAGGCCAGCGGCGTACCGCCCCAGGTCAGTCACCTCTCCGTGCTCGACGACGCCGAGCAGGTCGCCGACGGCTTCGTCGGCGCGGCCGGCATCGTTGAGGGTGAGGGCCCGGAAGACCCGGGCGGCCTCCGAGCCTGGGAACTCCCGCACGGCGCGGTCGAGAACGGCGAGCGAGTCGTCCAGGGGACCGAGCCATTGGTCTGTGCCCGGCGGAGCCTCCATGGCCGCCGAATCCGCTTGCTCATCCCCACCCCGCTCGGTTGGGTGAGCACATGAGCAATCGATCCCCCGCGGGGTACGACGGACAGTGGCTGCCTCCGGAGGCCGACCCGCGAACGCCCACCAACCCGCACAGCGAGTTGCAGAACTACCGCGACTACCTGCGTCACTACCGTCTGACGCTGGAGTTGAAGTGCCAGGACCTCACACCGGAGCAGCTCGCGACCCGCAGCGTGCCACCGAGCACACTGAGTCTGCTGGGCCTGATCCGACACATGGCCCGCGTCGAGCACAGTTGGTTCCAGCGGGCGCTGCAGGGCAGGCTGGACGAGCCGCGCCCGTTCAGCTCCGACACCGACCCCGATGTGGAGTTCACCGAGGCGGTGGGGACCCAGGAGTGCGTCGACCAGGCCTTCACGGAGTGGAAGCGTCAGATCGCCCGCGCCGAGGAGTGGCTGGACGCGCGGAGCGAGGAGTCGGTGGGCGAGGTGGTCGTCTACAACAGCGACGGCGCCACGACGCCGGTGCGCGACATCCTGCTCCACATGGTCGAGGAGTACGCCCGTCACTGCGGCCATGCCGACCTCCTACGCGAGTGCCTCGACGGGCGGACGGGGCAATAGGGAGTCCACCACCGATCCCTCTAGACTGCTCCCCCGTGACTTCCGCTGCCTGGGGCTTCGGCCTGACGACGTACGCCGCCGACAACTCCGTCCTCGACGTGTGGTTCCCCGCGCCGGCACTGGGCGAGAAGCCCGCCGACGCGGACGCGCCCGCCGAGCTGACCGCGCTCGAGGGCCACGACGAGCTGCGCCAGGTCACCACGAAGGTCGAGCTGGTGGAGATCAAGGACCTCGACGCGGCGCCGGAGTCCACCGCGGACGTCTGGCTGCGCCTGCACCTGCTCTCCCACCGGCTGGTCAAGCCGCACGGCCAGAACTTGGACGGCATCTTCGGACTGCTCACCAACGTGGTGTGGACGAGCGAGGGCCCGTGCCCCGTCGAAGGCTTCGAGCTCACTCGTGCCCGACTCAAGGCGGCCGGCCGGCACGTCACCGTCCACGGAGTCGACAAGTTCCCGCGGATGGTCGACTACGTCGTGCCCAGCGGCGTGCGGATCGGCGACGCCGACCGGGTCCGGCTGGGCGCCCATCTCGCCGAGGGCACCACCGTCATGCACGAGGGCTTCGTCAACTTCAACGCCGGCACCCTCGGCTCCAGCATGGTCGAGGGCCGGATCAGCGCCGGTGTCGTGGTCGGCGACGGTTCCGACGTGGGCGGTGGCGCCTCGATCATGGGCACCCTCTCCGGCGGCGGCAAAGAGGTCATCTCGGTCGGCGAGCGCTGCCTGGTCGGCGCCAACGCCGGCATCGGCATCTCCCTCGGCAACGACTGCGTGGTCGAGGCAGGCTGCTACGTCACGTCCGGCACGAAGGTCACCATCCCCGGGAAGTCGATCGTGAAGGCCGCCGAGCTCTCCGGCGCCTCCAACGTGCTGTTCCGCCGCAACTCGATCACCGGCGCCATCGAGGCCGTCTCCTGGAGGGGCGAGGGCATCGCCCTCAACGCCGCACTCCACGCGAACTGACCCGCCGCACCGGTCCCCGACCACTCCACGAGACCGTCGATGAAGAAGCTCGGCATCGCCGTCCTGGTGATCGCCGTCCTCGGGGCGATCGCGGTCGTCGCGCTGCGCTCGGCGACCCACAAGCTCGATTCGCTCCTTCCCGACCCGCAGGTGTGCACCGCCAGCGTCAACGGTCACAGCGCCGAGCTCGACCCGGAGCAGGCGGAGAACGCCTCCCTCATCACCGCCATTGCAGTCCAGCGCGGGCTGCCGGCACGAGCCGCCACGATCGCGCTGGCGACCGCGATGCAGGAGTCCAAGCTCTACAACCTCACCAGCGGCGACCGGGACTCGCTCGGGCTCTTCCAGCAGCGCCCCTCCCAGGGCTGGGGTGACGAAAAGCAGATCCTCAACCCGGTCCACGCCACCAACGCGTTCTACGACGCCCTGATCCGCATCCAGGGCTACGAGACCATGGTGATCACCGAGGCTGCACAGAAGGTGCAGCACTCCGGTTACCCCGAGGCGTACGCCGCCCACGAGGCCGACGCCAGGGTCTTCGCCTCCGCACTGACCGGATGGTCCGCGCACGCCTTCGCCTGCCGGCTCGACAACCCCTCGGCCGGCAAGGGCCGCCCCGCACTGCTGCGCAACGAGGTGACCCGGCTCTTCAGCAGGCTGATCGGTCCCATCGGCGTCCACGGGCGCCGACTGTGGATCACGGTGCCGGCCGGACCGGACCGGAGTGTCCATGGCTGGGCGGTGACCGGGTACGTCGTCGGCCAGGCCCAGCGCCTCGGTGTCCGGTCCGTCGAGTACGACGGCCGGCGCTGGTCCACCGGGAAGGACGGTGACTGGCGCACGGGTGGCACCGCGGGCGCCGGCCGGATCACCGTCACCCTTGCCTGATCCGTTCCTCAGGCGGTGAGCCGCTCCACTGCGGCGTCGATGCGTTCGTCGGTGGCGGTGAACGCGATCCGGACGTGGCCCGCGCCCGCCGGCCCGTAGAAGTCACCGGGCGCGACCAGGATGCCCCGCTCGGCCAGCCAGGCGACGGTATCCCAGCAGCTCTCGGCTCCGCCGCTCTGGCGCCGGGCCCAGAGGTAGAGCGAGGCCTCGGAGTGGTCGATGGCGAACCCGGCGTGGGCGAGGGCCTCCTGCAGCTTGGCCCGCCGGGCGGCGTACCGGGCGTGCTGCTCCTTGGCGTGCTGGTCGTCGTCGAGCGCGGCCACCATCGCGACCTGCTGGGGACCGGGCATGATCAGCCCGAGGTTCTTGCGGACCGCGAGGAGCTCGCCGACCACCCGGGGGTCGCCGGCCACGAACGAGCACCGGTATCCGGCCAGGTTGGACCGCTTCGACAGCGAGTGGACGCTCAACAGGCCCTCCAGCGAGCCGCCGTTCACCGACGGATGCAGGACCGAGACCGGCTTCTCGCCCTCCCAGTGGCACTCGATGTAGCACTCGTCGGAGACCACCAGCGTGCCGCGCTCGCGACACCAGTCCACGACCTTCTTGAGGTGCTCGGTGGGAAGCACCTTGCCGGTCGGGTTGGACGGGCTGTTGAGCCACAGCAGCCGGGGACGCTGCGGACCGAGGGCGGTGAGGCTGTCGGTGGCCAGCGTCCGGGCACCCACCAAGGCGGCACCGACCTCGTAGGTCGGGTAGGCGAGCTCGGGGAAGACCACCAGATCGTCCGCGCCGACCCCGAGGTGGAGCGGCAGCCCGGCGATCAGCTCCTTGGAGCCGATCACCGGGAGGACACCGTCGAGGCCGAGGCCGGTCACGCCATGGTTGCGCGCCAGCCAGTCGATCGCCGCCTGGCGCGTCTGCGGTCGGCCGATGGTGGTCGGATAGCCCGGCGCGTCAGCGGCAGCCCGCAGCGCGTCCTGGACGATCTCCGGGGTGGGATCCACCGGCGTCCCGATCGAGAGGTCGACGATCCCCCCGGGATGCCGGCGCGCCGTCGCGGCGTACGACGTCAGCTTGTCCCAGGGGAAGTCGGGAAGCCTCCTCGAGACGGCCTCGGCCACGGTCCTCAGTGGTCCTGGTTCTGCGGCTCGAGCGCGGCGACCATGGGGGCGTCCTTGTCGATCTCGCCCATCTTCGCGGCGCCTCCGGGCGAACCCAGGTCGTCGAAGAACACGACGTTGGCGTCGTAGTAGTCCTTCCACTGCTCCGGCACGTCGTCCTCGTAGAAGATCGCCTCAACCGGGCAGACCGGCTCGCAGGCGCCGCAGTCGACGCACTCGTCGGGGTGGATGTAGAGCATCCGCTTGCCCTCGTAGATGCAGTCGACGGGGCACTCATCGACGCAGGCCCGGTCCTTCACATCGACACATGGCTGCGAGATGACGTAGGTCATGCGGGTCCTCCATCTGGGGGACCCTCCGAGGCAGAGGGTCCGGCGGGTCACGTTAGGTGGCCAGCCTAGTATCCCCGCGTGCCCGCTCATCTCCTGGGACCGCATGTCGTCGGCCAGCGCATCGTCGTACGCCGGCTGGTGCCCGGGGAGACCGGCCCCACCGGCGGTCCGGCGTTCACCGACGTGCTCGGCGTCTGCCGCTCCTGGCAGGACGGCGTCGCGGTCATCGAGCCGGCCTCGGGTGAGCCGGTGGCGATACCGATCCCCCTCATCGTCTCCGGCAAGCCGGTGCCGCCGCGACCCTCCGTCCGGACCCGGGTCTCGGCGCGCGACGCCGAGCTCCACACCGCCGCGCTGTTCCCACAGATCGAGGCCAGCACGCTCGGCGAGTGGCTGATCCGGTGGGAGCCGCACCCCGAGGGCCGGCTGCGCAAGCGAGCGAATTCCTGCCTCGCGATGGGTGACCCCGGCCTCGCCGTCGCCGAAGCACTCGACCGGGTCGCGGCGTTCTACGCCGGCCGGGGCCGGACACCGCTGGTCCAGGTCCAGCAGGGCAGTGGTCTGGAGCAGGCGCTGGAGTCCGCCGGGTGGCGGCCGGTCCCCGGCGACGCGGCCTTTCTCATCGCTCCGGTCGCCCAGTTGCGCCGCCGCCTCCCGGCGGCGGACCTGCCGGTGATCGTGACCGGCTCGCAGGGCCTGGTCGACATCGACGTGGCGGTCGGACGCTCCGGCATCGACGGGGACTGGGTCGGCATCCACGATCTCGCCGTCGACCCCGAGCACCGGCGCCAGGGCCTCGCTCGTCGGGTCGTGGCGGCCCTCCTCGAGGTGGCGGCCGAGCAGGGCGCGACGACCGCGTGGCTCCATGTCGAGACCGGCAACCAACCCGCACTCGCGCTCTATGAGTCGCTCGGCTTCGTCGAGCACCACCGCTGCCGCTACTACGCGGCCGGCGACTGACCAGTCCCCGAGCCCGGGGAGCCTCCTCTGCGCGCCGGCTCCACGACCGCGGAGGTGACCCTCGCTGCCCGCTGGCCGTCGGGGCGAGTGATCAGGTCGAGGAAGGTGGTCGCCAGATCCTCGACGTCGTAGCTCACCCGGTGGCGGTGGTCGCGAGCCAGCCCGCGCGCCACCAGAGCCTCCAGGCGGGTCCGGTCGAGCGAGGGCACCAACGCTCCGTCCTTCGGAGCCAGCGTGAGCGCGCTGGCGTAGTCGCGTGGCGCGAGCAACACCGGTCGTCGGCCGAACACGAGAACGACCGGACCGCTCATCGCCGGGTTCGCGACGCGGTCGACGGCGTGCTCGACCGCCGCCTCGTCGACCTTCGGCGCGACGTCGTGCAGAGGTACGTGGACTCGGCGGCCGGCTCCGGTGGCGAGGTAGGCCGACTGGAGCGCCTCGGCCAGCACGTGGGTGTCGACGGCGCGGCCGGTCACGGGCTCGGTGACCGAGACGTGTGCGCCGGCCAGGCTGATGGCGCCGTCGCGGGCCGGTCGGCCCGCCTCCCGGTCGATCCGGGCCGCGGTCCTCGCCAGCTTGATCTGATCGATCCGGACGACCGGCGTCAGGTCACCACCCTCGGTGTAGTGCTCCCACAGGTCGCGCGGGCGCCAGCTGGGCGCGCTCGCGGCCGACGCCACCGTCGCCGCGGCGTCGAAGGAGAGGCCGGCCTCGGCGGGGAGGACCCGGATCGGCGTCCCACCGGCGAGGATGGTGATCGGCTGCGCCGCGCGCGCCGCCAGGGTGGTCCGCAGTCTGGCAGCCGCCCGTGTGGGCGTCAGGTCCCCGACGCGGACCCCGGCCACGACGGACCCGTGCGGCAGCGTGTCGCTGGCGAAGTGGTACGCCGCCGCCCACCCGCCGCCGACCATCAGCACCAGGACGAGGACGATGAACAGCACGGCCCGACCGCCGGCGTTCTCCTTCACGAGAGAAGCGTAGGTGACCCCGAGGCACCGATGCGGGAGGTCGGGCGCGTCGCACATCGCCGGTGGCCGGACCACCGTTCACCGACCCGGCCGCCGCTTCCCGCGGCCGCCCGGCAAGGTGGCCAGCGCGGCGATGAGGAGCACCATCCCGACCCCGAGGAGGGCGTAGCCGGTGGGGTCGGAGGCGATCAGGTAGTCACCCTCGGGCCGTGGGATCATGGCCAGCCCCAGCGGGATGACCCAGCCGGCGGCGTACGCGACGCGGGAGGAGAACCCAGGTGGCAACGCCACCAGGCCGGCCAGGGTCGCCACGGCGGCCAGGACGAGGCCCCACGCTCGCGCATGCACGGCGACGGCGGCCACGCCGACCACGAAGCCGACGACCAGCAAGAGCAGCGCCGTCGCGAGTCGGAGCAGGAGCCGGCTCACAGCCCGGCGAAGAGATCGGTCTCCAGCCCGTCGGGGCCCACTGGGCCCTGCTGCCCCTTGGCGATCCGGTAGTGCTCCACGCCCCAGACCTGGTTGCCGAGGTTGTTGGACAGCGCGAAGAACGGACCGTCGACGGTGATCTGGGTCGGGTAGGCCCGCATCGCCGCCATCTTGGCCTCGGCGTAGTCGGTCGCGTCGACGACTGCGGCGAGGTCCTCGTCGGGGGTCGTCATGGGCAGTGGTCCCTCCGGGTCCATGCCCTCGAAGGTGGTGGTGTCGCCGGCCGCCCGCACCCGGCGTAGGCCCTCGCGCATCCGGCTCTCCGACATCGCCGACCAGTAGATCTTCGCAATGTCCCACGGCTCACCGAGGTCCTTGCGGTACGACGGCACCGCGGCCAGCTGTGCGCCATACATCGCAACCCGGTGCGCCTGGATGTGGTCGGGATGGCCGTAGTTGCCGAACTGGTCGTAGGTGACCAGCACCTGGGGCCGGACCTCGCGGATGATCGCGACCAGGTGGTCGGCGGCTTCGGTGAGGTCGGCCTGCCAGAACGCGTTGCCGTGGATCGTGTCGGCGGGGATGGCGTAGCCGTCTGGATGCCACTGCATGCCGGAGTCGCGGTAGGTCCCGAAGCCGCCGAGCCAGCGGTGGTCGGTCACCCCGAGGATCGCCATCGCCTCCGCGATCTCCCCTCTGCGGTGCTCCCCCAGCCGGTCCTCCTGGTCGGCGCCGAGGTGCTGCAGCTCGGGGACGAGGATCTCCCCCATCTCCCCGGCGGTGCAGGTCACCAGCGTCACGCCACGCCCCTCGGCGACGTACTTCGCCATCGTCGCCCCGGTCCCGATCGTCTCGTCGTCGGGATGGGCATGGACCAGGAGCAGGCGCTGCGCGGGAGTGTCGGTCACGCGCCCGATCCTAGAGACCGTCCCCCAGCCCCTGCTTCTTGATCCGCTTGGGCGCAGTCGGGAGGTCGAGAGGTACGCCGCCGGGCGGGGGCTCCTCGGGGACGTCGAGCCAGCCGTCGTAGGTGTCGACGAGCAGCTCGACGAGGTACGCCGGGGCGTCCGTCACGACCGCCCAGGGGTGGTCCTCGTCGTCGTCCTCGCCCTGGTAGCGCTCACGGCTGGTCTCCGCCTCCCAGCCCTCCTGCCGGAGCCGGTCGGCCACCGCCTGGGCGTCGGCCTCCTCGAAGAAGACCGCACGCACCCGGCCGTCGGAAACCCGGGCCTCGGGCTCGAGCAGGCGTCGGATCGCGGGCAGGAACGGCCGGTCAGGTTCAAGCCAGTCGACGTCGTCGAGCTCGTTGGCGGCCAACCACCGGAGCGCGTCGTGCTCCCGCGCATACGGCTCACCCGCGGCGATCCGCACCGTGGCGGCGCGCAGGACGTGCCGATCACCGATGGCTGCCTCGCCCGGCAGCCAGTCGACGATCTCCACGCGACAGCCGAGCTCCTCGCCGATCTCGCGCACCAGCGCTGCCTCCGGCGCCTCCCCCGGGTCGACCTTGCCGCCGGGCAGCTCCCAGCGTCCGGCGGTCGCGCCGGGGCCCGTACGACGAGCCGCGAGCACCCGATCCCCGGTGGCATCGAGGATCGCCGCGGCGACCACGGTCTGAGGCTCGGTCACGGCCCCAGTATCCCGGTCCAGCCGTCGGCTCAGCAGCCGGGCCACGAGTACGCCCAAGCCCACGGCCACCGCCAGTGCCGGCAGTAGCGGGAGACCGGTGCGAGTGAGCTCGAGCGTCAACAGCACCGCCGTCACGGCGGCCCGTTGGCTGACCGCCAGCATGGCGCCCGCTCCGACCATGGCGTAGTCCAGCGCCGAGCCGCCCGCCCACAGCCGCTGCCACAGCAGACCACCGCACAGACCCAGCCCGGCACCGGTGGCGAACGACGGGGTCAGCAGGCCGCCGATCGCTCCGCCACGGAGGCAGATCGCGGTGGCCAGCGGCTTGAGCAGCCCCAGGATGCCGGCGACGCCGACTGACACCGCTGCGGTGAAGGCCACTTGGGAGAGTCCCTTGCCGTTGCCCAGCAGCTCGGGCCGCGCGATCGCCAGGGCACCGACGGCGGCGAACGCGATCGGTACGCCGACGACCGCGCGCGCACCCGAGGGCGCGTGAGTGCGGGCCCACTGCATCATCCGGACGAAGGCCACGCCCAGCACACCCAGGATCGGCCCGGCGATCAGCGACCAGACCAGCACCGGCCAGGCGAACCCGGCCGAGCCCACCTGGTAGGTCGGGGCGTGGGACAGCACCGGCCACGCCAGCACGGTGGCGACCACGCTCGTGACCAGGGCGGGCAGGACGTCTCGGAGCGCGACCGAAGCCAGCAGGATCTCGAGGGTGAAGGCGGCGCCCGCGAGCGGCACGTCGTAGACCGCGGCAAGGCCGGCGCCGGCACCACAGGCGAGGAGCGTACGTCGCTGGGCGGCCGTCACACCGAGCCGGTCGCCGATCCAGCCGGCAAGCGCCGCACCGGTCTGCCGCGGCGCGCCCTCGCGACCGAGCGATCCGCCCACGCCGACCGCCACGACCTGGAGCAGGGCGTCGATGAGCGTATGGCCCAGCGGCAGCCGCACGCCCTCGCGTACGGCGCGGGCGACGGAGAGCGTGTCACCGTCGACGTGGCGGCGATGCAGCCACCAGCCGACGCCGACGATCAGTCCGCCGAGGGCGGGCGCGAGGACGCGGCGTACTGGCCCGGCCTGTTCGACGCCACGCAGGAAGGTCTCCTCGGTGTAGCCGAAGAAGAGGTGCTGGACGGCGTGGAGGACGAGGGTGAGGAGGACGCCGCCGATCCCGGCGGCCACCCCGACCAGGAGGACCGCCAACGGCAGCCGCCAACGCGCCACGGCTAGGGCCCCTCCGTCTGGCGCCGGCTCTCCTGGTCGAGCCGCTCCAGCTCGTCGACGAGCCGGGACAGCGGGCCGAGCGACCCGACCACGCGGCGACGGTCATCGGCGGAGAGCCTGGCGAGCGCCGCGGCCACACGCTGCTCGTGGGCGAGCATCCAGTCCTGCAGGCGCGCCCGGCCCACCGGCGTGATCGACACCGTCACCGCCCGCCGGTCCTGCGGATCGGCGTGACGCTCGACGAGGCCGTCGTCCACGAGCTGCGCGACCAGCGTCGAGACGGTGTTGGGCGCGAGCCGGTGCCGTACGGCGAGGTCGCTCACCCGAAGATCGGGTTCCTCGCTGAGGCGCTGGAGCAGTTCGACCTGAGCCATCGGCAGGCTCTCCCACGGCACGTCACCGCGGACGCTCGAGCGCAGGATCCGACGCAGTCGGGTGACCACTCCGGTGAACTGCCAGGCGTCGACCTCCACACCACCACCGTAGTTTTCCTCTGCCACAGAACAATTCCCTGGCAGATGTTCCTTCGGTGAACTCCCGATGCCGCCCTCACCTGTGTCGGGGCACCCGCGCCAGCTGGCGCGCCTGGGCGACCAGCCGGCCCGCGGAGTCCCACACCTCGCAGTCCTCCTCGAACATCCCGCCGGAGAGGTGGGACGTGGAGTGCGTGACCGCGAGCCATCCGGGTGACGGCCGGTGACGGACATGGCAGGTGAGCTCGAGGGTCGGCGCCCAGCCGGGCATGCCGAGATCGAAGGTCGCCGGAGGCAGCGCGTCGAGGACCTGGAGCAGGCTGAGCGTGTCGGGTGCACGGCCGTCGGCGAGCCGATACCAGGCGCTGATCGTGCCGGTCCCGCTCGGCTGGCCGAGCGCCCAGCCGATCTGGTCGGGGTGGAAGAGCATCTCGAAGCGGTCGAGCATGGGCGAGGTGCGCCGCATCTGCTCCGGCGCCATCGAGCCGGGCACGCACCGCTCGCGCGGCGGCAGGTCCGGCGGCACCGCGACCACACGCTCGCGCGGATCGCTGGATGCGTGCAGGGACGCCAGATCGCCGTAAGTCGCCAGCGCGGTCAGCCGCAGCTCAGCACCCTGCCAGAGCTCCGCCGTCGCCGTGGTGAGCGAGCCGCCGTCTCGGCGTACGTCGACCCGGATCTGCGCGGGTCCCGGCTCGCTCGCGCTGCAGTACGACGCACTCACCACGATGGGGTCGGGCTTGCCGGGGAGGTGCTGCCGAAGTGCGTTCCCGACCACGGCCACCAGGTAGCCGCCGTTGATCCCGCCGCCGACGACCCAGCCCGGAGCCAGCTCGGCGGCGTACGCCGCCTCGCCATCCTTGCTGACGGCGATGTCACGGTCGAACTCGCTGGCGGCCACGTCCGCAACCTATCCGGAGGGCGCCGAGGACGGACCGGCACCCCGGTCGCGGCGCACGGGACGTCAGGCGCGCCGTTTCCCTAAGGTGTGACCATGCCCGACCTGCGACCGCCTCCACCCGGCCTGTTGGAGGCCTTCCGCGCCTACGAGCGGGCGCTGGCCGACCACGACACCACGGTGCTCGACCGGTTTGTCGCCGACGGTACGGCGACGCTGTCGGGCGACGAGGACGGTCTGTTGGTCGGCCACCAGGCGATCACCGCCGCGCTCGCGCAGCATCCCGCGCCCCAACCGCGCTCCCTCGTCCAGACCCACGTGCAGGTGATCGACGACGACCACGCGCTCGTCGTCGCAGTCACCGAGCACCCGAGCGGCGGCCGCGGTCTGCAGACCCAGCTCTGGGCGCACATGCCGGGCGAGGGCGGGCAGAGCCGGTGGCAGATCACCGCGGCGCATGTGACCGGGCCGCCGGCGGCGTACGACACCCGGATCTGGCGTCTCGTCGGCGACCCGCTGGTGCCGCCGACCGACGGTCTCGGCCAGGACTCGCCGCTCTCGGGCGAGACGGTGGCGGTCAAGGACGTCTACGCCGTCGCCGGACAGCGCGTCGGCGCCGGGAGCCCGGAGTGGCTCCACCACGCCCCGATCGAGCCCGCGCACGCCACGGTCGTCCAGCGGCTGCTCGATGCCGGCGCGTCGATCCGTGGGATCGCCCGGGCGCACGAGCTCGGCTACGGCCTCACCGGCCAGAACGCCCATCACGGCACCCCGCCCAATCCGAAGGCGCCGGGCCGGGTGCCGGGCGGCTCCTCCAGCGGCTCCGCGACGGCGGTGAGCCTCGGCCATGCGAGCATCGGGCTCGGCACCGACACCGCGGGCTCGATCCGCATCCCGGCCGCCTACCAGGGCTTGTACGGCGTCCGCACGACCCACGGCGCACTCGACCTCACCGGCGTCCTTCCGCTGGCACCGCGGTTCGACTCCGTCGGCTGGCTGACCAGGTCGGCCTTCCTGCTACAGGCGGTGGGCGAGGTCCTCCTTCCCGAGGACTCGACCCGTCCGACGGCGCCGAGCAGCGAGCTGATCGGCCAGCTCGTCACAGCTCCGGCCCTCCATGCGCTCGCCGAGGCCGAGGTCGTCACCGCCGTACGCGCCCTGACTCCGACCACGGCCCGGGTGGAGGACTGGCCGCTGAACGACCTCGACGTCTGGCTGGAGGCGTTCACGACCTGGCAGGCATGGGAGGCCTGGCAGTCCCACGGCGCATGGCTCGCGCCACGGCTCGACACGGTATCCGCGGACGTACGCCGCCGGTTCGAGCGCGGTCGCGACACCGACGCAACCACTGCCCAGGCGGCGAAGCGCACCGTCGACCGAGCCGGCGAGGTGATCCGCAACCGTCTCGCCGACCGCATCCTCGTCCTACCGACCGCGGCCTCGGTGGCGCCGCTTCCCGCGGAGGCGGACGCGGTGCGTGAGGCCACCCTGCGGCTGACCTGTCTGGCGTCGATCGCCGGGCTACCCGCGGTCACGATCCCGGTCCGCACCCTTCGCGGCCTGCCGGCCGGCCTGTGCCTCCTCGCTGCACCGGGCCGGGACCGCGACCTGCTGGCGCTCGCCGCCGGCTGGCCGCACTGAGCCGCTGCTAGACAGGGATCATGCGGATCGCGGACTTCAACGCCCTGACCGAGCGCGAGGCGGCCAACGCGGTGGGCCCGTGCGTCGCGATCGACTCCTTCGTCGACACGGTCGTGTCCGGGCGCCCCTACGCCGACCTCGACTCACTGCTCGCCCACGCCGCCGCGCAGACCGATGAATGGACCGACAGCGAGGTCGAGCATGCCCTGGCGGCGCAGCCGCCGGCCGGTGAGCGGGTCGCGGGAGGCGGTCTGAGTGCTCGGCTCGGGCGCAAGGAGCACGCCGGACTCGATCGCGAGGACGCCGTGCTGCTGGCCCGGCTGCGCGAGGCGACCGCCCGCTATGAGGCCCGCTTCGGCCATGCCTACGTCGTCCGCGCCGCCGGGCGCACCCCCGAGCAGCTGCTCGCGCTGGTCGAGAAGCGGCTGGATCACGACCGCGCCACCGAGCTGCGAACGGCCAAGGAGCAGCTCGGTGAGATCGCGCTGCTCCGGCTCCAGGGCCTCTTCGAGTCCTCCGGCGGGGTCGTCGGCTAGAGCTCCCTGACCGCGCGGTGGTGCCAGCCACCGACCACGGTGGTGGCAGCGATGACGATCCCGGCCACGAGCAACCCCGCGCCCAGGTGCAGTTTGAGCAGACCGGCGCCGGCCAGCGCGCCCAGCAGGATCAGCGCCACCGCGACGAACCGACGCGCCGTACCGCCTTCCAGCCATCCCGCCTTGCCGGCACCGATCGGACTGTCCGCGGCGAGGCCGGTGAGGGTGCTGGTGACCACCACCGTCGTGATGTCCTTGACCGCGACGTGACGCGCCGCGGCCGCCTGGGTGCCCATCGCGACGGCGGCGAGCGTGGTGGTGAGGACCTCGAGCGTGCGTGAGGGGCGGTCACCGGCGACGAAGAGCACGATCGCCAGCGTCAGCATGACGGCGGCGACGAGGCCGAACAGCACCGTGGCCCGCAGGCTCCACGGCTCACGCTCGGTCTTGAGCACCCGGCCGCCGGTGGCGGCGCCGGCGAGGAATCCGAGGAGCGCCAACGCGGGACCGAGGATCGGCAGGGAGGTGCCGCCGACCAGCGCCATGCCGAGGACGACGACGTTGCCGGTCATGTTTCCCGTGAAGACCTTGTCGAGGCCGAGATAGCCGACCGCGTCGTTGATGCCGGTCGTGAAGGTGAGCACCAGCATCAGCCACAGATGCATGGTCTCGGCGGGGATGAGTCTCAGGCGCGCAGTCACGGATGTCATTGTCGCGAGCCGACCCCTCGGACTCTTGCGCCGTCTCGCCCGCGCGCCGGTCAGCCTGCCTCCCGGGCCTCCCAGATCTCCAGCGTCGCTCGCGCGCCCACCTCGTGCAGCGAGGCCAGCGCGGCGGCGTAGATCTCGGTGAAGCGCGGCTCGTCGGCGAGGCTGCCGAACAGGTCGGGGTCACGCAGGAACGCCAGCGGATCCTCCCGTTGCCGGGC
>Ga0164242_10005518_pt1 | contig 14064 bp, 32 predicted proteins | sample OricomgcompostMG_FD_108783 | JGI IMG/M metagenome (GOLD analysis project Ga0164242, IMG submission 108783) | Miracle-Growth compost microbial communities from Emeryville, California, USA - Original compost - Miracle growth compost (MG) ... | reverse complement strand
GGGTTCCGGCTCGGTTACAAACTCCTCAAAACCGGGCAGGGCGTAGGTGTGTAAGGAGGACTCAGGAGGACGGCCACAGGCGGCACATGCGCCGCCGCCGTGGGGTCCGTGTTCGTAGGCGTGGGGTTGATCGTTTCGCATTACCATTCCCCCAATCCTTCGGCGATGTACGACGCCAGTTGGGTATCTTCGTTTCGCTTTGCTCCGATGTTTCCCGCGCATCGGTGGCTATTTCCTTCGAGTGCGCCGATGTGGGCAATCTTGGCCTCTGGCGCGCTGGCGAAGGTTCCGGCGGGGTAGTAGGTTGCCAGCTCGCCCGGTTGGATGGTGATGCCACAGCACGCGCACGGGGCGGCATACTTGACGGCGATGTTGCGCGGGGCGGGCTTCGATTGGCGATAGTTGCGGCGGTAGTATGCCATCACATCCACCTCTGTTTCAGTGCATAACCGCCGTCATTGTCATGGCCGCTGGTGTCGCCGTTGCGTCCTGAACCTTCGACGGCGAAGCCATCGGGGAAGAGGTAGCGGCCAAGGTTGTAGACGATGTGGAAACCCATGTCCATTCCGCAACCCTGAACGACCATCCCGGCATCCTGCACGTACTTGCCGCCCTGCTTCACTTTGTCTTCCATCACGCGGGCGGCATCCCATGTGATATCTATGATTTCGTTGTTTCTGGCGATTACCAGCGAGATGCGGCGGGACATGCCGGAAGCTGAGACTTTGCGGAGGATTGTCCGAACTTCGTCGCCTGGTTTGAGGAGCTTGCACAGCGTCTCGGCTGAATCAGCTTTAGCTGCGATAACTTCGGGCATCTTGCCAGCGTTCCATTTTTCGGCGGCGAGTTTTGCGCCTTCCTCACTCTTGGCGTAGGCCATGCGAACGCCTGTCGATATCTGATAGACTGCCCAGCTCGCGGCGACTTCGCGGGGTTCGCCGTTATCTTCGCCGGGGTCTGTGGTGTAGGCTTCGCGCCAGATACGCGCCTCAAACCGTGCGGGTGTGGTATTGGTCTTTGTTGCCATTGGGTACGCCCTCCTCGGCGTGTGGGTTGGGGTGAGTTGCGGGTTGGTTAGCGGTCGCCGTGCTGGAATGAATCGCCGTTATCGAAGGCGATGCAATCCTTTTTGATCCGTCCGCACTCGCAAAGCTCAGAATCGCAGGTGCATTGACGGATGTTCTTTCCGCACTGTTCGCAAATGTCTTCCACGGTTACACTGTCAACGGTGATGAACTTCTTCTCATCTTCGCCGTCATCCTCGAAGGCTTCAGCGTACATGCGCTCTATCGGATCGGCTGGGGTGTCGGTTAGTTCCCACTTGCCTACGGTGTTTCCGTTGCCGTCCATAATCTTGCTGCCGTCGCCGTCTGACGGTGCGCCGCCTAAGCAGTGCTGACGACTCCCCAGCTTGGTAGCAACCTGTTTTAGCGCGTCGCGAAGGTCTTGAAAGCTCTGCATCTCGGCGTTTCCTAGTTCAATTTCGAGTGAAAACCGCATGGTTTTATCCTTTCCGGTTGGGGTTTGACGGGTTAGCCATTGGCGCTGTAGGTCTGCGGACCTTCGTTTTCGGTCTCTTCGTCGTAGTGGCTCGCGGCCATGCGCAAAAGTTCGGACAGGTTCAATTCTTTGCGGTCGCAAAAATGACCGATATCGCCCAACAGATCGACTAGGTTTTGCTCTGTCATATCCTGACCCGGCACCAATTCGCCCTGCGTGCGGCCGAAATACTGGATAGTATCGGCGGCGGCATCGCTGCGGCGGTCGTTCATGTTCTCAGGATCGGGTGGAAGGGTAACGGTCGGTTCTGGCTTAGGCATTCTGTTTTCTCTCTTCCCCCTCTGCATTTTCCCCGGCTTGGGACGGGCTGACGGCTGCATTAGGATGCCCGATGCGCTCGGGCTGACGGTTAGGCTGTGGTGCGGATTTTGACGGCTTTCAGTTCGGCAATGTGCTTTCGCGCCTCATCGCACACGGTATGGATCATATCCACGAAGTAGGAACCGCAGCGCCCGGCGCGGCCTTTGGCCTCAAACTCGCGATTCTGACGCCCACAGGCGCGATGATCCATAAAGGCATCAAGGCTTTCGTAGATGCACGATCCTAAATAGTCGACTGCGACCTCTTCACCCTTGAAGAGAACCCGCGCTCTGGCGACAAAGGCGATAAACTCGCCAGAGTCCAACTTCTCCGCGACCGTGCCGTCATCGTCAAAGCTCAAATCAAGTTCATTTTCTGGTAGTGCATCCATGATGACGGTGAAGTTTTCTGTCTTGAAGGTGCGTATAGTTCCGATAGGTCGCATGGTTTCCGCCCTCCTCGGCGGTACTGCGGTTAGGCTTGGGTTTCGGCTGAGGTCATGACAGGCGATGCGGCTGGCGCTGCCTCTTCTGGTTCGGGTTGCGGTTTCGGGTGGCCAAACTGATCTTTAAGAGTAATAGCCAGAATAACGACGACGGCGAGAAGCGAAGACAGAAAAAGAAGATACATAACGAGTCTCCAAAAGTGGTAAAGATTAGCGGTTAGAGTTGCGGCGCTTGGTCGTCAATGGCGGTGAGGAGATTCCAATCTTCCATTGGCCACCATTCGAGATTGATGCAGCCATAAGGCAGTGTCTTCGACGGAGGCGTAACAATCTCAATCTTTGCGCCCTTGTCGGTTACTTCCTTCACAAAGCCGATACTGCCGAGATGTTCTTCGGTGTAGACCTTCATGCCAACGGTAAGTGTCATTGCGTTCCCCTCTGTCATAACTACGATACCAATATGACCGTTTCCGTTGCCAATGTCAACAACTATTTTGCAAAATGTTTTAGAATGTCGGAATGGGTACAAAGACGGTAGAGGCGTGGGTGTGCGATAAGTGCGGCCATGTATGGCTGAAGAGCGCAAAGACGCCTGTTTACTGCGCCAAGTGCAAAACCAGGCGGTGGAACGACAGCGCGAAGACGTCGAAAAACCGTGCGTCTTTTGAGATGCCGCAGTGGAGCGAGGCGAAGTTGCGGGAGATGGCGAAGGCAGAGGACGGCGCTTTTGTGGGGGTGGGCGCTACCCCGTATAACCTCGCGGTGCTGGATATCGTCAAGGCTCAGAGGCCGACAGGCTACGCCGTCGCAGACTCTCAGGCCGGAAGCCGTGCGACGATCCACGCAGCTAACGCTCCGACGGTGCAACCAGCAACAGGCTATCCCGGCCATGCTGACGGATGCGCGTGTTTCCGTTGCCGCAAGGTGCGTGGCTGACGTTGCGCCCGTCGCCGGATCGTACGGCCAGCCGTAGACCGCCGGAAACCGTGCGTCTTTTGTAATCCAGATGCGAAGCTTCTATGTACTTATAGGTGGGGCAAGGTTGCCCGGAGGGGAACTGCCATTTCCCCCTATGCTATCCCCTGCCGACACTCCCACCGACGCCGTATAGAGCCTCCTATGAGGCCAAATTCCACCAAAACAGCCACTTACAGCGCCAAATCGCCAAAACTCCCACCTGTGAGACTTCCACCCAAATACCGCCTAGAGCCTCCTATGCCTGTCATAACTACCGCTCTATTCGTCCCACGGATGAGCATTGCCACGCGGCGGTATCCAACCCAAAAAACCATCTAACCCTCTGCAACACCATTACATAAGCCAATCACTCTCGTTCACAGGCATGTAAGCGCCACTCGCATCCCCTTTGTGACACTGCCGCCCAACCCTGCAAACTCTCACCCATGAGACGATCCCCCATGCTGCACAACGTCTCACGCATGAGAACTCCCACCGATGAGACAACCACTAACGCCAAACTCTCACCGGCGAGACATCCCACGCATGAGCGTAACGCTGGCTGCGCTTCTCTCATCGGTGGGACATCGGCGGGGAAAGGTTTGTTGCGAGGCGCACGCGATTTCGTTTGGGGGTCTTGACGCGCTGGGCGCTCTGCGCGATGCCATTATGGATGGCGTCAAAACGCCGAGCATTGACAGCGATGCGTGTAAGTCTATGATTAGCAAAGACATAGCGTACTGGGCGAAAACATTTGTTTATGACAGGGGTAAGCGGCATAGCGCTAAGTGGTTGATAGCTATGGGATGGTCAGGGCATAAAGCGAGTACCCATTGTGACCGGGGTGCGCCGATAGCGTTTTGTGGGGGTTTGCGCGTCCCTTTGGTGGGCTGCGCGAGCTGGGCGGGGGCACCCGGCGGGGGCGGCGCGGGGAGGCCGGCGGGGCACCCCCGGGGGTCAAGGGGTGGGGGAGACAGCCGGGACCCGTGTAAGAGCTGATCTCCCACACACAAATTTTTCTCCTCATATTATTTTTCTCCGTCTGCAATTTTTCTGTTATGGTTTTCTCACGCATGGGAGGAACCTAAATGAGTAATTTGCACGGGTTGTTGTATGGATCTTTAGAAGAAACGAGAGATGCACTACAGGAAACATTGACACTGGAAGAGACGCAGTGTGCGCTGATAAACGCAATTCGCCATATTTCGGTACTAGAAGCAAGGATTGAGAAATTGGTGACTATCTTCCATTCGGCGGCGAAGTTATGAGGTGGTTTGAGGAGCACAGGCAGGCTTGGATCGGCGAGATGCTGCGGATCTATGGGTTTATCAACCGGGAGCATTTGATGAAGAAGTTCGGGGTGAGTACGCCGCAGGCTTCGAAGGACTTGAACCGGTATCTGCGGAAGAACCCGGAGAAGGTGTACTACGATTTGTCGGCGAAGAAGTACGTGAGGATAGGGAAATGACACAACAACTCGATACCGAAGGAAATCCATACGTGTGGTCTGAGGACAATAAGCCATATTGCCCGGCGTGCAACAGCGTGGGGATGAGCCATTGCGCTTACCCGGAGGAGTGCGGCGGGGTAATCTATCCTGCGCCGAAGGTAAAGAAAGAGTAGTCCTCGTTTCCACAGGCTATTTTTGTGTTGCGCTTGCAGGTTTTGCGGTAGGGTTGCTGATGGATGAGGGAGGTAGAGCATGCCGATGAATTTTCCCGATATGGAATCGTTGATACAGGCGGCTGAGGTACATCGGTTCAGAAGGCCGCACGAGGATGAGGCGGAGGAGAAGTACCGGGTGGCGTTGGCGGACCATGTGCAGAGGATCGGCTTTGTGGAGTCGATGGAGATACGGACGAGCAAAGGATGGGACCGCTGGACGCCGGAAGAAGGGGTGGAGATGTTGGTGCGAAGCGGTGCGGGTGATCTGTTGCGGGAGATATCGGTGAGGGCCACCCCCACGGCAACGGTTTTGGCGGACGATGCGGAGGCCGAAGAATGCTGAAGTGGATCATTGTCTACCTGATCGTCAGCCTCTGCGGTTGGGCAGCAGCGATTGAACTGAAGCGGATGCCCATCTGGAAGATGCACCTTCCAGGAGATGTAACCGTCACTCCAGGGGACGACGTTACCCTCTGCGAATGCCTGGTTGTCGCTGCGATCAGCCTCGTTCCGATCATAAATATCGTCTTCAACATTTTATGGTTCTTTATTGCGTGGGACTATTGGCGCAAGGGACGTCCGTTCGGCAAGTGCCCGGTCGTCTTCAAAGGCAGGTCGGCGCGATGAGGATCTACCAGCTTACTGATCGGGACTTCGAGGAGTTCTTCGCCATCATCGAGAAGGTAGAGTCTGAGCTTCGCGCGAGGCATGAAGATGCCAGGGTATCGAACCGTCCTCTGGGCGCGGCGCTGGGAACTTATCGCTATCGCCTGATCGGATGGCGCAACCAGATGATGCGCGGCGACACCTTCGATTCTCAACTCTGTGTTGGGCCTCCAACTGAAGGCTGGATCAAGAAGGAGATTGCACGGTTGCAGAGAATGCTGCCGGATCAGGCAGAGTGAGAGGAACAGTGTGTTTGATGAAATTGAGTATGTAGACCCCGAAAAAGATAAGTGCGAGGAGTGCGGTTGCGGCTTCAATGTCCATTTACTCGTCTGCTCGAAATTCGCAAAAAAGTGCGTTTGCAGCGCACCTCGCGAGTATGGCGGATCAAACGGAATGCTGTGTGCCAATTGCGGCGGTAAGTTGAGGCAGGCGTGACGAAATCGAGTGAGGGACTATGACCTACATCTACGTTTGCACCGCGATGGGTTGCGAGGATGCCCAAAGTAAGTTTTGCGGGTATGGATATGCTTGCCCATTCTGCGGAGAAGGTCGGATGGTGCTAGATGAAGAAAGAACTGAGGAAGCCAATGAAGACGAGTAATAACGGGCAAAACGCTGCCGAATCTCTCCCAGCCGACACAGTGGCTGAAAAGTGTAGGCATTGTGGCCTGCCGATAAGAATGGTGTACCCCAATAATCCAGACGAAGGCTACGTCCATATCGGAGCGGGAGATATATGTGATTTTCAGTGGTGCATCAATGGTAAAACGTATGCCGAGCCTGAAATTGTATCTCTCCCAGCCCCACAGGAGCGCGATTCAGATTACGACGTTCTGATAGCAGCGTATCCCGATGCCCGCATTTGGGAGCACGCTCCGGATGATTGGCAGGTTGCGGCTGGGTCTGCGGGGGAAATCAAGACCTATGGCCACAAAACAGCCAATGATGCCATATCAACAGCGGCAAAAAGAATTAGAGCAATGCAGCCGAAGGTTGCTCCTCTCCCACCTGTAGAGCCGAAGCCCACCCCATCTACTCCAGCCGAATTGCAGAAGGCAATCGACAGGGAAACTGTAACCGCTGATGCTCTCGCTAAAGCGATAAGGGCTTGTGTGCCCCAGCCTGACTCATCCTCTATCAGCACTGAACAGACGTTTGAGGATGTGCTAAAGAAACGGGCCGGAGAATATCAGGATATGGGCCGAAACCACCGGATCAAAGAAGAGTATGAAGCCGCATGTTGCTGTGAGGACAAAGCTTCTGGATTGTATGTTGCCGTAAAACTCTATCGTGCATGGAACGCAGCTAAAGCCTCTGAACCGAAGAAAGAGATGGAGGGGTGAGATGAAGGTAGGGATAACTGTTCAATGCGCTACGTGTGGACTCAGTAAGTGCCCGCAGGGCCGTTCAGTGCCGATGGGCAGACTGATGTGCGACTTTGAATGCTCCGGTTATTACGAAGATCCCAAGGTAGGCGATCTTTGGCCGGGCGAGACCGAAGAAGAGTTTGGTTATCCTCTTGGCCCAGATGGAACCTGCGAGGCTGTACCTGAATCAATAGATTTCGCAGTTGGAGGCAAAGGATGAGGCGGACGTGGCTGGTGATCGGGATCTGCGGGGTGAGTGTGATGCTGGCGGCCGAACCGGTGTGCAAGCGGCTGATCTGGCATGTGCCGCTGCCGCACCGGCCTGCGAAGAAGCTCGACCATAAGCCCACGGCCAGAACCATTGCGCGGTGGAGGGCGTGGGATGAGGCAACGACGCTGCGCGAGTATGACCTCGCCTGCGAACCGGTGGCGACGCTCGATGCCTCGCCCACGACGCTGGTGAAGGATGTGGAAACACCGGCTGTTGCGATGCTCGATCTGCCGGTGGGGCTGATCGATGCCGCTCCCGTACCGGAGTACACCGTTGCCGAAGTCTCCGTCGGCTCTGAACCGGTTCTGCCGTGGATCTCTCCACCACTGTATCTGGTTCCGGAGATACCGCAGGCGCTGACGCAGACGCCCGAGCCTGGCCCCCTTTGGCTAGTCCTGCTGGGGTTGACAGTCCTGCTTGTCAAACGCCGCGCCATCCCCACATATTCACAGGTTGACGCGAAATAAATTTCTTTCCGCTTGCAATTTATTTGGTACAGTGGTTTCTCAACCGCAGAGGCGGGAGGAGAGGGAGTTATTCATGTCGAGTGGAATGGTTGGGAATGATGCGATGATGGCGCTAATGGAGCGGATCACCGAAAACGTGATGAAGGCCAAGGGGACGCGGAACCTGAATGCGGCCGCAGAAGACAAGAAGACGGTTGCCGCCGAAGTAGTGCATGCGGGATCGGCATTGATGATTCCGGAGGAGATGAGCCTCGCCGATGCGAAGCGCGTCATTGCCGCGAAGATGGAAGAGGAAGAGCAGACGGTCCAGCTATCGGAGACCTTCGACGTCTTTGTGTGGGAAGGCGCGTATGCGATGGCGCAGACGCTGGACAAGAAATACGGATGGTTCCAGCAGGTGAAGACGCCGGGCAGCTTCTTTGAGCCAGATGCTCCGCCGGCGATGCTGTCGGTGAAGGTCGCCTACGGCACGACGGTGCAGATCCCGTGGGGACGGTTTCTACTGCCCAACTTCAAGCCGGGTGATGGCTATCTGGAGACGGGCTTCGAGGCTAGGCCGGGCGAACTGGTGAAGTTCGTCCTGGGTGGGCAGGTGAAGAAGAAACACTCCCGTGAGTTTCACCAGCTCTGCGCTGGCATACGCGAGGAGTTGAAGACGACCAGCCTGTACAAGGGCAAGGCGATCACCATTCGCTTCTACGACAACATCGGCAACCGGTTGAAGTGGCCGGAACCGGACTTCTCCAACATCGCTCCGATTGCGAAAAACGATCTGATTTTTTCGCGGCACATTGAAGACGCCATCGAGGTGAGCCTGTTTACGCCGATCACGAAGACGGAGCAATGCCGCGAGTTCGGCATTCCGCTGAAGCGCGGCATCATGCTGGCCGGACCTTATGGCACCGGAAAGACGCTGGTGGGAACCCGTGCGGCCAGCCTTGCGGCAGAGAATGGATGGACCTATGTCTTCTGTCAGCAGACGGCGGACTTTCCCGACTGCGTGAAGTTCGCGCAGCGATATCAACCGGCAGTGGTCTTCTGCGAGGATATCGACAAGGCCACCAGCGGCAGCCGCGATGCCGAGATGGACCGGGTATTGAACACCATCGACGGGGTGGACTCGAAGAACACCGAGATCATCCTGGTGGTCACTACCAATGAGGTCGAAGAGATCAACCCGGCGATGCTGCGTCCTGGCCGCTTCGATGCGGTGATCCATGTCGACCGCCCGGATGGCGAGGCGGTGACCCGTCTCATCAAGTTGTATGCCGGCGACAAACTGCCTGCGGATGAGAAACTTGACTCCATTGGCAGGCTGCTGGCGGGATCGACTCCGGCAGTGGTGCGCGAAGTGGTGGAGCGCGCGAAGCTGGCGGCGATCTCCCTGATGCTGCCGGGTGAGGGTCTGCGGTTGAGCGAGAGTGCGCTGCGGATCAGTGCCGAGACGATGAAGATGCACCGCGACCTGATGGACCAGCAGAAGAAAGAGCCGCTGAACGATATGGAGGTCCTTGGCAATCTGCTGGGCAGTTACATCAAGGATGGTGTTCACGATGCACTGGTCGGAGAAGAGCACCATGTCCGTGGCCTCGAAGATCTGCCCGCGCTGAAACGCGGCTCTGAAATTGTGCGCGTAAGCCGCCCGAACGGGGATGCGACGCATGTGACGCTGGACTCTGCGCAAGCCTAGCAACGTTGTTCGTGTTGTCGGTTTACGGTGCAGCGCTCCAACCCGCTGCACCGCTTTTTTACGAAAGGAAGTGCGAGATGGATGTCGAACGGTTGCGCATGGTGAAGCGGCAGATCTTGAAATATCCGGACGAGACCAACATGCGCCATGTGCATAGCGCGGAAGGATGCCACTGCATCTTCGGTTGGGCGCAGGTGCTGTTCAGCCCGAGGTTTCTGGACAGGTTCTGGCGCGGCAAATTTGTGAAGCCGACGGAGAGCATATCCAAACTGTTTGCCTACCTTGACATGAGCTATGCCGAGGGGCGGCGGTTGTATCATTGCCAACTATGGCCGAATGACCTCAACCGTCGGTATCTTGCTGCCGTAACTGACCGGCAGCGTGCGGCGATTACGGCAGAGGCGATCGAGCGTTTTATTGCCGATCCGGGATTCAGGAACGACATTGCCTATACGTCGGGAGAGAGGATGCTTGTCGAAGCGCTCTTCTAAAGGTCCGGAGGCGCTGACGCAGGACCTGATTCTGGCGTGGCTAGCGGCAGAACACATTCTGGCGTTCCGCATGAACAGCGGAGCCACCGTCGTTGGCGAGACGGCCACGACCCGGCGGCGGTTTATCGCCTACGGCGTCAAGGGAATGGGCGACATATTGTGCTTCCCGGACCGCTGCAGGTTCTGCCGGAAGCACCACCGCCGCGACGAGGTGAAGTACTGCGGTAGCTGCAACCTGCGGCCGAAGGTGTTGTGGATCGAGGTGAAGTCGAAGACCGGCAGTCAGACGCCGGAGCAGCGCAGCTTTGAAGAGCAGGTGAAGGCTGAAGGACATGGCTATCTGATTGCACGAAGTCTGGAAGATGTCCTGGAGTATCTGGGAGAGGGATCATGATTAAAGAGACGATTCATTGCGATGAATGCGGGGAACAGAAGAGAGACGCGAACCATTGGTTCGTTGCAGGCGTGTCTGATCTGGGTGTCACCTTCGATACCTTCGAGAGCGCGAAGAACGACCCGGAGCTGCTGAAGGTGCTCTTCCTCTACTGCGGCCAGAGTTGCCTGACGAAGGTATTTCAGCGCTGGATGAATACCGGCCATCTGGAGAAGCAGGATGTCGAAGTTCCCGAAGACACTGTTGTCCTTGCCTTTGCAGGTTAGTGAGGATGTTCCCGAGAATGAGTTGTGGCTGGTGTCTCCGGATACGACGCATAAGATCGTAAATATCGGAAAGGCGATTGAACCGACCAGCTACGATTCTCCATCGCTGCGACGGCGGCGGGAGCGGCAAGGGGGTATGGCTTCTATTGTCGATCAGGTCATCACCAACGAAGGTGTAGAGGAGCGGTTCCGAACGCCGGTGTGGCATCCTGACGCGCACATGCGGCGGCAGGGGTATACGCGCAATCCCGATATCTGCGCACATGAGCGTAAGCGGATGAGCGGCGCGACGATGCGATGGCGCTGCGCGGACTGTGGGACATTTCTATGCTGAAGTTTTTGAAGATGTTGGCGAACTGGCCGCTGCGATACAGAAGGACTATCGATCCACCGGAGCCACCGCGCTGCCTCTGCGGCAGTCCTTATGTTCCGACTGCCTTCATGGCACCGAACGAGAAAGGTGAGATTGTCGAGTACCATGGGCTTTGCTGCGCCACTAAAGGCTGTTCCGGCAACTTTGCGGAACGGTGGTCGAAGGAGATCGAGTCGATTTTGGAGAATAAGAATGCCAGCTTATAGCTTCCAGAAGCAGTTCGTTGAGCCTGTCGAGACTGGCAGGAAGAAGCACACGATTCGCGGCAAACGTAAGAACCGTCCTAAGCCGGGTCAGATATTCTATGGCTACTACGCCATGCGGACGAAGCAGTGCCGCAAGTTGATTCAGAGTGTCATTACCCGGGTTCAAGACATCACGATTGAGGAATGCGAACGGCGAGTCGAATATCAAGACGGCGCACACACCTTCTTTGATTACCCCAGAATCACTATTGATGGCGAGGTCTTGGCTGATGATGAGATGGAAGCATTGGCGCAGCGAGATGGATTCGCCGACCTGTTTGCAATGATGCAATTCTGGCCCGCGCAGGTGCGCCCGTTTCATGGCGATCTCATCCACTGGAAGTAACCGGCTGCAATTTATCTTCTGAAATTCCCCACAATTCCACAGCTTGCATAGCTTCGATGTTCTAGTCTGCGTTTATGGCGAAGAAGAACATCAAGGTGTATGTGCGCGAGCAGGAGATGTTTTCCGCTGACAATTGCGACGTGTGCATCAAGAACGCCTGCATCGTCGTCCACAACGGCGATCCCCTGTTTGCCTATGCGATGATGCCGGGCGAGTATGCCAAGTTCGAGCACAGCGCCGATGGCGTGAAGGTAAAGGTGGACGCATAGATGTCTGCCGCTCCGACTCCGCTGTTGACGACGCTGCCGCTGAAGCTCGAACTGTACGAGCGAGGGCTGGAGAACCGCGAGTGCCGCCCGGTGGTTGCGGAAGACGCACCGCTGCTGGACGAACTGATCCAGCACATGATCGCGTTTACGCTGGCGCACGACGGCGTGGGGCTGTCGGCCCCGCAGGTGGGCATCTACATCCGGCTGGCGGTGGTGGTACCGGAGAAGAACAAGGCGTATGCGCTGATCAACCCTGAGATCACGTCGTTCGGCGGACGCGACCTGATCGACGATGAAGGATGCCTGAGCATCCCGCCGGCGAACCAGGCGACGGCGCGGGTGACGCGCAGCGAGATCATCACCCTGGAGTCGGGCACCATCGAGCGGCCGAACGCGCGCGAGGTGACGAAACACAAGGGGCTGGAGGCGAGGATCATCCAGCACGAGATCGACCACCTGCAGGGGATCTTCTTTATCAACCGCGTCAGCCAGTTGCAGCGCAGCCTGGTGATGAAGAAGTACGCGAAGTGGCGCAGGCAGCATGGCATGGAGGCGATCTGATGGAGTGGAAAGGGAGATATATCTTTCAATTCACGGAACCGATTGAGCAGCGAGACATGGTTGCCGAATGGAGGCACCGTAGCGACGGACGTATCTATGGTGAAGTCTTCTTTTTGGGGAAATGGACCCCTGAATATTCAGAGGTGCATTTCCAGCGCTATCTCAATGAAGCACCTAAAACTGAGCCTGTAAACGCTGAAGAATTTATGAAACACGTTGAAGCCGACTGGCTGAGCAAAGGGAGAATCTGATGGCGACGTTTGCAGCAGCGATTCCGGTACTGATGGAGCATGAAGGCGGCGTCGGGAATGTAGGTGACGGCGAGGGGATTACCGCCTTCGGCTGGACGCTGGCCACCTGCCGCAAGCTGGGCATCGCGCAGCCGGCGACGATAGCAGAGGCTGAGGAGATGTATCAGCTTTACTTCTGGTTGCCGATCTACGACAAGATCGTCAGCCAGAGCGTGGCCACCAAGGTCTTCGACGATGCGGTGAACCAGGGGCCGGGTGTGGCGCACAAGATGCTGCAGCAGGCGCTGTGCTCGATCGGCGCGATTGTGGTGGTGGACGGCAAGTTCGGCCCGGCGACGCTGAGTGCGGTGAACATGGTTCCGGAGGCGATGCTGCTGCCGTGGATGCGGCTGCACCAGTACATCGGCTATGACCTGTATATCAACGCCGACCCGGCGGAGCGAGAGAAGTTTCGACCGGGACTGGCGGCGCGGGCAGCGTGGCCTGATCCAGAGAAGGCGATTGCGCCCACACTTTTGAACTGCACCTACAGACCAGAACCAATTGGAGGCAACAGTGGCAAAATTACCAACACTTAATCCGGTGATGGCACCGGATGCGTTTTGTTCGACCTGCGGCAACAAGATGGATATTGAGCAGGAGAAGGGGCCGAACGGCCGCGTCGAGGCGGTGCTGTATGTCTGCGTGAACGCCGACAAGGGCTGCAACTACCAGGTACGCAGCGATGTGCGCCTGAATGGCCAGTCGACGCCCCGGCCTGACAGGAAGAAGGACTGACCATGCAGATGTTGCTGGGAATCCTGATCGGCGTGGCCGGGCTGACCGTCTTTGCCGCGCTGGGCATGTTGCTGTACTACCTGCGCCAGGCGAGCATGAACCTGAAGCTGGCGTCGAATGTCTTTGCCAAGTCAGCGGAGATGGCCAACAGCATGGCAGCACAGGTGATCGCCACTAAGCAGCAGATCGCGGCGATCCACCAGATGACGGCGGTGATCCATGCCTTCAACGGTCTGGTGCTGAAGGGCGGCGGCAATGATGAGGCTGCGCCTCCGGCGGCGGGTGCGCCGCAGCGGCCGCCATGGGGACGGACGCCACCGCCACCGCCGGTTCCCTCGTACGAGGAGTTTGCCGGCGAGGACGAGGCGGCAGTGCTGAGCCAGACCGAAGAGGAGCAGGCGGAGCTGGAACAGGCGCGAGAGGCGCGAGAGGCGGGGCATGAGATTGACCTGGACATGAGCCAGGTTCCACCGCTGTCGGAGATGCGGCAGGTGGAAGAGTAGATGGCGAGGCCGCTTACACCGGATGGCATCCGGGGAAGAAAGCTGGGAATGACGGGACTGCACATTGCCGAGCGGGTACGTGATCTGGGCGGCGCGGAGTATCTGGAGTCGCTGACGCCGGAGACGCGGGAGCTGCTGTTCCGCCCGTTTCGTTATGGCACCAGCCGGACGGTGAGCAAAGGTGGCTTGCGGGCGCG
>Ga0164242_10005517_pt1 | contig 14065 bp, 11 predicted proteins | sample OricomgcompostMG_FD_108783 | JGI IMG/M metagenome (GOLD analysis project Ga0164242, IMG submission 108783) | Miracle-Growth compost microbial communities from Emeryville, California, USA - Original compost - Miracle growth compost (MG) ... | reverse complement strand
CGGCGGCGGCCGGGGTGGCGCGCGGAACGGTGCGGAACCAGGCGTCCAGGCTCTGGTCGCCGCCCGGACGTCGGGGGCCGGGCACGTTCTTGGCCGGTGGGACCGAAGGGGACGGTGGGTCCGTTCCGGCCACGTCCCCGGCGGCTTCGGGGCCCGGGGAGACGGGCCTGGAGCGGGCAGAGCCGCGCAGCCGGGCAACCGCCCAGGCGGCCCACAGCGCGAGGGCGCCGAGCACCGTGGCCTGGGCGACCAGCACCCCCCAGAACAGGCCCGTGCCGGGCAGCGACCGGGCCGGCACCTGTGGCCAGGCCGCCGCCAGGTCGTGCGGGTCCCCGACGAGCGAGCGCATCGCGCTCGGGGTGCGGGTGAAGTGCAGGCGGGCCGGCCAGGAGCCGTGGTCGAGGAGCGCTGCGGTCCCGGTGGCCGTCCACACCAGCACGGTCACCCCGAGCAGCAGCGCGATGAGGCCGACGACCAGGCCGTCGGGCAGGCCGCCGCCCGGCGACCGCGGGGTCTGCGTGTCGCGCGGCGGCATGCTCAGGCCACCGCGTCGTCGGCCATGTGCTGGGGCAGCTTCGCCTCGGCTGCGGCGTGCGCCTCGGCCCGGGCGGCGGCCTCCGCCTCCGCCTCGGCCTCCAGATCGGCGGCGCGTTCCAGCGAACTCTCCGTCATGGCGCGGTCGGTGAAGACCAGGGGCCGCTCCGCCTCGGTGATCAGGTGTTTGACGACCTGCACGTTGCCGTTGACGTCCCACACGGCGATGCCCGGGGTGAGGGTGGGGATGATCTCCACCGCCCAGCGCGGCAGGCCCAGCACCCGGCCGGTGGCTCTTGCCTCGTCGGCCTTCTGCGCGTAAACGGTGCGGGTGGAGGCCATCTTCAGGATCGCCGCCGCCTCCTTGGCCGCGGCGCCGTCCACCACGTCCGACAGGTGGTGGACCACGGCCACGAAGGACAGGCCGAGCCGCCGGCCGAACTTCAGCAGCCGCTGGAACAGCTGTGCCACGAACGGCGAGTTGATGATGTGCCAGGCCTCCTCCACCAGGAAGATCCGCTTCCTGCGGTCGGGCCTGATCCAGGTGTGCTCCAGCCATACGCCGACGATGGCCATGAGGATCGGCATCGCGATGGAGTTGCGGTCGATGTGGGACAGGTCGAAGACGATCAGCGGCGCGTCGAGGTCGATGCCGACGGTCGTCGGGCCGTCGAACATGCCGCGCAGGTCGCCGTCGACCAGCCGGTCCAGCACCAGCGCCACGTCCAGGCCCCATGCGCGCACGTCGTCGACCTCGACGTTCATGCCCTCGGTGGACTCCGCCACCGGGTGGCGCAGGCGGTCCACGATGTCGGTGAGGATCGGCTGCCGGTCGGTGACCGTGGCCGCCACATAGCCGTGGGCGACCTTCAGGGCGAACCCGGACCGCTCGTCCAGGGCCCGGCCGGTGGCCACCTCGATGATGGTGCGCAGCAGGGCCAGCTGCCCGGTGACGGTGATCGCCGGGTCCAGCGGGTTGAGCTTGATGCCGCCGTCGAGGGCCGCCATCGGGTCCAGCCGGATCGGGGTGATGCCCATCGCCTCGGCGATCAGGTTCCACTCGCCGACGCCGTCCTCGCCCTGCGCGTCCAGCACCACCACCTGCCGGTCGCGGAACCGCAGCTGGCGCAGCACGTAGGTCTTCTCCAGCGCCGACTTGCCGTTGCCGGACTCGCCCAGCACCAGCCAGTGCGGGGCCGGCAGTTGCTGTCCGTAGAGCTGGAACGGGTCGTAGATGTAGCCCTTGCCCGAGTACACCTCGCGGCCGATGATCACCCCGGAGTCGCCCAGGCCCGGCGCGGCCGTGGGCAGGTACACCGCCTGCGCCTGGCCGGTGGAGGTGCGCACGGGCAGCCGGGTGGTCTCCACGCGGCCGAACAGGAAGCTGGTGAACGCGTCCGTGATCGCCGCCAGCGGGTCGAGCATGGGCATCGGTGGCCCTCCTCCTTCTGGCTGTCCTGCCGTCGGCCCCGGGGACCTCGCGGGTCGTTTCCCGTTGCCGTCGGCCGGTCGGCGGGGCCTTGGTGGCGGCCCCGCCCTTCGTTCCCCGTTCCCTTCCCTGTGCGTCGTCGTCCTTCGCCGGCCGTCGTCGTCGGTCGCTGGGTGGCTTCCTGACGGGCCGTCGGAACCCGTCGGCCCGTCGGACCCGCCGTTCCGCGCTAGCGACGGATGCCGGTCGCGAAGGGCAGCGTGTTGACGAACGCCCTGTGGTGTTCACGATCGCACCATTCGAGCTTCAGGTACGACTTTCCGGCCGACGCGCGGATGGTCCTCTTGTCGCGCGCCAGCGCTTCCGGGGAGCGCGCGGAGACCGTGATGTAGCCGACGAGGTTGACGCCGGCGGCCCCGCTGGCGAGGTCCTGGCCGCGCTGGTCGACGCGGCCGTGCTGGGCGACGTCGCGCGGGTCGACCACGCGGTTCATCTTCGCCGCCCGGCTGGCCTCGGCGTCGTCGTTGGTCTTCTCCGTCAGCATCCGCTCGATGGCGACGTCGGTCGGCTCCAGGTCCATGGTGACCGCGACGGTGCGGATCACATCCGGGGTGTGCACCAGCAGCGGAGCGAGGAAGTTCACCCCCACGGGGGTCAGCGGCCACTCCTTGACCCAGGCCGTGGCGTGGTGCCAGGGCGCCCGGGTGGCCGACTCGCGGGTCTTCGCCTGGAGGTACGTCGGCTCGGTGGCGTCCAGCTCGGCCGGCCAGGCGTTGCGGCGGGTCATCGCCTGGATGTGGTCGATGGGGTGGTCCGGGTCGTACATCGAGTGGATCAGCGAGGCCAGCCGGGCCTGGCCCAGCGGCTGCCGGACCCGGATGTCCGCCTCCGCCAGCCGCGCGCAGATGTCGGTGAGCTCACGGGCCATCACGGCGGCCAGCCCCGCGTCCCGGTCGACCCGCGCGCCGCGGCCGACCGTCGCCCGGGCCAGGGCGTTGCCCTCGGCGGCCAGTTCGCGGCTGAAGTGCATGCATGCCACCAGGTAGGCGCGGTGCTGCTCGGAGGAGGTCGACACCATCGACTGCAACTGGTCGTAGGAGTCCTTCAGCCACCGGTCGGCCTCCGGGTCGCCGCGCAGCGCCACGTCCTTGGCGTGCGCGTCCGGGTCGGCGGGCAGGGTGCGGGCGAGCATCTGCAGCCGGGTGACGAAGCCGTCGCCGTTGGCCACGTGCTTGAGCAGCGTGCCGAAGCGTTCCACCAGGGCTTCCTGGTCCTCGCTGTCACGCAGGCCCACGCCCGGGCCCTCGATCTCGATCGCGGCGGTCACCGTACGGCGGTCCACGTGGAGCAGCACCGCGATCTCGTCCGGGCCGAACGGCGCCGACAGCCATGTGATCCGGCCGATCCCCGGCGGCGGTCCCACCTCCACCTCGCGCCCGTCCAGCCGGGTGCCGGCCTCCTGCACCGTGGAGCGGTACGTCGGCGCCACCTTCAGGGTGCGGCGGTAGGTGCGGTTGATCTCGAACCACTTGTAGAAGGTGCGCCGCCGGTAGGGCATGTAGACCGCGGCCAGCGCCAGCGCGGGCCAGCCCACCAGGCCGACGATGCGCAGCAGCAGCACCGGGATCACCAGCCCGGACAGCATGCCCAGGCCCGCCCCGAGGATGATCAGCGCGATCTCGCCGGTCTCCCGGTTCTTGCCGACGATCGCGTTGGGCCGTGACTTCCCGATCAGATACGTGCGGCGCGGCTGTGCGAACGGCTGGGTCGTCACCGGCGCTCACCTCCCTGCGTGGAACCGTTGTTGCGTCCGGACGGCCGGGCCGACCGGTAGGGGGAGCCGCTGATGGGGTCGCCCGAAGGGGCGGCCGAACCGCCCGCGGAGCGGGCGCTGTGGGCGGCGATACCGCCGGAGACCGGGTTCGCCGGCTGGGCGGCACCGCCGCCCTGGGCCTTCTCCTGGGCGCCGCCGCGGGCGCTGTGCGTGGTGATGCCCTGGCGCACCAGCGCGGCCGGGGAGGAGATCACCGCGGCGCCCTGGCCCTGGCCGCCGGCGCGGCGGCTGTTGCGCAGGTTGACCACGTCGTCGCCGAAGCCGGGCACGAAGCGGTAGATCATGAAGCTGGCGAAGATGGCCAGCAGGATGATGGCCAGGCCCGACACCACGGCGGAGAACGCGTTCGGGCCGTCCTTCGTGGTGGACAGCGCCCCGGCCAGGCCGAGCACCACCACGATCACCGGTTTCACCAGGATCACGGCGATCATGATGCCCGCCCAGCGCCTGACGTGGTGCCACATGTTCTTGTCCACCAGGCCGGCGTAGACCGCGGTACCCAGCAGCGCGCCCACGTAGAGCAGGGCGGTGCGGATCACCAGTTCCAGCCAGAGCACGCCGGCGGCCAGCACCGACACCAGTGACACCACGATCAGCATCACCGGGCCGCCGCCGATGTCGGTGCCCTTCTCCAGGGCGCCGGAGAACGAGCCGAAGAACACGTCGGTGTTGGACTGGGTACCCGAGGAGATCACGTCGGTGACGGCGTCGGTGGCCGACACCACGGTGTACAGCACCAGCGGGGTGAACGCCGAGGCGAGCACGGTCAGCCACAGGAAGCCGACCGCCTCGGTCAGCGCCTCGGTCATCGGTACCCCGCGCACGGCCCGCTTGGCGACGGCCAGCAGCCACAGGATCAGCGTCAGCACGGTGGAGGCGGCGAACACGACGGCGTACTGGCGCAGGAACGCGGTGTTGGTGAAGTCGACCTCGGAGGTCTTGGTGACCGCGGAGGAGAGCTTGTCGATGGTCCAGGAGGCGGCGTCGGCGCAGCCTTTGGCGAGCGAGGTGAGGGGGTCGAGGCTGCTGGTGATACTGCTGCCGCCACCGCTGCCGCCGCTCGGCTTGTTGTCCTTCTCGCAGACATCCTTCGCTGAGCCGACGAGAAGGCGGCAGGGGTCGCTGCTGCCGCCTGAGGACGATCCCGTCGGCGTCGGTGTCGGGGTCGCCGCCAGGGCCCGTACCGGGGCGGACGTCAGCAGGGCGGTCAGCGCGGCCGCCGTCGCCGTGCGCATCGCCGTCCGGCGCCGGCGCGGAGCGTCGGACGGGGGGCATGAGGGGGTCGGTGGGCTCGTTGCGCCCGACGAAGCCGCGTGGTCCGGGGTGCGGGAAGCCGCGGCACCCTCCGGCGTTCCCGAACTACCTGGCATAGGTGAACCCTCCGTACTGCTGTACGGCCCCCGCGATCTGATCGGCCGTGGCGACCTGCTGGTCCCCGCTCACCGGGGCGGGCCCCTCGTGCTGGCTGGAGCTGTCGATGCGCCAGCCCGCGCCCGCGCCGCTGCCGGTCCACACCAGCTTCTCGGTGATGGTGAACCAGGAGGTGGTGACCGGCTTGGTGGAGCCCTGGCCGGCCAGCCCGGACAGCGCGGTGCACCACACCTCGACGGTGGCCGAGTCGGCGGTGGCCGCGTCGGTCTTGGTACCGACCGGGACGGTGCGGGAGACGAAGGTGAGGCCCTGCGGGGCGGAGCCGTCCGCGGTGAGGCCGAGCGCCTTGATGGCGCTGCTGGAGTAGGCACGGTCGAGTTGAGCCTGGAGCCGGGCGGTGGCCGCGGGGGTGTAGAGGGCGGCCACGATGCGGTGCCGGGCGGCGGCGTCGAACATGTCGGTGCCGCCCAGGGCGACGGCGTAGTTGGCCGCCGCGGACTGGGCGCCCTGGCTGGTGTGGGCGTAGCCGGAGGGGATGCCGTCGGTCATGTCGGTGACCGGTGCCTGGCCGCTGGGCGCGGTGGCCCGGGCGGCCGCGCCGCCGTGCGTGGTGGAGCCGGCCGTGCTGCCGGCGGAGCCGGTCCCGGCCCCGGAACCCGAACCCGAGCCGCCGCGGGTGGCGAAGGCCAGCGCGGCGATCAGGACGACGACCACGCCGACCACGGTCATCAGGGCACGCCGGGACTGCGGGCGGCGGGTGCCGGCGGCGTGGCCGGCCTCGCCCTCGGGCAGCCGCGTCCGGGTCGGGGGCCCGTCCTGGCCGAGGCTCATCGCGGGTCAGCCCCGGTGCGGGTGGCGGGCAGGCCGGCCGGGTCCACTGCGCGGGCGGGGGCGCGGCGGCGGGCGGCGCTCGGTGCGCCGCGCTGGAGTCGAGTGGGCATCAGCACGCAGCCTCGGTCGGGACGGTGGGGCCCGGGAGGGGCTCCGGGCGGTGGGGCCTGGGACGGGCCCCGGGACGGGGAGAGGGGGTTGTACCGGGCTGAGTCGGGATCAGATGGCCATCCCGTACACGATGGTGAAGAGGGTGCCGAGGGAGCCGATGATGAACACCCCGGTCAGTCCGGCGATGATCAGGCCCTTGCCCTGTTCGGCGCTGAAGGTGTCGCGCAGGGCTGTGGCGCCGATGCGCTGCTTGGCCGCGCCCCAGATGGCGATGGCCAGACAGAGCAGGATGGCCACCGCCATCACGACCTCGACCATCACACGTGCTTCGTTGCCCAGGGACCCGAAGGGTCCCCAGTCCGGGGCGATGCCACCGATGATGGTGTTGATGTCGCCCTTCGCGGCTGCCAGGAACATGTAACTCACCACCCCGCTCGACCAGTTGGCTCCCTCGCCGGGGCGCAAGGGGCCATCATCTATCTTGGCGGAGGAATCCGCTGTTGGATGTCGACTCGGCGACTTTCTCAGCGGATCGTCCGTGTGATCCGGGCCGCAGCGGCCAGACTGTGACACGGACCGGTGTTCGAGGACGCAGTCGACTACTCTGTGTATCACGATGATCACTCCAGGGCAACGACGGGAACCGAACCGGTGGACGGAGCGGAAGGGGTGGGCCCGTGGCGCGGCGCGTCTGGCTGGGTGCCGGCATCGGCGTCGGGCTGTTCTTCTCGTTCCTCGCGCTGCTGGTCGTCGGTACGTTCTCGGCGGCGGCCGGCCTGGACGGCGACGGCGCTGACGGGGCGTCGGTCACCCTGGCCAAGGGCGCGGTGCCCGAGGAGTACGCGGCGCTGGTGCTGAAGTGGGGCAACCAGTGCGCCGCGCTGAACCCGGCGCTGCTGGCCGCCCAGCTGTACCAGGAGAGCGGGTGGAACGCCCACGCCCAGAGCGGCGCCGACGCCCAGGGCATCGCCCAGTTCGTCCCGGCCACCTGGGCCAGCCACGGCATCGACGCCAACGGCGACGGCCGGGCCGACGTGTGGGACCCGCAGGACGCCATCCCGTCCGCGGCGGTCTACGACTGCGACCTGGCCTCCTACGTCAAGGACGTGCCGGGTGACACCACGGACAACATGCTCGCCGCCTACAACGCCGGCGCGTACGCGGTGATCCAGGCCGGAGGCGTCCCGCCGTACGCCGAGACGCAGAACTACGTGCGTTCCATCCGCACCCTCGCGCAGAGTTTCGCCGCTCCCGTGGCCCGGCTGGCGCCGAGCGAGCAGGCGGCCGGGGCGATCAACTGGGCGCAGACCAAGCTCGGCACGAAGTACCTGTGGGGCGGCACCGGCACGGCGGCGCAGGGCGGCCGGTTCGACTGCTCGGGCCTGACGCAGGCCGCGTACCATTCGGTCGGGGTGGAGCTGCCCCGGGTGGCCAACGACCAGTGGAACGCCGGGCCGCATCCCAGCCGCTCCGAACTCCTCCCCGGCGACCTGGTCTTCTTCGCCTACGACCTGGCCGACCCGCGCTCGATCCACCACGTCGGGATCTACGTCGGCGGCGGCTACATGATCGACGCGCCGCACACCGGCGCGGTGATCCGCTTCGACCCGATCGACACCTCCGACTACATCGGGGCCACGCGGGTCACCCAGGCCGGCGCCCAGGCCCTGCCGACCGCGACGGCCGCGGCGCCCTCCTCCTGAACGGCCGCCGCCCGTTCGACGGCGCGTCCCTGTGTGACACGTGGGGCGCCAGCGGAGTGTGAGGTTTTGGCCCGAGCATGCGGGGCAGTCGCGCGTCGGATCGTCGCCGCTGGTCACCCTTGGATAACGGGCAGGTGATCATTCCGCGAAAAACGGAACGAGGAGCGGTCCCCGAGCCGTTGTGCGGGGAAGAATGGACGGGACGCGAGCGACGGCGGTTGCGCACGAGCCGAAGGTGAACACACGTCAATCGCGGGACAAGGGGTACGACCGCCATGCCACAGGTCGCAGCAGGGATCGCCAGCGACGCCGTCAACCCCGACGTGAGCCTGCTCCGGACCGTCAACGGCCTGGCCCGCCACGCTCCGCACGCCGTGGACCGCGTGGTCGAGGCGGCGGCCGGGTACGGGCTGGTGGCCGTCGTGCTGCTGCTCGCGCTGTGCTGCTGGTGGCTCCCGGCCCGCCGGGCCGAGGACGCGCCGGCCGCGGTCGCCGGGACGGCCTGGGCCGCTCTGGCCGCGGGGGCGGCCGTGCTGCTCGACATCCCCGTCCGCGCCCTCGTCCAACGCCCCCGGCCCTGGGTCGAGCACGACGGCCTCGATGTCCTGGTGCACGGCGGCGGCCGGTACTCCTTCGCCAGCGCGCAGGCGGCCGTGGCCGCGGCGGTGGCCGTCGGGCTGTTCATGGTCAACCGGCGCTTCGGCGCCCTCGCGCTGCTGGCGGCTCTCGCGGAGGGCTTCGCGCAGGTCTACACCGGGTCGCACTATCCCACCGATGTCGCCGGCGGGTTCGCGTTGGGCGCTGCGACCGCGCTGCTGCTCGCCCCGCCCGCGCTGGCCGTACTGGCGTCTCTCGCCGCGCGTCTCACCCGCACCCGCGCCGCGTTCCTCGTCCGGTCCCCCCTCGGCCGCCCTGCCACCGACGGCCTCGGCCCCCCGATGCGGCTGCCCCACAACGCCGGGGACAAGGATCTGGCGGCCTGAGGCACCCTCACCACGGGCCGGCAGGGCGGTACGGGTGTGCTACGGGACCGTCACAGTGGCCACCTGGCGCTTCACCCTTCCCACAGCCGCGCGGTAGCGTCGGACTACCAGTGGTCTGTCGTCAACGGGGGTTGCCATCGTGTCCCGCTCCACCCTGCCCATGGCGGCCGTCGTCGCCGTGGCATCCGGCCTTCTCCTGACCGCCTGCGGCAGCGGTTCCGGCACGTCGGACAAGATCCAGCAGTCGCCGACCACGGCGGCCGCGCCGACACGGACCTCCGCCACAGCTCCGGCCACTCAGGCCGCCGGACCTGACGCCCCGTCGTTCGCCTTCCCTTCCGGTATCACCGTGAAGTTCGACGACTTCGACAGCAGTGATCCGACGAAGAAGGCCGTGTTGCAGGACGCCACCTACGCGGCCGACGCCGTCATCGAGTTCGAGGCGAAGCTCTACACCAAGGAGCCGGCGAACTTCGCGCGCTTCTGGACGGGGGATCGCGGGGCGCAGTTCGCGGACTCCATCATTTCCCAGGGCAAGGACGGCACCGTGGTCACCGGGGCCTTCCACTACTACGACCCGGTCGTGAAGTCCGTTGGCGGGGGCACCATGCAAGTCCAGTACTGCGAGGACCAGCGCAAGGCGTACGGAAAGGACGTGAAGACCGGCAAGGTCGACGTGACCACCCCATCGCTCGACGACTTCAACCTTTGGACGTTGGAGATGGCGAAGAGCCCCTCGGGGGAGTGGCACGCCTTCGACCACAAGTGGGTGGAAGGGGCGAAGCAATGCGAGCTGTGAGCGGCTTGCGGGGAGCCCGCACAGCCCTGGCGACGGTGCTGTGCGCGGGACTTCTGCTGGCAGCGACCGGGACCGCGGAGGCGAAGACCGGGAAGAACAACGGCGGGGGCTCGTCGAGCTCCGGCGCCAGCGGCGACGGAACGCAGTACTCGGTGCACGTGTCCGAGGTCCACCGCGGTGGAGGGGCCGACGACACGCCCATCGCCTCGTCGGACGTGAGTTTCACGCCGCCCGTCTGCTGGTACACGAGCTTCACTCCAGACCAGTTCAAGGCCGAGATCAACCGCCGTTACATCCAGGCGGGCAATGCGAACGCGGGCACGGTCTACAACTACTACTACGAGGTCAACAGCGACCTGGAGGCTCAGCACTACCACAAGGGTGACAAGGGCAGTTGGTGGGTCCTGACCTACGACAAAGCCCAGTTGAACAACCCCGACGCTCCGCTGTGTCCCTACCAGACGGGCTGGATGTGGGAGCCACCGGGCAACCCGCCGAAGGGCGCCATCACCCCGGAGATCCTGGCTCAGGATGCGTACAAGGACCTCCGGCTGCCGTCGCAAGGCGTCACCCTCAGCCCCGTGCCGAAGAACCAGAAGGTCAATCTTCCCACGTATGTCAGCTATGACGACGGCGACAGCCAGCGGTCCGTCACCGCCCAGGTCACGGAGCCCGGCGGACAGGTCGTCGCTGCCACTGTCGTTGCCGAACCGTACAGCCTGCGCGTTGATGCCGGAACTCAGTACGCGTCGCCCCAGAGCTGCACGTACCGCTACCAGACCTCGGGCACCGCGGCCTCGCTGAACTCGGCGAAGTCCTCCTGCAACATCACCTACCGCAAGGCCAGCCACGGCACTTACACGCTGACGGCGAACACCACGTGGAAGGTGTGGTGGACCCCGACTGCCGACGTCGAGCCGAACGGCACGGCCCTGCCCGACGGTCTGTCGCCGTACAAGGCTCCCGTCACCGTGGAGGAGATCCAGTCCGTCAATCGCTGAGACGCTCGCTTACGGACCGCCCGGCGGCGGGTCGGGGTGTGGTGGTGGCGGGGCGCCGGGTTACAGGGCCTGGGGGAAGTCGAAGAGGCGGGTGGGGTCGAGGGTGCGTTTGAGGGCGGTCAGGCGGGAGGCGTTGGCGCCGTAGTAGGCGGTGCGCCAGTCCTTGAGGGCGGGGTCGGTGTAGTTCTGGTAGGCCGCGCCGGAGGCGTAGCGGCGCAGTGAGGCATACGTCGTGGCGAGCCAGTCCGTCGAGGAGAGCGCGTCCGAGGCGAGATACTGCGCCAGGACCCGGGAACGGCGGTGGACGAAAGCGGTGGCGGTGGGGGAGACGCGGTTGACCGCCCCGCCCAGCGCGGTGAGCGCGATGCTGCCCGCGCCGCCGCCGGAACGGTTGGCCAGCGGGCGCACCTGTGCCAGGAGGGTGTCGATCCCGCCGGCCGGCAGCGGCTGGTCGTAGAAGTCCGAGCGGGCGGTGTAGGTCTCCCGCCCCAACGTCCCCTGCGGCGCCAGATGGCACTGGGCGGCGCTGAGCCCGGAGCAGCCGGCGTAGTCGAACATCGCGTCGACGTAGTCGTGCGGGTGTAGGGAGACCGACGCCGCCGCCGCGCCGGCGGAGGACGCCAACCGGTCGGCGGCCGCGGCCAGATCGGCCTGGGAGCCGGAGGACAGCATGGCCACCGACACGGCCGGTGCTTGGCCGACGGTGCAGTCCAGGTGGAGCGCCGACCAGATGTGGTCGGGCTGCTCCGGGCCCCACACCTGCCAGGCCCGCACCACGTCGGCGGCCCGGGACCAGGGCCAGGTCAGATAGCCGGTGACCACTTCTTCCGGCACCGGATGGGTGGTGAAGGTCAGCGAGGTGACGACGCCGAAGTTCCCGTTGCCGGCGCCGCGCAGCGCCCAGAAGACGTCGGGTTCGGCGTCCGCGGACACCTCGTGGACCGTGCCGTCGGCGGTGACCAGCGTGGCCGCCCGGAGGTTGTCGCAGGTCAGTCCCATCGAACGGCTCATCACCCCGTGGCCGCCGCCCAGCGTGAGGCCGGAGACGCCGACGGACGGGCAGGAGCCGCCGGGCACCGTGCGGCCGTGGGCGCCCAGCGTGCTGTACAGGTCGATCAGCTTCACGCCCGCCCCGACCACGGCCTCGGTGCCGTCGAGCCGGATCGAGTCCAACCGCGACACGTCCACGACCAGCCGCCCGTTGCCGCTGGACCAGCCGGCGTAGGAGTGGCCGCCGCTGCGGATGGCCGGCGGGGTCGCGGTGCGGCGGGCGAAGTCGAGGCAGGCGCGGACGTCGTCGGTGCCGCTGACGTAGGCGACGGCGGCCGGCCGCAGGTCGTCGTAACGGGTGTTGTACAGGCGGGCGTCGGTGCCGAACGTCCGGTCCTGGGGGCGGACCAGGTCGCCGTCCAGCGAGGCCGCCAGCGCCGACCAGTCCGCTTTCACCGGCGGTGCGGTGGTCCGGCTCGCCGCGGTGGACGGCGTGGACGGGGTCGCCGGCGCCGAGGCCCGGCTCTTGCCGTCGTCACCGCCGGCCCCGCAGGCGCTCGTCAGCAGGGCCCCGGCCAGGGTGCCGCCGGCCCGCAGCGCGGTGCGCCGGCCCATGTCCCGCCGCGCCCGGTGTTGCGGTGGCCGGACATGCGGCAGGCCGCCGGGTGACGGTGAGGCGGTCCGCAGTGGTCTGCCGGCGGCCGGTTCGCCGGAGCCGCCCTCGCTCGGGGACGTGCCCGGCCTGCCGCTCCGCTCCTGGTGCCCGCTCAGGTCCATGCCTGCCCCACCGCCGCCTCGTCCGTACCGGGACGCCCGAGGGCGGCCGAGCCCACCGGCCACCCCCGCACCTTTGATCACACAGACGCCGCGGCCGGACACCCGGTTGCGGGTTGCCGACGAGGGTAGCGGGGCGGGGCGGCCGGCAGCTGCCGAGGTCCGCAAGGCATCGAGCCTCGCGCCCGGCGGGGTCCTGGGCTCCTCGGGCCCCGGGCTGCTGCGTCGAAGGGCCTGGGCTGCCCGGCGCCGAGGTGCCCGGCTCAGCCCTGACGGTGCTCGTCGGCGTCCCGCCGGGCGCGGTCCCTGGCTCTTCTCGCCGGGCCGCGCCAGCCGCAGGAGCAGCGGGCGACGGCGAAGGCGCCGCGTTCGCTGACGATGGCGTCGTGGCGGGGGGCCGGGACCTGCGGGGCGGCAGGGTCGCTCTCGGGCCGGGAGCGGGATACCGGGTGGGCGTCCTGTTCGGGCACGCCTCAACGGTAACGGGCGTGACGGCTCCCCGAAGCCCGTCGTTATCCCCGTGAGGCCCCGTGCCGGTGTGGGCGGCGGAGGGATGGACGGGCGATGGTGGCAGCGGTGACCCGAGGAACGGTCCGAGCGGCGTGCGTGGGGGCGGCTCCGGCTGCCCCGGCGGCCGGGCGGCGCCCACGCCCCCCGAGACCGGCACACGTCCCGTCCCGCACGGCCGCCCCCGCCCGGGCTGCGGGCCGCGGCGTCCCGGACGCCGGCGGCGCCGGGCCGGGAAGCGGGCTCCGCGCCGGCTCGCGCGCCCCCGGCGAGGGCCGGCTCGGGCGCTGCCTGGGTGCCGCGGGCCTGCTCTGCGCCGTTGTGCTCACCGCCGGGTGCGGCGGGCGGGCGGCGGGCAGTTCAGCGGGCGGCGGCCCCGGCGGCCCCGGCGGCCCCGCGCCCGGCGGCTCCGTCGCCGACCGGGCCGCGGCCGACGCCGTGGACCGCGCCGCGGACGTGCTGACCCGGGCCGGCACCGCAGAGGTTGCCACGGCCATGCGGATGGCCAGCGGCGGCACCTGGGTCACCGTCACCGGGACCGGCGGGTTCGACTTCGGGCACGACCGCGGGCGGCTGACCGTCCTGCTGCCCAGGGACGCCACCGGCCGGGAGGAGCACAAGCCGATCACCGAGGTGTTCACGCCGGGCGCCCTGTACATGAAGAACCGCGGCGCCGGCGTGCCCGCCGGCAAATGGGTGCGGGTGGACACCACCCGGCTCCAGGACGGCAACCTGGTGACCGGCGGCGCCACCGAGCCGCTGGCGGCGGCGGAACTGCTGCGGGGCGCCCGGAACGTCTCCTCCCTGGGCGCCGCGCGGCTCGACGGGGTGGACGTCCGGCACGTCCGCGGCACGGCCGACATCGCCCGCGCGGCCGCCGCCGCCTCGCCGCCGCTGCGGGCGCCGCTGCGGGCGGCCGCCCGGGGCTTCACGGTGACCGCGGTGCCGTTCGACGCGTGGTTCGACGCGCAGGGGCGGCTGCGTCGGCTGGTGCAGCGCTTCACCCTGGCCCCGGCCGGCTCCCCGCGGGGTGGCGACGCGGCGGGCGTGACCGTGACGGCCACCACCACGTACACGGGCTTCGGCGCGCCGGTGCGGGTGGCGGTGCCGACGGGCACGGACATCTGGACCGGGCGGATCGTCTCGCCGAAGCCCTGAGGCCGCCCCGCCCAGGCGCCCGGCCTCGGCCCCGGCCTCG
>Ga0164242_10005516_pt1 | contig 14066 bp, 16 predicted proteins | sample OricomgcompostMG_FD_108783 | JGI IMG/M metagenome (GOLD analysis project Ga0164242, IMG submission 108783) | Miracle-Growth compost microbial communities from Emeryville, California, USA - Original compost - Miracle growth compost (MG) ... | reverse complement strand
CGTCGGTGACGCCGCCAACTTCATGCTCGAGAACATCGACGTCATCATCGCGATGAACGAGGGCCGCGTGCTCTTCATCGAGCTCCCGCCGTCGGTCGAGCTGACCATCACCTACACCGAGCCCGGCGTCGTCGGCGACTCCGCCACCGGCCGCACCAAGCCGGCCACGCTGGAGACCGGCGCCGAGATCCAGGTCCCGCTGTTCATCGAGAACGGCGAGAAGATCAAGGTCGACACCCGCGAGGGTGGCTCCTACCTCAGCCGCGTCAAGGGCTGACGTTGTCTGCACGCTCCAAGGCCCGCAAGCGCGCCCTTGACCTGCTGTTCGCCGCTGAGGCGCGCGACACGTCGGCGACCGACCTTCTCGCCGAGCAGGTCGACGCAGGCACGCTCAACAATCCCTACACCGCGACCCTGGTCGAGGGTGTGGCCGCCAAGCAGGCCACGATCGACGAGATCCTCGGCCGTTATGCGCAGGGCTGGACCCTCGACCGGATGCCGGCCGTCGACCGCAACGTCCTGCGGCTCGGTGTCTGGGAGCTGCTCTTCGCCGTCGACGTGCCGGAGCACGTTGCCCTCAGCGAGGCGGTCGAGCTGGTCAAGGACCTGTCGACGGACGAGTCGCCCAGCTACGTCAACGGCGTACTCGGCGCCATCCAGCGGGACAAGGCCGAGCTGGTCTGACCGCAGGAGCTCCGTGCTCACCCGCTGCCCCTTTGTGCGATCGCACAAAGGGGCAGCGGTCATTTGACGCCGAGCGACAGTGACCGGCGCACCGAACGGTGTGACGGTGGTCTCATGAGCACTCTGAGGGCGAGCGGCACGGTTCCGGGCGGTACGACGGAGCAGTGGCGGGACAGGAAGCGCTACCTGTGGCTGATCGGGCTGGTCGTTCCGAGCCTTGCCTTCCTGGCGGTCGCCGGGCGGGAGATGACCGGCTGGGGCGTCTGGCTATGGATCGGGCCGCTGGTGATCCTGGTGATCGTGCCGCTGATCGACCTGGTGGCGGGTCTCGACGGCGCCAACCCGCCCGACGACGTGATCGAGGCGTTGGAGAAGGACCGCTACTACCGCTGGATCACCTTCGCCTACCTCCCCATCCAGTACGCCGGGTTCCTCGTCGCGATGTGGCTGATCGCGACGCGGGACTGGCCGGTGGCGGACCGGATCGGGCTGGCGATCACGATCGGCTGCGTCGGCGGGATCGGCATCAACACCGCCCACGAGCTCGGTCACAAGCGGGAGGCCGACGAGCGCTGGCTGTCCAAGGTGGCGCTCGCGCAGAGCTGCTACGGGCACTTCTACATCGAGCACAACCGTGGCCACCACGTCCGGGTGGCGACGCCCGAGGATCCCGCCTCGAGCCGGATCGGCGAGACGTTCTACCGGTTCTGGCCGCGCACCGTGGTGGGCTCGTTGCGCTCGGCCTGGAACCTGGAGAGGCGTCGTTACGCCCGCCGCGGGCAGCACCCGTTCCGACTCGGCAACGATGTGCTCAACGCGTGGCTCATGTCGGTGGTGCTCTGGGCCGCCGTGATCGCGTGGCTGGGCGTCGGGGTTGCGCCGTACCTCCTGCTCCAGGCGGTGATCGGCTTCTCCCTCCTGGAGATCGTCAACTACATGGAGCACTACGGCATGCGCCGGCAGAAGGTGGGCGTGGCGGAGCGCGAGCGCTACGAGCGGGTCGACCCGTCGCACTCGTGGAACTCCAACAACATCGCCACCAACGTGCTGCTCTATCACCTGCAGCGGCACAGCGACCACCACGCCAACCCGACGCGGCGCTACCAGACACTGCGCGACTACGCGGAGAGCCCGGTGCTGCCGACCGGATACGCCGGCATGATCGTGCTGGCCCTCATCCCGCCGCTGTGGCGTCGGGTGATGGACCCACGCGTAGTCGCGCACTTCGGTGGCGACCTGCGGCTGGCCAACGTCCAGCCGGGAAAGCTCGACCGGCTGCTGCGCCGCTATCCGATTCCGGCGGTTGAAGCCGGTGGTGGTTTCGAGGCTCGCTCCGCTCGCACCTCAACCACCGGGGCGGCGGGTGAAGCCGGTGGTGGTTTCGAGGCTCGCTCCGCTCGCACCTCAACCACCGACGACGACGGGATCCGAGCGGCGCGCTGCTCCGGGTGTGGCTACACCTACGAGGTCGATGCGGGCAACGAGCTGGAGGGGTTCGCCGCCGGCACTGCCTGGCGGGACATCCCGGACGACTGGTGCTGTCCCGACTGCGGCGTGCGGGAGAAGGTCGACTTCGTCCCGCTGCGGGACGCGGTCGCCTGATCGAGCGCCGTCCTGGCTCCGGGGCTCCTATGCTCGGCTCGTGGACTTCGACCAGCCGCCGGTCGTGCGGGTCACCACCCGCGACGACCACCAGCTCGCCCCGGGGGCGTGGCCGCGCACGATCCCGGCGGTCGAGCAGGTCCTCGAGGAGGGGCTGCCGCTGGCGAAGGGCGTGACGTTCCTCGTCGGGGAGAACGGCTCGGGCAAGTCCACGATCGTCGAGGCGGTGGCGATGGCCTACGGGATGGATCCCGAGGGCGGCAGCACCCAGAGCAGCCACTCCACGCGGAGCACCGAGTCGCCGTTGTCCCGGGCCCTGCGACTGCAGCGCGGTCTCGGCGCAGGTCGTTGGGGCTTCTTCCTGCGGGCCGAGACGATGCACGGCTGGTACACCTACCTCGAGGAGACGGCGGCCGGCCTTCCTGGCGGATCGCGCGGGCGCGAGCCGCGCTTCCACGAGATGAGTCACGGCGAGTCGTTCCTCGACGTGCTGCGCCGTCGGTTCGACTCGCCGGGCTTCTACTGTCTCGACGAGCCGGAGGCGGCGCTGTCGTTCCTCTCCACGATGAGCCTCATCTCGGTCCTCCATGAGGTGGTGGAGACTGGCGGTCAGGTGCTGTGCGCGACCCACTCCCCGGTGCTCGCCGCACTGCCGGGAGCGACGATCCTGGAGGTCGGTCCGTGGGGCCTGAGGCCGACGACCTGGGAGGAGCTTGAGCTGGTGCAGCACTGGCGCGCCTATCTCGCCGCGCCGGGTCGGTACCTGCGGCACGTCATCGATTAGCCGTGGCTGCGGGACGGCCTGCGGGGACGTTTCCAGCCGCCTCTGTCACGCTTCTCTTATGGAGATGAGCAGGGTCGATCCGCGTGACCAGACATGGGAGATCGACGAGCCGACCTACCGGGTCTACTTCCATGACAGGTACGGCGCTTCCGACGAGTATGAGATTCGGGGAGCAAGCGGCGTCGGCGAGGTGCTGAGCTGGGCCGCGTCAGCGCCGGGCGACCGCTCATTCGTCGTGTACGCGTGCGTGGAGCGCGACGGACTCGGTCTGGTCCGGCTGCACGGCAGGGATCCCAGCCAGAACTGACCACGGACGCTAGGTCCGGCGGTGGTAGCGGTAGTCGCCGTTGGCGAGCCGGGTCGTCTTGTATGTGGGGTCGTGGGCTCGTTTGTGGTGGTGGCCGCAGAGGAGGGTGCCGTCGGTGAGGTCGGTCTTTCCGCCCTTTGACCAGGGGTTGTGGTGGTGGGCGTCGCACCAGGTGGCGGGCACGGTGCAGCCTTCGGCGCGGCAGTGCTGGTCGCGGAGCTTCAACGCTTTGCGTTGACTTGGTGAGAACAACCGCCTGGTTCGGCCGAGATCCAAGGGCTCGGACTGACCGCCCAGGACGGCGGGGATGATCCCGCAGCTGCAGGCGAGCCTGCGGGCTTGTGATGCGGTGATGGTGGTGCCGTCGGCCATGGTCGCTACACCCAATTCCGTCCGGAGTTGGGCGAGGGGGACGGTGACGATGATGGTGGTGGAGTCGCCGCCGTGAGCCGGCAGGTTCTCGAGGTCGATGGACTCGAGGAGGTGTCCGAGGGCGTCAGCCATGATCCGGTTGCGGGGCCGGACCCGTCCATCGGCTTCGAGTGCGGCGATGCGTGGTTGGGCGAAGGCCTCGATGAGGGTCCGGAGCCGCTCACCCACAGCCTCAGGCACCAGCGCGTAGATCTTGCTCATGCCGTCACCGAGCGGTGTGATCGACAGGGTCGCTCTCGCTTCGGCGGCAGTCTCCAGTCGCTGCAGTGCTTTGGCTTCTTCTGCTTCGGCGGTGGCGGGGTCGATGACCTCGTGCAGGTGCTTGCAGAGTCTGCGCAGATCTGAAGGTCGGTGCTGGGTGGCCAGGTCGCACAGGTGCGCCTCGGCTCGCGCGACCACTTCGTGCGACAGCTCCTCGGGCAGATTCTCAAGCGTGGTGGTGATGATGCGCGCGTGCTCGACGCAGAACCGGCCCTCAACGAGTCCGGTGCGCACGGTGTCGTGGTTCTCGAGTGCCTGGGCGAGTCGCAGTTCCTTGCGGGCGGCGGGGCCGTCGATGATCTCGTGGCCCGTGAGCCAGGTCCCGGGGTCTTTGGCACCGATCTCATCGGCGACGTCTTGGGAGGCGGCGAGGACGCGTAGCCATAGCTCGTGGACGCGGGCTTCGATCCGACCCAGCTCCACTAGGGCTTCCGCCTTTTCGGCGGTGGCGAGGAAGACGGGGTTGGCATCGGCGGCGTCCTTGAGCGCAGCCTGCACTTCTGCGATGGCTGTCTGGATCTGGTGCACGAGGATCACCCCGAAGAGCGTGGATCGAATGGACTCGAACTGTTGTTCTAATCATATGTCGCAGATCACAGCGGCGCAATGCTGTGAGGCAATCAGATCAGGTCCAAATCTCGCCGTACCGGACCACACGCGTTGTGGCCCGACGCAACCGCAACCAGCGCGCCGAAAGGCTCGCAAGACACTGTGGAGGCACCCGCTGTACAACGCTTGTCGTCAGTCCTAGCGACCAGCCCCAAGGCTCACTGCCGGGCCTCACCACCGGGCGCGTCAACCAGCGGGGAAAGCAGCGAGATACCGCAGCGCGAGCTCAACATCACCACGCCGTTCGCTGAGCGGGTGGCCTAGCAGCTCCTCGGCCTGCGCGAGCCGGTAGCGAACGGTGTTCTTGTGTACGCCGAGCCGGCTGGCGGCCTCGTCGACGCCGGCCGAGCGGAGCAGGACCAGCACGGTCTCGCGCAACCGGTCGCGCCCGGTGACGTCGTCGCCGAGGGGGCCGAGGACACGCTGGACGAAGCGGTACGCCGCGGTGGGGTCGCGGGCGAGGAGGGCCAATGACGCGACCTCCTCGTAGTGCGTGACCGCGGGCGCCGCTGCCTGTGCGGCGGCGAGGCTCAGCGCCGCCACCGCCTCCTCATGCGTGACCCGGAAGCCGGTGAGCCCGTCGGCGGGACCGCCGACGACTGCGATGACCGACGGAGGCATCGCGAAGTCGTCCGGGACGGTGCCGACGACGCCCGGAAGCCAGAGCCACAGCTCGCGTCCGCCGGGCTCGACCAGCAGGGGTCGAGCGCAGCCGACGGCCGTCGTCAGCGCGTGCGCGGTGGGTTCGAGTCGCGACATCGCCTCGATGCTCGCCGCGCGCAGGATGACGGCGGTGTGAGTGCCCTGGATCGGATAGCCGCCCAGCGCGAGAGCGAGCTCGCGGTTGTCCGGCTCGGCGTCGGCGAGGAGTGCCTGGACCAGCTCGAAGCGTTGCGCCGTACCGCTGCGCACGATCCGGCGTCGCTCGTCCTGGTGCACGAGGATCGACGCGCTGGTGGCGTGGTCGAGCCAGTCGCCTGCCCGACTCCAGAGATCGACCAGGACGGTGGCGCGGTCGACCTCGCGAGGAGCGGAACCAGTCACGTCGATCGCGTAGGCCCAGGCCGCGCGTTGAGCGATCCGGTAGGCGCTGAGCAGGACCGGCAGCTCGTGGTGCCTGCGGGCGAGCTCGGCCGCCAGCTCTGCCGCGCTCGGGAGCAGTGCCGGTTCGCCCTGAGGCTGGGCGAGGCCGGTCAGGAAGGTGTGCCACTGCTCGCGCACGGTCGCCACCGCAAGCTCCGCCAGATCGGCGTCGTGGGCGAGCTCGGGCGTCTCGGCGAGGATCGCGCCGGTCACCCGGCGAACCCAGGCGTCGACCTGCTCGGGTTGCGACTCGGACGCGACGAAGTCGGCGAGCCAAGCTGTTGTCAGATCCGCATCGATCTCGTGGGCGGCGGCCATCGGCTCCTCTTGCTGATCGGAACAGGTTGTTTGCTGCGGGTCGGGAGGGGACATAGTGGTGCCCAGGACGCTACTGACCTGCTCGGAGGAGAGGAAGCGCCATGGACGAGTCCGCCCCTGCCCCATTCACTGAGGGACACACTGCTGTGCGCCCCTACACGGCGACCGACCTCGAGGAGTACGCCGCTGGTCGCGCGGCCGATCCGCTCGCGGATCCGCTGCCTCCTGCCAGCGGACAGCCCGCCGGTGTGGTCGGTGGTCCGCCGGCAGGGCCCTCGGGGCCGCCGCCAGTGCGTGCACCCGCGCCGATCGATCCGGTCGCGCCGACCGCGGTCGAGCAGCCGGTTGCGCAGCCGGTTGCGCAGCCCGTCGATGGCTCGACGTCTGTCGAGCCGGTCGACGCGACGGAGCCGCGCCGGTTCATGACCGCGACCGACTTCCTCGACCGCCGCGCCCAGCACTCCGACGAGGGCCCCGCGACCTGGGGCTTCCCGGGCTTCGTCCGGCGCGCCAGCGGCGGTCTGATCTCGCCGCGGATGGGTCGTGCGGAGCGGGAGTACGTGCGTGACCGGGCCGCCATCCAGCGCGACTTCGACGGTCCCCGCACGATCGCCTTCGTCAACCCGAAGGGCGGTGCGGCCAAGACCACCGGCGTGCTGGCGGCCGGGTTCACGTTCGGCACGGTCCGCGGCGGCGGCGTGGTCGCGTGGGACAACAACGAGACCCGCGGCACGCTCGGCATCCGTGGCATCCGGTCGACGCACCGCAACACCACCCGCGAGCTGCTCGAGGATCTCGGTCGCTTCAGCGACGTCTACCAGAGCCGCATCGGCGACCTGGGTGCCTTCGTGCGCTCACAGGGCGACGCGCACTTCGACGTACTGGCCTCCGACGAGCGCCCCGACGTCACCGGCCAGATCCATGCCGGTGACTACAAGAACGTGCACGAGCTGCTCGAGCGCTTCTATCGCATCCTCCTGGTCGACACCGGCAACAACCTGCGGGCCGAGAACTGGCTGGCGTCGGCCGAGTCCGCCGACCTGCTGGTGGTGACCAGCACGGTGCGCGAGGACACCGGCTACAGCGGGTTGTGGATGCTCGACGCGCTGCAGGACGCGGGCTATCAGAACCTGAAGTACAAGACGATCACGGTGCTCTCGGACCCCTCGCCGAAGGTCGACGAGAAGCTTGCCAAGGACCTGGTCGACGTCTACCAACAGCGCACCCGCGGCGTCTATCGGGTGCCCTACGACCCGGCGCTCGTGTCCGGGTCGGTCGTCGGCTATGACCGGCTCTCCCGGGGCACCCGCCGATCCTGGCTCAAGGCGTGCGCGGGAATGGCGAGCGCGCTCTGACGTCCGCCTGGCCGGCTGGGTAACGTCGGACGCATGCGCGCAGTCGTCTACTCCGAGACCGGTCCCTCCTCCGTCCTGCAGGTCGTCGAGCGGGACATCCCCGAGCCCGGTCCGGGGGAGGTGCGGGTGCGCCTCGTGCGGGCAGGGGTCAACCCGACCGACTGGAAGCAGCGGGCCGGCGGCACCTACGCCGCGCTCCCGTACGACGAGATCGTGCCGGGCCAGGACGGCGCCGGCACGGTCGACGCGGTCGGGCCCGGCGTGTCCGGCATCGACGTCGGCGACCGGGTCTGGCTCTACCTGACCCAGCACGGGTCGGCGTACGGCACCGCCGAGGAGTACGTCGTCGTACCGGTGCGCAAGGCGGTGCCGCTGCCGGAGTCGGCGTCCTTCGACGTCGGTGCCGCGCTCGGGGTGCCGGCGGTCACCGCACACCGCGCGCTGACCAGCGGCCCGATCGCCGACCGGCTCGCTCCCGGCACGCTCGCGGGCCGGACCGTGCTCGTCCAGGGCGGTGCCGGGGCGGTGGGCAACGCCGCCATCCAGCTCGGCCGCTGGGCGGGCGCGACGGTCGTCACCACGATCTCCAGCGACGAGAAAGCGGAGCTGGCCCGCGCAGCCGGTGCCGACCACATCGTCAACTACCGGGAGGCCGATGCCGCAGCCGCGATCCGCGAGCTCGCGCCCGATGGCGTCGACCTGATCGTGGAGGTCGCTCCGGCGCCCAACAACGACCTGGACCGGGCGGTGATCCGCAACGGCGGCACGATCGCGATCTATGCCAACAACGGCGGCGATGAGCTGACGATGCCGGTTCGCGGGACCTTCGCGCTCAACCTGCGCTACCAGTTCGTGCTGCTCTACGGCGTCGCGGACGAGCTGGTCGATGCGGCGGTCGAGGACATCACCGCCGCGCTGGCTGCGGGCGCGTTCGGGGTCGGGGAGGAGTACGGCGTACCGCTCCATCGGTTCACGCTGGACCAGGCCGGCGCGGCCCACGACGCGGTGGAGGGCGGGGCCGTGGGCAAGGTGCTGGTCGATCTGGACGCCTGATGCATCTTTGATGTCGATGATGCATTGATGTCAGGAGCGCGGCGCGCCATGGCTGCGATCACGATCCGACAGCTGTCGGAGGAGGACAAGCAGCGGCTGCGCGAGCGTGCTGCCGCCAACGGTCGGTCGATGGAGGCCGAGGCGCGCGAGATCCTCCGCGCGGGGCTGGCACCGGAGGCGGAGGACGTGCCGACGCCGGTGCGGGTCGACCTCAGTTGGACGTTCATCGAGTTCGGCGGTCTGCTCGATGGACAGGAGATCGATCTGCCGCCCAGGACGCCGACGCGGTGGGTCGACTTCGACGAAGCATGATCGTCCTCGACACCCATGTGGTGTCGGAACTGATGCGCGGAGATGACGGCTGGCATCGCCTACATGGCTCGGGGGCGGCGATCGCTCTCGGTTGTGGCGCTGCGATCGCGACTCGCAACGTCAGGGACTTCGCCGGCCTCGGCCTGACCGCCCTCAACCCCTGGGAGTCGTGATCAGACGCCGGGTGCCGTTAAGGTGAGTGCCGTTCGACATTCCTTTAAGAGCCGTCCCGTGAGGCGGAGAAGGAGGTCCGGCTCTCCATGAGCGAGCCCACCGCTGAGCCCGACCCCGGGCTGTCCGCAGGTCCCGACCAGGGCCGCGTCGTCCTCGACGCCGACGACATCGCCCGCGCGCTCACCCGCATCTCGCACGAGATCCTCGAGCGCAACAAGGGCGCCGAAGATCTCATCCTGCTCGGGCTGCAGACCCGAGGAGTGCCGCTGGCCAAGCGGATCGCGGAGAAGATCTCCGAGGTCGAGGGCGCCGCTATCGCCACCGGCAGCCTCGACGTGACGATGTACCGCGACGACCTGCGCAGCCACCCCACCCGTACGCCGCACCGCACGGCGCTGCCGCCGCACGGGATCGACGGCAAGACGGTCGTGCTGGTCGACGACGTGCTCTACTCCGGGCGGACGATCCGAGCCGCCCTCGACGCACTCTCCGACCTCGGCCGACCGGCCGCCGTGCGGCTCGCCGTACTCGTCGATCGGGGGCACCGCGAGCTGCCGATCCGGGCCGATCACGTCGGCAAGAACCTGCCCACCGCCCGCGCGGAGCGGGTCCGCCTGCGGCTGGTCGAGACCGATGGCCTGGACGAGGTACGCATCACCGACACGTCGATGGGGGAGGCCCGATGACCCGCCACCTGCTCAGCATCGACGACGTCAGCGCCGCCGAGATCCACGAGCTCTTCGAGACCGCCGCCGAGATGCACGACGTGCAGCGACGCGAGGTCAAGAAGCTGCCCGCGCTGCGCGGCCGCACCGTGATCAACCTGTTCTTCGAGGACTCCACCCGCACCCGCTCGTCCTTCGAGATCGCCGGCAAGTGGCTCTCCGCCGACGTGATCAACCTGTCCGCCAAGGGCTCCTCCACCTCCAAGGGCGAGTCGCTGCGCGACACCGTGCTGACCGTCACCGCGATGGGCATCGACGGCCTGGTCATGCGGCACTCCGCGTCGGGCGCGGCCCACCAGGTGGCGCAATGGCTCGACATCCCCGTGATCAACGCCGGCGACGGCATGCACGAGCACCCCACCCAGGCGTTGCTGGACGGCTACACCCTGACCCGCCGGCTCGGCACGCTCGAGGGCAAGCACGTCGCGATCGTGGGCGATCTGACCCATTCGCGGGTGTTCCGCTCGAACATCAAGTCGCTGGCGAAGCTCGGCGCGCGCGTCACGGTGGTCGCCCCGCCGACGTTGATGCCCAGCGGGGTGGGGGACTGGTCGAACGAGGCCGGCTTCGCCACCTGCTACGACCTCGACGCGGTGCTGCCGGAGGTCGACGCGGTGATGATGCTGCGCGTCCAGAAGGAGCGGATGAGCGGCGGGTACTTCCCGACCGCCCGGGAGTACACCGTCGGCTACGGACTGACCCGACCGCGGCTGGCGCTGCTCAAGCCCGGCACCCCGATCCTGCACCCGGGTCCGATGAACCGCGGCCTGGAGATCGCCGCGGACGCCGCCGACGCCGCGGACAGCCTGATCCTCGACCAGGTCTCCGCCGGTGTCGCGGTCCGGATGGCCGTGCTCTACCACCTGCTTGCCGGAGAGGAGGCACTCGCATGAGTGTCGTCATCAAGGGGGCCTCGATCCTGGGGCAGAAGACCGCCGACGTGTACGTCGAGGACGGCGTCATCCGCGAGATCGGGGTCTCGACAGGCTCGACCAGCGGCTCGGACCACTCGGCCAGCGAAGTGATCGAGGCCGACGGGCTGGTGCTGCTGCCCGGCCTGGTCGACCTGCACACCCACCTCCGCGAGCCCGGGCGAGAGGACGCCGAGACGGTGCTGACCGGCTCGCAGGCGGCCGCGGCAGGTGGGTTCACGTCGGTGCTGGCGATGGCCAACACCAACCCCGTCACCGATACCGCCGAGGCCGCCGAGCGGGTCCTGGATCTGGGCCGCGAGGCCGGGCTGGTCGACGTACAGCCGGTCGGCGCGGTCACCAAGGGGCTGGCCGGCGAGGAGCTTGCCGAGCTCGGCCTGATGGCGCGCTCGCGCGCCCGGGTGCGGGTGTTCTCCGACGACGGCAAGTGCGTCGGCGACGCGCGGGTGATGCGGCGCGCGCTGGAGTATGTGAAGGCGTTCGGCGGGATCATCTCGCAGCACTCGCAGGACCCGTCGCTGGCGCCGCACGCCTCGTGCTGCCACGAGGGCCCGATCTCCGGCGACCTCGGGCTGCCCGGCTGGCCCGGCGTGGCCGAGGACGTCATCGTCGCCCGCGACGTGATGCTCGCCCGCCACACCGGCTCGCGTGTGCACGTCGCCCACGTGTCGACCGCCGGCTCGGTCGAGGTCATCCGCTGGGCGAAGTCGCAGGCCAAGAAGGACGGAACCTGGGAGGTGACCGCCGAGGTCACCCCGCACCACCTGCTGCTGACGACCGACCTGCTCCGCGGCTACGACCCGACGTACAAGGTCAATCCGCCGCTGCGCCCCGCCGAGGACGTCGAGGCGCTGCGCGCCGCACTCGCCGACGGGACCATCGACGCGGTGGCGACCGACCACGCGCCGCACGCCCGCCACGACAAGGAGCACGCCTTCGTCGACGCCGCGTTCGGCATGCTCGGCTTGGAGACCGCGCTGTCGGTGGTCGGCACCGTCATGGTCGAGTCCGGGCTGCTGGACTGGGCCGGCGTGGCCCGGGTGATGTCGACCGCGCCGGCGGCGATCGCCGGGCTCACGGGCCACGGCCGTGAGATCGCGGTGGGGGAGCCGGCCAACCTGGCGCTGGTCGACCCCTCCGCGGCCTATGTGGTGGACCGCAACGACTCGCTCTCGCTCGCGCGCAACAACCCCTGGCACGGCCGAACGCTGACCGGCCGGGTCGTCGGCACGTGGCTGCGGGGCAAGCGCACCTTCGGCGCGTGATCGGTTGACGCCGGCGGCATAGCCTCGACCTCGTGAGCACAGACTCCTTCCAGCTGGAGCGGTTCGTCGAGGCGCAGGCCGGCGGCGTGTACGAGCGGGCGCTGGCCGAGCTGCGTGGAGGCCGGAAGGTCAGTCACTGGATGTGGTTCGTCTTCCCTCAGGTCGCCGGCCTCGGTGGCTCACCGACTTCGCGCCTCTACGCGATCGACTCGCTCGCCGAGGCCCGTGCGTACCTGTCGCATCCCGTCCTGGGCGCACGGCTGCGTGCGTGTGCTGGCGTGGCCGCTGACTTCGGCGGTACGCCGGAGGAGCTCCTCGGCCCGATCGACGAGGAGAAGCTGCGCTCGTCCATGACGCTCTTCGAGGCCGCCTCGCCGGAGGAGCCGGTCTTCGCCGCGGTGCTGGACCGCCATTACGGCGGCTCGCGCTGCGAGCACACGCTCGCGTTCGTCGCCGAGCATCCGTGACGGTTCGTCGAGGTATGCAGACCAGCCGGCACTTCCCACGGTGAGTTCCGCACGGGAAGCGCTGGTTCGGCTGCATACCTCGACGAGCCGACGCTCAGGTCTGCAAGGGTGATCGGGTGATCGACGTCTTCTCCGACAACCTGGCCGCCTGGCGCGACTACACCGGCAGCCCGTGGGGCCGGATCCGCTACGCCGTCGTCGCAGAGACGCTGCGCCGCCAGTGCGAGGACCTGGGTGCCGGCCTCGGCGAGCGGCTGCGGATCCTCGACGTCGGCGGCGGTGACGCGATGGACTCGCTGCCGCTCGCGCGAGCCGGCCACGACGTCACCGTCCTCGACCCCTCGCAGGCATGGCTCGGCGAGGCGAAGCGTCGCGCCGCGGAGGCGGGCGTCGCACTCACCACCGTCATGGGCGGGCTCGACGACCTGCCCGTGGGCGAGTGGGACCTGGTGCTGTGCCACTTCGTGATCCAGTACCGGCCCGCCGACGCCGGGGACGTCGAGGCGCTCGCCACGCGGGTGCGGCCGGGCGGTCGGCTCTCGCTGATGACGCCCAACCCGGACGGCCGCGTCCTGCGCGAGCTGGTGCTCGCCGGTCCGGCGGCCGCTCGCGCGGAGCTGGACCGGGACACGGTCGAGGTCGCGACGTTCCGCACCACCGTGCGCAAGGTGCGGCTCGCGGAGGCCGTCGCCGCTGCCGAGGCAGCGGGGCTGCGCGTGGTGTCGGTCTACGGCAACCGCGTCGCCAACGACCTCATCGCCGACAACGCCGCGAAGAGCGAGCAGGGGTTCTTCGCCGACCTCCTGGACCTCGAGCTCGCCCTGTGCGACCGGGAGCCGTTCAACCGGATCGGGTTCGCCTGGCAGCTGATCGCCGAGCGCCCGTGACTGGGTAAGCTCACCTGAGACGGCACGTCCGGGCCGCCGGAGAGCGTCGTCCCGGCTGAGCTCTTCCGGATCAGCCCATCTTCTTCAGGATCCGCTCCAGCGTCAGCGGCGTGCGCGAGGTGAGCTCCTTGGAGTAGGTCCGCGCGAGCCACTTCATCGCGTCGGGCGTCTTCGTCTCGCGCGGGTTGCTGACCGTGCACAGCGCCCCGTCGACCACGCCGAGCACCTTCAGCGTCATGTCCGGCGGTGGCTCCGCGGCCCGAGACGCCGGCCGCTTGAAGAACGTCACCAGCTGATAGCTCTCCGGGCCGTGCGGCAGGTCCCCGAACGGCAGCCGCTCGACCAGCGTCGCAAGCTGCGGGCGCGACCGCACGATCGTGGTGGCGGTGAAGCCCCGCTTCTCGGGCCAAGCCGCCTCGATCCGGTCGCCCAGCTCGTCGACGTCCGCATCGGAGGGTGCGGAGAAGACGACATTGCCGCTGCTGATCACGGACCTGACGTCGGTGAAGCCGAACTCCTCGAGTACGCCGCGCAGCGACTCGTTGGACTTGCGGGGGTCGCCCGGGCCGATCCCACGGATCAACGCCACATAGGTTGTCACAGCAGCCCAACCTAGGCCCGACAGCGATGCCGGGAGAAGCCCCGCAGACTGGTAGGGTCACCGCGAACCGAAAGTCCTTTAACCACCGTCCCGTGAGGCGGAGAAGGAGGCCCGGGTGCACAGTCGTGCCGCCACCCCTGCACTGCTCGTCCTGGAGGACGGGCGCACCTTCCATGGTGAGTCCTACGGCGCCGAGGGGGAGACCTTCGGCGAGG
>Ga0164242_10005515_pt1 | contig 14067 bp, 13 predicted proteins | sample OricomgcompostMG_FD_108783 | JGI IMG/M metagenome (GOLD analysis project Ga0164242, IMG submission 108783) | Miracle-Growth compost microbial communities from Emeryville, California, USA - Original compost - Miracle growth compost (MG) ... | reverse complement strand
GCCTTTGGGAAGGAGATAATCGTCAAGGAAGGAATGAGTTCTTTTAATTGTAGCTAAATCTATCTTTATTGTATCGTTAGATAGTAACTGTAAGGAAGGTGCGGCTGGTTGCGACGTGTTTGTAATATCCTAAAGTGGAAGGCTTACATAATACACACGGGTACCTGTGAAATTTTATAACCACGGGTACCCGTGTCCCTATGGGCTACCACGGGAGGGCTCCTGCTGAGTCATCAAGTCATTCATATCAGTGATCGTCAAATGCAAAGCAAGGCGAGGGTCGCTGCAGGATGACGCAGCTTTCGGCAATCCACACGTGAGAGCACCAGGGTTTATTGGCCTTCTCCGAGGCAGGTGCGTTCGGAACGACCAGGGAGGGATAAGCGGCATTGAGGCATCAGGGGATCAATTGAAGACTGGAGAGATCTCGAACCCCGCCGACCCCGTCGTACGTGGATACCTCTCGGCTTGCGGCTAGCTCCGAAGACGATTCGGTACCTCGTCCTCTCCTTTGTACATTGGGGACATTTTCCCCCCACGGCTGGCCTTTTTATTTTCGATGCAATTTTGTCTGTTGCGGCAACGACAGACAATAATTACACACCGCGGAATACGTGGGGTAGGAGGTAACCAAACCTTTTTTTTTTTGTTGCGCACAATGGAGGGTGGTCCTGTGACTGACAATAGGTAGTGGGGACAATAGAGACAATAGCGCATTGAGGTGTGTGACAATAGCACGACAGCCGGTTGGTGAGCGAAATGCTCAGCCTCTGAACCTGACGCACTCCAGACCAACCCGATCAACCCTGTCTCCCCCCTCCAATTCTCTTCAGCCCAGTACTTTTGCCTTCCATTCCCCAAACTCTTCCAATTATCGTCGTGCCGTTCCCAGCAGTTGCGAGGATTTCAATTACTTGAAATCTTCATATTCGAAGATACCCCGCGCGCGCGAAAGCCCTTTACCGTAAACCAGGGTGCCTCCCTAACCTATCGAGGAGAATGACAACTAACATCGCCAAAGTTTTCTAGTCCGAGATACCCATCGCCTCACACCCCGCCGAGCATCCCGTCGACGAGAATTCCCGAGACCCTCACTCCGACCGTGGCCGCCGACGAAGTCGCGCGACCTTCTTGCCGCCAATTCAAGAAGCTACGACCATCGTTGATCCCCCTCGTCCCCCTCGTCCCCCCGTCCCCCCTCGCCTCCGTCGAAACCGCTCCGTAACCACCCCGCACCGAACTTTAAGTTCAAAATGCCGTTCCGTCGAGTTGCGCGGAAATGGGGAGAGACTGTGAGCATTGACACCGAATTTCTTGATACCCCTGATTCTAGCACCGCTACCCCCTCCACTCCTACCCCGGACGGTAGCTCTCAGCTTGGTGATTTGACCGCCTCGCCTGAGATGCCCGTCAGCACCAGTAGCCCCCCGACCAGCCCTGCCGAGCCTACCGACCAGATCATGCAGGCCCACAAGGAGGCCCAGCTCGCTGAAGAGACCCTGGCTCCCATCAATGCCAATGAGGTCACCAAGCTCCATGAAGAGGACCTCGCTGAAGAGGCCATCGCTCTGGTCAAAGCCGGCAAGACGACCGGGCGCGCTGCGAAGAAGACCACCAAGAAGACCGGGCGCGCTGCCAAGAAGACCGCGGCTCCAGCCAGTGCCCCGCAGGTCGAGAAAGAGGACAAGGGACCTCTGGCTCCAGTCGGTGACAAAAAGGTCACCAAGCGCGCCGCGGCCCCCAGGAAGACTTACCAGAGAGTCACTAGAGCTACCAGAAGCAACACTATGCTAACCGATCAGTTATCTCCCGGGAAACCGTATCTCTCGTGTAAGTCCTCCGTCTCCTGCCCTCCCCGACCCCTAGCTTGAACCCGATCGAAACTGACCTTGTGTGTGACTGTGTGAAGATTACGATATCCGCCGTAAGGCTAACCGCGTACCTCCATGGAAAGTTGGGTTAAAAGTGGCTAACAGGTGGTGGTATAGTGACCTACGATGACCTCAAGGCGCTGAAGTCGGATTGGCTGACTGACACCGTGAGTCCCACCTCCTCCTCACCAACCGCCTTTGATCGAACGCGTCCCGGCTAACACATCAGTAGAACATCGCCTTTTGGGAAGAGTGCGTGCCACATCCACACCCACACCCACACCTACACCCTATTGCCCTGCCCCTGCATCCCCTAGTTGCCTGCATTCACTAACGCAATGCCGTGCTAGATTCCTCGAGCGGGAGGTTCTCCCCAAGTACCCTCAGGCCCACATCACCCTCCTGCGGCCTACCGTAACGTACCTCCTGATGAGGCAAAAGACGGTGGACGACGTCCCCTCGGCGCTTCCCTCACTCAAGCAGTCAACCCACATCTTTCTTCCCATCAACGACAACGACGATATAGATCGGCCCGAGGGAGGATCTCACTGGTCTCTCCTGCTGGTTTCAACCCTCGACAGGGTTGCGTTCCACTACGACAGCCTTGGAGGAGCGAACTATAAATACGGCCGACTTGCCACTAATAGGCTCTCCCAGGTCCTCGGGTACACTCTCAAGTACCAACAAATCGAGGACTGCCCGCAGCAGGACAACGGAAGCGATTGCGGCGTCTTCGTCTGCATCCTCATGCGCCACCTTCTCGTTAAACGCCTTCTCAACGCTAACGCCCGCGAGAAGGTCTCGATGAGCATGGCGAACAAGATGATCGACAGCTACGGCGGCCGCAAGGAGATGATGAAGATCATCGAGTCTCTGCGCAAGGAAGGCGAGAGACGCCGCAGCGCCAGCCCCTTTGCGTCGTCTGCCGACACCACCCCTCGCATTGACTAGGACGTTTCGGTGACGACCACGACAACAACCCCAACCCCCCCGTGGACTTCCCTTTCCGATGACTGGGCTCCCGGTGGGCTTGAAGAATGCCGAAGACTTTGCTAGATGGAAAAATGGTTCCCGCAATGGAATTGGAGCAGGAGTTAAGGAACGATTTTACTGACCATGCGTGATTTAAACTGCGGAGGCGTTTCAGGAATTTTTTTTTGCTCTTTTTCTTTTCATTTTTAGAGGGCGGTCGGAATGGCGATGATGATGGACATGACAGGCGAGGCGTTGAATGTGCCGGTTTGGCGTATGGCGTTGGAAACGTGGCAATCCCCAAGGAGAACCAGGCATGGGGAGGTTTTAAGCAGGAACCTGGAAAGGAAGACAAGGGGTAACGACACGACATGCTCTGTGCCTATTGCTATTTTCATACATGTCTAGCACAAGCCCCTAACTACGATGCATATGCGTATCCCAGCATAATAAAACATCCGAATTAAAATCTACTCCTGGGAACCGTGATGATCATAAAAAGGTGGCTGCATCGTAAACGCTATAGACATGGCAAATCCTCTGGGACTGGGCTTAAAACTCAACCTCGTCGCGTCCCAGGACGGGTGTTATAGGTTACGTGAAGTAAAACCTCGCTTCAACAGCAATCCGAGTAACCGCCCCCTACATCTTGCCGTTGGCCAGAAGCTATGGATAGCAGCCGAGGGGTAGCCAAGGGAACAAACAAATGTGAACACCCGTGATGGCATCTCGTAGGTGTAGCTTCCGGTCGTGCATATGCCAGGTTCGACGGCTGCCTCGCGGGCGCTAATCTCGCCGGGATATCGGTGGCGTCAATATGGATTTGCCTAAGGGGGTATGCCTCAGCTCCAAGTGGTATATCTACATCGTCCAGGCCGCAGGACCCTGCTCCGCGCCTCATCACTTGCCCACAAAAGCAGGATTCTGCTCCATCGTCGCGGATATAAACCCCCTTAGCGCGGCCCACCGGTTAGAAGTGGACGACGTTGGGGCCGCACCGCCCGCTGTCTCAGTCTCCATCGTCCCGGCCACCTGGTCAACTTCCCCACTCGCCTCGACCTGCTTGCCCTTCTCACCGGCGGCACTGTCACCCCCAGGCAGCGTGGCCAGTTGTGCCAAGCTCCGCGAGAATCTCTCCATCTCCCCGCGCACGACCTTCTCCTTCCGCTTCAGCGCCCCGGGTCGGCTGCGCAGACTCCGGTGCCGAGTTTTCCCCGCCTGGTGGCCAGCCTGGGCCTCGCCCTCGTCGCCGAGCTCATCGCGCTCGATCTCGCCTAGCGCATCGCCCAGGGACTCGAGCGTCGCGACGAGCTTCTTGTTCGGCCGCCGCCGCTTGAGCGCGCCGCTTCCCGTGCGGCCGGGTGTGGTCTTTGCGATCCGCGATACGAAGGCCGAACGTCGGATCTGCCGCTTGTCGCGCTTGGTGTCGGCGAAGCTGTCGGTAACGGCGTTGCCTTCGCGGTGGAGCTTGCGTGGGAGGAGGGGGTCTTTGAGGCGCGCGAGGGCTTTGCTGCGGGCGGTGGGCCGCTTGGCTTGTGTGGGGGGTTTTGGGGCCTGAAGGGAGGGGATGTTAGCCGTGAAGAGGGGACGTGAGGTGAGACGGGAAAGCCTAGAAGTTGAAATCTTACCATGTCTAGCGGTTTGTATGGGATATAAACGGAGCAGCGATCGAGCGGTGGACAGGAGGGATGCGGTCGGCGAACTTTTGACTTTTTGGTGGGGGCGGGCCAATGGACAGGGATTAGATCTTATCGCAGGGTTGGGGGGCGGGAGATCTCCGGCTGGATAATGCTGATTCATACGTCATCAACTTCTTTTTATCGCGGACTCGATCATGCCCTTTGTCGACATCTTCCCCCTCCCATCAGTGCCTGAGTCTTGCGGGGGGTCGTCAGTATGGAACAGCTAAGCGCAAGCGCCCAAGAATTACGCGAGCAGATTGCGAGAGCCGAGGCGGAGCTCAAGGCCCTGAAGGAGCAGCTTGCAGACGCTGAGAGCGACGGAAATGCACGAGTGGGGAGCGAACATGTGACTCAGACGCCGGTTGAGACTGGACTTGGTGATAGACAGTGGAAATGGCCCCTGAAGGCGGACGAATATGAACGGTATGGGAGGCAGTTGATTCTCCCTAGTGTTGGTGTGGAAGGTCAGTCACTCGGCTGCTATACTTTTCGCCTACGGAAGCTAGGCTCGGAACGCTAAACTATGTCTCAGGCCAGCTACGACTAAGGTCCTCCCGTGTCCTCATAGTCGGGGCTGGAGGCTTGGGTTGTCCGGCTGCAGCTTATCTGGCGGGCGCCGGCGTCGGGACCATCGGGGTTATTGATGGGGACGTCGTTGAGCCGTCGAACCTGCATAGGCAGATTGCTCACGCTACCTCGAGAGTCGGCTGGCCGAAGACGGAAAGTCTCATTGCCTACCTTCGGGAAGTCAACCCTTTGCCGATTTACAAGTCGTATCCGGAACACCTCACTACGGACAACGCGGAGGAGGTTGTGTCCCAGTATGATCTCGTTCTTGACTGCACGGATCACCCTACTAGCCGGTATCTGATCTCGGATATCTGCGTCCTTCTCCAAAAGCCCTTAGTGTCGGCCTCAGCGCTGCGGACGGACGGCCAGATGATCGTCCTAAACTGCCCCGCCTCCCCACCAGGCGTGGGTGATGGCATGGGAAAGCCGTGCTACCGATGTGTTTTCCCGAAACCCCCGCCTCCGGAGAGCGTTGTCAGCTGTGGCGAAGGCGGTGTTCTCGGCCCAGTCGTTGGCGTCATGGGAGTACTTCAGGCCGGGGAGGCACTGAAGATAATCGCAGGGGGGCAGCATCTGCCGGAACAGTTACGCCCGGCCATGGAGCCACAGCCGCCATCCCTCCTGCTCTTCTCCTCCTCATCCAACGCACCCCCTTCCTTCCGCAGCGTGCGCATGCGCGGCCGGCGGAAGGACTGCGTTGCATGCTCGGCGTCCTCCACCATGACGCTCGAAGGTTTCCGAGAGGGCTCGCTGGACTATGTTCAGTTCTGCGGTGGAGTTCCGGACGCGCCACTTAGCATCCTGGCGCCTGAGGAGCGCATCTCCCCTTCGGAGTATCACGGTCTGATGAGCAGTAGCCGGATCGACGAGGGTCACTTGCTGCTCGACGTCCGAGAGAGGGAGCACTTCGCCATCGGTGCGATCGACGGCGCGGTCAACATCCCGTACTCGATTATCCAGCAGGGTGGGAGGGAGAGGCCTGGAAGCGAGGAGGCGGCCGAGAACCATATCGAGCCGGATTGGATACCGCCTACGCTGCCGCATCATGCGCCTATATATGTCGTGTGCCGCGTGGGTGATAACTCGCAGCTTGTCACTCGCAGACTGAAGGAAATGGGGCTGGATAGGAGCGGGGAGAGGTGGATTGGTGATATCAGGGGCGGGATGCGAGCCTGGAAGGAGGAGGTTGACGATACTCTTCCTTTTACCTAAAGTGTTTGGATCATTCAGGCGTTGAGCCCGGGACAGGGAAAGGTAGGTAATAGCTTGCTTGTCAAGGGGAGTCTTGTCATTTCGCCTGTATTTGGCCGGTTCCTTATGGTACAATGAGAGAGGTTATGAATGTCAATGACAAGATAGTAGTCTATGAAAAGATCCTATCCCGACTCCAAAAGAGATTCCGTTGCTCGAGGACCGACATCCACACGTCCTCCGATGTCCTCCTCCAATGTCCCACCCCCTCTACACAAACGTTGTCCGTTTCTTGTTAAACGCCCTCTGATCCTTTAGCCATTGGCGGTAGCCTGCTACGCTGGAGATCTTCTCGCCGTAGAAGTCGGGAACTGTAACACCAGGTTTATTAGCGGTCGTAATCTCCCCGTCCCCCCAGCCTTGCAGCAACTTACCTGGATTTCCCGCCGAGCTGGCACTCGGGTCAACCCGATTCTTCTTAACCCTGGCGAAGAACAGGCCCTCCTTGAGTGTCATCTGGGCTTTCCACTTGCGATTAAGCGAGTAGAACACCGCACTCCCAATACTCGGCCCGGCGAGCCAACCCAGCGCAGCGAACGAGAAGGTGATGAGACCCAGCGTCACGAGCGGGTCGAGCGGGATCTGGTTGGCAAGCGGCTCGGCGGCGCCCGTACTGACGAACAGGGCCCCGGCCGTCCCGCTGCCCAGGAGCGACGCCACGCTGAAGGCCACTTGCCACCGCCGCCGGGACTTGCGCAGCTGGAAGAAGGTGTTCCAGTCCAGCGGCGGCTGTTCCGGATGCGCCGCGGCGTCGGCTTTGGCGGCGGCCGAGGCGGCTCGGGCGTCGACTTGGGCGTCGGAGGGGCGGGCGGTCGAGGCGTGGCGCCGGGGGGTGGTGGTGGTGGCGGGTGGTTGTTTGCTGCGGAGGCAGAGGCTGGGCAGGGAGGGGTTCGTCGAGGTCGAGAGGGTTCGGGAGGCCCGGTGGGGTCGGGGGGAGTTGCATTGGTTGGATAGTTTGTGCGAGGTCGAGAAAGGAGATGCAATCATGGTTGAGTAGGGGCTTGCCGCACAGCGGAGCAGGATGGGCTGGATGCCACACGCGCGGACGACGCCAGGACGGAGCATGGTGGAAGTCGTCGGGGTGAGCATTGTGGTGTAAAAGTAGGGTTTGTTATCGAATCGAAGGATGGGAGAAATTAAATGAGTGGAGAGTTGTCGAAGTCGGGGATCCAGTGGAGGGGATAGACTTCTCCGATAACAACCTGCAGATGATGGTTTTCGAAGCTCGCCTGGAGGTGACGATGTTCAAGCAACGAGTTTTCGCGATAAGCGCATTGTGGGGCGCAACTTTGACCAATCATACATCAGCAATTGTGAGGGAGCATGTGCTCGAGCCTCCATTCGAAAGCCAAGGCCCATTCCAACTGTCCAGGGCTGAGTTTCAACTCTAGCTCTCTAATAATATCCTACCAGGTTTCCCAGACAAGAAGATATACCTTCCCCATATCACGATCTATAGTTCTAGGGTTCCAGATAGACGTCCCAAGTCAATCCCTCTATCTCCACACGTGGGCAGCTGACTCATGCCACCTCATCCCCCGCCGTTGTTTGCGTCGAGAGAGCTCGAGATTAACCAACGGAGCTTTAGTGAGCTGCTAGAGTTGGTCTCCCCCTCTGACTTCTGAGGGTATTCAATGCTTTCCGTCTAAATCGTCCAAACCGTCGTCCGGCGCAGAGATCTCACAGCTTCCGGTTCAGTCCGACGAATAATGCCTCTGCCTTGGCGAGGACCGTCCCATGGCCATCTTCAATCGTCGACGTGGAAAGCAGCTTTCTCCCCTCGATCTTGCTTACACACGCCCTCGCCAATATCGTCGAGGGAGTGCTCACGGGCTTCAGGTAGGTCGTGTTGATGTAGGCCGTCATGTACGACGTGCGCAGAATGGCCCGGTGCTTGAGGTTGACGTTGATGAGCTCCCCCATGATCTCATCAAGGATGGTTGCCACGATGCCCCCGTGGCAGGTGTTGGGGAAACCGTTCAGGCCGCAGCCGATCTGGAGGATTCCCTTGACTTCGTTGACCGGTGCACCGGGCTGCTGTGGTGGTTGGTGGAGCACGACGTACAGCGGGATGGTCTCTTTGGTCTTGAAGGTATACGCAAATGCAGCATCGTCGCCCCCCCTCTTGACTTGTCTACCAACGGGTATTTCAACGACGACGCTCTTGTCCCTCAACAGGTCTTGGCACCATGGAATTGACCCCAGCTGCGCCTTGAGATTCTCGAGGTCATCCATATTGCCAGTTTTGACCACTGGGGCAGAATCGTAGTTGATGTCACTGAAGCATCGAAGACCGGAGATGGGATGTTCCTACTATATAATCCGTAGGTACCATTTTGTGTGGAGAAATACCTCGGTTGACCATTTAGTGTAACAGTGGTACGGGTAGGGGTGAAGAAGCCCCGTCACCTAAATATTCCCGTTTGGGGCTGCTCAAAGCTTCATTCCGCGCCTACTCAAGTTGATTACATAATATACTTATATCATTCTTACCATTAACTAGTGAATCAGGTAGTAAAGTAAAGGGTTGTAAATATTTAATATTGAATTAATATTTTAGATAATAGTGTTTGTAAAGGAAGAATGATGTTGTACAATGCGAATAATACTGGTTTTCTTCTTTTTATTCCTAAAGTTTCTGCTTGGCTGATAGCTGCCCAAGTCGTAAAGCTTTCCACTTGGGTTCGATAGGGTGTGAGAAAGGTGGGTTAAGATGGAAGATGTTTAATAGCTTAACCGGCGCTCGGACCTTAATACTTACCAACCTTTTTCGCGTAGCAATTGGGAGAACCTCAATACAACCACCTACAATGCGAACAAGAATAAGGTAAATCCCAAACCCTATGGTGATTTTATTTCCCACATAATGCCGCCTTCCTAAAAATAAATTCTTTGACGCCTTTCTAACAGGTAGTCTGTACAGGACGACTCTAATTTAACCCCTCGTGTTCGACCCTGAACCGCGTCGTCCTGCTCATGCCGCGCCCGAATTTGTGAGGGGTCGGCCGCGACGACAACAAAGACCGGCCCCCAAGTTCGCGATGCCTCCTCCATCCCGCAGATCACGCGGTGACAAGAGGGGCAAGATTGAAGTACCGATCCCACGATGCCCAAAATATAAGCCTGGTTCTGGCCCTCCCCCTCCAGCCATATCCCTCCTACCCGCAAATGGGCCCTCAGCACACATTATCAGCAAATGTGTGTGCCCGCCGATAGCTACTACCCTAGGCCAAACCGACCGGCGCAAACTTCACTATATGATCGGCTGGGCAGATCTGCCTTCCACCCAGGTCTCAGTCCCCTGTACCGATGTCCTCGATTGGGTCTCGCCGCGAGAGGTTGAACGATGGGAGTACAACGACCTTCTGAGGCGAGAAGACGAGAAGCTCCAGGAGGGTCTCAAGGCTGCAGAGATTGGAACTGGCAAGCGCCGAAAGCGTGGCGGCAAGACCCGAAAACCAAGACAGCAAGCTGTGGAACCGAGCCCGCCCATTCTCAAACCTGAGGACGAGGCCTTGATCTCGCAGAAGAAAGCAGCCGGCCCTTCGCTCTCAACACCACAGAAGCGCAAATTCAAGGAGCTGCTACAAGAGGACACGGAGGCGGACGAGGTGGATGGCAACGATCCGGATGCCACAGCGCTCTTCCGCCAGCTTAATGGATCTGATATCGGAGCGCAACCCTCGGCCGACGAGTATGGCATGTACGCGATGTACGGCTCTACAGGACAACTGGGCACTCAGGCGTACAGCTCAACTGCCGACGACGAGGAGTCCCGGGCTAGCAGCCTAATCCCAGCTCCAAAGCCCGCGCGGACCGAGGAATCAAGCCCAACTCGACTAGGCCCGCGTAGGCCAAGCCCGGTGCCACCTTCGGGTGCTCATTTCTGGGCGAAGCCTCTTACGACACCGACGGAAAATCAAATGGAATCGGATCCGGCCAAGAAGAAGCTCCTCGTCAATGCCTTTGACCTTCTACGTGATGGATCGCGTAATAACGGCCTCTCAAAATCCAAGACGAGTTCTCCCAAAAGCGCGACTCCAGCACAGCCAAATGGGACATCCCACGAAGAAAAACCACGGGCTGGATTCACGCCGATTCCGGGCCTCAAGTCCAAATCCAGCCAGCTTTTCACCAGTATTGGCCCGATCGCACCCTCGCCAACTGCTTCCACCCCGGTTGGTAAAACTCGCGATACACCCGCGTCCGCGCCCGCCTCGGAGAGGAAATTGCCCAAATCCGCACAGAAGGAGCCGAAGCGGAGAAAGACGGTGAAGGAGGAGGCGACCCCCATGCAAGATGAGGACGCATTTGAGGTCAAGGCCCTCCTAGATGACAGGAACGACTACGATGATAACGGCAACCTCGTTAAGTACTTCCAGGTGCTCTGGGTTGGGAACTGGCCCGAGTGGCAGAACCCATCCTGGGAGCCCGAAGATAACATCTCGGACGACCTCATAGCGGAATACACCAAGAAGAAGGAGTCCAAGATGAAAAACGGCTATCTCACGGGCCCTTCCCCAAAGAAGCAACGGCCGTCGCCGTGGATGCCGCAGAAGCGGTATTCTAATGTGGCCGAGGCCTTCGCGGGAGATATCGACATCGCGCAGCCGAGTAATGCGAAGGAGGGCGAGGCCGTCGAATCCGAGGAGGGAGACGATGAAGTGCTCCTCGTGACGGAGGATAAGGGTTAATGGACCGATGTCTACCCGTCCGTGTTAACTGAGGCTTTCTTTTTTTTTAATCTCGGGGAGAAACGGGCATTCTCGACTACATTTCACGACTTGGAGTTATGCGTCATTTGGGAAGCCCGGTTGCATTCGGTTTAGACAAGCCTTGGCGTTTAAGGAAAAAGGGCAGGATATGTTGTATTATATTGATAACCACACGGCATGGGATCCAGGAGCAATTTGTTCCGTTCTGGTGATACCAACTAATGAAAACAATGGTATCTGTATAATTATGCCAGTCCGTGACATTTGTGCTCAGGGCTACCTCGGCTCACCCCGACTCTGTTAACTTTCTGAAATTAGCGTACGTTTCTTGTCAAACGTATTGTCCCCCTATCCTTTCGTACACATCCCCACATCCCCATCGGTGTTACCGCGACCAAGTACTTAACCTAGCCGCTCTCGTCTTCGTCCAGCTGGACAGGGTCTCGTCGCTGTTCTCGCCGACTTTGCACTTGATCCTGCCGCTCCCTTGGCAGAGCGACTCCCTGCGCCTCTTTGCTTTTGCCCGTCGCAGATCCCTGCCCGTGTCGATGGCACCGCTACGGGCCGTGTCGCTGACCACGTTGGCACTCACCTGCGCGTTGGTCAGCGAGCCCAGCGCGGGGCCGACGAAGCGACCAGGAAGGTGAACCCGTAGCGGACGGACGCGTCCTCAGACCCGAAGAACATAGTTGGCTGATTCTTTGTATATGTCCAAATATCTGTCGAACTCGGATTCTCACATGATAAATTGGCATGACCAATGCTTCTAGCATATGGTCACTCGATCCAGCTAACTCTAGGGGCGTCATAATAGGGCCTCGGTTTAATATCGACGGATGTCCAGATGCTACTGCTACGCACCAGCGTCGGAAATACCGATATCTGGAGAGAAACTCAAGTGGAGGAATTGGAGGTCCCTTATGAAACATCACGATTGATAACACAATTCACAGGATGTTCGCCAAACAAAAAAAAAATTCATAGCGGGTTTATATGAGCACGTCATATATCGAAACAGGAGCGCGACCGCCCCACGAGATTCCCAAGCTACCTTCCTCGACATGGTAGGTATCTGAATAAATCACGCCAGAACCCCCGCCTCCGGTGTCGGACTAGAATAAAAAGACATCCATCCCGGTACGTTCGCTCGTTGTCATCTTCTCTCGTTCTCAACTTTTTTTTCGGCTGACGGTAAAAGAAAATGTCTGAAATAACGCTCTACGAATACGCGATCCCTGTCTTCACCAGAGGCCTGAAGACCCTGGACCACATCCTCGACAGGGCAGAAGACTTTGCCAAGGAGAAGGGTCTCGATGTCGACGCCGTCTTCCCTGGAGCCCGTCTGATCGAAGACCAGAATCCGCTCGTTTTCCAGATCCAGAACGCCACGAAGGCCATCAAGGTTAACCACGACCGCTTGATCGGCGTCGATTCTGAGCCGTTCGAAAGCAAAGAGAAGACGTTCGCGGATCTGCATGCTAGAATCCAGGCCGCGCGGCAGCTGTTGGAGACTATCGACCGAGGCGTGGCGAATTCCCGGGGAGATGCAGTGGTAGACGTGTAAGTAAAACTTGAGATAGCGGAGAGAGCGTAAAATTACGAACTGAATTACCACTAACTATATATGTGAAAACAGCGTGCCTGGTGGTGGGAAGCCTATTCAGCTGTCGGTGAGGGATGCGGTTCTGTACCACGGAATTCCCAATTTTATCTTTCATGTCACCACCGCGTATTCAATCTTGAGGGCTCAGGGTGTACCTCTGGGGAAAGCAGATTATATCCGTAGCTTCGTCGGCCTGTAGAGGATGCTCTATGAGCTCTCGCAGGTGAAAAGGCTTCATTGTCGAGGTTGGGTCCGGTGATATGCCCAAGATAGCGGTTGACACAACTAGTTAAACTCTCAGGGACAGGGGCATTTCATACTAGAAGATCCATAATCCCAAATCGATAGTGTCTCGTATCAGTAATTTGATGGAGCGCCAGCGGACTTAATAGTGCTACCAGAAAACATCAAGACCCCAAGAAATGGTTCGACTCGAGTACGCATACAATACGACTGTAAAGCCTGTCTAGCTATATCGTGATTATCCGGCAGGTGGCAATCGCTATTTGTATCGTGCCCGGTCAGTATTTGAATGGTAACAGTTGTCAAACTGAGAATGGTTGCCGACTCCTAATTGGCAGATCTTTATAAGTCTTTATTGGATCTTCTGTTCTACCAACCAGTACATCTGCCTGTGCGTTTCACTGCGTGGTTAGTTCGTCAGCAAACCTGTGGTTCCTTCTTCCCGAGAGCGAGCTTAGCAATAACCTTAACCATGATTAAGCTTCTAGTTCAGGATCCAAGATGATTAACAGCAAACGTCGGCATGGTATCCTTAGTCCAGCTTGTTACCGGAGACTCAAAGATCTGCTGAACGAGAGAGATGTCTTAATGCAGGTCCACCGATACAATCGATGCCCAGAGGAAACAGAGTTACCGAGAGACCAACTAGTGTGACATTGACGGTCTCCATCAGCATGACTAGAACAAATCGCCCGTAACTTGAGAAGTCGTCGTCTCGAACCTAATTCAACTCATGAGGGCCAAGGAGCCTGAGGTGAACCTGTAGAGATGTCATGGAAGGAACTGGGGTACCACTTCGAGTTGAGTGCTTGCTTGAACGAACCTCGATGGATGTGCACCGGACATCCTTCTTGCCGATCAAAGGAATGTTACTCATAGCGTCGGAAAGAGTTTCGGATTGGAAACTTTCGATCCCGAGGTTCGAGGTAGGAGTGAAAGTCGTGGGCCACAGCCAGATATGTGGTTCACCCCCACCCCTTTACTGTCGCTGACATCAATCTAGGTTGCCTGCTAGTTAGAGATGCATCGGACGGAATGGCACCGCATTAACCAATGTCGGTAAAAAGATGCGAGTGCCTATGATTGTTGAGTTCTCCTTTTTTTTTTTCCTACGACGCTTCCTCTGACAGGTATAGGGACGCCTTCGAAAGCCCAAATGC
>Ga0164242_10005514_pt1 | contig 14069 bp, 9 predicted proteins | sample OricomgcompostMG_FD_108783 | JGI IMG/M metagenome (GOLD analysis project Ga0164242, IMG submission 108783) | Miracle-Growth compost microbial communities from Emeryville, California, USA - Original compost - Miracle growth compost (MG) ... | reverse complement strand
GGGGCTGCGCATCAGCAGCCAGACGAGCACGCACCCGATGGCGACGACGATCCAGCCGAGGAACAGCACCCAGAAGTCGTACGGGCGCCAGGAGACGATCCCCAGGTCGATCGTGTGATGGAAGGGATTGGCCTTCGCGAAGCCGGCCGAGAAGTGGATCAGGCCGTCCTGGCCACCGAACCAGTCCAACAGGGTGACCGAGCCGAGCGTGAACCTGATGATCTCCGACGCCGCGATCGTCACGATCGCCAGGTAGTCCGCCCGCAACCGCAGGGTCGGGATGCCCAGCAGCAGCGCGAGGATGACGGTGAAGAACAGGCCGGCCGCGATGGCGAGCCAGAACGGCAGCCCCCACGTCGTGATGAAGGCGCAGAAGAAGTAGCCGCCGACCGCCATGAACCCGGCCTCACCGAAGTTGAGCAGGCCGGTGTAGCCGAAGTTGACGTTCAGGCCGATCGCAGCGAGCGCGTAGACCACCGCGGTGGGTCCCAGACCCGACTGCAGGGCTTGGCTGAATACGGTTCCCCAATCCATGTGCGCCTCCTCAGCCCACTCGCTCCGCGCGCCCGAGCAGTCCTTGTGGACGGAACAGGAGCACCACGATGAGGACGACGAGGGCCCCCACGAATTTGAGTTCTGCCGGGATCACCAAGGTGGAGACCTCGATGAAGATGCCGATGATGAAGGAGCCGACCAGGGCTCCCCAGACGCTGCCCAGACCGCCGAGCACGACGGCGGCGAAGACGAGCAGCAGGATCTTGAAGCCGACCTGGTAGTCGAATCCCTGGGTCATGCCGAGGAGTACGCCGGAGAGGCCGGCGAGTCCGGCGCCGGCCGACCACACCACGGAGATGACTCGGTCGACGTTGATGCCCGACGAGGCGGCCAGCGCCGGGTTGTCGGCGACGGCGCGGGTGGCCTTGCCGATCCGGGTGCGCTGGATCGCCAGGCAGACCAGCACGAGCACGACCGCCGAGAGGGCCACCACGCCGACGTCCTTCGGGGTGAAGCTGATCTGGCCGACGTGCCAGGGGTTCGGGCTGGTCCACTGGCTGTAGTTGTGCGTGTCAGCGCCGGCGAAGTACTGGTAGATGTTGCGCAGGAAGATGGACAGCCCGATCGAGACGATCATCGCGGCGATCAGGCCGATGCCCTTGCGGCGCAGCGGCGCCCACAGGATCTTGTCCTGGATCCAGCCGAACGCGGTCGAGACCACGACCGCGGTGATGATCCCGGCCACCATGGTGACGTTGGCTCCGCCCAGACTGACCTTTCCCGGGAGTTGATCGATCGCGAAGGCGGCCATCGCGCCGAACGTGATGAGCTCGCCGTGCGCGAAGTTGACCAGTCCGGTCGTTCCGAAGATCAGCGAGAGCCCGAGAGACGCCATCGCGAGCAGGAACGAGAACACCAACCCCCCGACGGTGAGCTGGATCGCCTGGATGACCTTGCTCGTCTCCTTCGGGGCGTTGCCGATCGGGAAGGTGACGTAACGGTCGCTCTGCAGGTTGAAGGTCAACGGCAGCGACTCCTGGTCGGGGTCGCGCAGCTTCGTTCCCTCCGGGAGCGTGTCGGAATGGATGTGGACCGTGAACGTGTGTCCGAGCACGTCGGCGGCCGTGCCCGGCAGGGTGACGTCGAAGATGCCGGTCTGGTCGGTCTTGGTCTGCGCCACCTCCTTGCCGGTGTCGTCGGTCACGGAGATCGTGACACCGGGCACCGGAGCGGGCGGCGTCTTGCGGGCGTCCTGCAGACAGCCCTGGATGTGGATCGTGTCGTCCTTGTGCGGGGCGGGCTTGACGCAGGTGCCCGGGGCCGCCTGGGCGGGCGAGCCCAGCAGGACGGTCAACAGCGCGACGGTCGTCGCGGCCAAGGTCAGGACGGTCATCCGGACGCGGTTGGTCGACATAGGGCTCCCAGGATCGCTGGTGGGTCTTGCGGGACTATAGGGCCAAACGTGTGACCGGGCCCACCTTTCGCCCGCGCGGGACCCGATCTGTCACCTGATCGCGATGACGAGTTGCGTCAGCAGCGGCGCCACCACCAGGGCCGGGAGGAGATCGCCGACCTTGATCGCACCGCGTGCGCCACGCAGGTCGAGGAGTTGCAGGCCGATGCCGACGAGGAGCAGTCCACCGGTGGCGGTCAGTGCGTCCAGGTGGGCGCCGGGCAGGAAGTTGCCGAGGAGGGCCCCGACGGCGGTCAGCCCGCCCTGGATCACGAGAACGGGCACCACGGCGGCAGCGACGCCCCACCCGAAGGAGGCGGCGAACGCGATGGAGGCGAACCCGTCGAGCGCGGACTTGAGCAGGAGTTGCTGGGGTCCGTCGCCGATGCCCTCGGTGAGGGAGCCGACGATGGTCAGTGGCCCGACGCAGAAGATCATCGAACTGACCACGAAGCCCTGGATGAACCGCGCCCGTCCCGGGTGTTCCTCGCTGCCCCTGCCGACCAGTGCGCTCTGCAGGCGGCCGCCGATCCCCTCGAGCCGGTCCTCCACACGCAGCACCGAGCCGACGATCCCGCCGATGAGCAGGGCGCCCAGCACGATGAGCATGGGAGCGGAGTCGCCGACCACCCGGGCGAGCCGGTCGCTGCCGACGGCCGTCGCGGACGAGGCCGCGATCAGCAGGGTGACGAGGCCGAGGCCATCGGTCACGACGGAGCGGGTGCGCTCGGAGATGCGGTGGCCGACGAGCACCCCGATCGTGGATCCGAGGAGGACGGTCGCTGCATTTGTCAGGGTTCCGATTCCCGTGAACACGAGACTCCTCTACGATCAGATCCGTTGCCGTTGGGGGACGGCGCGAACGATTGCGAACACGTAAGTCTTGCCACAGTTCCTGGGTCCGGGCCAGGAACGCCCCGAAAGGTGGACGCGATGCCCCGCCAGCCACTCACGGTCCGTGACGCGGTCCCCGATGACGCCGCCGAGTTGGTCAGCCTCTGGCTCGACGCCGGCTACCCCGTCGAGCCGCCCCGTTGCGAGACCACCGAGTTCGGACAGATCATCGCGGAGATCGCCGCCGACCCCGACCAGCGCATCGTCGTCGGCGTGCACGAGTCCCGGGTCGTCGCCGCCCTGCACATGCGCCGCTCGATGATCGGCCCGCTGAGCCGGGAGGACGCCGTCCACACCTCCTACCTCGCCGTCCTCCCCGACTGTCGCCGGCACGGGTACGCCCGAGTCCTCCTCGAGGCCGCGGTCTCCTGGGCGGAGGCGAAGGACACCCCGCGGATCACCGCGATCACGAACAGCGCGTCGCGCGACACGAACCGGTTCCTGGCCAGGCTGGGCCTGGGCACCATCGCCACGGTCCGGGTGGCACCGACCACGGGTCTGCGGATGCGCCTCAACCCCGCGCCGCGCAACGGGCGCTCACGCGCGGTCGGCAGGATCCTCGCCGAGCGCCGCCGGCATCCGGCGAAGCCGGCGTAGCGAAGCGTCGTCAGGCGTAATTCTCGGCGGGCATCAGCGCGCACGTGATCCGAGCGGTGCACACGCGCCGGTCCTGCTCGTCGGTGAGCACGACCTCGTAGCTCGCCGTGCTGCGCCCCAGGTGGACCGCCGTCGCGGTTCCGGTGACGATGCCCTCGCGCGCGGAGCGGTGGTGGGTGGCGTTGATGTCGACGCCGACCGAGAGCCGTTCGGGAGCGCCGTGGATGGCCGAGCCGATCGACCCGAGCGTCTCGGCGAGAACGACGGACGCGCCGCCGTGCAGCAGGCCGTACGGCTGGGTGTTCCCCTTCACCGGCATCGTGCCGACGACCCGCTCGGCGGATGCCTCGAGGATCCGGACGCCCATCTTCTCGTTGAGTGCGCCCTGGCCCTCCGGGGCGCCGGCGAGGAACTGTTCGACGTCGGTCATGGGCCCATCCTGCCCCGTGGGTTGTCGGCGCGAGCCATTAGGGTCGAGGAGTGGCTCGCCCCCGACTCCTCCTGCTCGACGGACACTCGCTCGCCTACCGCGCCTTCTTCGCGCTCCCGGTGGAGAACTTCACCACCGGCAGCGGCCAGTCGACGAACGCGGTCTACGGCTTCACCTCGATGCTGGTCAACGTCCTGCGAGACGAGCAGCCGACGCACGTCGCGGTCGCGTTCGACAAGTCCCGGCAGACGTTCCGGCTCGCCGAATACAGCGAATACAAGGCGAAGCGCAACAAGACGCCCGATGAGTTCAAGAGCCAGTTGCCGCTGATCCAGCGGGTGCTCGACGCGTTCCGCATCCAGCACCTCGACGTCGACGGGTACGAAGCGGACGACATCATCGCGACGCTGACCACGGACGCACTCGACGAGGGGTTCGAGGTGCTGATCCTCACCGGTGATCGCGACTCGCTGCAGTTGGTGACCGCCGACTCGACCGTGCTCTATCCGATGCGCGGCGTCTCCGACCTGGCCCGGCTCACCCCGGCCGCCGTCGAGGAGAAGTACGGCGTGCCTCCGCACCGTTACCCCGAGCTCGCCGCGCTGGTCGGGGAGCAGTCCGACAACCTTCCCGGCGTGCCGGGAGTGGGCGCGGGCTTCGCGGCGAAGTGGTTGACCACCTACGACGGCCTCGACAACGTGATCGCCCGGGCCGACGAGATCACCGGCAAGAAGGGCGAGGCGCTGCGTGAGCACCTCGACGACGTGATCCGCAACCGCCGGCTCAACGCGCTCGTGCGCGACCTGCCACTGCCGGTCGAGCCGACCGGCCTGATCCGCACCGAGTGGGACCGCACGGCCGCGATCGAGCTGCTCGACGAGCTCGAGTTCCGCGGTGAGCTGCGCACCCGCATCCTCGACACGCTCGCGCCCGACGAGGAGGTCGCCGCCGAGCCGGGTCTCGAGCTCGACGGGCGCATCCTCGGTGCCGGCGAGGTGAAGTCGTTCCTGGCCGGTCTCGCGGCCGGGCCGGTCGGCCTGCACGTGCGTGGATCGTGGGGGTCCGGCACGGGCAGCGTCGAGGGCGTGGCCCTGTGCGACGGCGACGGCGTGGCCGGCTACGCCGATGTCGACGGGCTCACCGCCGAGGACGAGGCCGCGCTGGCCGACTGGCTCGCCGACGAGGACGCACCGAAGGTCGTTCACGACGCCAACGGCCCGTGGTTGGCGCTGCGTGCGCACGGGTGGGAGCTCGGCGGGCTGGCCAACGACACCGCGCTGATGGCCTACCTGGTCGCCCCCGACCAGCGGGCGTACGCCCAGGCCGACCTCACCGTGCGCTACCTCAAGCGGGAGCTGCGACCGGAGTCGCACGACGCGCAGGAGGCGCTGTTCGAGCAGAGCGACGAGGTCGGGGAGACCGCGATGCTGCACGCCCGGGCGACGCTCGACCTGATGGCCGCGCTCGGTGAGGAGCTCGAGGGCCGCGGCGGCACCGCGTTGCTGCACGACATCGAGTTGCCGCTGGTCGGCTCCATCGTGGAGCTCGAGGCCGTCGGGATCTCCGTCGACATCGAGCACCTGGAGGCCCTGGAGTCCGAGTTCGGCGACCAGGTGCGCACTGCCGCGCAGGATGCCTACGAGGTGATCGGCAAGGAGATCAACCTCGGCTCGCCCAAGCAGTTGCAGGTGGTGCTCTTCGACGAGCTCGACATGCCCAAGACGAAGCGCACCAAGACCGGATACACCACCGACGCCGACGCGCTGGCGACGCTCTACGAGCAGACCGAGCACCCGTTCCTGCAACACCTGTTGCGCCATCGCGACGTGACCCGGTTGCGGCAGACCGTCGAGGGGCTGCTCAAGGCGACCGCGCCCGACGGCCGCATCCACACGACGTTCAACCAGATCGTCGCGGCGACCGGGCGGCTCTCCAGCACCGACCCCAACCTGCAGAACATCCCCGTCCGCACCGAGGCCGGCCGGCGCATCCGCGAGGCGTTCGTCGTCGGATCGGGCTTCGAGACGCTCATGACCGCCGACTACAGCCAGATCGAGATGCGGATCATGGCGCACCTGTCCGAGGACGCCGCGCTCATCGAGGCGTTCCGCTCCGGCCAGGACTTCCACTCGGTCACGGCGTCACGGGTCTTCGACGTGGCGGCCGAGGAGGTGACCACCGAGCAGCGCGCGAAGATCAAGGCGATGAACTACGGCCTCGCCTACGGCCTGTCCGCCTACGGCCTCAGCCAGCAGCTGCGCATCGACACCGGCGAGGCGCGCGGCCTGATGGACGAATACTTCGAGACGTTCGGCGGCGTGCGCGACTACCTCACCGGCGTCGTCGACGAGGCCCGCCGCAGCGGTTTCACCGAGACGATCTTCGGGCGCCGCCGCTATCTGCCCGACCTCACCAGTGACAACCGGCAGCGTCGCGAGATGGCCGAGCGGATGGCGCTCAACGCCCCCATCCAGGGCTCGGCCGCCGACATCATCAAGAACGCCATGCTCGGCGTCGATCGCGCGATCGTCGCCTCCGGCCTGACCTCACGGATGCTGTTGCAGGTGCACGACGAGTTGGTGCTCGAGGTCGCGCCGGACGAGCAGGACGCGCTCGAGGCGCTCGTGCGCGAGCAGATGGCCGCGGCCGCCGACCTCACCGTCCCGCTCGACGTCTCCGTCGGCACCGGGCGCAGTTGGCACGAGGCCGCGCACTAGGTCGTACGCCGGCCGGTCAGCACCAGCAGCACCCCGGTCGCCACGATGTCGACGGCGAGAACCCAGTGCAGCAGGCCCTCCGTACCGCCCACGAACGCGCCGGCGACGCCGATCGCGACGACGGCGACCCAGAGCACGGCGACGAAGGCGTGGTCCTGGCCGGCGACGATGTCGTAGACGAGCACCTGGAGCACTGACAGCGCGGTGCCCAGGATGGCGAACTGCCACAGCACCGACTGCACCCCGGTGTATTCGTCGCCGCCGACGAACACGAGCGCCAATCCGGGGAGCAGTGCGGTGCCGATGACCACGGCGACACCGAGCAGGCCCACCAGGGCGAGCCCGATCCGGCGGCTGTCCCGGCGCATCGCGCCACCGGAGGCGAGCGCCGGGAACGCGAGCACGATCACGAACTGGGGGAGGAAGAGCACGGCCTTCACGAGGATCAGGCCCCCGGCGTAGAGCCCGGCAGGGTGCGCGGAGAGTGTGCTGCGCGCGACCAGCACGTCGATGTTGGTCAGCGCGAGGAACGCGATCAGGGCATGGGAGTTGTGGGCGAGCTCGGTGAGCACGGCGCGCCGGTGGCCGGCCGGAAGGGCCGGTCGCGTCCGTGCGCGCAGCGCCCACCATCCGTACGCGACCGGGAGCAGCGACCCGACCGCGACACCGGTCATCGCGCCGAGGGCGTCGTGGCGCCAGAGCATTCCCGTGACGCCGCCGCCGAGACGGCCGATGCCGCTGGTGGCGTAGAGCGTCGACACGTCCCGCCACCGGCGTGCGCCCTGCAGGACGCCGGCCTGGCCGAGCGCGAGCGCCTGCGCCCACGCGGTCACCGCGACCATCGGTGCGGTGAGCCACGCGTGCAGGTGGAACACGTGCACGAGCAGCGGAGTCGCGATCAGGCACAGCACGCCGAGCACGGGCGAGAGCCGAGCGGTCAGGTCGAGCACCTCGTGCTGGCGCACCTCGAGGTCGTCGCCGGCTTGGCTGACCCGGCGCGCGCCGGTGGTCTGGAGGCCGAGGCCGACGACGTTGAGCACGAGCAGGAGGCCCATGAGCGCGGCGACGGCGCCGAACTCGGCCGGGCCGAGGACGTGCGCGGCGAGGATCGTGAAGCCGTACGTGCACAGGTTGAGCACGACGACCGCGACGGTGACCAGGGAGGCCGCGCGGACATGCTCGCGCCCGACTCTTCCCTCCGTCACCCGGGGAGTGTGACATAGCGTGGGTCGGTAGCGTTTGCGAACGTGCCAGGGTCGTCGACAGCCGAAGCCGCATCGCCGCGCGCGGGTCCGGCGGCGACGAGGCTCGCCTCGGTCGGGGCGTACGTGCTGCTGATGCTGTTCGCCGTGCTCGAGCAGCCCGGACGCACGACGAGCGATACCAAGGCCACGCTCATGACCGATCCGGTCGGGTGGCTGCACGGGACGTTCTCCCTGTGGAACCCGCTGGAGTCGTTCGGCGACCTGCAGAACCAGGCGTACGGATACCTGTTCCCGATGGGGCCGTTCTTCGCCGGCGTGCACGCCCTGCGCGTGCCGGACTGGCTGGTCGAACGCATCTGGTCCGTCGCGCTCATCGCGGTCGCGTGGGAGGGCACCCGGCTGGTCTGCCGCCGGTTCGGCCTCGGGCCGTGGGCCGCGTGGGTCGCCGGCGCCGCGTACGCGCTGTGCCCGCGGATGCTCTCGGAGGTCGGCACGCGCAGCGCGGAGATCCACCCCGGCGCGGTGTTGCCGTGGGTGCTGTTGCCGCTGTTGCTCGTGTTCGGTGGCCGGATCCGGCCGGTGACCGGGGCGCTCGCCTCCGCGGCGGCGTTCGCGTGCGGTGGTGCCGTGAACGGGACGGCGACGGTGGCGCCGCTGCCGCTGATCGTCGTGTTCCTGCTCTGGGGCGTCCGGCAACGGCTCGCTCCGCGGCGGCTGCTGGTGTGGTGGCCCGCCGCGATGGTCGCGGCCAGCGTGTGGTGGGGCGCCGCGCTCGTGCTGCTCAGCAAGTATTCGCCGCCCTTCTTCGACTACGTCGAGGACGCGCCGACCACGACGAGCACCAGCGGTTTCGACGCGTCCCTGCGCGGGGTGAGCAACTGGGTCGGCTATCTCTCCACCGGGGCGAAGCCGAGCTGGCCCGCGGCCTGGTCGCTGACCTACGACGGCACGCTGGTGCTGGCGACGGGCGTGATCGCGGGGTTCGGCCTGGCCGGGTTGGCATCGATGCGCGGCAGGTGGCGGGCTCCGCTCGCGATGTCCGCGATCCTCGGCCTGGTGTGCCTGACGATCGCGCACACCTCGCAGGGCTGGTTGCAGAGTCCGCTCGGTCCACACGTCCAACTCCTCCTGGACCATCCGTTCGCGCTGTTGCGCAACGTCGCGAAGGTCGATCCGGTGCTCCGGCTCCCGCTCGCCGTGGGCGTCGGCGCCGCATGCGCCCGGCTCGCCGAGGTCCGGCGTGGCTGGCACCGCCCGCGCACCGCCACCGTCGGTGTGCTCGTGCTGTGTGCGGCGCTGGTCGCGTCCGTGCAGCCCGTGTTCGCCCTGCAGTTGCGGACTCCGGGCTGGAAACAGGTTCCGTCGTACTGGACGCAGACCGCGGACTACCTCGCCCGGCGAGCACCGAGCAGGCCGGGGCAGGAGACGGCGTGGATCGTCCCCGGGTCGGGTTTCGGGGTGCAGCCCTGGGGATGGACACTCGACGAGCCGATGTCACTGGTCGCGAAGACCCCGTGGGTCACGCGTTCGCAGGTGCCGCTCGTGCCGTCCGCGACGATCCGCATGCTCGGTGGGCTCGAGGACCTGATCGACTCGGGTGCCGGATCGCCGCGCCTGGGCAGGATGCTCGCGCGTACGGGGATCGGGTACGTGGTCGTGCGCCACGACCTGCAACCGGGGCTTCCCGAGCAGCCGTCCTCGAGCCTGGTGAGCATCGCGCTGGCGCGCTCGGGCGACCTGCACCGCGTCGCGACGTTCGGGTCGGCCGCCGGCTCCGGAGGCGTCGGCCCCCAGATCGAACTCTTCCGGGTCGACGCCGACAGTGCCGCAGCGGCCGACCCGGGTGGATTCGAGATCGCGCCGGTATCGGCGGTCGCACGCGTCTCCTCGGGGCCCGCCGACGTGCTGGAGGCAGTCGGGGCAGGGGTGTTGTCCCAGCGCCCGGCGATCGTGCGCGGCGACTCCGGACGGACCGGCCCGGTGCAGTTCGTCGGAGACGACTACCAGTTGCGCGAACGCCAGTTCGGGCTCGCCCACGACGCCGAGGGCCCGGTGTTGAGCCCGACCGAGCCACGGCACAAGTCCCGCCAGGTCGAGAACTATCCCGGCGCCCCGGGGGCCGCGCCGGTGACCGCGCGATACCGCGGGATCGAGTTCGCCGAGGCGTCCACGTCCCAGGGCTACGTCACGACCTACGGCTCGATCCGCCCTGAGCAGTCCCCCTACGCCGCGGTGGACGGCGACCCCCGGACATCGTGGACGACGGGCTACCTCACCGACCCCGACCACCAGTGGTGGCAGGTGCGACTCGACCGGGCGCGGACCCAGCACGTCGTCCGGATCCACTCGCCCCTGCAGGCGAACGGCGACGGCGTACGCCTATGGGCGGTCACCGCGGGCGGCCACGAGGTCCTCGCACGTACGGATCCGGCCACCGGAATCGCCCGGGCCGATCTCGGCGGGGTGCGGGCGCAGACGGTCCGGATCACCGTCCGGGCGGTCCAGGAGAGGCATCCGCTCTCGCAGATCTCCGTATCCGAGGTCGACCTCGCCGGGACGCCCGCTCCACGCTCCCTCGTGGTGCCGGCGGTGCCGACGACGGCACCGGTGCGCTATCTCTTCCATGCCCGTGCCGAGACCCGTGCCTGTGTGCCGACGCTGCTCGGCCCGGACTGTTCGCCCGGGCGCTACCGTGCTGCCGAGGAGGGTTCCGGGATCGACCGCACGATCACGCTCGCGGCGCCGGGCCGGTTCCGGTTGGACGGCAGTGTCGTCGCGCGCACGAGCCTCGATCCCGACCAGTTGCTGACGCCGTGGAAGGCACCGGTCGTGATGCACGCGTCGTCGACGTACTTCGGCGATCCGACGGTGTCGGCGCGGATGGCCTACGACGGATCGCCGACGACCTCGTGGATCGCCGACGGCGCCGATGCCACGCCGGCGCTCACCGTCGACTTCCGCGAACGCCGCCGGATCGACCGGATCACGCTGAGCCGGCCGGCCGCTCCGGCCGTCCCGCCCACCCGGGCGGTGCTGATCGCTGGTGCGCAGCGCCGCGTCGTCGACCTCACCGGGCTCGGGACGTTCCGGCCGCTGCGGGCCAAGCACCTGCGCATCGTGCTGAGCAACCCGCACCGCCAGGGCGCGCCGATCGGGCTGGGCGACCTCGCGCTGGCGCCGGGACGTTCGGTGGCTCCCCTCCACGGCGCGACGCGGACCGGAGCGGTGTGCGGATTCGGGCCGAACGTGTTCATCGACGGCTACCGCCACACCACCGACGTCGCCGGCGTCATGGGTGATGTGGAGAGTGCCGGATCGCTCGCGCTGCGGTGGTGCGGGAAGCCGGTCCGGCTGACGGCAGGTGTCCACCACATCCGGGTCGTGTCGACCTCGCAGTTCCAGCCGGTGCAGGCGACCTTGAAGCAGACCGGCGTCCGTACGGCCGGGAGCGGCCACCCGCGCACGCTGACCGTGCTGTCCGACTGGGCGACGACACAGCGGGTCCGGGTCGGCCCCGGGGCCGAGTCCCTCCTCTCGACGCACCGCAACAGCAACGCCGGGTGGCGGGCCACGCTGGACGGTCGCCGGCTCGCGACACAGCAGGTCGACGGCTGGGCCCAGGGCTGGATCGTCCCCGCTGGTCAGGGCGGCGTCGTCCGGATCCGGTACGCCCCGCAGCGGACGTACTCCTTCCTCCTCGTCGGCGGTCTCCTGCTCCTTGCTCTCGTCCTGCTCGCGGCGGTCGCGCTGCTCATCGTGGACCTGCGGCGCGCACCCTCCTCCGTCGCGCCCCGGGCCGTGGTGGTCCGTCGGCCCGGCCGGCTGTTCCGCGGTGCGATGGCGATCGCCGGCATCGGTGCCGGCTGGGTGCTCGGCGGACTGCCGGGTGCGATCGGGACCGCGCTCGCATGCGTGCTGGTCCGGTTGCGCCGAGTGCCGATCGCCCTCGGCGGTGTGCTCGTCGCGGCCGGTGCCGGATGGACCGCGCTCGGGTTGCACCTGCACGGGCCGCGGGCGGTCCCGGACGCCTCCGACCTCCTCGCCGGGACCGGCGCGGTGCTGCTGCTCGTCCTCGCGCTCGTCCTCCGGGGTGCCGATGAGGAGTGACGCGCGGCGGTCCGGACGGGTCGCCGAGGGTGTGGTGGCCGTCGCGCTTGCGGCGGTCATCCTCGGGCCGACCCTCTTCGAGCGGGGTTACACGCTGCGCGGCGACATGGTCTTCGTGCCCGGCCAACCGTGGAAGCCCGCGTGGCTGGGCCTCGACGGCTCCGTGCCGCGTGCAGTCCCGATGGACGCGGTCGTGTGGTTGTTCGGACAACTGCTCCCCGGAGACATCGTGCAGAAGGGATTCCTCGCCGTCGCGCTGATCGCGCTCGCGCTCGGAGTGGCGCGACTGCTCGCGGACCTCGGCGTCTGGGGCCGGGCCGCCGCGATGGTGCTGGCCTGCTGGAACCCGTACGTCGCCGAGCGGCTCGCGATCGGGCAGTGGGCCTGCGTCGCGGGGTTGGCGGTGCTGCCGTGGCTGGTCCGGGCCTGCGTCCGCTTCCGCGACGGCGAAGGTGGCGGACCGGCCACCACGGCCCTGATGGTCCTGGCGGCGGTCTGTGCCCCGTCGATGGGCCTGGTCGCAGGGTTCGTCGCCCTCTGCGTGCTGCTCGCGCGGCCGCGACGCCGGGTGCTCGGGGTCGCGGGGATCGCGATCGTCGTCGCGAACCTGCCCTGGGTCGTGCCCGGTCTGCTGCGCTCGTCGATCCGCCCCGACCCCGGGCAGTTCGCGGGCTTCGCCGCCGGCGCCGAGTCCGGTGCGGGCGTGCTCGCGAGCGTGCTGTCCGGCGGTGGGATCTGGAAAGCCTCGATCGTCCCCGTCGAGCGTGGCTATGCGGCGGTCGTCCTCGTCGCGGCGGTGGTCGCCGTCGCGTCGCTCGTCGGACTCGTCCGCAGCCGGCGGGCCGGGGCGTCCGGACTCGTGGCAGCGGGCCTGCTCGCCGTGCTGCTCGCCTGGCTCTCGTCCTGGGACCCGGTCGCGACCGCACTCGCGGGAGCGACCTCGCACGTGCCCGCACTCGGGATCGTGCGCGACTCCACGCGCTACCTGGCGCCCCTCGTCCTCGCCGTGGCCGTGGGGTTCGGGGTCATGGTCGACACCGCGGTCGGCTGGCTCCGCGCCCGCGGGGGTGCGGTCGCACCGGCCGGCGTCGTGCTCACCCTGGTGCCTGTGTTCCTGCTGCCCACCCTCGCCTGGGGCATCCAGGGCTTCCTCGAGCCGTCGCACTATCCGCAGTCGTGGTCCGCCACGGCGTCGGCACTCGGCCGCGCCCGCGCCGCGGCGGGGGCGCACGACGGGGCCACCGTCGTGCTGCCCTGGCACGGCTCCTACCGGGGCTTCGCGTGGACGTCGCACCATGCGGTGCTCGACCCGGCACCGCGGTTCTTCCCGGGGGACGTGCTCGTCGACGACCGGTTGTTCCTCTCCGACCGGGTGGTGTCGGGGGAGGATCCGTATCTCGCTCGCGTCGGCGCGGCACTGGGTGCCCCGGACCCGTCCGCACGGCTGCGCGCCCTCGGCGTGCGCTGGGTCCTCGTCGAGCGAGGAGCGGGCGGAACGGCGCCGAAAGCCCTTACCGGCAAGGTGATTGCGCATTCCGACGAGCTCACGCTGCTCGACCTCGGAGCGACCCGCGGGTTCGACCGGGGCGTACCTCCCGCAGCGGCGGTGATCGCCGCCGATCTTCTCGCCGCCACGCTGGTCATCGGCGCATGTTGCCTGATCGGTAGGAAATCGGAGTAAGGTTCGTCACGCTTTCGGGGAGGGAAGTGGAAATGATCAATGTTCTGGTCGGCCTGGGGATCGGGGCCGTCGTCGCGGCGGCCGCCACCGTGGGCGGAGTTTCGGTCTATCAGGGGTCGTCGTCCAACGGCGTGCCCCAGAGCCAGCTGTACAGCTACGCAGACAACTGACGGCCACCGTCGTGTCGCGCCCGGAGGGGCGCGTTCATGCCTGTGGTTTGGGAGGGCCGTCAGACATGCAACTCATCATTCCTGCGTACAACGAGGAAGCACGGCTTCCGCGTACGCTGACCGCGCTTCGGCGCCATCTCGCGACCCATCCGGTCGCGGGCGGGGTCGAGGTGATCGTGGTGGACAACGCCAGCAGTGACGCCACCGCCGCGCTCGCGCGTGGGGCGAGCACGGCGACGCTGCCGGTACGGGTGGTCTGTTGCCGCACGCGCGGCAAGGGCGCCGCGGTCCGTGCGGGTGTCGCGATCACCGACGACGCG
>Ga0164242_10005513_pt1 | contig 14071 bp, 8 predicted proteins | sample OricomgcompostMG_FD_108783 | JGI IMG/M metagenome (GOLD analysis project Ga0164242, IMG submission 108783) | Miracle-Growth compost microbial communities from Emeryville, California, USA - Original compost - Miracle growth compost (MG) ... | reverse complement strand
AGCCGCGCTCATGCGGACATTTCACGTAGCCCTGCTCACCATTGCGCAACAATCTGACAGGTTTGTGCAAAGAATAGCGCTCACGAGTGAATCCAGGAGAATCGTGGCGAATTGCTTCGTAAATCTTGGAGGGAAAGGCCTCATCCTCTAACTCTCTGATAAGCCATGGCGAATCGCCCACAACACCCGCCCACTTCCAAGCATTTCCTCGTATGCGCAGCTTTACGCAGTTCGCAAACGGGAGTGGCCAGCCGCGCTCATGCGGACATTTCACGTAGCGCTGCTCACCATTGCGCAACAATCTGACTGGTTTGTGCAAAGAACAGCGCTCCCGAGTGAATCCAGGAGAATCGTGGCGAATTGCTTCGTAAATCTTGGAGAGAGAGGAATCGACCGCTAACCCTCTGAAAGTGAACGCCAGAATCGTACGGACGCGGCGCTGTTACTCCCAAGCATTTCCTCGTATGCGCAGCTTTGCGCAGTTCGCAAACGCGAGTGGCCAGCCGCGCTCATGCGGACATTTCACGTAGCCCTGCTCACCATTGCGCAACAATCTGACTGGTTTGTGCAAAGAATAGCGCTCAAGAGTGAATCCGGGAGAATCGTGGCGAATTGCTTCGTAAATCTTGGAGAGAGAGGACTCTTCGACAAACTCGCTCGAAGTATGCCCCAAATCGCGCCAGAACGCCTTCGTATTTTTAAGTGAATCTTCGCCACCGCAGAAATTCTCTGTTCAAGACAAGGCAGCGCAGCGCCCGGTGTTTGGCGCTCCGGACAGTATTACCTTGATAGTCTTTTCCGCCCACGCCTTCGTCGTGTCGCAGTCAAACTGGCCGGAGCGAAAGGAAGCGGAAATGAAGGAAACTCATTTGAACCAACTTGAACTGGCAGTCCGCTGGAGGATCAGCCATCGCACACTTGAGCGGTGGCGTTGGACCGGTGAGGGACCGAAATTCCTCAAGGTTGGCGGCCGGGTGGTCTATCGCCTGTCCGACGTCGAGGAATACGAGCAGTCTATTATCCGTTCCAGCACCTCCGACCGCGGCCACGCTCAGGAAGCCGACGCTTGACCTATAGCTGGATGACGGCGGCCTCACCTGCGCCTGGGGCCGTCATCATCAGCCGATGACACTCTACTAGCGCATCGGACCAAATACGAGCAAACCGGGTCAAATCAGACTTCTTTTGGTTTACTCCTACTTGTGTCGGTGAGATACTCGATGCCTGAATCATGCTGGCTGATGAAGGGCCGCACCATGTCCGATCGTTGGGTCTCCGTGGAGGAGATCGCTGAATATCTCGGTGTCAGCAAAGACACGGTCTACGGCTGGATCGCGAAGAAGGACATGCCGGCCCACAAAGTCGGGAGGCTTTGGAAGTTCAAAACCGACGAAGTTGATGACTGGGTGAGGCACGGGAAAGCATCGGACGATCAAAAAGAAGGCGAGGCGGCCGAGGCCGATTCACAGAAGGGGACGAATGCGGGGGGAGAGAAAGCTGATGGCTGATGTCGCGTGCGTCGACTTGTTCTGTGGAGCCGGCGGGCTTACGCATGGCCTGATCTCGGAGGGCGTCAGAGTCGTCGCGGGTATTGACGTCGATGAAGCCTGCCGCCACCCCTTCGAAGCCAACAACGCAGCGCGCTTCATCAACGAAGACGTGGGGCGCCTAGCTCCCAAGCGCCTCAACGAGTTGTTCGGCGACGCCGAAATCCGGGTGTTGGCCGGGTGCGCCCCCTGCCAGCCATTTTCCACCTACGCCCAGCGCTACGATGTCGTTGGAAGCCCCCGTTGGGGCCTTCTTTACCAATTCGGGCGGCTGATCAAAGCCACGCACCCCGACCTGATCACTATGGAGAATGTGCCTTCGGTAGCCAAGCACACGGTGTTCGATGACTTCGTCGAGACTCTTCAGAAATCAGGCTACCACGTCCACCAAGCGGTAGTCGATTGCTCCCTTTACGGATTGCCGCAGAACCGTCGGCGCATGGTGCTATTGGCCTCTCGGCTCGGACCAATCGAGCTGCTCGCCCCAACACACAATCGCCCGAAGACCGTTCGCGAGGCGATCGGCATCCTTGCGCCGATCGCTCAGGGCGAAGCCCATCCCAAGGATGTGCTGCATGCCGCATCAAAGCTTTCAGACCTAAATCTTCAAAGGATTCGCGCCTCTCGACCGGGTGGAACATGGCGAGACTGGCCAAAACATCTCATTGCCGACTGCCACCGGCGTGAGACGGGCCGTACCTATCCGGGCGTCTATGGCCGGATGGTATGGGATGAGCCCGCTCCGACCTTGACCACCCAGTTCTACGGCTTCGGGAACGGTCGGTTCGGACACCCCGAGCAGGACCGAGCCATCTCTCTGCGAGAAGGCGCAATTCTTCAGGGCTTCCCCAAGTCCTATTCCTTCATACCCGACGGAGCTCCCGTTCATTTCAAGGCCTTGGGTCGGATGATTGGAAACGCCGTTCCGGTCACCCTGGGCGAGGTGATCGGCCGGAGCATCACCGCCCATCTGGGGATTGAGGTCCAGAAGGCGAAGAGAAAGAAGAAGGGAGCCGTGGCGGATGACGCGCGTAAGTCCCTCGTCGCATGACGCCAGTCGTCGCATGGCTCGCGTGCGACAGAAGGGCACGCGTGCGGAGATCGACCTCCGCAGGGCTCTGCATGCCAAGGGGTTGCGTTATCGCCTCCACGTCCCGCTCCTGACTAAGCCCAGGCGCGTCGCTGATATCGTTTTCCCCAGCGCGAGATTGGCCGTGTTCGTCGACGGATGCTTTTGGCACGGCTGCCCCGAGCACGCATCCTGGCCGAAGAGCAACGCCGATTTCTGGCGGGAGAAGATCGAAACCAATCGATCCAGGGATGCCGATACCGATCGGCGGCTGACTGCTCTCGGTTGGGAGACGGTCCGGATCTGGGAACACGAAGACGCCACCCAAGCCGCGAACCGCATCGCCGAACTCGTCGACGCGCGCAGAAAGAACAGGGCCCATCTATGTCGATGATCGCAGATGAATTAGTGGCCGAGGTCGCCCACGCCACCGCGCCCGAGCCGGGCCAGCTGGTCGAGGCTCGGCGCCGACAATGGATCGTCTCCGAGGTCGAAGGCGGTTCGGTTGCCCCTGGACTTCCTAAGCGGCATCTCGTTCGGCTGGCCTCGATCGACGAGGATGCGCTGGGTGAAGAGATCGAAGTGCTCTGGGAGCTGGAGCCCGGAGCTCATGTGATCGAGCGAGCCGGGCTGCCGCGCATGACCGGACTGGATGACCCTTCCACGCTTCAAGCCTTCTTGGATGCGGTGGTTTGGGGCGCAGCGACGAACGCGGATCGCGGCTATCTGCAGGCGCCATTCCGCAGCGGTGTCAGCATCGAGGACTATCAGCTGGATCCGCTCGTGCGCGCGATCGACATGGCGCGCACAAATCTTCTGATCGCCGACGACGTCGGCCTCGGGAAAACCATTGAGGCAGGGCTCGTCGTTCAAGAGATGATGCTGCGTCACCGCGCCCGCACGGTCCTCGTGCTCTGCCCTGCCTCGTTGCAGGAAAAATGGCGCGTCGAGATGCAGGAGAAGTTCGGGCTCGAGTTCCGGATCGTCGATACGGACTACGTCAAGCGTCTGCGCCGTGAGCGAGGTCTCCACGCCAATCCGTGGACGTCTTTTCCTCGTCTCATCACGTCGATGGACTGGGCCAAGCAGGGTGAAGGCTTGCGTCTTCTGCGGGATGCATTGCCCCCGCACGTCAGCCATCCCAGGAAGTTCGACCTGCTGATCATCGACGAGGCTCACAACGTCGCGCCGACCGTCGGCCGCTACGCTGTCGAAAGCCTCAGGACCCGTCTGGTTCGTCTGGCCGCGCCACACTTCCAGCACAAACTGTTTCTCACAGCCACGCCGCACGACGGTTACACCGAGTCCTTCACCGCGCTCCTTGAACTTCTCGATGATCAGCGGTTCGCGAGAAACGTCCTCCCCAGCGACCCTCAGCTCGCCCGAGTGATGGTCCGTCGGCTGAAGAGCGATCTGGTCGATGCGAACGGCGAGCGCATTTACCCCGAACGGCGGCTCGAGGCGCTGCCGGTGGAGTATGGCGAGGACGAGAGGGACGCCAGGCGGCAGCTGGAAGCATACATCAAGAGCCGTGAAGGCGGTGCTGATGGAGGGCGGGCCGTCGATCACTTCGTGCACCAGTTGCTGCGCAAGCGCCTGTCATCGTCACCTGCAGCCTTCGCAGCGACACTGGAGCGGCATATCGCGACGATCGAAGGTCGGGCGGCTGGCGAGCGCAGCCAGAAGAAATTCGATGACCGCATCCTTCGGCGGGCGATAGCGAAGACCGAGGAAGACTACGCAGACGACGCCCAGCGGGATGCAGCCGAGGCTGAAGCGATCGAGGAAGCGGGCAAGCACGTCCGGCCACCGACCGACGAAGAACGCCGGATGCTGGACCAATTGCGGTCCTGGGCCCAACAGGCGGCTCGTCGGACCGATGCCAAGGCCACTGCCGTGCTGGGTTGGCTGACCAGTCACCTGAAAGACGGTGACAGGTGGACGAATGAGCGGGTGATCCTGTTCACGGAGTATCGCGCCACTCAGCAATGGATGCAGGAGATCCTCGCATCTCACGGCTTCGGGGGCGAGCGATTGGCTCTCATCTATGGCGGCATGGACCCGAAAGAACGCGAGGGCGTGAAAGCCGCGTTCCAGGCCAACCCCTCGGAATCCCCGGTGAGGATACTGCTGGCGACCGATGCCGCCTCCGAGGGCATCGATCTCCAGAACCACTGCCACCTGATGATCCACCTCGAAATTCCGTACAACCCGAATGTGATGGAGCAGCGGAACGGCCGCATCGACCGCCATGGGCAACGCGCCAGCGAGGTCGTCATCTGGCACCCGGTGGATGCCGAGGGTGGCCACGGCGACGATATCCTGCGCGCGCTTCGCAAACTGGATGCGATGCGCGCCGACATGGGGAGCGTGAACCCGGTCATCGCGCCTCAACTGCCAGACCTCCTCGAGGGGCGCCGCCGCGATCTCGACACGAGACAAGCCGAAGCCCGGATGGAGAAATCTCGCCGCTTCGTGAAGGCGGAGCGCGACCTTCGCGAACGTGTGGCCAAACTCCATGAGCGGCTGAACGAGACCCGGCACGAACAGAGCCTCGTGCCCGACCACATCGAGCGGGCGGTACGCACGGCGCTGCGTATTGCGGACAAACCCGACTTGGAGCCCGTTTCTCTTGACGGTGCACCAGATGGCACGGTTTTCCGAATGCCGCCGCTCTCGGGTTCCTGGTCCCGATGCCTCGAGGGTCTCGAACACCCCTACACGCAGAAGGTCCGCCCGATCACCTTCGACCACGAGGTCGCCAAGGGGCGTGACGACGTCGTCCTCGTCCACCTGAACCACCGGCTTGTCCAGATGAGTCTGCGGCTCCTGCGCGCGGAGATCTGGGCCCGTGACGACGTGAAGAAGCTTCACCGCGTGACCGTCAGGTCGCTTCCGGATGGGCGGATCGAGGGACCGGCCGTGGTGGTGGTGTCGCGGCTCGTCGTGACCGGCGGGAACCATCATCGTCTGCACGAGGAGCTCACGGAGGCTGGCGGCTATCTGCGCGATGCCGGTTTCCGGCGGGAGGAACGGGTCACTGAGGTCCGACGATGGCTGGAGGAGTCGCGCCCCGCAGCCCTGTCGGATGCGACGTTCGACGCCTTGAGGACGCGCTTCGACAAGCAGCGCGATTCCGTTCTGGCGGCCGTCGAGGCACGCTCGAAAGACCGGCTACGCTTCCTCGTGAACACGATCGAGACCCGGAAGCGCAAGGAGGCCGAGGACATCCGCCAAGTACTGGACGATCTCGAACGGGCGCTGAAGGCCGAGATCGCGGCAGAGCAGCAACCCGTGCAGCTCTCTCTTTTCTCCGAGGACGAACGCACTCAGCTCAAGCGTGACCGAGCTGCCCTCGAAACACGCCTGGCCCGGATTCCGAAGGAGCGCGAGCAAGAGCTACGCGCGATCGAGGAACGGCACTCCAATGCCATCGAGCACACCTTCCCCGTGGCCGTCGTGCTGTTGGTGCCGAACTCCCTCGCGACGGAGAAGCGCGGATGAGCAACGATCACGAGTGGCTGAACCTCATCGAAGTCTCTGGGCCCTTTCTGGCGGTGCCCGTGCTACGGGATGTCTTCCCGCAAGGCCTCGAAGCTCTGCCTTCCGGGCGGCCTCAGCGGCTTCGTCGGACCTATGAGGAATGGCGCGATGCCGTCGACATGGACGACCTCGACCTTCCAGCGCTGCACGCGGCCTGGATCGACGACGTGCTGGTCACCGCGCTGGAAATGGATGAGACGGTGCTGCGCAGGGGCGCGAGACTGCCTGAGAAGCTGACTGTCTCGATGCCCGAACACGGGGTCACGGTCGCGCCCGATCTGGCGGTCGTGAATCCAACGAACTCCGACGAACCGCTTCTGCTCATACACGTCTATGAGCCGGACACCGATCTGGATGCGACGCGCCGTTTCGATGGCCTCGCGATCACCCCGGCCGATCGGATGGTCGCTTTGCTCCGGGCGACGGGATGCCCCACTGGCATCGTGACCAATGGCGAGCGCTGGATGCTCGTCCACGCACCCGTCGGCGCCGTGGCAGGCTTCGCGAGCTGGTATGCGCGCCTCTGGGGCCAGGAACCAGAAACACTGCGCGCCTTCGTCAGCCTTCTGGGTATCCGCCGCTTCTTCGGACCCGACGAAGGAAAGCTACCGGCGCTCTATGAGAGGTCCCTGAAGCACCAGGACGACGTGACCGAGGCGCTCGGAGAACAGGTCCGGCGCGCCGTCGAAGTGCTCGTTCAGGCCCTCGACCGCGCCGATCAGGATCGCAATCGTGAGCTCTTGCGCGATGTCGATCCGCGAGAGCTCTACGAGGCCGGACTGACCGTCATGATGCGGCTCGTCTTCCTGCTCTCGGCCGAGGAACGCGCCCTGCTGCTGCTCGGCGATCCCCGCTACGACTCCTTCTATGCCATCTCCAGCCTGCGAATGCAGCTGCGTGCGGATTCCGAAGAGATCCTCGAGCGTCGCCGATCCGCCTGGTCGCGGCTGCTCGCCCTGTTTCGTGGCGTGTATGGCGGTATCGATCATCCGACGCTGCGGCTGCCCGCGCTCGGTGGTTCGTTGTTCGACCCCAATCGCTACCCCTTCCTCGAAGGGCGAAAGAAGGGCACGAGCTGGCGGAGCGATCCAGCCGAACCGCTGCCGATCGACGACCGCACCGTTCTTCTTCTGCTGGATGCGATCCAGACCTTCGAAGGCCGCACGCTGTCCTATCGCGCGCTCGACGTGGAGCAGATCGGCCACGTCTACGAGGGCCTCCTCGAACGCACGGTGAAGCGCGTCGACGACGTCACCCTGGAACTCGATAGCGGCGCGAAGGCCAAGAGCCCGCGCGTGACGCTCGGCGAGATCGAGTCGGCACGCCTGGATGGTCCGGCGAGGGTTGCTGAACTGCTGAAGGAACGGAGCGAACGCTCGGAGTCCGCCATCCGCAACGCCCTCGAGCGGGCGGCCGACGATCGTCTCGCCGCGCGCCTCCTTACAGTTTGCCGCGGCGACGTCATTCTGCGCGACCGCATCCTTCCCTACGCGCCCCTCCTGCGGACCGACCCCTGGGGCTATCCGCTCGTCCACCACAAGGGCGCTTTCGTCGTCGTGCTCGGCGCCGACCGGCGAGAGAGCGGCACGCACTACACGCCGAAGAGCCTGACGGAGAAGATCGTCGAGGAGACGCTGACGCCCGTCGCCTATCGCGGTCCGGCCGAGGGCAAGGCCCCGGAAGACTGGAAGCTGAAGACCGCCGAGGAGTTGCTCGACCTGAAGATCTGCGACCCTGCCATGGGGTCCGGAGCGTTTCTGGTGCAGGCATGCCGCTGGCTTTCGGATCGACTGGTCGAGGCTTGGTCGGTGACGGAGGCCAGCGGCAAGCAGATCGACAGCGAAGGCCGCATCGTCGAAAATGGCACTGCCGAGGGCTTCGATCCTCTGTCGCAGGACGCAGAGGAGCGCGTCATTGTCGCCCGCCGCCTCGTCGCTGAGCGATGCCTCTACGGTGTGGACAAGAACCCGCTGGCCGTGGAGCTGGCCAAGCTGTCGCTCTGGCTTACCACCATGTCCAAGGGGCGGCCCTTCGGCTTCCTCGACCACAATCTGCGTAGCGGCGACAGCCTGCTCGGGATCCACGACATTCGGCAACTGACCGAGCTCAGCATGGCCCCGCAGGGGTCGAAACAGCTGAGGCTCTTCGGTCGCAGCATTCAGGCCGCGGTCGCAAAGGCAATCGAACTGCGAATCCAGCTACGCGCCATTCCGATCCGGGAAATCGGTGACGTGGATGCAATGGCGGCACTTGACAGCGAAACGAGAGCAACACTGCAGTCCACATTTCAGATAGCCGACAAACTAGTTGAATTTTCTATCAATCACTCAAAAAAGGCTCGAGAACTTCGAACGGCACTACAGGTTTTGGCTTCCAAGGCCGATGAAATCTTCTCGACGGGCGACAATGCTACAAGAAACCGAACGGAGCATTTCTTTCATTGGCCACTTGAGTATCCTGAGGTTTTTGCCAAGGGCGAGCGTGGTTTCGACGCGATCATTGGAAACCCTCCCTATGTTAATGCGGTTGTTCAGTCTGATGCTGATGGTTCGGGTAACTTGAAAAAGTTTCTCACGGTGGATTATGAGTCCGCAAAGGGGAGCTACGATCTTTACGTATTATTCTTTGAGAAAGCTATTCGGATTTGCAGCCAACTGGGTGCAATCGGCTTCATAGTCCCGAATAAAATACTAAGCGCCGAATACGCAGAGACACTGAGAGGTATGTTAATCAGGGATACCGAAATCCAGTCCATCTCTGATTACTCTTCAATTAAGGTTTTCTCCGCGAGCGTTTATCCGGTTATCTTGGTTCTGAGGCGGCAGAAGACCGGCTCCGATTGCTCAATAGAGGTGATTCAAAAGGAGCCTCGCCGACTAGTCGCGCAATCAGCCTTTGCAAAAGCACCTTCATATCTTTGGGCGTTTATCCTCACTGATTTTGCGGAGCTTGTTGAGGCCGCCTTGCGTGAAACGAGGCCGCTCGGATCTCTTGCTACGATCTCCGGTGCGGCTACGGTAGCAGAAGCTTATGAAATAAAACCTTCAATACGGGAGCTGGGATCAGGTGAAGTGCCGTACGGTTTTTGCAAGTTCATCGTAAGCGGGAACGTTCGACCTTTCCGCACGACCTGGGATACTGCACCTGTCCAATACTTAAAAAGTCGATTTATCAAGCCAATCGTCAATCTGAGTAAGCTTCCCGAGAGTCGGCACACTCAGGCACTCAAACCCAAAGTAATTATATCGGGAATGGCCAAGCGCCCGGTTGCAGTTCATGACTCCAAGGGAGAATACCTTTCCGGAAAATCGACTGTAATTGTCTATGATCCCAGGGAGAAAATAAACCTAAGCGCCATCGCTGCGATCCTGAACTCAAAAATTGGAGCGCTAATATACCTTGGGCTCTATAGCGGGCTCGCACTTTCCGGAGGATACTTGAGGTTTGGTCCGCCACAGATCTCTGCGTTTCCGGTGCCTAAGAGTTTGGATATCGAAGCGCTCGATACCTGCTCATTGGAGGAAATCGAGGCAGAAATTTGCCGTGCTTATTCTGTTGATCTTGCCAGTGTGACATCAGCATTCGCAAGAAACTTTGGCGAGTCCGTAGAGCAAGATGACGAACCAGTAGCAGCAGAAGATGAAGGATGAGCGACCATGATTGGACCAAGTGTGAACTTCTCTTCTGCCATCGAAGAGGAAAACTTCGTTCAAATCGGAGAGCCTCGTTTCAGGCTGAATAAGTTTGATCTTCTCGCCCATATCGATATCGCTGACGGCCAGTGCAATGTCGCGATCAACGATCTGTCGGCACACGGCACAGGCGAACGTCAGAGCAAACTCCACGGCGCCCGCTATCAAATTGCGAAAGGCGATTGACCATGGCCGATCTGACCGCGACTACCGAGCAATCCGTCAGCGCCTGGATCGTCAAGCGGCCGTCTAGCTCACCACGCTATTCCGTGCGTATCGCCGTCGGGTCGACCACTCACGGCGCGATCGAGGAGGGCCACTGGGTCGTCGTTTTGGACGACGACGGCAACGTCGCTGAGGTGGGTCGTATCCTTCGCGTTCGCTCGGACCTCGACGGCGCCACGATTCATTTTGACCATTGGCACGCCGTGGATCCATCCGCGCCGCTCGCGGCCCTCGGCCTAACCGCGCCGACCGGTCCTGCAGCGCGGCTACCATGGGACGAATTCCTCCGCATCCTGCCGCTGCTCGGCGTTCCTGACCCCGGCGCAGTGCCCCTGATCAATGATGTCGTCTACACCCGCAACCTCCTGGAACTCGCCGTGCGTGACGATCTGCTCGGCCCCGCCGGTGGCCCCCATGAGCTGATAAAGGACATGAGCGTCCGCGACCGCTATTTGGTCGGCAAACTGGCGCCGCGCCGGCCGGATGACGACCAGGCGGCACGAGTCGAACCAGCCTCGGCAGCCGAGGAGGCTGGCGACCTCGAGGACGAACGGACGGCGCCACTCCACGAGCCCGGCGCCGAGTTCGCCAGTGCATCGGGCCGGGTGGAGCCCGAAGACGACGCGCTCGACGAGATCGATACGACGAACAACCAGTCGCTGGTTCCCTCGAGCATGGGCCTTACCTTCTGCGTAGCGCCCGATGTCGGGAAGCTGGCCGTCGATGCACGGTGGGGACGGTACGAGCGGGTCCCGAACGATGAGCACGACATCGTCAAGACGCGAAAGAATCGCCAGACCGGTCACCAGGAGGAGGTGAAGGTCAGGGTCTGGCAGCGCATCCCGTGTGGTGGCGTTGTCACGGTTCCGCTCGTCGACGGGCCGATCAAGCCGTCCACTCCCGATCCCGATCAACCGGACGTCCGCCTGCAGGGGACGGTTCGGACGAACAACAAGGGGGAGCGCCTGGTCACTTTGTTCCTCGTCAACGGGCAGTTGGAACTCGAAGACAACAAGGACCGCGCCTGGCTGTTCCAGCCGGAGATCACAGTCGAGGCCCCCGAAGATCACGGGGACAAGTCGGTCTTTCGGCGTCGCCCCTCTAACGAAGTGGTCGTCGACGACCCGGAACGCGACCGTCTCGCGCTCATCTATCGCAACCGGCTGGAGTTCGCGGTCGGACACGGGGTGTCCGTTCACGCTGATACGACGCCCGAGGAGCCTACGAAGGCCCATCGCGTCAGAACAGAGATCATCCCGCGTTACGAAGTCGCCGTCACCGAAACGCCGGGCCTCGATCCCAGGGACCGCCCTGCCATGCGGCGCATGGTTGACGAGGGCTGGCTCGACATGACGCGGCTGGCGGAGATGGCGCCGGACGCGCTGCGCGACGCCCTTTCGTGCCTCGTCGACGATTACGCCGTTTGGATCGGCGAACAGAAAACCCGGTTGGGGTCGGAGATCACCGGCTTCGATGATCCGGGCAAGGACGTCATTCAGCGCTGCGAGGAGATCCTGCGCCGCCTCCGAGAGGGCATGGACACTCTCTTCGCCGACCCAAAAGCGATGGAGGCGTTCCGCTTTGCCAACCGGTCCATGGCGATGCAGCGTGTCCGAAGCATCTACGCTCTGAAGCGCCGACGGAACGAAGCCGTCGACGTGACCACTTTGGACGTGCCGAAGAACAGATCTTGGCGCCCGTTCCAGCTGGCGTTCCTGCTGCTGTCGATCCCGTCGCTCGCCGACCCGACACACCCGGACCGGACGAAGCCGGTCGAGGCGTTCGCCGATCTCCTCTGGTTCCCGACTGGTGGCGGCAAGACCGAGGCCTATCTCGGTGTGGCGGCCTTCGCCATGGCCATGCGCCGACTGAAGAATGATCTCGGCGGCCTCGACGCATCACGTGGTCTCGCCGTCATCATGCGGTACACTCTGCGACTGCTGACTCTGCAGCAGTTCCAGAGGGCGACGACGCTGCTCTGCGCGATGGAGGTCATCCGTCGTGCAGACGACAAGACCTGGGGCAAGGAACCTTTTACGCTCGGTCTCTGGGTCGGCAATCGCGTGACACCGGGCACGACCGAAGCGTCTCACCAGGCCGTCGAGGCCATTCGAAACAACGATCGCAACAAGGCGGGCATCGCTTCGCCTGCACAACTGACCAGCTGCCCTTGGTGCGGTTCGGAGATCTCCGGTGGTCGCGACATCGAGGTCGACAGGATCGCCGGCCGAACGCTGATCCACTGCGGCGACAAGCTGGGCGGCTGCGATTTCTCGAAGGCGAAATCCACTGGGCAGCCTCATCCGGGGCTTCCCGTGAAAGTCGTCGACGAGGAAATCTATCACCGTCCGCCGACGATGATGATCGCGACCGTGGACAAGTTCGCGATGATGGCCTGGCGTCCCGAGGTTCGGAACCTTTTCGGCCGCGTCGAGCAGGAGTGCGCACGCCATGGTTTGCTCTGGCCGAGCCACGACTGCGGCACGGGGCACCGAGCGAGGGGGGCATATCCGGCCGCCAGCGTGAAGCCGGTCCGCGCAATTCGACCACCCGACCTGATCATCCAGGACGAGTTCCACCTCATCAGCGGTCCGTTGGGCACCATGGTGGGACTTTACGAAACGGCCGTCGACGAGCTGAGCAGCTGGGGTCTGGGCGACGAGAAGGTTCGTCCCAAGGTCGTGGCTTCCACCGCGACCGTGCGGCGAGCCGACGACCAGGTGCGCAATGTTTTCATGCGCCGGATTTCCGTGTTTCCGCCTTCCGGCCTGGACGTCGAAGACAATTTCTTCTCGGTCCAGAGACCCATCCGCGAGAAACCCGGCCGACGGTACATGGGAATCTGCGCACCCGGAAGCTCTCGCCCTGCGGTACTGATCAGGACCTACACGGCGTTCCTCACCGCCGCGCAGGCGCTGTTCGATCGGTTCGGCCCGGTGGCCGACCCTTATATGACGCTCGTCGGCTACTTCAACTCGCTGCGAGAACTCGGAGGGATGAAGCGTCTGGCCGAAGACGACGTCCAAACGCGTTCCTTCCGTGTCGATATGAGTCTGGTGGACCGACCTGGACTCGCGCAGCGGCGGGTCGAGGAAATCAGCGAACTGACGTCGCGCGTCTCCAGTCAGGACATTCCGAGATACCTCGATCAGCTCGAGGTTCCTTTCGATGGCACCTTCGATCCGGCACTAGGCAAATGGGTGACCAACAGGAAGCCAGGGGAGGCCCGGCCGATCGATGCCGTTCTCGCCACGAACATGCTGTCGGTCGGTGTCGACGTGAATCGTCTCGGAGTGATGGTCGTAAACGGCCAACCCAAGGGAACGGCCGAGTACATCCAGGCGACCAGCCGTGTGGGCCGAACGCCGCCAGGACTGGTGGCCACTGTGCTGACTTGGGCGCGGCCTCGGGACTTGTCGCATTACGAGACCTTCGAGCATTACCACGCGACCTTCTATCAGCACGTCGAAGCTCAATCCGTCACCCCGTTCTCGCCGCGGGCGTTGGACCGAGGGCTCACCGGCGCGATGCTCTCCATCATGCGTCACTCCTACGATCCCTTCGCGGCAAATGACGGCGCTGGCGCCATGAACAGTCCGAGCCGCAAAGAGATGTTGGATACCATAGGCGCCGTCGCCGCTCGCACGTGGGAAGTCACGGAAGACTCGGGGAAGAAGACCCTGACCGAAGCCGAGATGAAGAGCCGCGCTGACGATTGGGCCAATGAAGCGGGCGTAGGGGGCCGCACGCTCGTCTACCAAAAGCACGGCGCAGGACCCACCGCCTATCCGCTGCTTTCGGCGCCGGGCATCAAGCCTTGGACCGATTGGACGGTCCCGATGTCCATGCGCGAAGTCGAGCCTGGTGTCAGACTCGTGATGGAGGACGACCGTTCGACGAGTGATCCGACTTGGAGACCACGGGTGACGCAGCCCCAGGAGGATCAGCAATGAGCAGGACACCCGTAGGAGAAATTCGACCGAGCCAGTTGCTTT
>Ga0164242_10005512_pt1 | contig 14073 bp, 11 predicted proteins | sample OricomgcompostMG_FD_108783 | JGI IMG/M metagenome (GOLD analysis project Ga0164242, IMG submission 108783) | Miracle-Growth compost microbial communities from Emeryville, California, USA - Original compost - Miracle growth compost (MG) ... | reverse complement strand
CGTTCGCTCCCCGATGATGTAGTCGTGCCATCCGCCCCAGTCGGCCGGAAGCCCTGACGTATGCGTGAGCAGGTGGCGCAGGGTGACCACACGGCGTGAGCCGCCGAGGAACTCCGGCAACGCCTCGGCGACCGGCACGTCGAGGTCAAGGACTCGGCGTTCGGCGAGTTTCAGCACGCAAACGGCCGTGAACAGCTTGGTGACGGATGCGAGGTCGTAGCGGGTTTCCGAATCCGCCGCGACCCTGGCCTGGTCTGCGAGCGGGGATCCGTCCCCGTCGATCAGCGCTCGAGCACCACTACCCACCACGCCAATGGGTCGACCGTTCACTGCAATGGCGCAGACGCCGCCCGGAATATCAGCCGCCGTCACGGCGCGCTCAAGCACGGCCTGTGCCGCACCGAGCATGCTGTCGTGCAGATCGTTCATCGCATCCCATCTCACCGGACCGGCGCTTGCGTCGCTGGCAGAATGCACCTCTTCTCGAGCGCTGCCTTATTCCTGGTGTGGAAGCCACGCCTCGGGAGGTTCTGCGCGTCCGGTCTCGCTCAGCCACTGGTCGCCCTGTTGCTGCAGCGCATTGATCAGCGGAAAGATCTGTTCGGCTGGGATGCGAACGCGCGCGCCGACGACGGCCGGCAGCATCGCATGATCCACTTCACCGGTCTCGCTGTCTGCGACCGGCTGCGGCGGGTTCTTGATCGACAAGAAGTCGAGCACGAAGTTCGTCGGCGTGTGCCACACGTTGACGAAGTCGGCAAACTGACCGACCTCCATGCCTTTGGGGAGGTCGATCCCGATTTGCACGGGAAGCTGTTGTCGTTCGTCACCCATGGATCGAACGTATCTCGCTCGCGCTGGGCGGGCAATGCGACGCATTGTGCTTTCAGCGTAGCGCTGCCTCTGGCGCCTCAGGCGATGAGCGGCTTCTGGCGCCGAATGCGATGCACGGTCGCTGCCGTACACTGGCTGCGATGAAATTGGTGTTCATTCACGGCCCGGCCGCCGCAGGAAAGCTCACGACAGCTCGCGCCCTGTCTGAGCTGACCGGGATGCCGGTGTTCCACAACCATTTGGTGGTGGACACGCTGCTGACCGTTTTCCCGTTCGGCAGCGACGAATTCATCCAGTTGCGCGATCTGTTCTGGATGCGCACCTTCGAGGCGGCGGCGGCATCCGATCGATCACTCATCTTCACATTCGCGCCCGAGCGGACCGTGCCTGAGGACTTCCCCGCGCGTGCAGCGGATGTCGTCCGTGCCGCTGGCGGTCGTGTTCATTTCGTGGCGCTGCAGGTGTCGCGGGAGCAGCAGGAGGCTCGGATCGGAAATCTCGACCGCAGGCAGCACAAGAAGCTTGCCGACCTCGGCACGCTCAGGTCGATCCGTGACGCGGATGCGAGCGCGGAGCATCCGATGCAACCGCTGCCAGCAGACCTCACAATCGATACCGATCGAAGCTCTGCCGAGCAATCAGCGATCGCGATTCGCGATGCGTTCTCGATCGCGTACCAAGAAGCCCAATCACCATATCCGTCGGCGGAGGCACCGCCTGCCGCCCACTAAGACCGTGTCGCAGCATCCGGGGCACGACGCGCGCGCCAGACGATGAGCAACCCGAGAAGCACGACCGCAAGCGCCGTTGCGACAGCTATGACCAGCAACCAGTTGGTTGACGTGGTGCCAGACGCGAACATCATGCCGAGCAAGGCCGTCGCCAGAATCGCTCCAACGTACCGACTCGTTTGGAAGATTCCGGCGGCAACGCCAGCGTCCTGTGGCCGAACAGAGGCGTAAAGCGCCTGACTCATCGCGATGCTCACGATGCAGTATGGGATGCCCATGGCCGCCGTGATCAACAGCACAACGACCGGCGATGTGGTGAGGCCGATCAGACCAAGCAGCGCCGCAGACAGGAGCAGCATGGATCCGCCCAGGTTCAGCGTGAAGTGCAGTCCCCTGCGTTCGATCAAACGGGCTGCGAACGGCGTGATGACGACCGACAACGCTGCGAGTGGGAACATCAGTAGCCCCACAATGTCTGTTCGGTACCCTCCTTGGTCCTCCAAGAACTGGGGCAGTCCGAAGAATGCGCAGTAATAGATGAGGTTGAAGATGGCGAAACAAAGGTAGACCATCATCAGCGCGTGGTTCGCCGCGAGCAGGCGCAGGTCGATGAACGGTGTTTTCGTCGACATTTCGCGCCATATGAACACCGCGCAGGCAGCGAGCGTCACCGGCACCAGCCACCAGGCAGGCCCGCTCGGGAGGCTGAGAAGGAAGATCAGCAAGGCGACGAGCGTCGCAGCGAACGCAAGGATGCCAGGAATGTCCGACTGCCCGATGGTGACCCGCATCGGCTCGCGCTCACGCACAGCATCCGCCGGTGCGAACAGCCGCGTTCCGATCATGGCAAGGACGGCCAGCGGAACGTTGACCCAGAAGATGGCCTGCCATCCGAGCGTTGTCACCAGAATTCCGCCGATAACCGGACCGATGGCTGCGCCGGATGTGTTCGCGATCTGGATGCGCCCGATCAGCCGTGGCGAGCTGAGCCCGGCTTGCTCGGTGATCGTCTTCAGCATGGCGATGGCCGACGGAAAGGCGGTAGCCGTGCCGATGGCCAGGAAGATGCGTCCGACGCACAGGAACGCGAACGTTGGTGAGAACGGCGTGAGCGCACACACGACGACCACCAGCGCCATGCCGAAGACGAACAAGCGTCGTGAGCCGAAGCGGTCGGCCAGCCTGCCCATCAGCGGCTGCCCGGCGGCAGAGGCGAGATAGAAGGCGGTGATCACCCAGGTGACCGTCGTGACGTTCAGACCGAAGTCTTTGCGCAGAACGACAAGGGCAACGGCGATCATCGACGAGTTGAGCGGGTTCAACGCGGTGCCGAGGCTGAGAGCGCCGACGGCGACGTTCGCCCGACGCACTGAGAGATCCGGCGCGTTCATCACTGTTTACCCTAGCCACCCCTCGGTGCGACGACGCACGACGATCGGTTTGGTCTCGATGGGTCCGAGATCAGCCCTCGATCGGCACCCGATCCAGGTCTGGCGGTCGAAGACCTCCGTCGCGTGATCGTTTGCGCAAGGTGAGCGCGATGATCGGGAAGATCAGCACGGATAGCATCCCCGCCCCGACCAGGGCGGTGGCGATCCCCTTGGTGAGCGCGCCGTCCTTCAGCGCGATATCGGTGACCGCCACGATGATCGGCAGCGCGGTTCCGCTCAACAACGTCAAGGCACCACGATCCGCGAACGTCGAGCCGCGAGGGGCACTGAACGCCCCAGGGACGCCCCTCACGATGAGCAGAAGCGCCAGGAAGATCGGCAGTAACAGCAGAGTTTGTGGATTCGCGAAGAGGGCGGCCAGGTCGAATTTGATTCCAGTGTTGATGAAGAAGATCGGAACGAATACGCCGAAGGCCACTGCCTCGAGCTTGCCTTCAACGGCCTCCGCGTCTGGCCTGCGAGCGCCGGCCAGAAGCATCCGACAGATCACTCCGGCCGCGAAAGCGCCGAGCAGCATGTCGAGGCCGAGCGCCAGACTCAGACCGACGAGCGCTGCGATCATCAGCACCACAAACCGCACGGCGAACTGACCGCTGGTGTGCAGCGTTGCCGCGATCAAGCGGTGGAACCGGATGTGGGTACCGCGGGAAACGACCAAGATGGCCAGCCCCGATACAACCGCGAACGCGATAAGCACAAGAGCGGCTGAGAGCGGTCGGCGACCGCTGAGGAACAGTGAAACGGCAACGAGCGGACCGAATTCTCCGATCGCACCGACAGCGATCACCGCCAATCCAAATGGCGTTTTGAGTTCGCCCGCATCTCGCAACATCGGCATCAGCGTGCCAAGAGCGGTCGATGCCAGGGCGATTCCGATGTAGACGCCAGAGATGGGATCGGGCGCGAGCAGGACGCCGAGCGTGATGCCGACCGCTAGAGAGACGAGCCAGCCCAACGATGCTCGCTTGATCGGTCTTCCTTTGATCGCGGCGAAGTCGATCTCGTTTCCGGCCATGAAAAATAAGAAGGCAAGCCCGAAATTGGCCAGCAGGTCGACGTCGTCGGATTCCGGGATCCAGCCCAGAATGCTTGGCCCGAGAAGCAACCCGAGAAGGATCTCGAACACCACCAGCGGCACTTTCGCGACCCGGCCAACCGCGCTCGCCAGCAGCGAGGCACCGACGGCCACCACGGGAACGAGCACGATTGCCGCGACAGAGGTGTCCATGTCGTGATGCTACTCGTGCGTGCGCGCCTACCGGCGTCGGCGGCGATCGCACACGCGTTGTCGCCTAGCGCGCGGCTTGGTCGACAGCGGCCAGGTCAGCAACCCGATTGCTGCGACGCGCGTCCTTGGCGCCGATGGCACGCAATGCGTTGAGGATGGTGGCGAGGTCGACGACTTCTTGCAGCGTGGCTCCAACTGTGGCTGGGATGAGTCCGAATGCTGCGACAATCATCAACGCTATGCTGAGCGCGATTCCGAGCCAGATACTCTGCAGGGCGATGCGCATGGTGGCGACACCGATATCGATGGCACGAATCGTGCGGGAGAGGTCGTCGACCAGAATCACTGCGGCAGCAGACTCACTCGCCGCGGTTGCCCCCTTGGCGCCCATCGCGATTCCGACTTCAGCCTGCGCCAACACCGGTGCATCGTTCATGCCGTCGCCGACCATGAGCACCGGACGATCGGGTAGGTTCCGAACGACGTCCACCTTGTCTGCCGGCAAGCAGTCGGACCGAATGGTCCTGATCCCAACGACCTCGGCAACATGCTCCGCCGTGCTGCGTGCGTCTCCGGTCAGCATGAGCACATCGCCGATTCGGCGTCGACGCAGTTCGGCGATTGTCTGGCGCGCGTTCTCCCGGATCGGATCAGACGCGACGATGCTTCCTGCGTAGCGTCCGTCGACGGCGATGTAGATCACCAGCTCCCCGCCGGTGGTCGCCGCACGCTCGACATTGGCTGCGTGGCCCTGCACGTATGCGAATGTGCCGAGATTCACCACCCTGCCGTCCACTGTTGCCTGAATCCCCCGCGCAGCGACCTCACTTGTGTTGGTCGCTTCGTGCAGTGTCAGCGCACGATTGTGAGCCTCAGACACGATGGATGCGGCAAGCACGTGCGACGAATATCGTTCTGCCGACGCGGCAAGGGTGAGCAAGGTGTCATCATCGAACGGGTCTTCAGCGTGGATCCGGGCAATCGTCGGACGACCATGGGTGAGCGTTCCCGTTTTGTCGAACACAGCTGTTCTCACACGCGAGAGCGACTCGAGAACGCTGCCGCCTTTGACGATCACGCCGTTTCGCGCTGCCCGGCTCATGCCACCCATGAACGCAACAGGTGCTGCGAGCAGGAGCGGGCATGGCGTCGCGAGCACAAGCACCTCGGCGAACCGCAGTGCCTCACCTGAGGCGATCCACGCACCCACCCCGATCGCGAGAGAAACAGCGGTGAACGGAATTGCATAGCGATCGGCGAGCCGCACTACGGGTGCGCGGTTCTCTTGCGCCTGCCTGACCAGCGCGATAACACCCTGGAACTGGCTGTCCGCCGCTGTTGCCGTCGCCGTGATCGTGATGGCGTTCATGCCGTTCACCGATCCGCTGAGAACCGTCTCACCCGCCACGCGTTGAACCGGCATGCTCTCACCGGTGAGCGATGATTCGTCGAAGCTGCCGCTATCGTCCTCAAGCGTGCCGTCCACCGGCACGACCTCACCGGATCTGACCAAGATCGTGTCTCCAGGCAGCACGACCGTCGCAGGGACCTCCGATATCTCACCTGTCGCTCGATCGGCCCGCCTGGCCACTTGCGGCTCTCTGGCAAGCAATGCACTGAGCTCGCCTTGTGCGCGCGATTCTGCGAAGTCTTCAAGGGCCTGACCGCCCGAGACCATCAACACGATGATCAGGCTGGCGAGATACTCGCCGACGAGCACCGTGGCGAGGATCGCGATCACGGCAAGGATGTCGACACCGAACCTGCCGTGCCGCAGCTCGCCAACCATTCGCACCACGAGCATCCCGGCCACGACGAGTGCATAACCGCTGAACAGAATCTGGATGGCGAGCGTGAGCCCGAACAACCACATGACGCCGCCAAGCAGCGCAATCACCAGCGTGAGCGTCACCACTGCGAAGCGGAGCGCAATGCGCCAGACTGCCTTCATAATCTGACCCGTCTTCGGTTCATCAATGCTAACGCTGTCACCCGAGGAATCTGGCAGACTTCGCATATGGCTGAGCGCTCGCGTCTTCTTCTGGTCGAGGACGACCAGAATCTCGGTCGCATGCTTGCCGACCTGCTCGGCGACGAGGGTTACGCCGTCACCTATGTGGGCACTGGGCAAGAAGCATTGCACAAGGGTTTGACCGAAGACTTCGACGTTCTCGTGCTCGACCGCGGCCTGCCTGTCGTCGACGGGCTACATGTCGTCACGACGCTACGCGCGCGCGGCATATTCACCCCCGTGCTCATCCTTTCTGCTTTCAGTAATCCAGCGGACCGTGTAGACGGTCTGGATGCCGGCGCAGAGGACTATCTCTCGAAACCATTCGACCTTGATGAACTACTCGCCCGCATCCGTGCACTGCTTCGGCGTCGCGAAAGCGCTGCCCACATCCTCAGAGTCGGCGGAGGCACGGTGAACCGGGACAACCATACGGCGTCACCGACCGGCGGAGCGGAGATCCAGCTCTCCGAGCGGGAGTTCGCTCTGCTCGACCAGCTGGCGCGCCGCCCGGACCGGGTCTTCACGCGCGCGGAGATTCTCGAGTTCGCTTTTCCGTCGGCCGAAGACCCGGGAGTTGTCGACACCTATGTTCATTACCTGCGCCGCAAGTTGGGGCGGGCGAGTGTGCAGACCGTGCACGGACTTGGCTATCGAATGGGCACTATATCGTGAGCAACGATGCAGGCGTCGAGTTGCGCCGGGCCTCTTTCAGGTTGGCGCTGGTTACAGGCGTTCTACTCGTGGTGCTGCTAGCGATCACGGCCGTCACTGTTCTGTACGTGGTTGATGCGAGCCAACGCGAGGCATCAGGCCGCCAGCTCGAGGATGTGACACGCAACGTCGATGAGCCAAACGAGGCACCGTCCGGCGTGTGGGTGGTAATCGTCGCTCCTGACGGCTCACGATCGGCGTCTCCTGGCTTGCCATCCGGGCTGCCCGATGAGCAGGCGCTTGAGGCAGTGGCGTCTGGTGCCGAACCGACCACGACGCACGTGGTGAGCAATGGTCGCGACTACCTTGTGCGTACAGCGACTGCACGCGGCCGCGTCGTTCAGGCAATCCAAGACGAACACGAGAATGCTGAGGAACTTGGCCGGGTCGCGAAGGCGCTGGCGATCGCAGGCGGAACGGCCGTCGTTCTCTCGAGCCTGCTTGCAATCTGGCTTGCGCGACGTGCGATGCAGCCCATGGCGCGCGCTCTCGCCCTGCAGCGCAAGTTCGTGATGGATGCCAGCCACGAGCTTCGCACGCCTCTCACCCTATTGAGCACGAGGGTACAGCTGCTCAAACGCAAGATCGGTGTGGCCTCCAATGATGACGTGCTGAAGGACGTCGACGGGGTCATCGACGACTCGCGAGAATTGACCGAGATCCTCGACGATCTGCTGATCATCGCTGACACTCGCGAGAAGGGTCTGCGGGAGCCGGTTGATCTTGCGGCGCTTGCCGACAGCGTCGTCGAACGCGCGGCGCCGTTGGCGCGACAACGCGGCATCACCGTGCAGCGGACTGGTGACGGCGCCGAGCGGACTGGTGAACGATCCGGTGCGGTCACCGATGGCGCGCCCGTTGCGCTCGGCCGCGCCATCGTCGCGTTGGTCGACAACGCTATTGCCTTCGCCAGCAGCCGCGTCACGGTAGCGGTAGAAACCTCGAGTGGTCACATCACCATTGCGGTATCGGACGATGGCCCAGGCTTCCCGCCCGGTGCGGCAGAGACCGTGTTCGAGCGGTTCGCTTCGCATCGTGATCCGCAGCTACAGACTGGTGGACGACCACACTATGGCCTCGGGCTTGCCCTGGTGGCGGAGGTGGCGGAACGACACGGCGGCTCGGTCTCCATCGCGGATGCAGCTGGCGGCGGCTCTGTGGTCAGCGTTCGACTGCCAGCGCGCGGCGAAGATCCCCGCCATCGATGAGTTCGCCGGAGTCTGTGACGGCGAGAATCGCACATTCGTAGCGCTCTGCGGCCCATCTCACTCCATCGGCGCCCATCGCATACACCGTGGTGGCCAGCACGTCGGCCGTGGTGAGGTCCGCCGAGATCACAGACACGCTTGCCAATTCACCCGCAGGCAACCCGGTGCGGCCATCGACGATGTGACTGCCTCGTTCATAGCAGCCTGATGTGGCGATCGTCTCGTCCGCGAGCGAGAAAACCGCGAGCATCCGATCCGCGAACTCCGGCGAGCGCACCCCGATGTGCCACCGGCGACCTGGAGCTGGTCCACCTGCCGCGATGACATCGCCCCCGGCATTCAGACAGAAGTCGCGCAGCCCACGCGATCGAAGCAGATCGGCTGCTCGCTGTGCTGCCCAGCCCTTGACGATCCCGTTCAGATCGAGGCGTCCGTCGGTGTCCCGAAGAGTAAACGTGCCGCCCGAGACCACGCTGAACCGTTCGGCAAGCGCGAGCACGTCTGAGAACCGTACATCGATGGCCTCAGGTGCCAATTCGCCGCGGTTGACCCGACTGAGTTCGCTTTCCGGACGATACGGACTGAACAGTTCGTCTGCACTCCGAAGCTCGTGGAATGCGTCATCGGCCGCCGCGTGATGATCACCCACGTCGCGGATGTCGATCGACATGGGCACGCCCATCACCGTTTCGACGTGGCGCATCAGCCGAGCTTATCGATCGCCGATTGCACGGATCGGAGGTAGCCGTCTGACGTATACGTGGCGCCGCTGACGCTGTCCACCTTGGCTGACTGCGATTGGAGTACCTCCTTGTTCAGGATCGGCACAGAGTATCCGGCAATCTGGGAGTCCCGGCCGTTCTGGTCAGGAACTTGCAACACCGTGACCTTGGTGATCGTCGTGCCTGAGAACGAAACCTGCACCTGCACGTCGCCGTATCTGGTCGAGATCGCAGCACCGGTGATCGTCTTGGTTGCTCCGGCGGCCGCAGGCGCGGTTGTGGCAGGCGCCGACGCCCCGGTGGTCGACGCCGACGGCGCTGCTGCGGCAGTCCGCGGATCGGTCGTCGTCGTTGGTTGGGACGTGGTCGAAGCCGGTTGCTGCCCCGCCGAGTAAAATTTGACCCCGAGAGTTGCACCGAGCACCGCAAGCAGGGATAGAAAGAGAGTCGTGCCTCGCCACCTGCGTCGTTTCATGGTCTGCAACCGCCTTTCACGCCATACTCAGTTCTTCTCGATGGATCATGCGTCGCGGCAGCCCCAGATGTGTCAAGGAGTCTTCCACCGTGTCCGCCATGCCGGCCGGGCCGCAGATGTACACCTCGCGTTCAGCCGCGTCTGGAACCAGGTGGTTCATGCTCTCGATGCCGAGGGGGTCATACCCGAGTTGCGCTCGACTGCCGATGACCGATGCGACTCTGATGCTGCCGAGCGCCCTCAGCTCGTTGTCGAGTCCGACGCCCGGTGCGCCGCTGCTGCGGTAGACCACCGTCACATCGCGTCCACGACGCACGAATTCTTCGGCGAGCGCTCTGATCGGCCCGATTCCTGCACCACCGGCGACCAGAAGAATTTTGCCGGCCCTGCTCTGTGCAGCCGTGAAAACGCCGAACGGCCCCTCGGCGAACACGAGCGTTCCAACGCGCAGATGCGGGAATTTCGCGGTGTGATTCCCCAGCGATCCGACACTGATGCGCATGATGTCGTTTTCAGGCACGCGGGACAGCGAGAACGGGTGCGCAGTCAGCAGGTGACCGAACGTGAGGAAACGGAAGAGGAAGAACTGCCCCGCTACCGCCCCCAGCTCGTGCAGGCGTTTGCCGCCAAGCCACACGCTTGTGATGCCACCGCCCTCGTCGACGACGGCGACGACCTTGAGCCTATGGCGCCGCGCGGCGACCACCGGCAAGATGACGCGCCAGGTGAGAACAGCGGATGCCGTCGCAAGATACAAAACGATCCATGCCGCCCGGTCGACTGGATTCGCGTCGAAGTGCACTCCCGCGCTGATCTGGTGCAAGAACGTCAAGAAGACAGCGAAATAGGCCGCGACGTGCAACCAGTACCAGAGCTCGTATGGCAACTTCTCACGTGGCACCCGGGCACTTGAGATCCCGATGGCCACGAACAGACATGTGCCGATCAGCGCGGTGAGCATGTCCGGATACGACGTCAGAACGGCAAAGGTGGCTGTCCAGGGCGTCTGCGATGCAGTCAGTTGCTGGCCGAAGATCATCGTCACAACGTGTGTGACGATCAAGAAGAGCACTGATGCGCCCAGGGTGCGATGCCATGCAACCAAACGGTCCATGCCGATCGCGTGCTCCAGCCACGGCACGCGCGCGATCAACAGAATCTGGATGCACACCAGAAAGCCGCCTGCCATGCCGGTCAGCTCGCCGAACGAGGTCATCGCAGCGCCCGGCGTCCTCAGAAGAGGTTCAGGGCCGCCGTTCCACCACATGAAGACCACCATGATCAGCCCGGCGACGATTGCCAGACGCAGAAGTCGACCCGCGCGCGCGGGCGAAACCCTGTGACGGTTTCTCGGTCGCACCTCGTACGTTGTCATAGCTCTAACGCTATGGATGAGTTCTTAGAAGAAACTTTCCCGGGCTGCGCGCTTCCTGGGAACAGTTCACTCGTTTCCTATCAACGCTGATTTCCTATCGCACGCTGAAGCGAGCTGCTCTGCGATTGATGTGGTGGGCCTTGCTGCGTCCAAGCCTCGCCACCGGCTGCGTCAGCGGACGTGAGAAGAACCATGTCTTCGCGACCTCAACAAGCACGAGGTAAACGACGATCAGGCCGAGCAGCGTCAAAAAGAACGGAACGGGTAGTGGATCGAAACCCAGAACGCCGGCCAGCGCGGAAAGCGGCAGGTAAACGCCGACCGCGACGACGGCAAGCGAAGCCAGCAATAGACCCTTCGACGGCTTGCTGCGCAGAAACGGCACCCGGCGCGTTCTGATCGCAAAGATGATCAGCGTCTGGGTCGCGATCGATTCGACGAACCACCCCGCCCGGAACTCCCCTGCTGAAGCGTCAAACACGAAGATCATCAGCGCGAATGTCGCGAAGTCGAAAAGCGAGCTGATCGGACCGAACAGCAACATGAAGCGCCTGATGAACGCGATGTCCCAATGCGAGGGCTTCTGCAGCTGCTCCTGGTCGACGTGATCGCTCGGAATGGCGAGCTGCCCTGCATCGTAGAGAAGATTGTTCAGCAAGATCTGCCCGGGGAGCATCGGCAAGAAGCTCAGAACTACAGATGCTGTTGCGGCGCTGAACATATTTCCAAAGTTGCTCGACGTGCCCATCAATACATATTTGATCGTGTTGGCGAAAATCCGCCTGCCCTCGACGACTCCCTCGGCGAGCACACCGAGGTCCTTGTCCATCAGCACGATGTCCGCGGCGTCCTTCGCGACATCCGTGGCACTGTCAACGGAGATGCCAAGGTCGGCCTTGTGCAGTGCAAGCGCGTCGTTCACACCGTCACCCAGGAACCCGACGGCATGACCGCTGCCGCGCAATGCGGTGATCAAGCGCCCTTTCTGCTCGGGCGAGACACGGGCGAAGATCTCCGCCGATCGCGCGGCCTCAGCCAGCTGCTCATCTGGCATCGCATCGATCTGCCCGCCGGTCAACGTGGCAACGGCCGGCAGTCCGAGATCTCTGCACACTTTCTCGGCAACCCGTACATTGTCCCCGGTGGCGATCTTCACCGTGATCCCCAGCGAAGCAAGCTTCTCGAGTGACGCTTTCGCGTCTGCCTTCGGACGGTCGAGAAACACCAGGAATCCAAGCAACGTGAGGCCGGTCTCGTCAACTGGCTGGATGTTTCTCAGACCGTCGGCATCCCGCCTGGCGACAGCGATGACCCGCGCTCCGGCGTCGTACTGCTCATCAAGCAGGATTCGGGCCGACTCTGGAACGTCCGTGCACGCGCGCATAACCTCCTCTGGCGAACCTTTGCTGATCAACTGCGCACGCGCACTGTCGATGCGCACAAGCACGCTCGTCATGCGACGCGTGTGATCGAATGGCACGACATCCAGCCGGTCAAATCGCGCCGCGTTGAACCCAGCCGCCGCCGGGGACGCCCACAGTGCTGAATCGAGCGAATTCTGACCAACGACGGACGCGGCCCCATGCGAATAGTCAGCTTCCGTGGCGAGCAGCCCGAGCTCGGTGAGCTGCTCGGGTGCCACGGCGGGGTCGGCAGGAAGGCTCGTTACGAAACTGATGCTGCCTTCGGTCAACGTTCCCGTCTTGTCTGTGACGAGAACGTCCATGTCGCCCAAGTCCTCGATGCACACCAGACGTTTCACCAGAACTCGGCGTCTCGCGAGCTGCCGTGTGCCTGTTGCAAGACAGGCGCTGACAACAGCGGGCAACAACTGGGGTGTGATTCCAACCGCGATCGCAAGTGAGAACAGCAGCGAGTCGAGGAAGGGGCGGTGCAGGAGCAGGTTCACGACGAAGATCAGCGCAGTCAAAACGATTGCGACCCGCAGCAGCAAGTACGAAAATCGCTTGAGCCCGATCTGAAACTCGGTCTGCGGCTGCCGATCCCCCAGCCCGAGGGCGATTCGCCCGAACTCGGCCCTTGCGCCTGTCGCTACGACGACGCCGGTCGCGCTTCCCGACTGGATCACGGTTCCCATGAAGACACACGAGGTCAGATCGCTGAGCGATGTGGCACTGGAGGGGGCCTCTTCCGATTTCTCAACCGGCAGCGATTCGCCCGTGAGGATGCTCTCATCACACATCAAGTCTTTACTGGTGAGCAGGCGGATGTCGGCAGGCACGATGGCGCCAATGGCCAGGTGCACGACGTCCCCCGGCACAAGCTCGACAACGTTGATCTCTCGCGCCGCACCGTTTCTCACCACCACGACGCGATGCGATACGCGCGAATGCAGAGCGTCTGCTGCTCGCTCAGCTCGGTACTCGTTGCCGAAGCCAAGCCCGACGCTGGCGCAGAGTATGACTGCGATCACGATCGCGTTCGTTGTGTCTCCCACGAACAGCGCCACGGCAGCGGTGACGAAAAGCAGGATCAGAACCGCGCTGCGCAACTGACGTCCAAGCACTCGCCATGGGTTGGCTCTGTGGGTCCTGAGCGCATTCGGGCCGACATCCCGCAGCCGCGTCACGGCTTCGCCGTCGGTCAGACCATCCGCGCGGGACCCCAGCCGAATCAGAACCTCGTCTGCCGGGTTCGTCGCCGCGTCCTTCAGTTGGTCAGCGAACATCGACTCGCTGATCACGGTCGCCTCTAATGCCCCACCCCACCTGCATGCCGGTCGGTACCGTGCACAACGACGGTCGGGCACACCAGGTTGAGTACAACGTCGTGCGTTACCGGACCCAAACCCATCCGTTCTCTGCTGGTGCGACGCGTGCTGCCGACTACAAGCATCCTCGCCGCCACCGCGGCCTCGAGTAACGCCTCAGGGGCAGATCGCTGGACGGCGCGTCGCCGGAATTCGACTCCGGGATGCGTGCGCCGCACCGTCGCGGCCGCATCGTCGAGCATCCGATCCGCGGCGCGTGCGATGAGCCGGTCGCGCTCGATCCGTGCCTCCTCGGATTCGGTCATCATTTTCGGTGAGACCCACCCGCGCAAAAGTGTCATGGGCTGAGACAGCCGTGACGCTTCGTCAGCCGCGTATTCGATGGCTGCCCGACCACCGGCGGAGCCGTCGACTCCGACGACGATTCCACGCGCGTCATGTCGCACGGATTCCGGGATCACGGCGACGGGGCAGTGCGCTGCGGCGACCAGTCGAAGTGTCCGTGACCCAATGACTTTTCCATGGATGTATCCCGTTTTGTGAGTGCCAACAACGACCAGGGCGGCGTTGTTCGAAATCTCCGCAAGCTGGTG
>Ga0164242_10005511_pt1 | contig 14075 bp, 17 predicted proteins | sample OricomgcompostMG_FD_108783 | JGI IMG/M metagenome (GOLD analysis project Ga0164242, IMG submission 108783) | Miracle-Growth compost microbial communities from Emeryville, California, USA - Original compost - Miracle growth compost (MG) ... | reverse complement strand
TCTTGTAATCCCGGGAATGGATGGAGTGCTCCGATGGAGTTGAGCGACTACCTCAAGCTGGTGCGTCGCCGATGGGTGTCGATCCTGCTGGTCACGATCGTCTGCGGGGCGCTCGCAGTCGGGTTCACGCTGATGCAGACCAAGCAGTACGCATCGAGCGCCAAGCTCTTCGTCTCCACGACGGCGGCGGACGCGAATGACAGCAGCAGCATCAACTCGGGCGGCCAGTTCTCCCAGGCGCGGGTGCAGTCGTATGCGGGCCTCGTCAACAGCCGCGAGCTGGCCTCGACGGTGATCCAGAAGCTGAGCCTCAACACCACGCCGGACGAGCTCTCCAAGGACGTAAAGGCATCGGTGGCGGCGAACACGGTCAACCTCACGCTCACCGTCACCAATCCAGATGCCCACCAGGCTCAGCAGATCGCGCAGGCATATGCCGAGGCGCTGACCGACCTGGTCCGCCAGTTGGAGACGCCGCCGGGACAGACCACGGCGCCGATCAAGGCGACGATCGTCGACAACGCGTCTTACTCGGCTTCGGCAGTCTCGCCGAAGCCGGTCCGCAACGTCGGCCTGGGCATCGTCCTGGGCCTGCTGCTGGGCTTCGGTGTCGCGGTCCTGCGCGAGACGCTTGACACGCGCGTCCGTTCGGCTGAGGACGTTGTTGAACTGGCGGACAAGCCGGTGCTCGGTGCCATCGGCTTCGACACCGGAGCGAAGGACCACCAGCTGATCACCGACATCGAGTCGCACGCACCGCGGGCCGAGGCGTTCCGGGTCCTCCGCACAAACCTGCAGTTCATCGACGTGGACTCGACCAACAAGCTCTTCGTGATCTCCTCAGCGGTGCCGGGCGAGGGAAAGACCAGCACCGCCGTGAACTTGTCAATCAGCCTCGCCCAGGCCGGCATCCGGGCCCTCTTGGTCGAGGGCGACCTCCGGCGGCCGCGCGCAGCCCGGGCTCTCGGCCTGGACGGCGCGGTCGGCCTGACCAGCATTCTGGTCGGCAAGGTGAAGCTCGAGGATGCCCTGCAGAAGCACGAGTCGTCTGGCCTTGAGTTCCTGGCTTCTGGCCCGATACCGCCGAACCCGGCGGAGCTCCTCCAGTCGAACGCGATGCGGGAAATGCTTGCCAAGCTGCGCGGAGAGTATGACGTTGTCATCATCGACGCCCCGCCGCTCCTGCCGGTGACGGACGCGGCGCTACTCGCCCGAGAGGCAGATGGCGCCATCCTGGTTGTCCGTCATGGTCGGACCACTCGTGATCAAGTAAGGATCTCCACAGAACGTCTGGCACAGGTCGATGCGTCGCTGCTCGGCGTCGTCATGAACATGACGCCGCTGAAGGACCGCGGCTATGGCTATGGCTACGGGTACGGGTACGGATATGCCCCGGACGCTGGCCGCGATGCAGAAGATCCCAGGTAGCAAGCATCAATGCACAGCGTCCAGATAGGGTCATCGAGGATTACGCCAGGAGGCGGTCTTCCGCTGTGGCCACTAACCATAGCCTTTACCGGGTATGTCGTCTTTTGGGCCGTTGGGATTCCATGGCTCGTGTGGCCGCTCATGGCTCTACCGATGTTTGTGAACCTGGCCCTTTGCAAAAATGCGCGCGTCCCTCCGGGATTTAATGGCTGGCTCCTTTTCGTCGCCGTTGTCATCGCGTCCGCTTCCATGATCGAAGGTGGAGCGAGTGGATGGATCCAGTGGGCGTACAACCTCGGCGAATATCTATGTGCAACCGTCTTTTTTGCTTATACATACAACGTAAATGCGGCCGCCGATCGCGTAATACCGCTTCTCGCGAGGTTCTGGGCAGTCGCGATTGTATGTGGCATCCTTGGGATGCTACTGCCTCACTTCCAGATGCAAGCGCCTGCAGCGCACGTCATACCGCCAGGACTTCGAGATAACGAATTCATCAAGAGTACTCTAAATATCCGGTTCGCGTCAGTTGACAATCTCGTCGGGGTTCCTCGCCCGTCAGCACCATTCCCTTACTCAAATCGTTGGGGTGCAGTGGTACTCCTGACACTGCCGGCCGCAACATGGTATGTCTTCCGTATGCGTCGGCCGCGCTCAGTCGTGTGGATCGCAATATTTGTTGTATCGATAGTACCGATCGTGTACTCGCAGAACCGTGGACTGTGGATTGGGATGGCTGTTGCGGGAATGTATCTCGCAATGCGCGCCCTGCGCGAAGGAAACATCGGCCGGATGGCCGCAATCATTATGATATTCGTCTTGGTTGCCCTCCTAGGGTATGTAACGGGGCTAACGTCTATCGTGCTTGCCAAGTTCAATAGCCACTACAGTTCAGACGCCCGATCAAGCATTTATGGATTGACCTGGGATGCATTCAAACAGAAGCCTTGGATTGGGCATGGTACTTCTGGAACTGCCACAGGAAACGTTGTAGGGGGAGTGGCCGTCGGATCGCAGGGGCAGCTTTGGGCCCTTATGTACAGCACCGGCGTTTCCGGTCTTGTGACTTTTTACGGGTGGCTGCTTTGGAGCTTCGGTTACTCGCGAAAAGATTCTGGGGCCATGGGAACAGTTCTCCGACTCCCCCTCCTTCTCGCCGCGTGCGTCTCCGTGGTGTATGCATTCGTACCTGAGAGCATGGTCATTATCGTGGTATCGCTGGCGTGTGTCCTCGCCGCGAAGCGTGGTTCAGTAAGCTGGCCACAGACGCGCAGATCCCCGAACGGCCCCTTAGCGATTGGGGCTGTGAACCCAGCAGCGTCGCCGGGCGCTCTACAAGGTGGGGGGTCGAAGTGATTGGCAAACCGCCTACTGTTCCTGCGAATAGGCACACCCAAATCGGCTTAGTAGCATATTCGCTTCGGAGCATAGTTAGTTCTCCCGGACGCCTTGGCCAACCTTTGGAGGCCCCCAGATGAGAGCTCACCCAGCCTCGCCGAGTGCAGTCCCTGCCTATATCGTGCAGGACGTCAAAGCGAACCGAGGCCAGCCGAAAATCTTGATCGCGCTCCTACTATTTCGCCTCGCACAAGTCAGTAGGATTCGTCGCCCCCATGGCTTGATCGCCTTGGTCGCTGCACTGATGTACCGGGGTTACGCCGAGGTAATTTGCAGTTTTGAAATCCCGGTGACTACGACAGTCGGACCGGGCCTGCGTATCTGGCATGGGTTTTCCATCGTCGTCAATCCGGCGACGGTGATCGGGCGAAACGTCGTACTCCGCCAAGGCGTCACCATCGGAAAAACTGGGCGCTCGAATGACTGCCCAGTCATCGGGGACGACGTAGCGGTTGGCGCCAGCGCAACAATCGTTGGCGGCATTGAAATCGGCGACGGAGCCGAGATCGGTGCCCATAGCCTAGTCACACACGATGTCCCTGCTGGCGGCGCAACGCGCGCCGCGAATACACGGATCTTTGAGCCACGTGCTGCCACAAAGAAAGAAATCAGATGAACGAGAGCGTTATTCCGGACGAGAAACGGGAGCGGCTCCGAATATGCCTTCCGACCTCTACCGGCGGACACCTTGCTCAGTTGATGGCCTTAGACGACTGGCTGAACGAACACGAGTGTCTTTGGATCTGCATAGACCGTGCTGATAGTTCATCAACACTCAAGGGCCGGCGTGTTATCGAACACTTTCATCCTACAACTCGAAACCTTTGGAACGCGGTCAGGAACGTATTCCTGGCGTCCAAAGTATTGCGGCGAGAACGCCCCGACTTGGTTTTGTCTACAGGAGCGGGGGTCGCCATCCCGTTCTTCTTTATCGCGCGGATTCTTGGAATTAAAACAGCATACATAGAAGTTGTGGATAGAATTGACTCCCCGACGCTGTCGGGGAGACTTGCGCGGCTCCTTGGCGCAAAGATGTTCACCCAGTGGTCCAGCCAGGAGCGATTTTATCCGGGAGCTAGGACGGTTGGTCCACTCGTGCACTTTCCTAAGCCTCCGGAAGACGCAGCGTCGTTGTCTCGGAAAAGGTTCACGAAGGGATCGATCTTCGTGACGGTTGGTACCGACAAGCATCAGTTCAATCGGGTTATCAGGTGGACCGAGCGGTGGGTTAGGTGCCATGGTTTCACCGGCGACGTGGTCGTTCAATCAGGTCACTCGGATGTCGAAGTCGGAGAATTCAAGGCACAGCCGTTCTTCGGGAAAAGTGAAGTGCGCGCCATGATCGAACGTGCCGATGTGGTAATCACTCATGGTGGGCCCGGCGCGATTTCTGATGTACTCGCGATGGGAAAAGTACCCGTTGTACTTCCGCGGAACCCAAGCCTCGGCGAGCATGTCGACGGACACCAACAGCGGTTCGTTCAGCACTTGTCTGAGCGCGGAATCGTGCGCTGGAACGATTCGTATGATGACTTCGAAGAGGCGGTATTGCGTTCCTTCGGCGTGACCTTTGACCCGTATCATGCGGGCGGCAACGCGAGCCGGGTCCTAGCCGAGGCCATCAATAGTCTGGTCCGTTAGTGATGTCGGGCCGCTCTGTTTATCGACTCTCGCGTTGGGATCAACATGCGTCGACTTGAACCGCTAATAGTTACGGGCATGCCTCGTTCTGGTACTACGTGGCTCGGACGCCTGCTGGCAACCGCGCCCGGCACCTCAATGCTGGGCCGGGAACCAATGAATCCCCGGCCGGGTCAGTATGCCCTTGCCGGAACGGTCTCCGGATGGACCAATCTCGACGGCATAACACCACAGCAGAAACGAGTCCTGCGACGGGTATACCGGGGGCTAGAGCCGAAGGTTCTGGGACGCTACGGGGCGGGACAGTGGAAGGCCCCGCTTCCTTGGACGCGGGTAATTGTGAAAGATCCGTACGCGCTGCTTTCTTTGGATGCTGTCACCCGCGTCACCGGAGCTCGCGCTGTGGTCGTCTTCAGACATCCAGGCGCTGCGTTGACTAGCTATAGGCGCATGGGTTGGTCAGTTGATCTTGACGATCCTCTAATCGACTCACTTTCGCCCGCTGCTAGTCGCGTGGCGGCGGACGATGTCGCGCAGATGGCGACCTATTGGTCGGTGCTGTATGGCGAACTACTAAGTAGCGAGTCTGTGTACGACGGAAAGGTCACCGTCGTTTCGCACGGTGCTCTCGCCCGCGGTGGGATGGCGGCAGCGGGGCGCTTATTCGATCATCTGGGGATCGTTCCTAGCGCGCGCACCGTTTCCTTAATGTCGGCGGAAAGTAGCCGCTCTTCCCCGGACGTCGATGTCTCAAAGCTTCACAACCTCAATCGTGATCCAGCAGTTGTTTCCGATGCGTGGCGCATGTCGCTGAATAGTGACGAGATTGCGCGAATAGAGAATGCATGTGGAGAGATTCTCAGGCAGCTCGAAGCTATCGCCTGGAAGGGTTAAGGGATGTTGTCGGAACGTGATGAAGCGGGGCCAGAGTGGCGTTGGGACTACTTGGTTGGTGCACCGCGGATCAGTCTGGAGTCTGGCACGACGACGCCCGCACCGCGGGCACATGTCCTCGGTATGACTGGCGCCCTAAGGAGTCTTGGCGATAAGGTCGATCTTTACTTGGCGTCACAGACGCCCGGACTTCGGCGGGTTTCACGAGCAGGTGAGGGGAGCACCCAAAGCCTTAGCCGGACGAGACTGATTCTGCTGGACGTAGTTAGACTAGTCATGGCTCTGTGGTCGGGAATATACCTTTTTTTACGAACTTTGACGTCACGCCCACATGTTATCTACGAACGTGTGTCAGTCCTGCAAAGTTTCGCCAGCTTTCATGCGCGGAAACGCACGGCCGTGCGGGTGGTCGAGGCGAACGGAATTATGACGCATGAGACGGCTGGCGAGAGGAATGCGCTTGCTTCGACACGGATCTCCGCTCTGATTGAGAAGCATGTCTATCGTAAGGCTGACGTTATTGTCGCTGTAAGTGACGCATTGGCGCAGGCGGTATCAGAGTTTTCTGGTGTTCCTAGTGGAAAAATTGTCACCATCGCCAATGGGATACCTGAAATTGCGTCAGACCTTGCGGTGCGGTCGGCCGACGGGCCGGTGATCGGATTCGTCGGAAATGTAGTCCGCTGGCAGGGGCTTGACGATCTGTTGAGTGCGGTAGCGTCGCTGCGCGATCGCGATATAGGAATTGAAATTGTCGGCGACGGTCCTGAAACTTCCCGACTGGCGGCACAGGCGGCACAACTAGGAATTGCGAACCGAGTTGTATTTACCGGACGGCTATCGCACGAGGCGGCGCTTCATCGAATGGGTTCCTGGTGGTGCGCGTACTCTGGGCACGTAGCCACGAGCAAGACTGCGATGTATCATTCGCCGTTGAAGCTTTATGAATATGTGGGCCGCGGACTCCCGGTTCTTTGCACGGATTCAGCGGATGCGCGAGCGCTACGGGCTAGTGGCGCTTCGATTCAATCGTTTCACGATCTTCACGGCTTGCGTGAGGCGATTAGGTGCCTGCCGAGTCCGTCGCAAGAGACTGAGGAGATTCGAGCGATGCGCCTTCAAAAGGTTTCCGCTGAGCATGGCTGGCAAAGTCGCGCTCGTCTCTTGGGTGAGCGGGTAGCGGTTGCCATGGCGAGTCGTGGTCTGGATGTGGCCGCGAGCAATGGTTCTTAGCTGTGTCGGTGAACATAGCGGTTTTGGAGCTATGTCTGTGTTTGGCGACGTGGAACGCGATGAACGCAGGCTGCGGGCACAATAGCTGGACGACGTTCGGCGCTTATCCCAGAGGAGCTTCCCGTGAGTCGATCTGATTCGGTGAGGCGAGCGCTACTTGGGTTCGGGAGCCAGGGCTTCAATGCTGCGTCAAACCTACTCGTCTCGGTCGGTGTGGCTCATGCTGCTTCGGCCGCTTCGTTCGGCGCGTTTAGCCTGGTTTACCTAACGGCTCAGACAGTGCTGGTTGTGGTTCGCGCGGCGACAAGCCTGGCACTGCTGGTAACCACTGACGCGAATGCTCCCGAACGACGGAACTGGATCAACCAGTCGCTTTCGGCTTCGGCTCTAGCGGGGATGCTCTTCGGCATTGGGTTCGCGGCTGCTGGGCTGCTTTTGTCGGACGAATCGCGAATAGCCTGCTTTGTAATGGCTGCCGCGATGCCGGTCTGGCTGCTTCAAGATGCGATCGCATATGTGGCGATCTACCTCGGGCGCCCTGGTCAGGCATTGGTTACCAATGTCATCTGGCTAGGGTTTCAGGCGATGTTTATGGTGTCCGGCTGGATCTTTTTTTCGTCCAGGCCGTGGGTCGCTCAGGTCGCTTGGGTGTGCGGCGTGGTATGTGCGGCCGCTTATGGCGTTTTGTGGCTGTCGCCACGCCTGTCTGTCGCGGCGGGTTCGGCGTGGCTTAATTCGCGATTTCGCGCAATTGTTGATCTGGTGGGTGATAACTTCCTGCAGCAGGTCGGCCAGCAGAGCCTCAGCTATATCCTTGGAGTCGGAGTGGGATTGGCTGGGGTGGCCGCGTACCGTGCTACGCAGGTTCCTTTTGGCCTGCTGCGAACCGTTACGCAGGGGATCGTTCCCGTGAGCATTGTGGACGGCAAGCGCTGGGTCTCAACACGTGGGCCGGCGAGTATATATCGGTTCGTTTTTATGTGGGCAATCTGCGCCGGCATCGGTGCCGCTGTGCTGGGCGCTTTGCTTCTCTGCGTTCCTGACCACTATGGCGCGAGCATCCTTGGTGCGGCTTGGAGTGGAGCGCGGGGAATTGTGCCGCTAGTGACCATCTCGATGGTTGGCGTTAATGTCAATTTGGCTGCGTTAGTTGGCTTGCGAATTCTCGGTGCCACCCGGGCGACGCTATTGTTGAGGTTCCCGAACATCTCACTCCAGCTTGTGGGTGCAGGTGTTGGTGCTTTTGGCGGTCTACATTGGGCGCTGGGCGGATACTTGATCGGCGTGTGGTTGTGCGTGCCGATCTCGGCCTACTTTCTGCGAGGCGCCGTTGTCGCGGCCAAGTCAGACAACGCCGGCGCCAGCGCCGTGGCTGCGTCAGGGCATTCTGCCTGAAGTGCTGGTGCCTGCGTGACGTGGATGGATCTATCAGAACCGGGCCCTCTGGGGCGGGAGCGGTGCCATAATTTGCGATGCAAACGGTGGTCATGTGGATGACGGCCCGTGGCTAACTGTCGCGCCATAGTGCATGGTCGGCGGATACGTGCGGGGCGCCTCGGCGCGATCGGCATGATCTGCCTCGAAGAGCTTCTGCTGGCGATCAACGCGCTGGGCCCTGTAGTGCTGTACGGATTAGCCCGTCTCCCTCCGCCGGCGGACTGCTGAGAGTGGTATGCGTTAGCTGAGGGGTCGGGCTCAGTGGGGCAGCGCTGGTTCGCGTAGGGGACAGGAGGCGTCGGCAGTCGTTGGGCACGTTGCCTATTGATCCTGCAGAACTTCCTGCGTGGTCGCCGATCACCGCCTAGCGTTCTGCCTATGTCTGGTTGCAAGGTCGCCGTCGTCGGCACGGGATATGTCGGTCTGTCGATGGCGGTGCTACTCGCCCAGCACAACAGCGTGGTGTGCTTCGACATCGACCCCGGTCGGGTCGCGATGCTGCAGCAGGGGCGTAGCCCGATCGTCGATGACCAGATCAGCGACTTCCTAGCCAACCGCGATCTCGACCTGACCTTCACCCTCGACAACGAGAAGGCCTACGAGGGCGCTGAGTACATCGTCATCGCGACGCCGACCAACTATGACCCGGTCAGCAACTACTTCGACACCTCCTCGGTCGAAGGCGTGATCGCCGACATCGACGAGATCAATCCGACCGCCGTGATGGTGGTGAAGTCGACCGTGCCGGTCGGCTTCACCGAGACCACGCGGAAGAAGCACAGCACGCCCAACCTGGTCTTCAGCCCGGAGTTCCTCCGCGAGGGCCAGGCTCTCTACGACAACCTGCACCCCTCCCGGGTCGTCGTGGGTGAGAGGACCGGCCGGGCGAAGAAGTTCGCCTCCATGCTGGTGGAGGCGTCGGAGGAGAGTGATGTGCCGGTGCTGCTCACCGACTCCACCGAGGCCGAGGCGATCAAGCTCTTCGCCAACACCTACCTTGCCCTCCGGGTGGCCTACTTCAACGAGCTTGACACCTTCGCTGCCGTGCATGGACTCGACTCGCGCCAGATCATCGAAGGGGTGGGGCTCGATCCGCGGATCGGGTCGCACTACAACAACCCGTCGTTCGGATATGGCGGTTATTGCCTGCCCAAGGACACCAAGCAGCTGCAGGCGAACTACCGCGACGTCCCGCAGAACCTGATCTCGGCGATCGTCGAGGCCAACACCACGCGCAAGGACTTCGTGGCCTTCGACATCCTGGCCCGCAACCCGAAGGTCGTGGGCATCCACCGGCTGATCATGAAGGCCGGCTCGGACAACTTCCGCGAGTCCTCGGTCCAAGGTGTGATGAAGCGGCTCAAGGCCAAGGGCATCGAGGTCGTGGTCTACGAACCGGAGCTCCACGAGCCGACCTTCTTCGGCTCCGAGGTGCTGCATGACCTGGACGAGCTGAAGGCCCGCGCCGACGTCATCGTCGCCAACCGCCGCGTGCCCGAGCTCGAGGACGTCGCCGACAAGATCTACACCCGCGACCTGTTCGGCAGCAGCTGAGCCGTTCGTCGGCGCCTGAGTCCGGGACCGCTCCCGGCGTACTCGACGGGTGTGACTAGTCCGAACGGGCGGTTCTTTGCCGTTTCGGCGCAGGGGAGTGAAGCGCGTCCTAGCGTCCGCTCCATGGCCAAGAACTTCGGTTTACTCCTCCGGGCGCTGGTCGCCGTCGTTGCGGTGGGTGCGCTCGCCGCGACTCCGGTCGCGCTGTCCGGCTCTGCCCAAGCGGCTCCGGCGCCGCAGGTGAAGCTCAAGACGTCGGCGCACACGGTGAGCACGAAGAGCTCGTTCACGGTGACGGCGAAGACTGCGCACAAGGTCGCTGGCACGAAGGTGATGCTGCAGGAGAAGGAGGCGCGGGGCTGGCGGAACGTCGAGCGCTTCCCGTACCACGCCGGTGGCCGGCTCAAGCTGCAGGGCACCAAGGGCACGCACCGACTCCGGGCCGTGCTGAAGAAGCAGGGGCACACCCTCGACGTCAGCCCGGTCGTGGTCATCCACATCACCGCGCCGAAGAAGCACACCAGCACGGGATCGGGCGGGAGCTCGGCGCCGGCCAGCCACAGCTGCACCCGGACCAGCACCGGCAGCTGCATCCGGGGCGGGGAGTTCTGCAAGCAGTCGATGTACGGCGAGACCGGTTACGACGCCAACGGACGCTCGTGGGTCTGCACCGGTGACAGCACGCACCCGCACTGGGAGTGAGCGGAGCGCGCTTGCGGGCTCGCTAACGTCAAGGCATGTTCCGCTCTCGCTTCGCTGCCGTGGCTGTCGTCGCAAGCACGGTGATGGCTGTGTTCGGTGTTGCAGGGCATTCGCGGATCTCCGGGCCGGTGATCCTCACCCTGACCCGCAGCCACGGCGTACATCTGGATGACCTGATCGTGGTCGCCTGCTGGGTCGCGATCGTCGGCTTCGCGTGGCGGTCCAGCCGCTGACGTCGAGCATTGGGAGGGGGATGCTCGACCATCGTGGCCGCGCGTAGGTGGCGCCCGAAACGGGTACAGCTCACGCAAGCGAAGGCGCGTCGAGCCACGGCCAGGGACCGCACGACAAGCCAGCCCGCCGCCCCGTCTCCATCAAGGAGGCGGGGCGGTTCGTCGTTGGTCGGTCATCGGGTGAGGGTGGTTTGCTGTCGGTGCGACCCGGGTATTGGACTCCGCCGCGTTACGCACACGGCAACGGGATGCGCGAAAACGCGACAAGAGCCCCACCGGACCGGGATGGTCGGGTGGGGCTCTGCTGTATGGCCGGGGCTGCGGGCCGGTGCGGCTGGGTACCGCCGGATGCATGGACGGCGAGGAGTGGGACGAAGCGGTCGACCAGCGGCTGCGCGAGGCCTTTGAGCGCGCTGACCGGGAGTGGAGCGTGCACGTGGGCGGCCGGGACGAGTACGGGAATCCCCTCGCATCCAGCCCGGAGGCCGACGCTGCTCATCGCGAGCGGAAGGTCGCGGTGGAGGCGTGGAACGACTACCGGGCGCAGCACGGCCGGCCTGCGGCCGTGGAGGCCTGAACGGCGTGACGAAGGCCTGATGGCGACGGCGATCCAAGGGGACATGCCGCCCAGGCTACGACGGAGCCGGCGCCGGTGCGGCCCGTTGTGTTTCATCGCGAGAGTGGGCTCTCAGCGCGCATGACGACGCCGGGGAAGCGGGCACATGGGCGGAGCGGCGGCTCGGCCGGGTGACCGGAGAATGGCCAGGACACTTCGCGTCCGGGCCGCCGCCCCAGCCGAACGTTACTTCGTCAAAGGTGGCCCCGCATCCGGCGACGAACGCCGTCCCGCCGCTGCCGCTCAGTCGGCAGGACCGAAGGACCCGTCGGTGAGCACCGGTACGACGGACGAGGAGCCGAGATCGGCGGCGACGTCGACATCGTTCCCGAACCCCCGGCCGATGAGCTCGCGACCGCCGACGCAGTCGTGCATGCGCTCGTCGAGGCGGTCGAGGCTCGCGTCGAACAGCTCGGCGGCCGCCCAAGCCTCCGGGCTGAGCCGGTCGCCGTACCCGAGCGCGACGAGCCCCGAGAGGATGGCGCCGACGCCGAGATGGTCCTCCAGGGCCGGGCGCAAGGAGTCGTCGTCCTTCCAGCGCTCACCGGCCGCGATCAGCGCGATCGACCGGTCAGCCTCCACGGCCGGGGCGAGCCACTTCGCGGTCGCCTGTGCGTTGCGGAGACAGCCGATCGCGATCGTCGTACCCCCGTCGAGAAGGGTCGTCGCGATGGTCGATCCGTTGGGGGACGGCAGCACCAACCGCGGGATCGCCTCGCACGACAGGAGGCTGGCGGGCGAGAGCGAAGGCGCATGTACGGCGCCACGCTTGGTCGCCTCCAACCTGCCGACGGCGAGCACCGCCTCGTGCTTGGCTGCGAACTCCTCCGCCTGCGCGTCCCGCCAGCGGTAGGGGAACACGCGCATGCCGCGCTCGACCGCCACCGTCACCGACGTCGAGAAGCTCAGTACGTCGACGACGACCGCGATGTCAGCCTGCGTGGCCCTGGCTCCGGCCGGACCCCAATCGAGTCGTACGCCGAAATCGCCCTGCCCGAAGAGATCAGCCACAACGCAGGAACCTAGCCCGACGCGAACCCATGCACCAGTGGCGCTGGGGGACGACGACGCGAACGGGTGGCCGGCCGGCGGGCGCCAGAACTCGGCTCCGCATCCGGATAGTTCGCTCAGTCTCGGATACCGGATGAGTGTGAATGAGGAAGGCGACCAGGAGAAGCCCCGCGTCAAGCGCGATCCGCCCGAGCCGCGCAAGGTGATCCCTGCGGTGCTCTTCTCGGTCGCGATCCTGATCGTGATCTTCCTGGTGTTCGCCGTCATCACGTGGGCGCGGTATCACGACTGAGATTCGGTCATCGGTCGAGGTGCTTCACCGGCGTGGCTAGGACCTTCGGACCAAATGGACGAATTCGAGCTCTGCACGATCGACCGGGCGCTCTGGCTGGCTGCGACCCAGTCCATCAGCGACTGGAAGAACGACTTCCCGGCGCTGTGCGCGCCGTGTGTGGTCAAGGATCGATGCGCCGGAGTCTTCAGTACGTCGGGCGCGCGGATCAGCCCGAATCTGCGGCCGGTGCTCAGGTGATGTTTTGATGCTCTGACTTTGATGTTACGATGCAAGAGTGCGGACAACGGTGAACATCGACGACGAGCTTCTTGCGGCGGCGAAGCTGCGCGCTGTCAGCACGCACCAGACCATCGGCTCGGTGATGGAGGAAGCGTTGCGGCGGTTGCTGTTCGACACGGATGCTGAGAAGACGCAGGGCGTCGCCCTGCCGGACTTCCGCTATGAAGGCGGATTGCGACCGGGTGTCGATCTCTACGACAAGGACGCGATGGCGGAGCTGCTCGGCGAAACGGTTCGTTGACGTGCTGTTCCTGGACGTCAACGTGCTGGTCGGTGCTCAGCGCAACGACACATCACCGCACGCGCGGACGATGAGGTCCTGGCTCGAGTCGGCCGCGGCTGGTCATGAGCCCATCGGGGTCAGTGAGCTGGCGCTCAGCGCCATGGTCCGGATCGTCACCCATCCGAGAGTGTTCGATCGACCGTCGACGCCCGCCGAGGCGATCGGCTTCGCAGATGCGCTGCTCGCTGCTCCGCGAGTGGCGGTCGTCCGGCCGGGGCCGCGACACTGGTCGATCTTCACGGCGCTGGTCGCTGATCAGCGCCTGCGCGGCAACGATGTCCCGGACGCTTACTACGCTGCCGTCGCACTGGAGCAGGGTGCCACGGTGGTCACTGCGGACCGAGGGTTCAGCCGCTTCGGTGTGAGGGTGCTCGACCCGACCGCCGAGTGAGCCCCGGCGACGGCGTAGTCGCCCGCTGACTCACCCGTGGAAGTCGTGATGGCATCCGCAACGCCGACAGTCACTGCCGAACAGGCTCAGCAGCCGCCGGCCGCGGTGCCCGCACGACGGGCACCGTTGCTGTTCGCGCACTGACGAGCGGAGACGGCGGCGCGGGTGGGCGAGCGTGGCGATCAAGGGCACAGACATGGTGCCTCCCTTCGCGACGAGCATTTCGCAGCGAGCGCATCGTGCGCGGCAGATGCCGTAGGACGTCCCCACATCTGGGTAGCAGAGCCTGGCCGAATGAATATTCATTCGGAAAGCAGAACGCCGCCGTCCCGTGATCGGGACAGCGGCGCTCAGCGGAGTGGCTGGGATCAGCCGTTGATCATGCCCGCGCCGACGGTGACGCCGGTCGCCTCGTCGATCAGGATGAACGAGCCGGTGGTGCGGTTCTTCGAGTAAGGGTCGGCCAGCAGCGGCACCGTGGTGCGCAGCTGGACGCGGCCGATCTCGTTGAGGCCGAGCTCGTTCTTCGTCTGGTCGCGGTGCAGGGTGTTGACGTCCAGGCGGTACTGGATGTCCTTCACCAGCGCGCGACCCGTGCGGGTGGTGTGCTTGATCGCCAGCTTCTGCCGCGGCTGCAGCGGCGTCGTGGTCATCCAGCAGACCATCGCGTCGATGTCCTG
>Ga0164242_10005510_pt1 | contig 14075 bp, 9 predicted proteins | sample OricomgcompostMG_FD_108783 | JGI IMG/M metagenome (GOLD analysis project Ga0164242, IMG submission 108783) | Miracle-Growth compost microbial communities from Emeryville, California, USA - Original compost - Miracle growth compost (MG) ... | reverse complement strand
GGCGCGCACCTGCTCTCCACCCTGGTGCTGGGCCTGCTGTCGGACCGGTTCGGCAACCGCGGGCCGTTCGCGGGACTCGCGCTGGTGGCCGCTCTCGGCGCCTTGCTTGCGACCTTCGGCCAGTCGCTTCCGGTCATCATCGCCGGCGTCGCCATGGTCGGCCTGACCGGCGGGCTCTTCACCCTGCTGTCGGCGGCGCTGGCGCTGGAGTTCGGCGCCGCCAGCGTCGGCCGCGCCTTCGGCCTGGCGCTGGCCTTCTCGCCGCTCTCGTCGGTCGCCACGGTGGTCGTCGCCCGCCTGAAGGAGACCACCGGCGACTACACCCCGGCCCTGCTCACCCTCGCCGGCCTGACGCTGGTCGGCGGCCTCCTGGCGCTGCTGATCCGCGAGAAGCGCGGCGGCCATCCGACCCGCGCCGAGCACGAGGCGGTCCTGGAGGACGCCCCGCAGCCGATCGTCTAGGCCGTCAGCGTCTCGATCACCCGCTCGACCTCGGCCAGGGTGTTGAAGACCGACGGCGAGATGCGGAAGCGGTTGCGGTAGAGCTGGATGTTGATCTGCGCCTCGCCGATCCGCGGCCGCAGCTTCTCGGCCGCGCCCTGGCATTCGAAGGCGATGATCGAGCTGGTGCTATCCTTCGGCGTGAGCGGACGGTAGTGCGCCGAGAGGCCCGCGCGCAGCCGCTCGATCAGCGGCTGGCGCTCGCGCTGGATCGCGTCGACGCCCAGGCGCAGGATGTTGCCGAGCGAGACGCCGACCGCGACCTCGGCCGCCTCGCTGGTGGTGCCGACGCGGAAGAAGCCGCCGGCGGTCGCGTCATCCGGCGCGGCCTCGAACAGCCGCGCGCCCGGCGGGTCGCCGGGAAAGGCGTGGTAGGCGAGCGACTTCACCTGCTGGTAGCCGAGCTCGTCGCGCTTCAGCTTCGGCAGCAGGTCGGAGCGGACGTAGAGGAAGCCGTAGCCGAAATCGCCCATCAGCCATTTGAAGCTGGAGCAGGCGAGGAAGTCGACGCCGCTCGCCCGCACGTCGATCGGCACCGCGCCGGCGGCCTGCACCGCATCGACATAGACGTGCGCGCCCTTGCGATGGGCGATCTCGCAGACCGTCTTCAGGTCATGCTCGAAGCCGTTGACCATCGAGACCAGCGAGATGGAGACCAGCCGGGTGCGGGCGTCGACCGCGGCCTCCAGCCGGTTCATGTCGATCCGCCCCTCCGGCGTCATCGGCAGGATCGTCAGGTCGAGGCCGCGCTTGGCGAGTTCGCCGTAGCTGTAGAGCGAGCCGTCGAAGTGCAGGATGTCGGTGACCACCTTGGCCTTGGCCGGGTCGTCCTTCAGGCCCAGCGCCCCGATCATGAAGCTCTCGCCGTAGGAGGTGGAGGGCGTCTCGGCGATCTCGTCGGGGCTGGCGTTGATCAGCCTGGCGAACAGCGAAGGCGCACTGACCGCGGGATGCTTGCGCAGCGCCGGATCGACCCGGCCGGCGAGGTAGGCGCGGACCGCGGCCGCGGAGTCGAGCGGCAAGGGATGGGTGTAGGCCGAGTTCATGAAGATCCCGGAGATCTCGAAGTTGCGCCTCGGCTCCGCCGCCGCGGCGCGGTCGGGAAGCGCGGCGGCGGCAGGAAGACCGGCCAGCGCGGCGAGGGACTGCCTGCGGGACATCATCGACGCGCGATCTCCAGGTTTCGGCTCTCCGCGGGCCAGCGCCCGCTTCGGCGACGACCATAGCGGCGCGGCGCCGGAAGGTTCATGCCGCAGCTGTCTTCGGCATAGGGCGCGGCGGCAAAATCCATGCAGCGGTGCGCCGGCTTCTGCATCGTCTATGCGCGACCCGCCGGGCCCTTCGGCCAAGCTAGGCAAGTTTATGGCCCGCAGCGCCCCTTAAGCTTGCGGAACCAGCGAAGACTCGCCAAGGGGGCCAGGTTTTGAAGATGCTGAAGCTTACGCCGGCCGTCGCGGCGCTCCTGCTGACGGCCGCGCCGCTCGCCGCCGCCGCGCCGGCGCCGCGCGCGCCGCAGGTCGCGGTCACCGACCATGTCGGGACCTTCGGCGGGACGAAGGTCGCCTACCGCGCCACGGTCGCCGAGCATTTCGTCCCCGACGCCAAGGGCCAGCCGGGAGCCTCGGTGATCACCATCGCCTACACCCGCACCGATGTGGGCGACCCGGCCCGCCGGCCGGTGCTGTTCCTGTTCAACGGCGGCCCCGGCGCGTCCTCCTCGCCGACGCACCTGGGGCTCGGGCCGAAGAAGCGCGCCGTCGAGAGCAACGGGCCGGCGCCCGCCGGGCCCTCGGCGCTGGTCGACAATCCCTATTCGCCGCTCGACCAGTTCGACATGGTGTTCATCGACCCGGTCGGCACCGGCTTCAGCCGCGCCTTCCCCGGCGAGGACCCGAAGCAGTGGTACAGCCTGAAGGACGACGCGGTCGAAGTGGCCGGGGTCATCGAGGAATGGCTGAAGGCCAACCACCGCGAAGCCTCGCCGCGGTTCATGCTCGGCGAGAGCTACGGCACCGCCCGGGCGGCGGCGATCCTGAAGTACGCCAAGGCGCTGAAGGTGGACGGCGTGGCCCTGGTCGCCGTGGTCGGCGACACGCCCGGCCACGAGATGCCCTACGTCGCCGCCCTGCCGACGATGGCGGCGGGCGCCTGGTATCACAACCGGATCGACCGCGCCGGCCGCTCGGTCGAGCAGGTCTACCGCGAGGCGGTCGACTTCGCGCGGACCGACTACGTCAGCGCCCTGATCCAGGGCTCCAGCCTGCCCGCGGCGGAGAAGCGCCGCATCGCCGAAAAGATGTCGAAGCTGATCGGCCTGCCCGCCGACTTCATCGCCGCGCACGACCTGCGGATCAGCAAGAACGACTACATGTTCAACCTGTTGAAGGACCAGACCCTGCGGACCGGCCTGCTGGACGTGCGCGTGACCGCCCCGCTCGAGCCCGGCCAGCTGGGCGACATCGACGATCCGGCGCTGGGCGTGGCGCCGAAGCGCAAGCCCGGCGCCCCCGCCGGCCCGCCGCCGAACCCGGCCAGCATCGGCCCGGTGCGCAACGAGACGGTCGAGACCTATCTGCGGAACGACCTGAAGTTCGCCACCCCCGAGCGCTACTACGGCATCAACTTCACCGCCAACAGCCAGTGGCGCTGGGGCGGCGAGCCGAAGTTCGACGTAGGCGGGCCGATCGCGGCGGCCATGAAGGAAGACCCGAAGCTGCGGCTGTTCTGGGCCGGCGGCTACTACGACCTGACCACGCCGGTCTACGCGACCCGCTACACCTTCGACCAGGCCGGGGTCCCGGCCGAGCGGGTGACCGCGGCCGAGTTCGAGGGGCCGCACGGCGTCTACGAGGGCGAGAAGAACCTCGCCGCCTTCACCGCCGCCCTGAAGGCCTTCGTCGGCGGCGGGACGCGGTGAGACGCCTGGCCCTCGCCGGCGCGGCGCTCGGCCTGGCGCTGGCCGCTGGACCGGCCGGGGCCGCGCCCCTCCAGGTCCTGCGCCCGGGCGAGGAGCCGGCGGTCGTCACCGAGCACAAGATGACGCTGGGCGGCCGCGCCGTCAGCTACCAGGCGGAGATCGGCCGGCTGGCGATCCGCGACGTCGGCACGGGGGAGCCGCACGGCGAGATGGGCTATCTCGCCTTCCGCCTGCCGCCGATGGGCGGCAAGCCGCGGCCGGTGATGTTCATCTGGAACGGCGGCCCGGGCGCCCCCTCCACGACGCTCGACTTCGACGTCGCCGGCCCCAAGCGGATGATCGACGGGCGGCTGGTCGACAACCCCGAGTCCTGGCTGGCGGCGGCGGACCTGGTGTTCGTCGATCCGATCGGCACGGGCTTCAGCCGCCCCACCAAGGCAAAGTACGCCGAAGAGTTCTACGGCACGGTCGGGGACGTGGCCTCGGTCGCCGAGTTCGTCCGCGCCTGGCGCGTCTCGCACGGCGCCGAGGACGCGCCGCTGTTCCTGGCCGGCGAGAGCTGGGGCGCGGGCCGCGCCGGCGGCGTCGGCTACGCCCTGCAAAAACGCGGCGTCCCGGTGAGCGGGCTGGTGCTGATCTCCGGCGGCGCCGGCCTCAACCACCACCGGCTGCCGGCGGCCGAGGCCGAGGCGCTGCGCGTCGTCGACATGGCCGAGGCGGCGCGCGTCAACGGCCGGCTCGATCCCGCCCTCGGCGCCACGGCCGAAGCCGTCCGCCACGCCGCCGAGACCTGGGCGCGCGAGACCTACGCGTCGGCGCTCGCCGACCCGGCGGCGCTCACGCCTGCGCAGAGGGAGGCGGTCGCCCAGGGGCTGGCGAGGTTCACCGGCCTGCCGCTCGCCAGGATCGACCGCGCCTCGCTGCGCGTCACGCCGCGGCAGTTCCGCACCGAGCTGGTTCCCGGCCGTCCGCGCGACCTCTTCGACCTGCGCCGTCCCGCCGGGGGCGCCGAGCCGGACGCCGCCCCGATCCTCGCCTATCTGCGGACCGGGCTCGGCTACGCCGCCACCCTGCCCTACCTCGGCCTGGAGCCGCTGGAGAGCGGCTACGCCCCGGGCGGCCGCTATCCGGAGACGGTGAACGCCCGCTGGAACTACGCCACCGAGCCGATGACGCCGGAGCAGGTCGCCGCGGCGGTGGCGGAGGCCGCCCGCGTCGGCGGCGGGCCGCCGCGGCTGGGCGCGCCCCTGCCCGCGGTCGAGGAGCTGGCGGCGCTCAATCCCAAGGTGAAGGTGCTGGTCGCCGCCGGCCGCTACGACTCCCTGAACAGCTGCGCCGGCAACGCGGAGCTGGGCCGGCGCTTGCCCGCGCCATTGGCGCAGACGATGACGTTCCGCTGCTACGCCGGCGGCCACATGATGTACCGCTACGACGAAGCTGCGCGCCTGGCGCTGGGCCAGGACGTGGCGGAGCTGGTGCGCGACGCCGGGCGCTGAGAGCAGGGCGGGCGGACGCCCTCACACCTCGTCGATGCGCCGCTCGTTGTCCGGAAGAAGCGTCAGCTCGCGCCAGTCGATCTCCTCCTGCAGCCGGTAGTAGGTGTCCACGTCGATGCGCTGATCGTCGCGCAGTTGCTCCAGCGTGCGGCGCTGGGCGCCGACCACGTCCAGCCCGAGCGCGCGGTACTGCTTCAGCCTCTCCTTGCCTGCGACCGACAGCTGGTCGTCGGCCTTCAGCGCGTAGAGTTCGGAGAGGGTGAGGTCTCCAACCGGCGCTACGCCCATCCGATCGAGGCCGACCTTTGCAAGGCGTCGGCGCGCGTGGACGAGATCGCCGTCGGCGTTCTCCACCCCGTCGAGCTTGAGGATCCGGATCAGCGGCGCCAGCGTGAGCCCCTGCAGCACCAGGGTCGCCAGCACGACGGTGAAGGCAGTGAGCACGACAACGTCCCGCTGGGGGAAGTTCGCCGGCAGGGCGAACGCGGTCGCCAGCGTCACCAGCCCGCGCATGCCGCTCCAGCTGGCGACGATCCCCTGGGCGAAGGTGGGCGCCACAGCCCCGGCGTCGGTCGCCTGAAGACGGGTCAGCCGGTTCCATCCCATGACCACCACGAAGCGGGTGACGATCACCGCCAGCGTCACGAGCCCGGCGATCCGCGCCGCCTCCCAGACCTGGCCGACGGGAAGCCGCTCGAGAATGACGCGCGCCTGCATGCCCATCAGCAGAAACGCCAGGACGTTCAGCAGGAACACCACCGACGCCCAGACGGCGAAGGAATGGACCCGCATGCGCGGCGCTCCCACCGCCGAGGGCCCCCTGGCCACCGTCATCGCGCAGGCGACGACCGCCAGAACCGGCGACAGGTGCAGGCGTTCGGCGACGATCCAGACCAGGAAGGCGTTGAGGAACTGGAGCAGGTTGCCGCCCAGCGTGTTCTCGACGACTCCGCTCAGCCATCGGAAGGCGAAGCCCAGCACGATCCCCAGGATGACGCCGCCCGGGACGGCGATGGCCAGGCTGGCGGCGGCGGCGCCGTCGAGGCCGCCCCTGGCCTGCACGGCCAGCGCGGCGTTGAACAGCAGCAGCGCCACCGCGTCGTTGAACAGGCTCTCGCCCTTCAGCACCCCGACGGTGCGTCGCGGCATGGAGACCGTGCCCAGCACGGCCACGGCGGCCGCGGCGTCGGGCGGCGCGACGATCGCCCCAAGCACGAAGGCGGCCGCGATCGGCAACCCGGCCGCCCACCAGCCGATGAAGGCGACCACCGCCGCCGTCGCCGCCACCGCGCCGGCGACCATCACCAGAAGCGGCCGCCAGAGCGCGCGCAGGGTGACGATCGGAAAATCGTAGGCCGCGTCGAGCAGCACCGGGGCGATGAACAGGGCGAGCGCCGTCCGCGGCTCGATCCGGATGTCGGGCGCGCCGGGAATGAAGGCGACCACCACGCCCGCGACCGCCAGCATCGCCGGGTATGGCAGCGATGCGCGGCGCGCGACCTGCAGGAGGACGATCGCCGCGAGCAGAAGGAGCAGGAGGCTCTCGAAGAAGGTCATGGCGCCACGCTAACAAGGGCGCCGCCGCCGGCAAGAGCCAGCTCGATCCGCCTCCCGCGCTCCGCGGAGAGCGGCTGAAGCCGCCCGGAAGCGAAAACGCCCGCCGACCAGGGGCCGGCGGGCGTCGCTTGCGTCTGTGGGGCGCGGACGTCTTAGAAGTTGCGCGCGACCAGCACGCCCACGGTCCGCGGATTGATGAAGTTCGCGTTGGTGGTGGTGACGGCGCCCTGGCGGTCGTCGATGTAGAGCACGCCCTTCCCGTTCGCGAGGTTGCGGACGTAGACCGAGAGGTCCCACTTGCCGTCGGTGAGGTCGGCCCGCAGGTCGACGACGTTGTAGGCCGGCATCTTCAGCGCCCCCTGGCGCTCGACCGGGGCCAGCGTCGAGCGCAGCAGCGAGTTGCGCTTGCCGATGTGGCTCCAGTTGCCGCCGAGCGTCAGGCGCAGGTCGCGCGGCAGGTCGAAGCTCTTCTCGATCCCCAGGTTGCTGGCGAACTTCGGCGTGTAGGGCAGCTCCGTGCCCTTCTCGCCGATCACCCCCGAGCCGCCCGCCGGCACGTCGATCGCCTCGGTCAGCTCGGCGTTGGTGTAGGTGGCGTTGGCGCTGACCACCCAGCCGCCGCCCGGCGCCCACTGGCCCGCGACTTCGACGCCGCGCGAGCGCGCCTTGCCGCCGTTGTCGATGTAGGTGAGGTTGTTCGCCGAGGTGTTGAGGAGCTGGATGTCCTTCCACTCGATGTCGAAGATCGACGCGTCGATCGTCACCGTGCGGTCGAAGGCGAAGCCCTTGAAGCCCAGCTCGTAATTGACCACCGAGTCGGAGTCGTAGCTGGCCGGAGCGCCCGGAACCGAGATGTTCGGCCCGCCCGGCCGGTAGCCGCTGGCGATCCGCGCGTAGACCATCATGTCCTTGTTGATCTTGTAGCGCGGCGTGACCAGCCAGGTGAAGGCGTGGTCGGACGAGCGCTGGACGTCGCCGACCGCGGTCGGGCCGAAGAAGTCCGCCGCCGCGTCGGTCGAGATGGTGTTCTGCCTGTAGGTTTGCTTGTTCTTGCTGTAGCGGCCGCCGACCTGCAGGTCGAACTGGTCGGTGAACTTGTAGGTGACGTCGGCGAAGACCGCCTTTTCCTTGTAGGTGGCGGGGTTCGGGAAATCGACCACGTCGGAGAACAGGCTGCCCGACGGGGTGAAGACCTGCAGGTTCTGGTCGGTGGTGATGTCTTCGTCGGTGTAGAAGGCGCCGACCAGCCACTGGAGCTTGGTGTCGCCTTGCGAGGCCAGGCGGACTTCCTGAGTGAACTTCTTGACGCCGTTGCCGTCCTTCAGCCGCACGGCCGAGCCGTCCGGCGCGTCGGGCGTGATCGCGCCCAGCACGAACGGGAAGGTGGTGGTCAGGTCGCGGTCGGCGAAGTTGCTGAACTTCGACCAGCCGCTGACCGAGGTCAGGGCGACCGGGCCGAAGTCGTAGTTCACCCGCGCCTCGTTGACCCGCAGCTTGGTGAGGTTGCTGGTCGGGGCGGTGTTGGTGACGAAGTAGCCGCGCACCGGCTTGTAGTCGGTCGGGAAGCCGGTGACCTCGGTCCGGTCGTCGTCGCGGTCGGCGACCGACTGCTGGAAGTGCGAGAGGTTGATCGTCAGCTGGTCGACCGGCCGGAAGAACAGCGCCACGCGGCCGCCCTGGGTGCGGGACTTGTTGACGTTGTCCTGGTTCAGCAGCGGATTGACGTTGTCGATCCAGCGCGGGTCGTCGCGGCGGAAGCCGCTGACCCGCAGGCCGAGCTTGTCCTTCCACAACGGGACGTTCAGCGCCCCGCGCTCCGACGTGCCGCTGGCGCCGCCCTTGACGTCGGCATAGCCGAGCTCGACGCGGCCGGAGAACTCGTTCGGGTCGGCGTCCTTGGTGACCATCTTGATCAGGCCGCCGAGGCTGGCCGCGCCGTAGAGCGTGCCCTGCGGCCCGCGCAGCACCTCGATGCGGTCGAGCTCGGACGGGTCGATGTCGGGGTAGACCGAGGAGATGCTGGTCGCCGAGACCACCGGCACGTCGTCGACGGTGACCGCGATCGTCGGGTTGGTGCCGCTGCCGGTGTTGATGCCGCGGATCGAGATCTGGTCGAGCGCCGCGCCCGCCACCGCTAGGCCCGGGATGCGGCTGCCGAAGTCCTCGACGCGCACTAGGTTCTGCTTCAGCAGCGTCTGCGAGTCGACCGCGGTGACCGGCACCGGGACGTCGATCAGCTTCTCGCCGCGCTTCTGGGCGGTGACCACGATCTCGCCGAGCGTGACGTCGGCCTGGGCGTCGGCCGCCGCCGCCGAACCGCAGAGCAGCGCCGCGAAGCCGACGCCGGCGAACAGGCTCCGCGTCATGGAACCTTTGCGAATATTCATTAGGACCCCCTCGTCCAATCGCCCCCCGGCGAATGATGATGTGCTTGTTGTCGGTGCTCTGGGGTTGGGCGCCCCAGACGTCGGCGGGTCGTGTTCGACCTCTTCTTCAGGCGGCGCGCCGAATGGTGGCGCTCCGTAGCGAACCTCCGATCGCGGCCTGCATGCGGGTCGTTGTCGCGGCCACGGTCCGGAGGCCGGCGTTTCCGCCGGTCCGGGTGGCTGCGCCCCGGCTTCGCATCAGCAATTGCATCGTCATCGGTCGGCCTTTCGCTTCAGCGAGCGTGGCCGTTCGCTGGCGCAAAAACTGCCCCAAGTGGCGCACCTAACCGGGCCGTAAGAGATAGATTATCCAAGCGAACCGCCGATCGCGGCGCGCGGCATGCAGCCGAAGATGACAAGCCTGTCAGAAAGAGCGCCGAGGCTTACCCTAATCCCGCTCTTCCCCGCGAAAGCGGGGATCCAGGTTTTTTTTGTTTCAACGGCAGGGCTAGGCACGGAGCCGCAACGAAAAACGCCTGGGTCCCCGCTTTCGCGGGGAAGATCGGAGGGGGAGCTACAGCGCCCGGCTGCCGCGGACCGGGATCGCGGTGGTGTTCTTGATCTCCGACAGGCCGGCGATCGACTGGACGTCCTGCACGCCCGGCAGCTTCATGATCACGTTGAAGATGAAGCGCTGGTACCACTCCAGCGACTGGGCGATCACCTTGATGAGGATGTCGCGCTCGCCGAAGATGGTGTGGCATTCCATGATCTCGGGGATGGCGTCGATCTTGCGGAAGAACTCGGCGCGCTGCTCCTCGGTGAGCGGGCCGATCTTCAGCGTCGCGAAGATGTAGAGGCTGTCGCCGAACTTGCGGCGGTTGAGCACCGCCACCTGGGCCTGGATGTAGCCCTCGTCGCGCAGCTTCTGCAGCCGGCGCCAGCAGGGCGACTGCGACAGCCCCACCCGCTCGGCGAGCTCGGTGGTCGACAAGGTCGCGTCCTGCTGGATCTGCTCCAGGATCTTGATGTCGATGCTGGTCAGCTCGTCGGACATTCCGTCCCTCCCCCAGGAACGATTATCTTCGCATCCCGCAAATCAGAACATAAGCGTCGCGAAAGTCGCAGGGAATCTGGATTGAGCCCGCCGAATGAGCGGGCCTGCGCGACGGCGCCTATCCACAGGGTGCGGCGGCGGCCCCGCGACGCTTTCTAGTCGCGTCCAGCGCCGCTGCCGGAATCTCTATGCCGACGCGCCGCAGCGGGACCTTCAATCGCATAGAGTCCGTTCCGGCGCCCCACTACGCTGACGCTCGGGACGCGCCGCGTTCCCCATCAAGGACGCCGTCGGCGACGGCGAAGACGGAGGACGCAGCGTGCGGAAGTCGCGACTCTTGGCCAGCGCCATCTTCGCCCTCGCCGCGGCGGCGCCGCTGACCGCCCTGGCGGCGGCTCCAGCCGCGAGCGTCTCGACGCCGGTCGAGCATCCGGCCATGGTCACTCACCACGAGGGCGTCTTCGGCGGCGTGCGCCTGCGCTACACCGCCACCGTCGAGGGCCTCGACCTCGCCGTGGGCCGGAGCGGGGCGCGGATCGTCAGCTTCGCCTACACCCGCGACGGCGCCGACCCGGCCAGCCGGCCGGTGATCTTCATGTTCAACGGCGGGCCGATCTCGCCCTCGCTCTACGCGCACATGGGCCTGGGCCCCAAGCGGGTGGCGTTCCCCGACGACATCCATGCGCCGGAAGCGAGCTACCGCCTGGTCGACAACGCCTATTCGCCGCTGGACGCCGCCGACCTGGTGTTCTTTGATCCGGCGGCGACCGGCTTCAGCCGGGTGAAGCCTGGGACCGATCCCAAGGTCTTCTATTCGGTGAAGGGCGACGCCGAGGAGCTGGCGGCCTTCGTCCGCGGCTGGATGCAGGCGCACGGCCGCAGCGGCCCGGTCTATCTGTTCGGCGAGAGCTACGGCACCAACCGGGTCGCCGAGACCGCCGGCGTGCTGGCGGAGGGGCCGGAGCCCTTCAAGCTCGGCGGCGCCTTCCTCTACGGCCAGGCGGTCAACATCATCGAGTATGCGCAGCGGCCGGCGAACGTGGTCAGCTACGTCGCCTCGCTGCCGACGCTGGCGGCGATCGCCTGGTATCACGACCGCGCCGAGCGCAAGGGCCGGACCTTCGCGCAGTTCACCGCCGACGCCCGCGCCTTCGCCAAGGGCCCCTACCTCACCGCCCTCTACCAGGGCAGCGACCTGCCGCAGGCGGAGCGGCGGCCGATCGCCGAGCAGCTGCAGGCCTTCACCGGCATCTCCGCCGACTGGTATCTGGCGCACGACCTGAAGATCACCAAGGAGCAGGACCGCGTCGAGCTGCTGCGCGACCAGAACCTGCTGCTGGGACGCTCCGACGCCCGCTACGCCGCGCCCTTGACCAAGGCCGGGCGCGGGCCGGACCCGGCCGACGTCCTGCCCAGGACCTCGCGGGCCTTCTTCGCGCGCTACCTGCGCGACGACCTGAAGGTCGGCTGGACCGAGCCCTACCTCACCGAGTCCCCCGTGAACGACATCAACGGCTGGACCTGGGGCGACGGGACGAGCCCGTTCGCCGACTGGCCCTACTACCTGGGGATCAGCAGGGCGATGAAGCTGAACCCGGCGTTCCGGCTGGTCGTCGCCAACGGCTGGTACGACACCATGACCACCGTCGGCGCCGAGGAGCTGCTGGCCGCGCAGTCCGGCTGGGACCGGTCGAAGGTGACGCTGCGCGCCTACGACGGCGGCCACATGGGCTATTCCGTCGAGGCGACCGCCAGGGCGCTCGGCGACGACCTGCGCAAGATGGTGCGCTGAGGATGCCGACGCCCTTCTACGACGGGGCGCAGGTCGAGGCCCTGCTCGACTATCCCGGCTGCATCGCCGCCATGCGCCAGGCGATGACCACGCTTTCGACGTCGGAGACGACCCAGCCGCTGCGGCAGATCCTGCCCCTGGGCGAAGAGCGGATGTTCGGGCTGATGCCGGGCACGCTGGCGGTCGCCGGCTGGTTCGGCGCCAAGCTGGTCAGCGTCTTCCCCGACGCCCGGCAGCCAGGCGCCTCGCGCCATCGCGGCGTGGTGGTGCTCTACGAGGCCGCCGGCGGCGCGGTGAGCTGCATCGCCGACGCCGAGGCGATCACCCTGATCCGCACGGCCTGCGCGACCGCCGCCGCCACCGACGCCCTGGCGCGGCCCGACGCGACGCTGCTCGCGGTCTTCGGGACCGGCGCGCAGGCGGAGACCCATATCCGGGCGATCAGCCTGGTGCGGCCGCTGGAGACGGTGCTGCTCTGGGGCCGCTCGCCGGAGCGGACCCGCGCGCGGGCCGAGGCGCTGAGCGGCCAGCTGGGGGTCGAGGTCGTCGCCGTGACGGATGGCCGGGAAGCCGCCCAATGCGCCGACATCATCTGCACGGTGACGAGCTCGGCCACGCCCGTCCTGCACGGCGACTGGGTCCAGCCCGGCGCCCACGTCAACCTCGTCGGCTCCAGTCGGCTCGGTCCCACCGAGGCCGACGTCGCCCTGGTGGCGCGCAGCCGCTTCCTCGCCGACTACCGTCCAGGCGTGCTGGCGCAAGGCGCCGAGCTCGCCGTGGCCAAGGCCGCCGGCGTGGTCGGCGACAGCCATGTCGTCGGCGAGATCGGCCAGGTGTTCGCCGGAGCGCTGCCGGGCCGCCAGTCGGCCGACCAGGTCACCGTCTACAAGTCGCTCGGGCACGTCGTGCAGGACCTCGCCGCCGCGGCTTACGTCCACGCCCGCGCCCTCCAGCAGAAGGTTTAGTCATGACGTACGGGTTGCTCGCCAGGTCGGGCGCGGGGTTGGCCGCGCTGCTGCTGTTCGCCAGCGCCGCGCCGCGGGCGCCCGCCGCCGAGACCCAGAAGCTGTCGATCATCGCCAATGGCGAGACGGTGGGCTCGGTCGTCGCCACCATCGAGGGCGACCACGTCGGCGTCGACTACCGGGTCGACAACAACGGCCGCGGGCCGAAGCACCACGAAGACCTGGTGATGGGCCCGGGCGGCGTTCCGCTGTCGTGGACCGTCGAGGGGACCTCGCTGATGGGCGGCCAGGTCAAGGAGGCCTACCGTTGGGCCAACGGCCGCGCGGAATGGAAGAGCCAGGCCGACAGCGGCGAGGCCGAGGTCGCCAAGCCGCAGCTCTACATCGTCAACGACGACAGCCCCTGGGCCTACGGCGTCTACGCCCGCGCCGCGCTCGCGGCGCCCGGCCAGACGGTGTCGGTGCTGCCGGCGGGCAAGCTGACGGTGACCAAGGTCCGGCAGATGACGGTGGGCGCAGGGCCCGCGGCGACGCCGGTCACCGTCTACCGGGTCGGCGGCGTGCAGCTGAATCCCAGCTACCTGATGCTGGACGCGAAGGGCCGGCTGTTCGCCGACCTCGGAACCGGCGGCGACGAGGTCACGGTGCGCGCCGGCTACGAAGGCGAGGCGGCTATGCTGCGCAAGCTCGGCGCCGACCTGGAGTTCGAGCGGGCGAAGGAGCTGCAGCGCCAACTCGCGCACCGCTTCGCCACGCCGATCCGCATCCGCAACGTCCGCATCTTCGATCCCGCCAGCGGCCAGCTTTCGCCGCTCTCCACCGTCGTCGTCCTGCGCGACGTGATCACCCAGATCCTGCCCGGCGACGGCGGCCCGCCGCCCGCCGACGAGGCGGTGATCGAGGGCGAGGGCGGGACGGTCTATCCGGGCCTGCACGACATGCACTCGCACGCGACGCTGCAGGCGGGCCCGCTCTACCTCGCCGCCGGGGTCACCGCGACGCGCGACATGGGCAATGTGAACAGCTTCATGCAGGACCTGCTGCCGCGGATCGAGGCCGGCGAGGTGGCCTGGCCGCGCATCGTCCCCAACGGCTTCATCGAGGGCCGCAGCCCCTACTCCGCCCGCTTCGGCTTCATCCCGGCGACGCTGGCGGAAGGGCTGGACGACGTGCGCTGGTACGCCGACCACGGCTATTTCGAGATCAAGTTCTACAACTCGATGAACCCCGACTGGGTGAAGCCGATGGCGGCCGAGGCGCACCGCCTGGGCATGGGCGTCACCGGCCACGTGCCGGCCTTCGACACGCCCGACCGGGTGATCGAGGACGGCTACGACACCATCGCCCACATCAACCAGCTGATGCTGGGCTGGATCCTCGATCCGGGCGAGGACACCCGCACGCCGCTGCGGCTGACGGCGATG
>Ga0164242_10005509_pt1 | contig 14086 bp, 7 predicted proteins | sample OricomgcompostMG_FD_108783 | JGI IMG/M metagenome (GOLD analysis project Ga0164242, IMG submission 108783) | Miracle-Growth compost microbial communities from Emeryville, California, USA - Original compost - Miracle growth compost (MG) ... | reverse complement strand
TTCCGGAAGAGGACGACGGAGATACGGGGGGGGCCCGGTTTAGGAGGTCTCCCGCCAGCAGGTAACCCAGTTCGATATGCTTTGCGGGGGGAGGGGGGGGGGGGAGGGAAGGGGGTTGTGATGTTTTGTTGCGATGCGAAAGAGAAGGCCTAGTAGTGGCAAGTTTGAAAACGATGCTGCAGAGAGGGGGAGCGGCGCTTCGGGTGGGGCACTGGACCGATGGTGATCAACAGTGCTAGTAGCTAAGTCCGGCGCAGTGGGACAGGAGCAAACTGCAAGAAGTTAAAAAGCTTGAACATCAGCCTCTGACTACTAATTCAATTAGGATGTTAAACACCGCAGGGGGAGGTAGCGCTGCGCTACTGATGGGGTGGGGGGCCAATGGAGAGCAACGGAGTGATATGCCAACTGAGCGTGTCGAACTCACCAGGAAGAGTATATAGTTGTAGGAGGTAATGAATGGCGCGCACACGGGAATTCAGAGTCAAGAGTAAAGTTAAGCCCCAGTGGAGTCAGGTAGCGGAGTGAGAGACTTTTAGACTTTAGTGAAGTCTTAGTGAGAGGCTTTTAGCCGCGCGTGTTAGGCAGGAGAGATGTCGACCTCGGCTTCCTGGGGACTTCTCGATCTCGTTCCCGTTGTTATTGCCAAGGGGGTTCACCAGTTAACGGAGCCACGAAAGCAGCAGTCTGCGCTCAAAGGGCCACAAGACCGTGTGCGGCAAGGCGGAAGACGTTGATTCTAGAACGGCCCTTTTCTTTCGGCGCTACAGGAGAGATAGCTCCGCGGTTAGAGCTGCTCGGCGATGAGGGGCGGTCGTGTCTGTAGCGATCGGGAGAAACAGAACGAGCTGTACAACGAGGGAAGGGGGGAGGGCTCCGGGGCCTCAGCGACCAGATTCACGACTTGGAGTCTGTTGCTTGGGGACGATTTAACGGAGGGAGGATCACACGAGGGACGGGGACGGGGAAGGGGTGAGTAGGCGGGATGGAGAAGAGGGAGAGAGCCGTTTATCAAGTATCTGGGTTATCACGGCCGAGATTGGAAGCATGGCCCGGCCCAGACAGGGATCAGGGTAAATGCTCGGCTCAAAGCTAACGGCGGACGGGGCGAACAGGATATCAGAATCTTTAGAATTCCATGTTTTCCCTCCCGCAGGCCCCCCCTCCCCCCCCCTCTTCCCCCCAAATCCATCCATCCATACCTATGCAAACCAACTGCAGCTGCTGCAACTCGGGAGACGTACTGTGGTAGCACCAGTGGGTGGTCCCCCCCTGCTACCCCTCCGTCCTAAAACATGATAGTGGAGGGGGAGGGGTAGGGGCGAGCCAGCAAGGAGAGCGATAAATTACACAGCGCAAGATCCAATCACCACCCCTCAGACGGACGGACCGCATTGTGGGTTACCAGGTAGGTACGTAACCTCGCTGCACTTGTTTTGCTCCTATTCGCTACAGCGTTCCCTCGTCTGTGCTCTATGACGTCATGGCCAGGACAGCACCAACCCTTTATCATCGTGCGATCGGGCTCGACGAGAGGAGAAAGAGAAACAAACGCGAGCGAAGAGGACGATAAGTGCCTGATGTGGCTTCATGTATGTCTGTATGTCCTGCACCAGACCTACGAAGATGACCATCAAGGGATGGCCTGTATAGCACACATGCAGGAGGGACGAGCTCGACGAGGTACTTGTAGCCAAGGTACCTAAGGTAGGTAGCCTGGTAGCCAAGCTTCCGGCGGTAGGCATCATGAGCCGAGAAACAATCCCACGAATAGTTGGAATGGTAGGGCACGGGTTCCGGAAATCTGGAAGCTCCTCGCCCTAACTGACTCGCCAGCTAGAACTATCAGGGGGGTGAAGTGGTGCGGAAATGCATACAGAGTACCTCCTCGTCGTGTAAGACGCCAGGACGTACCGATAACACCGTAACCCCCGGCCCGTTCGCGTGTCTAGAACTTGTTCGCGGCAGTCACCTGCCTGTCAAAAATAAAAATAAGAAACCATCCAACGTTGCACTTGAAGCTCTAGATTCAGGGTTCAAGAAGCCAAGACTGCGAGACTGCACTGCTTCCCTTGAAAGCCTGGGATTGAGAACCCCTTGATCAGCAGGGGTACTGGTTGGTCGAACTATCTCCCGTGTATCCGTACTTCGGTGGGGAACCGACCTTGGAAAAGACGGGAAAGAAACGAAATAAAATTAAACCGCGTGCACATATCCGTACACGCAAGGTTATGCAACGCGCAGCTGCCGTTTGCACGTCGAATGGATAATTACGACACGCCCATTTTTCCCAGGCGTTGGCGGTTCCAAAAAGCCACCCACGTCGGAGCCGTCGGCCTGGGACACCCCTGCCTCTCCACTGGCCCCCCTTGTCGCTCTCTCCAACGCCAGGGGGGGAGTATAGTGCGGAGCAGGCTTCCCCTCGGCTAGGCATAGTGACGTCATTGAGGCTTTCCACGATGCGAGGGGATCCCGAACCCCGCCAAAAAAAAAAAAAGGGAAAGAAAAAGAAGAAAAAAAGGAGAAAATCCACTTGGATGGAGGTGCTTGGATGTGGTGCAGGCCCGGGCAGGAGATGCAGATGCAACTGTGCATTTTCCGCCCCGCGAGCTTGGTCATGTTGTTTTTGACCGCTCTTCCACCTGCTCGTCTACCTACCTAGTTTCTAAGGTTTAGCTTGAGGCCAGTGGAACGAAACCCGACTAAGGGAGACCCTGATTGACGGCCATGCGCGTGCATGTGGTGGGCCATTCAAAAGCTGCGCCTACACTGGGGCCGCCCCGGGAAGAGCAGGAAAAGCAGGAAAAGAGACACCCACCTAGGAACTTAGAGTAACTACCACTGGGCACGGAGCGCGCAGCCTGCTAAGACAGGTAGGTAAGATAACAGGGAGGTGAAGAGCGAGCGCTTGGGAAGAGGAGCAAGAACAATACCGTTGAAACGTAGGTACTTTGGGCACAAATCTGTGCAGTATCCAAGAAATATGCAGATAGCAAAACGGGAAGCCGTCGCGCGAACCGGTCCGTTACAGTTTCTGATATTTCCCTTTATACCTAGAAAAGGTGCCTTAAGTCATCATCATTTATGTTCCCGCCAACCAACACGAGTCCGACATGAAACCCCAAAGGCGCTCGTTTCGACCATAATTAGTGGCTATAATGATGGCGTCCTCGGAGCATCCCCGCTACGGCTCGCCCCTACAGCTCGCCCCTCTTCAGCCCGTCCGACCGGTCGACGCGCAGCGGCTCGATGTTCCAGATGCCCTCGGCGTACTCGTTGATGCACCTGTCCGAGCTGAAGAAGCCCATGCGCGCGACGCTCGTGATGCACCTGCCGACCCAGCCGTCGCGGTCGCGGTACGCCTCGTCCACGAGCGCGTGCGCCTCGAGGTAGCTGCTGAAGTCGTCCGACACGAGGTAGTAGTCGCCGTGGTCGCGCACCGCCGACACCATCCCCGCGAAGTCCTCCGGCTTGCCGAACGTGCCCCGCTCGATCGCCTCAAACACCCGCCCCAGATCCGCGTCCACCGCGTGCGTGCCGTACGTGTGCGCGTGCCGAAGGTCCTCGACGTCTTCGGCGAGCGTGCCGAAGAGGAAGATGTTGCTCTCGCCGATCTCGCGCGTGATCTCGATCTATTGCCCTTGAGTTTTAGCGAATCCATGCGCTGCCTGTGCTACACCAGAGCGCGGTTATAGGGGTATTGATGGGGTTGGGTGGCATCTAGGAGAAAAAAAAAAACTAACATTTGCACCATCGCAGGTGCCGATGATTAGGCCACCATTGAGGACGAATTTCATGTTGCTGGTACCGGAAGCCCTAAAACATGATTGTTAACTTGACGAGAGCTTGCAAGGCAAGGCTATAATGGGATTTGCAAAGGCCCCTTGAAAAAAAGAAGAAAAAATACTTACTCTGTACCTGCCGTCGATATATGCTCACTAATGTCCGACGCCGGGACGATGATCTCGGCCTTGCTGACGTTGTAGTCCTCCAGGAACACGACCTTGAGCAGGTCGCCAATGTCCTCGTCCTTGTTGACGACCTCGCCGACCTGGTTGATGAGGTGGATGATCTGCTTCGCCATCCAGTACCCCGGCGCCGCCTTGCCGCCAAAGATGGACACCCGCGGCAGCGCCTTCTTCCTCTCCTCGGCCGTCTGCGCCTTCAGCGTCAGGTACCGGTGGATCACCCCGAAGATGTTCAGCTGCTGTCGCTTGTACTCGTGGATGCGCTTCACTTGGACGTCGAACAGCGCCGCCGGGTTGACGGTGACGCCCGTGCTGGCCTTGATGTGGTTGGCCAGCCGCACCTTGTTGGCGTACTTGATCTCGGCCCACTCCTTGCGGAACGCCTTGTCGTCTACCCAAAGCTCCACCTTGTTGAGCAACGTCAGGTCCTTGAGGTAGTCCAGGCCTCCCGTCTTGGACGCGATCAGATCGGACAGTCGGGGGTTGGCCTGATGGAGCCATCGGCGCGGCGTGATACCGTTGGTCACGTTTGTGAACTTGTCGGGGCCGAAGATGGAGACAAAGTCCTTGAAGATGGTGGTCTTGATGAGGTCGGAGTGCAGCTCCGCCACGCCATTGACCTTGTGGGACCCGACGATGGCCAGGAATGCCATGCGCACCATCTTCGGCTGCGCCTCCTCGATGATCGACACCCGGCGGAGTATGTCGCGGTCGTCGGGGAAAGCTCGCTCGACGCCCTGGAGGAAGAACAGGTTGATGTCGTAGATGATCTGTAGGTGCCGCGGCAGCAGGTGCTGGAACAGCCCGACCGGCCACTTCTCGAGAGCCTCCGGTAGGACGGTGTGGTTGGTATAGCCAAAGGTTTGCACGACAATGTTCCAGGCGTCGTCCCAGTCCAGGCCTTCAAGGTCGACAAAGATACGCTGGAGCTCGACAATAGCGAGCGTCGGGTGGGTGTCGTTGAGCTGGATGGCGACCTGCTCGTGGAACTCGCTCCACGGCCGCTTCGACTTCTTGAAGCGGCGAACAATGTCGTAGAGCGAGGCGGCGACCCAGAAGTACTGCTGCTTGAGGCGGAGCTCCTTGCCCCGGTCGAGGTTGTCGTTGGGGTACAGCACTGCACTGATCGTCTCGGCCCGCTGCTGCTCGGCCACGGCGCTCTCGTACTCGCCGTTGTTGAACTTCTGGAAGTCGAACTCGCCGCTGGCGGCCTTGCTGGACCACAGCCGCAGGTTGTTGGTCGACGGGGTGGCGTAGCCGGGGATCGGTACGTCGTAGGCGACAGCCGTCACGGTCTCGCCTCCTTCCCAGCGGGAGACGCTCCGCCCGGACTCGCCGGTAGACTTCAAGACATGTCCGTAAAATTGGATCTAAGGCATAACGACCACGGGTGGGGTCAGAATGGGGATTCTCGGTTGTCACAACACACTAGGTCACACACTTACGTCGACAGTGACATCGTGTCGCGGGAACTCCCACGGGTTGAAGTCGAGCCAGTAATCCGGGACCTCCATTTGATACCCGTCGATGATCTCCTGCTTGAAGATGCCGTACCGGTACCTCAGGCCGTAACCCCAGGCCGGGTAGTCCAGAGATGCGAGACTGTCGAGGAAGCACGCAGCTAGACGCCCTAGGCCACCGTTGCCGAGGGCAGCATCATGTTCTTGCTCGATGATATCCTCGATTCGGAACCCCAACTCGGTGAGACCAGCTGGGTACGACAAGTCAGCCTCGTTATCTCGACACTCTGTGGCCCCTCCCTCCCCTTCCTTTTCTCCCCCCCCCAACACACACACACACACGTATAGTATATCAAATATACCTGCGTCGAACGTGTTGCGGGAGAAGGTAGGTAGGTAGGCTTTGGCTGACTTACCTTTAGCTACATCCTTAGACCCGATGTTGAGCATCGCATTATCAAGGGCCCTGCCCATCAGGAACTCCAGGCTGAGGTAGTAGACCCGCTTGCTGTCGGCGTACGTCTGGCGCTGCTGCGTCCGGTTCCACTCCAGGATTAGGCGGTCGCGGAAGGCGAGGCTCGTGGCGGAATAGGCCGCTGACTCGTCGCAGTTGAACATGCTACGGGCCAGCGTGGTCTCGACGTGACGGACGAGCTCCTTCTCGAAGCCGTCCTGGTCCCTGAAGCCGTGGGCCTGGTGCTTCAGCCATGCCGCGCGCTGTGGCTCGGGGATCGACGCTGTGAGGATGAGCAAAAAGCGGTTAGCAACCCGGGCCAACCCGTCATGATAGCAACCCCCCACGGCCGATGTATCCTGTGTAAGTTCCTTCGCGTATAGTGAGGTGTTCGCGCGGGGTTTGCCAGTTTGAGGGGGTTCCGCATCTGCACCAAATCCCCACCGTCCGAAATTTGGGGGTTGGAGAAGTTGAGAGAAGCGGGAGGAGATATCACGACACCGCTAGCCCAATCGCACAAGCAGAGCTTCCGACATACCTTCGACGCTCTTGATCTCGCCAGCCCCAAAACCGGTGAAAGTTCGCTTGTGCTTGGGGCGGGAGATACCAGCCGGGCCAACAGACCCCTGGATGTCTACAATTGGAGCGCCCACGGAAGGGCGGCGCTCCCGTAGTGGGATGCGCTGTGTCGTCATGTTGGGCTGCGGGGATTGAGGACGCTCAATTAGGGTCGTGAGCGGGTTGGTAGACAGGTAGAGGAGCCAAAGTTGTAGTGGTAAGACGAGAGCGAGAAATAGGGAGAGGAGGGAAGAAGAGAGAGAAAAGAGGGAGGTGAGAAGGAGGGTGGCCGGCTGGCAAAAGGGTCATACAGGAGCTATGCTGGGATGGTATGCTGTGATAGGAGTCGACCTACGTCAGTGGAGGGGGGAGGAGGGGTAAAGCGAGACAAGCTCTTTGCAGCTATTGCCTGGCTATCTATTCCTTGCTCTTGTGCGTGTCCTGCGTAGCTCTGCGAGACCTGAGCTAAAGTAGGTACATGTATGTACACACTTACACAGGTACACACCTTAGCACCCTCCGTTAGGTAGGTCGCTGGTACCTTACTACTGTACAGAGAGAGGGGACTTAATATCGGCGCTCACCTCATCTGGATGGCATTCAATTGGGTTACTCGACCTGCTTTTTGCTTGCCCCAACAAAGTAGGGGCAGCTGGAGCTGCGCGTTGGTCAATCGAGTCGCCCACTATTATCTCAAATCTAGACTCGAGTCTGCGGCAAGGATAAAGCGAACCAAACCCCCCAACTAGCCCGCAAAGAGCCCACGGTTCAGACACACAGGGGTACGCTAGATATGTGGCCCCCCTCGGTCTAGCCGAGCACTAGCCAATGCAAAGACACTACGGGGAGCTGGCCCGCCATCGAATTCTGCGGCCAATCTCTCTCTCAAAAACATTCTGCACCACGAGAGTGGCAGAGAAATCCACACCACTCCTTACTCCAAGTTTCTATTCTGTCGTATTAATATTGTGCTCCCTAAAATGGATGGACTTCTTGGGTCCCATGTCCATCAGGGGGCGCTATTCGATATGTCTCCAACTCGCGAATGGTGACACCCTCACTGATATACAGATCATCAGACCTCTTCCCACTGCCCGTAACGAGCAACATTCAGCACACATCGCCAAGTTGCTAGCTACGTACCTAACCATAACCCACATCGTCTCGGGTTCAAATTCCACTACCCCCCAGCGGCAATAGTACCGGAAGCAGTAACACTACTACTACCAGCAGCGCCAGCGCCAGCACCAGCTCCTGCCAAAACTCCGTCGTCATCCGTCTCGGCCTGGTCGTCGGCGGGCTGGTGAATGCCGTCGCGTCCTTCGCCCGCGATCTTCTTGCCGCCATCGTAGGTAACCCGGCGCCAGCCTACAGGGTCGTTCGCGTCCTTGATCCACTCCATCGTCGGGAAGTAGTGCTCGTTCTTCTTCATCGTCACGACCCACGGCATGCTGTCGAACGTAATAGACTTTAGTCGGAAGTCTAGGAAAAAAGAAAGGTCAATGTTAGTTAAACTAGCTTCCTACAATACCAATTTTTTTATTTTCTTTTTGGCCGGGGGTGAAAGGGATCGAGGCTTACAAGTATTGTCCGGGATTTTTATCACTGCCGCGAGGAACGATTCGATATCGGGAGTGGGCGTGCCATTGACATGGGTGATGAAGTTGGTCGGCGCCAGGCCGTACTGGTAAGCCGGCGAGCCGCGGATCCTGGCGGACACGTAGACCTCGCTGAACAGCTTGCTGATCTGCTGGCGCACGGCGTGGTGGGGGCGGTGTATTATGGCGCCGCAGAACGAGACCCCGCGGTCCGTCTCGACGTCGTCCGACGCCACCGTCGGCAGCTTCAGGTGGAGCTCCTGGCAGTCGCGGACGATGACGGCGTCGAGGACCTCGTGCGAGTACATGACGTCCAGCTCCGAGATCTTGGTGATCATCTTGCCGTTCAGCGTGAGGAGGATGTCGCCCTCGAGCAGGGCCGCCTCCTGCTCCGTGCGCTCAAACGTCCGCTTCGTCACCATGAATAGCTGGTGGTGCGACGTGTTCGCCAGCGATACCTTGTGGATCCATTCCTCCGATAGCCCCATGAGCCTCGCTTGAGACATCTGGATGGCGCGGAACTCGACGGAGAGCATCCTGAGGTTCGGCACAATCCCCTGCTGGATCTGAGACACGACGGGTAGGAGCGTCGGCGTCGCCAGGCCTAGGTGGTACTCCTCGTCCCGGTGGGTGGACGGGGACCGCTCGCCGAGGTAGGTAAGCCAGAGGGCCTGCACCGTGCCGTCCTCTGCGACCAACACGCCGCTGCCGCACTGTCCACTCAGGTTGGTATCGACGGTGATGGCGTCGACGTTCACCGCGCGATACCTGGGCGCCCCGGAGTTGGCCGGGATGGTCACGGCGAAGACCTCGGTCACCGTCGTGGCCGTGTGGACGATCCTACCAATCCTGTTGTACCCGATGAAGTACGTCGCCGCCCCCTGGGTGATCTCCTCGGAGCTCAGCTTCGCGCTCAGCACCGGCGCGTCGACGAGCTCGGGGTCGTATTGGATAATGGCGTAGTTCTGCAGAGGGTGGAGGAAGACGACCTTCCCCTCGACGACGATAGACTCGGCGATGGTGATGGAGATGTCGCAGAGATCGTAGGGCACGATCGCTCTCGAAATCGCCACGAGGCCCTTCTCGGCATCTATGACCAATCCCATGCCCCACTTGCGGTTCTTGGGGAACCCGTCGAGCTTGACCGGCATTGTGCAATTGACGTGGACGAAGCTCCGGACGAGGTCGGCCACTCCAGGGTGCGACGTGTGCTCCAGCTGGATGAAGGAGGCGGTCCGTCTGACGGGAGGGACGGGAGGCAGCGGGTCGGCGAGGTCGGTAAAGTCCCACAGCCCCGTCTCGTCGTTCCGGGTGGCGAGCTTCATCTTCTTCGCCCAGTGCCTGTCGATGTATATGATGCTCGTGTTCAGGGTGTGGAGGTCGCGAAGGTGCTTGTAGGTCACCACCACGCGCGCCTTGTCGGGAATGCCCTTCATCACCTCGATGAAGGTGTCGAGGTCGGGCGTCTTCTTCTGGTCGACGGTCTGGATGATCCAGCCGTTGTCGCTGCCGTCGAACCGGAATGAGCCGGTTGCCTCGCTGACGAACACCCCCTTGCACGCCACGCCGTACAGCCGGGCCTGCTGGTAAGACAGGTCGTGGAAGCTTGCGCCGGCGACGGAGACGAAGCGGTCCGGCGTGATCTTGTGCAGGTTTCCGACTTCGATTTCGACCTCGACCTCCTCGCCTCCGCGTAGGAGCAGAAGGCGGACCGTGCCTCCGACGTTGGAGTCGAGGATATCGTCGAGGCGGATGAACTGCGTGATGAGCTCCCCGTTAACCTTGATGAGGACGTCGCCTTCCTCGACCACGATGTGGGATGGTCCCTTGGGCAGCACGATTTCCGCGACCAGCATGTTTGTTTCCTTGGGGAACGCCTTGCGCATCTGCGCCTCCCAGTCCGGCGTGAGGCCCAATCTTCGACACTCGTCGAAAGGTTTGAGCAGGAATTGGCACTGAATATCGCCTCTTGTAATCGGCTGGCCGCCCTGCAAGCATTTCAGGGCTCGCAGGGGGCGGTCCAACGGCAGGAAATAATCCGTCGATGCGCCGTCGGCCCTGCCGCCAGCCTGAAGCGCGACGGCGTACCCGTCGATGTTAACGACGGGGCTGCCAGAGCTGCCGCCGCTGGCGGCGGCGCTGGCTTGATAGTAGCATGTGTTGAAATCGCTGTAGCCGTCGCCGTACTCGGGGGCGTTCCTGTCGAGCCGGCTGATCACGCCGGAGAGGATACTCAGCTTCTCTCCGGCGTCGTTGCCCACGACTCTGATCTCAACGCCGACACGGGCGAGGTCAGGGCGCAGTTGAAGCGCGTCGACGGGCATGTATTTGATGGCCTTGGGATCGAATTTGAGGATGCCGAAGTCGTGCACAGGGTCGCGGTAGACGGGGTAGGTGTCCACCTCTTCGTGGTTGTCGAAGACGCAGTATCCCCAGAAGGGGCCGGACCCCACGACATGGCGGTTTGTTAGGATATAGCTGTGTCGCGAGAGATTGTCAGCCACCAAGAGACTAACGGAATCTCTGGAGAAAAGAGAGAGGGAGGGCGGGTAGGGGGGTAAACCTTACCCTCGTTCTGCGTCAACTACAAAGCCTGTGGCTTCGCTGGTCAACGCCGGCTCCGTGTCGAAGGACGCGGTTAGGCAGAACCGTATCGAGACCACATTTCGCACCACGTTTTCGATAGTGGCCTGCCATTCAGCGGTGTCGGGGCCGGCGGGGAGGAGTGTTTGGAGGCGGTCGTCGGCCAGCTCGTAGTTCTCGTGATCCTCGAAGTCGTCCTCGACGTCTGGGGTGTTGTCTCCCGGGGAGTCTCTCCCATTCAGGGCTCGATGATGTTTCGTGTGACGGCCCTCTAGGGCCTGGGGCGGCTCCTTCCGCTTCGACCGGGGCGTTGCATTTGGGCCATTCATGATACGGGCGGGACTCGACGGAATGGTGGCGGTGGTGTAGCTTGCAGCTGCGGCAACTGAAGTGAACGGGGAACGAGGTCGGAAGATGGAACCGACGGGTGGAAATAAGGATCGAGAAGCGTTGCTATTAAATGCCTTGCTATGAATAAGAGTCCGGATTACCAGGCCTCCGGCTGCGAATCTGGTCAGGCTTCCCACGGCGATGCGCAAGCTCCACGGAAACGCGCTCAGCATCCACCACGTCGTCCACTCTCACTCCACACAAGGACGGACTCGAGGGATTGATGCTCCGAGGTGTTTGCGGTACGAAAGATGACTGCCAAAGCGAGGGTATGGCGAAAGAAGGAGAAACAGAGACTCGAGGGGACAATTGAATCTTGGCGCAAGTTCTGGTACTGGCTGTCGTCCAAAATTGATAAATTTCTTCTTCAAATTCGGCGAGCCTTGGGGGAAGGAAAATCCGTTCAACCAACACCCGACCTAATAACCTACTAATGGAACTTGGCGGGATCAGAAAACCCCCACCGAGTAGGTAGGTGGCATCGGGAGGAGAGGTACATGTGCAGTACATTCATATGTTATACAAATATTCAATATCTTAGGTACAAGACAGGTACCTTAGCACCTTTTCCCTGTCCGTGTCCGCGTGGTGTGGCTCGAGCGGTCATTCCTTCGACCCAGCCTCCTGGCCCGAACCCGCTCGGTTTAAAAGCCGACAAAGGGCCAGCCCGAGCCGGTCCCGAAGACGGGGGGTCCCACCCAAAACAAAGCCTGCTCCGGCGAGGAGAGCCGATTTCCGCCATTTCGGAAAACATCGAGGTCATACACACCCGGTGGTAGTGGCGGCGGCGGCTGCGGACTGCCGTCCCTTTCTTCCAATTCACCTTGTAAGTTGGCTCACTTTCCGTCTCAGCTGCCCAGCGGCCACACCTCTCGCCGAACGTTTCCGCATCATTCTTACTTTTGGGGGTGGGCGAAACGCTGCTCGATCCGAGCCATTCGCAACTTTGTATTGTAGCACAGTAATAGCAGCGTGGTACAGTTTAAATAAAATAAAAACAGGCCTAAAGTAGGTAGAGCCCGCAAACAGCCTCAATTTCCAGCCCAACCTCGATCTCAGCATCGGATATTTGAGGGCCCCCGGAAGGCCGAAATACCAGGAAATCAGGAAACTTCGAAAACCAGACTTCTTAAAGGCGGAACCATTCGTTTCCAACGCCTAGCCACGATCCTGGCTGTCGTGGCCAACCAATCCCCCGCCCCCTCCACGTCGTCGCCGCCCCTACCCGCAGTTCCATCCCGAGTCCAGTCCCTCTCGCCGTCGTCGCCGCTGCCGCCCCTACCCCTTCCCGCAATTCCATCCTTGTCGCTGTACCATATCAGTGGAAGGGTAAAAACATGCACGCACCCCCCTCGGCGTGCGATTCCTCATAAGACTCCGGGTGACAGCCGGGCCAGTCCCCGTCGGAAGGGCAGTGGAGGGATAGGTCGAAATCCTCGAAGAACTCGGGCAGAACCTCTTCGGCGAGGAGGTTTGGCCAGTTCGTTAGTGACGCCGGGGGCTGGAGCTCCTTGTCGTCTATAGTGAAGCTGGGCTCAGAGCTGTCAGCTGGGCTCAGGAAATCGATAAAAAATCGTCACTCAGGACGCAATGCGTAAACCTCGGACGGAGCTTGTGAAATTCTGCCTCGGCGTCCCAGACCTGTGGTCCCGGATTAAAGGTGCATCGAATCAAGTCGGACGTCCCATCAACAATGCTATTAATGACTTGGGGAAATCCTTCGCATATGTCTGGAAACAATGTTAACGGGGAGAAACGGAAACCACAGGGGGCAAGGGGAACATACATGGCAGACTCATGTCAGCCATATCGGCCCGATCCTTCAGCCCCTCTATTTCTAGGCGGCATAACATTTCCCAGGCGGTTTGCAAAGCAGCAGCACCTTGGACAGAATCCCTGAATATCTCCGAACATACCTCGGGTTCCGGTCCCGCGTCTAAGACCAGCGAGAAGGACTTCTCGGGCATGCCGGCTGGAGCGAGAGTCATAGCTTCCATGACCCAGAGAGCGAGGCAGTCCACAGCGCGTGTAGTCCCCAACCCTCCCACCTCGCCATTCCATGCACTGCGGCCTCGAACCCAGTCCTGGTCAGGCGTCATGTAAAAGCCCGACCGACGAGAGTCGTGAACCGGTGTTTGGAAGACGTTTCTCCACAAATCAAGGCGGCGCTCGATTCGGAGATCTGCATTCTCGACACAGTATTTGATCAGTCCCCGAGCGTGGGTTTCAGGCCACGCAACAGCCACGTGGTCTTCGAGCAAACGAATACTCCGCAGGTGCATGCGCAGGTTGTCGGGAAGAGACGAGAGGAATCTGATAGCCACAGCAGCCGCCGAGAAGCGGTACTTCCCCTGCGTATATTGGAGATGGCAAATCGCGTTGATATAGGGATGGCCCCAGTGTTCAGCCGCGTGCTGCCGGTGACGTGAATTTAGAGGCATGATTATGGCAAGTCTCTCCAGGTCGGCATCGGAAGGAATGCTCCAAGGCGGAAACTCCGAGTCGAGATGAAGGAGATGGCGAGGCGGGCAGTGGGCGTGCGGCCTCTGAGCGGCCGGCCCGCTTGTGAAGCATCCACGATCCACCGCGACCTGCAGTGCGTGTTTGATTGTTTCCCGGGAATATGACGGTCTCCGGTTCCAGTCCGAAAACAAGTCTTGGGGGGCCTTGGTATCAACATCGGACCGGTTGCGTTTTATGAATGCTTCCAGGACCGGCCGCATTACCGGGTAAGAGCGTGCCACCTCGTCGACCACAGGCTGCGTGAAGGTTGGCAACGCCCTGCCAGACTCATCTCGATAGTAGAGTAGAGCTGTCTCTTCCGCGGAGATGCCAAGGCGTAGGAAACGGAATCGAGCAGCTCTCACACGCACGCCATCCGAGTACGCGGTTGAAAAGGTAGCGGTGTTGGACCTGAAGGAATACTGTATCTCGGTTTCAAGTGTCTGCTGGGCTTACCTCCAGTCCTGAGTTCTCGATCCCTCTCCTCAATTCGACACTATTGCAATCGACCAAGCCACTGAATCAAGTTATCAGAACCCAGCTATCAGAACCCAGCGTTAAAGCGGAATGGCT
>Ga0164242_10005508_pt1 | contig 14089 bp, 11 predicted proteins | sample OricomgcompostMG_FD_108783 | JGI IMG/M metagenome (GOLD analysis project Ga0164242, IMG submission 108783) | Miracle-Growth compost microbial communities from Emeryville, California, USA - Original compost - Miracle growth compost (MG) ... | reverse complement strand
GTGGGCGAATCCGGCTGCGGCAAAAGCGTGACGAGTTTATCGATGTTGCGATTGGTCAGTTCGCCAGGCAAAATCACCGGTGGCGAAATTTTTTGGAAAGGACGCGATTTATTAAAATTGCCGGATAGCGAAATGCGCAAAATCCGCGGCAATGATATCGCCATGATTTTCCAGGAACCGATGACCAGCCTTGATCCGCTTTATACTATCGGAAATCAGATTGGCGAAGCGTTGGCGTTGCATCAAAATCTGCACGGAAAAGCGGCGCGAGCCAAAGCGATCGAAGCCTTGGACGCAGTCGGCATTGCCGACGCAGCCAAACGCATCGATTCCTATCCGCACCAATTAAGCGGCGGCCAGCGCCAACGCGTGATGATTGCTATTGCGCTTTCATGCGATCCTGAATTGTTGATTGCCGACGAACCGACGACCGCGCTGGATGTGACAATCCAGGCGAAGATTTTGGATTTGTTAAAACAATTACGCAAGGAACGTTCCATGGCGATGCTGCTGATCACGCATAATATGGGATTGGTGGCGGAAATCTGTGATCGCGTCGCCGTGATGCATCAGGGAAAAATCGTAGAAATGGCGGATGTATTTAGTCTATTCAAAAATCCGCAACATCCCTATACGCGCGATTTGTTGCGCTCCATGCCGACGTTGCAAAGCGTGCCCAAACAAAAATTGGCAACCGTCACCTGGGAACCGACAACGGCGCAGCAAGAACAAAGTCAGTTAGTAGAAACCACGCCAGGACATTTGGTGAGCCAGTGGGTTTTGGGATAAAAGTACTTTTGTAGGGGCGTGCGGCGGCGCGCCCGATTCCGGCCATGCAAAGGATAGTGCCGCCGATTATGGATATGCAACATAGGGCGTGCTGCCGCGCGCCCCTACTGCAACCACGAATATAACATCATGAAACTCTTACAAGTCGAAGGATTAACCAAACACTTTCCCGCCGGCAGCGGCATGTGGGGCAAAGCCGGGCAAGTGGTGCGCGCGGTGGAAGATGTATCGTTTAACATCGCGGAAGGCGAAGTTCTGGGACTTGTGGGCGAATCCGGCAGCGGCAAAAGTACTATAGGCCGATTGATTTTGCGGCTCATCGAACCGACAGCGGGAAAAGTACTTTTCAAAGGACAGAATGTTTTTGATGCCGATAAAAAGCAACTGCGCGAATTGCGGCGGCAGATGCAAATCGTTTTTCAAGATCCTTACGGCGCTTTCAATCCGCGTATGACAGTGGGAAATATTCTGGGCGAAGCGTTGCATTTGCGCGGATTAGCCAGCCGCAATGAACGCGACGAAGAATCGCGCCATTTATTGCAAATGGTGCAAATGCCGACGACGATTTTGGGCCGTTATCCGCACGAATTTTCCGGTGGCCAACGCCAACGCATCGGCATTGCCAGATCACTCGCGGTGAAGCCATCTTTCATCGTGGCCGACGAAGCGGTGTCCGCACTGGACGTTTCCACACAAGCGGAAATTATTAATCTCTTATTGGATTTGCAAAGCCAGCTCAATTTGACGATGCTTTTTATCTCGCATGATTTATCCGTGGTAAAAGTACTTTGCGATCGCATCGCCGTTCTCAGCAAAGGTAAGTTGGTGGAATTAGCGAACAGCGAGGAACTTTTTGCTGATCCCAAAGAGGAATATACGCGGGAATTATTAAGTGCGATTCCAGTTCCTGATCCGCAATTGGCGCGGCGTTGATAAGATAAAAGTACTTTTAGCGACAGGGTAAAGGGAATTGATTTATGCAACTTTGTATTTTAGGAACCGCCGCCGCTGAAGGTTGGCCGGCGCCATTTTGTGTTTGTGATGCCTGCGAAGAAGCACGAAAGCGTGGCGGTTCAAACCTGCGAACGCGTGCTGGCGCGCTGATTGATGATGATTTGAAAATTGATTTTGGACCAGACACATTGGTGCAAATGCAGCTCACTGGACGGCATTTGCATAACGTCAAAACATTGATTTTCACGCATCAGCATTCTGATCATTTATCTCCGTCTGAATTAGGTTGGTGTATCCAGCCGTATTCCGCAACTCCTCCAGAGAAAATTGATGTATATGCTCCAGCGCCAGTGATTGAAATTTTGCAGCGAGAGTGCTCGGAAAAAGTACTTTCTGTGCTTGATCTTCATCTTTTAACACCGAATGAATCTGTCATCACAACGCAAGGGGATCGCATTTTGCCATTGCCAGCGGATCATGTGAAAGGCGCGGTGACTTTGCTTATTACTCGCGGCAATAAAACTGTTTTTTATGGCCACGATTCCGGCTTATACCCTGATGAAACATTGGATAGATTAGAGAAAAACGGTGCGATTGATTTGGTGTTAATGGATTGCACCAGCGGATCGCTCACCCAATATAATCGCGGCCACATGAGCGTTTTAGGCGTCGAGCAAATGCGCGATGAATTGAAAAAGCGCGGCGTCATCACGGATAAAACCCGCGTCGTCGCCACGCACTTTTCCCATAACGGCAAATGGCTGCACGAAGATTTGCTGGCACATTTCACGCCGCGCAATATCGAAGTGGCGTATGATGGCATGACGCTGGAAGTGTAATTTGGAATATGGCGGCTTGCCGCCGTATTTTTGAGAGGTATAAAAGTACTTTTCGCTATGCCATAACCATCATTTTGCAAAAATTACCCGATGCCTAATATCAAGCTTCACTTTACGCCTATTTTGCAAGCGTTAAGAACCATCGATAATACGCTGACGCATCACGGATTATCGCAATTTATTTTAGCTACACCAACGCTGGCAAAACTGAATTCCACAAATCCCGTGACAAGAATACGCGCCAATGCAAAACAACGTGTAGGAATCAGAAAAGCGGTCAGGGGGAGGCAGCATTATCAAGAACCCATTATGACTTTGGCGAAATGGCCGAAGGACAAAATGGACGAAAACGCGTTACCTTCATTGGCTTATGTTATCAATGGCGATGCCGATTTTCAGATCGCCGATTATTGCCTGCATACTCAAAAAGGCGATTGGGTTTTATTTCCGGCGGGCATTCCCAAGCAGGACGGCAGCACTCCTCATTTTGAGGGAGACCCGACCGGGCGGAATTGCGACCTCCTCTGGTTTGCAGTAGAGCGCACCCAAATGGTTGGCTTGCGATGCTGGATTTGCCATTCGAGCGGGACTAGTCATTTTTCCGGAAAGCAACAAGAAGTTTGTTGTGTGGAACACCGGCTCTTGTCGTCTCTGTTTTTGGAGCTGTGTAAAGAAGTTCAAATGGCGCGTCGCGAAAAATTAGTGAAACAACTGCTGGCCACAACAATCACCTTGCTATTGAGCGAAATCGAAGTGGGACGTGCCGCATCAAAGTGGAGTGAACGTCCTTCCATCAACAAAGCAGACGAACTAAATCCGATGGATAAAGCGATTCAATATATCGAGGATAACATCGATCAACATTTAACGATCGATATTCTGGCGCGGGAATTATTGGTCTCCCGCACTACCTTCACCCGCTATTTTCGACAACATACCGGCAAAAGCTTCTGCGAATATCACAATCATGTGCGCGTTCAAAGAGCTATTAAATTACTGACGGAAACCAATCTGCCCCTTACCGCTATCTGTGAAAAATTAGGACTGGGATACGGTCAACTACGGCTTCTTATTAAAGAATCATGCAATATGACACCCGGTGAAATGCGCTCCGAAAAATAAGTTCAATATTAATGAGTTCGACCTGATATTAAAGTTTAAAATCGCATTTTCGGTGGTATAATCATTAATAATAATCCGAGTTGCCACCTATGAATGTTGCTTCAACGTCATTCCCGCAAAGGCGGGAATTCAGTGTTCCTGACTTGAATGCAAAAGTACTTTTATACATTACGCCTTCTGGATTCCCGCCTTCGCGGGAATGACGTTAGCGGAAATTAATAGGTAGCAACTTAAAGTTAGTGAGGAGTATTCTAATGATCAGAGCCAACGCCAAAAGTGGATTTACATTGATTGAAATTTTGGTCACAATTGCTATCATAGCTATTTTGGCATCCATCTTATTCCCCGTCTTTGCGCGAGCAAGAGAAAACGCCCGGCGCGCCAGTTGCCTCAGCAATTTAAAGCAACTCGGTTTGGGAGTAATGATGTATGTTCAGGATTATGACGAACGCTACCCATTAGGGTTAATTGGAACCTCCGCACAATGGCCGGATATTATCTCAACTTACACTAAAAGCAAACAGGTTCTCGTCTGTCCTTCTTATCCGTCATTAACATTAGGTTACGGGGCAAACTGGCTGATGTTTCCCTATCGTTTGGAGGGGCGAAGCAACACCGTCAGCATGGCCTCCATCAAGTCTCCTTCATCGGTTTATATGCTGATGGATTCCGGCGCATTTTTAATCCAGCCGCGTCCCTACAGTGACGGAAACCCTTATAGCAGCAGCGTAACCGCACCTGCGGCAGCTGCCTGGTATCTGCCGGGCACTAAAAAACTGGTTGAAGCGGCGGGCGGCACATCACCCGCATTTTCAGATGTTCGCGAATCCGATTACGCCAGCGAGGGACGTCATTTCGATGGCATCAATATCACCTTTGCCGACGGCCATGCAAAATGGGTGAAAACATCTGTTGTTTTTAGCTGGGCAAAGAATTTTGATCGAACAACCACAACACATCCTCCCAATCCGTGGGATCCAGATTCAGATCAGTAATCGGAGCTGTGAAAAGTACTTTTGCTCATTATCATGAATAACAAACTCATCTTTCTCGTCATTGTATTTTTGGGGTTTTTACCATCGGCATTCGCGCAACAAAATGATGTTCCGGTAATTAATTCGTCCTTTGAAAACGGTGATCAGAATATGCCGCAAGGTTGGAAGCCGGTAGGTAAAGGAAAAACCAATTGGGAAAGGCAGGGACTGCACGGGCGCGCAATCAGTGTTGAAGCAACGGAAACGGGAAACTCACTTTACTGGACCAGTGAACCCTTAAAATTGAAGAAATTAACTTTTTACAAAATGTCATTCTGGAGCAAACACCAGGGCATTCAAAGAGGCGCCATTATTGCGGGAACGAACGGGATCAATCGCAATTTCCCCGTCGGCGACGAACGCTGGCAACAACATTCCTATGTGTTTATGTCTCCCGATAATACCGATGACATCAGGCTGGTTTTAGGTCAATGGAACGGTAAAGGAAAAGTACTTTTCGATGAAGTTTCTCTCCAGGAAGTTTCGCCTCTTTATCACCAAGAAGACGGTTTGCAATTATCGTTGGGCGAACATATTGCCGGCAATGTATACACTTATCAAACTGATCCTTACCCGGCTAATTATTATCAGGGATTAGAATCGATCAATGCCGGTTTTAATACCAATCGCTGGATTTTCAGCAAGGACGCATCGCTGATTTATCACCATCGCGTGGGAAATTTGACACAGATTGATGGCAAAGTTTCAGTGATAATCGGCTATTACCAAAGCGGGAAATTAATTATCGAAGCCAGCAAAGACGGTAAGCAATGGGTGCAAATTGCTTCACGTAAAAAAGCCGGCCAATTTACTGTTCCCCTTCCAGCGGATTTATATCCTGCGACAAATATTTACATCCGCCTGCGCGCCGCGACAACTACACCGGCGGGCGTTTCGCAACCAGGCTCATTCCAGGTTAACGAATACGCCTATCGCGCGACTATCAAAGAACCTGTGCCCGACATGAACGGTGACACGCATTTCTTGCAGGTTAATAAAAGCTCCCATAATGTTAATGTCCGCGTTCAGAATGTAGGCAGTTTTATTCCCGGAGAAAAAAATGCGTTGCAGCTAAACATTTCCAGTCCTCAAAAACTAACCGATCTGAAGGCAACCCTTTCCTTCGCTACCGCGAAAGATCCTGGTGTAAAAGTACTTTTGGCGGAATCTGCCCCTAATATCCTACAATCCTCAACTACTCTGTCACTGCCATATGTCAGCACGCAATCGGGAGAATTAACCTATTACATTGATATTTATGCCGGCCAACAACATCTCTATTCCGCAACGAGCGATATTTATATGCCGGAATATTATGCTGCTGATTATGGCGACCGAATAGGCGATTACAACGATATTTGGTGGGCTGCGTCTACATACAAAATCCGCCGGGAACGCATTGTTCCGCCACCGGCAGAGAGAAGTGACGCCATTTCTATACAACTGGCACGCAACGAATATGAAGCGGCTCAAATGGTAATTAATCCGCAAAAGGATATTACTAATTTTGATATAAAAGCCCCATCCTTAAAAGGCCCCAATGGCGCTGTTTTAGATTCCGATCATATTACGATTAATCAGGTTGATTATTTACATATTGACCATCCTACCGATTCAACCGGAACCGTGGATTGGTGGCCCGATCCGTTATTACCCTTTAAAAAGGGAGCGAATTTAACCGCTAATATTAATCATCCGTTTTGGATTACTGTCTTTGCTCCCAAAGATACTCCCGCTGGAATTTATACCGGCACGCTTGTTTTAACCGCGAATAATTGGCAGAGAGAAGTGCCGTTAAAAATTAACATCTGGAATTTCACGCTCAGCGATGAAACGCACATCAAAACCGCATTGGGAATTAATATTCAATACATTCAGCAATACCACCACGTCAACGAAGCGCAGCTGGGTGAATTAACGGCAAAATACAGTGAAGATTTTGCGAGTCATCGCATCTCGCCTTATGGCGCTGGCTATGATCCGCTCATTAAGGTTGACTGGGGCTTTAAGCCGCTCTCGCAGTGGAAGAAAGAAAACATCGATAGAAGTACTTCCCGCGAGGGGAAAAACAGTTTAAGAATAGAGGATAAAAACGAAAAAGGCAATACCGAAATCGTGTGGCCGTCTTTCATTAAAGTAAATTCCGGTCAACCCTATTCCCTGAAATTTGCCGCCAAAACATTGACCGACGAACAGCCCTTCCAACTTTCCATCAATACGTATGATATCGATCAAAAATGGATCTCCGGGCGAAATCTCAATGTTACTTTAAAAGGAACGACAAGTTGGAAAAATTATCAGGTGGACCTGACGAAACATCTGAATAATCCCCAAATTCAATTCATCAAAATTGTGCTGCGCGCGGCGCCATGGTCAACAACGGGCGAACAAACTGGCACAACCTGGTTTGATAACATCCAACTATTAGATCAAGAAAATCAGGATATCTTGCAAGGTAGCGGGAATTTCGAAGAACAAATCGGCCCCGTCACTCCCGGTCAAGTTAAATTAGATTTTTCGGAATTTGATTCAAAAGTTGAAGAGAGAATTAAAAAATATCACATCAATACATTTCGTCTCAAAATACTCGGCAGCGGCAGTGGCAGCGCTTCCACTTACTGGCAAGGTATTATCGGCCCTTATCGCCAGGGTTCATCCGAATATGACATTTTATTCGGCAGTTACTTAAAACAACTTCAAGACCATTTGGAAAAGAAAGGTTGGCTGGATAAGGCTTTTCTTTATTGGTTCGATGAACCACAACCATCGGTGTATGCCAGGGTGCGCGAAATGGGCGATCTTATTCACAGTTACGCGCCAAAATTAAAATGGATGCTTACCTTGCAACCCGAACCGGAACTGGGAAATTCCGTTGCTATCTGGTGCCCTGTTCTGAGTAATTTTGAACAACAATCATCGTCGGATTTGCAAAAACAAGGCAAAGAAGTATGGTGGTACATTTGCACCGTTCCCCGCGCGCCTTACGTGGGTGAATTCATCGATCGTTCGGCGATCGAACCGCGTCTATGGCTGTGGCAAGCGTGGCAAAATAAAGTGCAGGGCATTTTAATTTGGAATACCGTTTATTGGAATGATCAATCGGTATATCCTGACTCGTTACAAAATCCCCGGAAGGATGCTATGAGTTGGTCTCACAGTGGCACCAAATGGGGAAATGGCGACGGCCGCTTTCTCTATCCGCCCAAGCGTGACCCTAATACCGATCAATCAGCCGATTTAGGCGCACCGGTTAATTCGATCCGCTGGGAAATGTTGCGCGATGGAATTGAAGATTACGAGTATTTTTATACGTTGCAAAAAATGGTAGTAAAACTGGAGAAGCAAAATAATTTAAGGGAAAGCGCCAGGGAATGGCTATCAAATGCAAAAGAATTACTGCGCGTTCCCAATGCCGTTTCAACCACGTTAACAGATTTCTCGAAAACGCCGACATCTCTGTTAAACCACCGTGCCAAGATTGCGCAAGCCATTATAAATGGCCGGCAATTTGTCGCAGAATAGCCAAATTGTGCTCTGTAATCGGTGAATTCTCTTTAAAACTCGGTAGAGGGTCTGTTCCCATTGGGTTTCGGGGTATTCTCTGAAAAGTACTTTTACTGAACGGTGAATCATTGCAGGGCTTTCCTCGTTTAATTCCACACCTAACCCCGGTTTTAATGATCGCAAGTCACGCTTAAATGTGCGCTGGCGGCGATGCCGACAACAATTGCAATGCGAGTATTTTCGTATCTCTTTTTTGATGATTCATAAATGAACAATGCCTTTGATTTTTAGGAGATTGTTAACAGCACAAAATATTATTTTAAGTCTTGTAATGCTGTTAATCTTACTAATTGTCCGCTTTGCGACAAAGGTGTTTTTGCCTCAGAAAAATCATTTCCTCCGTAGCGAATAAAAGTACTTTTCTCTGTGTTTTCAATAGATAAAAATGTGGATGTTTCTTTAGCGGCACGGCAATTTCTGAGGGTTATATTTTGCACTTCGTGGCAATAGATTGCGGAGCCTTTGTCTTGTTGTGGTTGGCGTAGGTGAAGATTGAAAAGATCCATTTCATCAACGTGTCTCAACAAAATTCCCTCGCGCCAGGCTGCGGACGGTTCTTCCCAGTGCAATTGAAAATTTTGAATTTGTAAATTTGTTATATATATTCCAAGCAGCGCGCAGGGCAACGACGGTTGGCCATCACGTCCGCGATAACCGTGATGCGAAAGCGGCTCAGGTAATTCATTTTGAAACGATGTATTATCGGAACCGCCACGCACCAGCCAGTCGAAGTTTTGTAAAAGTACTTTCCCTATCGGCGTTTCCGACGTTCCGGCCAGTTGCGCTCCCGCGTGTGCAATGATCTTGAAATCGCGGAAAATGATATTATCGATTGCCGCCGGGTGTTCTGATTGGTGGCCGGTTCCAGCTGCGATCGGAACATCGGCGTCGATGAAAAAATGAGAAAAGTGTATATCTTCGATACGTGTTCCATGTTTTGAATTTTCCGTTTTTCGATAGAGAGAAACAAGGCTGATGCCGCGGCTGGCTTCGGGAATAATTATATTATTGAAAAGTACTTTTCTAATATGTCCATCGCCCACGCCGATGCGAATCGCATTGCAAGGCGTGCTCAAAATACAATTGGTAATAGCAACATTCTCACATATCCAATCGCCTTCACCCAGTTTGCGGGGATTGCCGCGCACGGTGATGCAATCATCGCCGGAACGAATAGTGCAATCGCTGACGGTGACATTTTTGCAACAGTCGATATCAATGCCGTCGCCATTTGCTGTGGCAGGCGGATTTTCGATCAACAAACCGCGAATTTTTATATCTTCACAACCGTGTAAAAAGAAAGTCCAATATGGCGAATTGAGTAATCTGACATCGCGCACCGCCACATTTTTGCAACGGCAAAAGAAAATCATTTGACCTGGGCGCCAATCTTTAATAGGAAAATTACCGGATTTATGGCGGTAAGAAGCCGTGGTGTTTTCGGGCAACGGCTCAAAGAATTGGGAGGATTGGCCATCGATAATTCCCTGTCCGGTGATAGAAATATTTTCTTGGCGATAGGCAATAATCAAATGCCTGGCGGTGACGTTTTCGCTGCTAAATGTGATGTTTTCCGGAAAAATATCTTCCGCATTGTAATCTTCCACATCGGGACTTCCCAGAATTCGCGCTCCCGCTGCGAGATGTAATTCCACGTTACTTTTGAGATAGAGCGTGCCGCTCAAATAATTTCCGGCGGGTAAAAGTACTTTTCCACCGCCCGTGCCGGAGCATTTGTCGATGGCGTTTTGAATAGCGATTGTGTCTTTGGAAATGCCGTCGCCGATAGCGCCGAAGTCGGCGGCGTTGAAATGAGGTGATGTCATGGTATGCTTATTTAACAACAATAACGTCCTCGCACAAGGATTTAAAATGAATCAAAAATTGGTATATAAAAATGATGCGTTTGAGGGTTATATTGGCGTAGCGAAAGAAGACATCACGCCGCCCGCCGGGATTTATTCACGCAATTGGGGCGCGGCCAGCCACGATGTGGCGGACGGAATTGATGTTCCGTTGCGCGTGGTTGTGATGACGTTGCAAAGCGCGCCGGAGGAAAGGCCGTTGGTGCTGATTTCGTTGGATCTGGGGTGGTGGAAATCGGCGGAAGATGAATGGCATATTCGTGGCGCGGCCATTGAAGAATTAGATTTGACGCCGGATTGCGTGATTATGAATTTGACGCACACACATTCCGGGCCGGGAATCACCAGTGATGATAAGGACAAACTGGGCGGAGAATTGATTGCTGGCTATTTGGATCAAGTGCGCGATGCCGTTTTGAGAGCTTGCAAACGCGCGTTAGAATCAAAAGTACTTTCGACGCTGACGTGGGATTATGGCCGCTGTTCGTTGGCGCGAAATCGGGATTTGCCGGATCCGGAAAAGGAGCGCGTGGTTTGCGGGTTTAATCCTAAGGTTTCCGCGGACGATACAATATTAGTGGGGCGCGTTTGTGATAAAGCGGGAAAAGTGCTTTTGACCATCGCAAATTATGCCTGCCATCCCACGACTTTGGCCTGGCAGAATCATTTGATTTCGCCGGATTGGGTGGGTGCGTTTTATCAAACGGTGGAGGATGCGACCGGTGGATTGGCGATGTTTCTGCAAGGTGCGTCCGGCGAATTGCAACCGGCGAGAACGTATACAGATGATCTCGAAATTATCCGCGCGCAGGGCCGTCAATTGGGATATGCCACTTTATCTGTGTTAGAAGGAATGTTGCCACCGGGACAGCAATTAGAATATGACGGCGTGGTGGAATCAGGCGCGCCGCTGGCGTGTTGGAAGATTGTGCCAGCTTCCTCGAATAAAAAGTTATATACGCAAAGAGTGGATTTAGAATTGGAATTGAGAGAAGGTTTGCCCACATTGCAGGAATTGGAACAACAATTTGCCAGCTGTGATGATCGTGTTATTGCGGAAAGATTAACGCGTAAGATGCATATTCGCCGGAAAGTAGGAAATGGTGCAACTACCAATGCTCCGTTGTGGATATGGCAAATTGGAGACGGCATTATTTTCGCAGCGCCTAATGAATCATATTCATTATTACAAACGTCTTTGCGCCAACATTTTAATAATCGCGCTGTCGCGGTAATAAATTTGGCGAATGGTTCTGCATCCGGATATCTGCCGCCAGCGGATTTGTATGAAAAAGATATATACCAGGTTTGGCAGACGCCGTTTGCAAAAGGTGGATTGGAGAAGTTGATTGAGACGGCGAAGAAGAGTGTGAAATTGGATAGGTAAAAGTACTTTTGTACTGTTATTCTGCGTCTTCGGTGATCCCGAATTCCGCTTTAAACTCTTTGAAAAATTCACTGAAAGGCTGGCTTTCGCCACGTGCGATTTCGTCTAATCCACGCTGAATTCCTGCAATGGTGATGGCACGTTCCTCTTCTTCGGTTGTATGCCGTTTGAAGCCTGTTAATGATCGAATGTCCTGGTTGGCGTTCAGTTTGGTTGACATGATTTCCTCCGCGCGTCTAATTCGATATTATATCACTAGGACTTACGCAACGAAGCGAATTTGTCCCCAAAGGTAGGGCGCTCTCGCCGAGAGCGCCGCGCGGCTGGCTCGGCGAGCCAGCCCTACCAGCCAGCATGCGTAAGCCCTAATCATGTTATATAAAAGTACTTTTACCGCAACACCAGAGCCACGAAAAACGGCACGGTGATTAAACATAGAATATAACTTGCCAGACAAACGGCGGGAATGAGACGCATTTTATAACCGTATTGCTGCGAAAAAATCGTGAGATTGGTTCCCGGCGGCGCGCAGAATTGCAACATCAATAGCACATAAATCGCGGTGTTTTCCGGCGTTGGCGGCCCCATTGCAAAACGCAAGAAGACATAACCGAAGAGCGGCATAATCACCAATTTCATGATCGTGGTGGCTGCGACGGCGCGTTTGAATTCTATTCTGCCCTGCACGTTGGCGGCGATGGAACCGCCCAGAACCAGCATGGCCAGCGGAATGGTGAGATCGCCGATTTGTTGCATGGCTCCGATCGATGCGGCGGTTCCGGGAGCGGCGCTGCGGTTGCCGAAAAGTACTTGTATGAGAAACCAGCCGTCCAGTTGATGAATCCAATGATAGCCCAATCCATAGACGATCAGCGAAAAAAGAGTGGCGACGAATGGCGGCGTAAGAATGGTGGAGATATTCCATCCCGGCCGCCGCAGCAAAATCACCGAGCCGGCGAACCATAACAGGGTGTTGAAAGGAATTACCAGGATAAAGAGCAACAGCGAAGTGCGGACATATTGCGCGTGTGGCAACAACGCGGCCAGCATGGGTAGGACAAAATATCCGGCGTTCTGAAATCCCACCAGCATGGTGGCTTCCTCGTTGTGATAGCGCCAGGCCAGGATTTTTCCCAGCGCCATTCCGAACAGGGTGATCCCGGCTCCGATCAGCGCGAAAACCCACCAGCCGGGAATGCTGGCGGGATCGAAACTGATGGCGAAGTTATAGATCACCAGGCACGGCATGGTGAGCAACGCGACCAATTGTCCGATGGCGCGCAGGCCGCGCGGCCCTATTACGCCCAGTCGTATTAACGCAAAACCCGCCAAGCCCACGGCAAACACTTTTGCCGTCGCCAGCGCGGCGAGCCAGAAGGAAATGTCAAAATTATCCCACGCGATCAAAGGATTCATAAATTCCAAGGGTTGCAGTGTAGCAATGCAGTTAAACTCTGGCTCAAATGAATCTTTCACCATTGATGTTAGTCACTTCGCGCCATCAGATGAAACCCTCTTTTGAGCATTGTCTGGAAGCCGCATTGCTTGGCGGTGCTTCGCTTATCCAATTGCGGGAAAAGGATTTGGATCCCACTCTCTTCACGTTTTTGGCGGAGGTATGTCGAAAACTCTGTTCGCATTATAAGGCGGAACTGCTGATTAATGGCCGGCCCAAAATGGCGCAACGGCTGAACATTGGCGGTTTGCATCTTTCTGAATCTGCTTTGGATTTGGATGCAACGCTGAAGTTTCCCGTTATGGGATTTTCGGTGCATTCTCTGGAAAATGCCAAACGCGCCGAGGCGCTGGGCGCGGATTATTTGATTTATGGTTCGATTTTTCCCACTGCGTCGCATCCGGAGATTGCGGCTGTTGGATTAGATGAATTGAGCAAAGTAACGCAAGCTGTTTCTTGCCCTGTGTATGCAATCGGCGGTATTTCTGCGGCTAATGCAAAATCGTGTAGAGAAGTCGGCGCTTACGGCGTGGCGGTGATGAGCGCGGTCTGGCAAGCGCCCAATATAGCACAGGCGGTGCGCGATTTACTGGAAGTTTTGCTATAATTAACGGTTCGAGGTTTTTAAATAATGCCGACGTACGAATACAAATGTAAGAAATGCGAACATCAATTTGAGCTATGGCAGGAAGTAGGCGCGGACGCGCCGAAGTGTCCGGAATGTGGATCAGAAGTGCAGAAAGTGTTTCATCCCATCCGCACCATTTATAAGGGCAGCGGTTTTTATATCACGGATTCGCGTCCGGCGGCTTCCAAATCATCAGAGGCTTCTGCTGCTAAAGAATCTACTTCAGAAACCAAGACGGACACGAAATCAGGTGAGACAAAAGAGAGCACCACTGCTTCACAGAAAACTTCGGCGGAAAAAGTTTCATAACAATTTTTATTAAATACGTAAATTTGCACTTGCATGAAAAAATTCCAACATTTATACTTTGGTGAAACCTATAGGAGGTTGTACATGAAAAGTTGGATTCGTCGTTTTGCTTTGTTAGCCGTAATGGGCTCGTTAGTTGGTG